>JABAHS010092505.1_pt1 | contig 25892 bp, 30 predicted proteins | sample 7062111 | NCBI WGS metagenome assembly JABAHS01 (sample SAMN14534600, study PRJNA622989) | marine sediment metagenome | biome: marine biome [ENVO:00000428]; feature: marine pelagic biome [ENVO:01000023]; material: deep marine sediment [ENVO:00002113]; isolation source: pool of 4 deep marine... | reverse complement strand
AAAAGTGCCGTCCGGCGCGAACTTCTGGATCCGGTGGTTGTAGAAGTCGGCGACGAAAACGTTGCCCTGCGGGCCGATGGCGACGCTCGTCACCGTCGTGAACCAACCTTTGAAGGGACCGTAGACGTTCATCGCGAAGGGGCCGCCCCACTTGCGCAGAAAGCGCCCGTCGGGGCTGAAGACATGGACACGGTCGGCGTAGCCGTCGGCGACGAAGAGCGTCCCGTCGCGGGCGAGCGCGACGTCGGTCGGGTCGCGGAACTGCCCGGGCTCGCTGCCCTCGCTGCCCCATGCGCGCACGAACTCGTAGGGTGGCTCCTTGGCCGAGGGCACGAACATGAAGTACCCCACGATGGCGAGCACCACCGCAAGCGCAACGATGCCCCCGATGACCACGCCCACGACCTTGAGTACACTTCTCAACCGCATGCGGACACCCGGAGGGCGGACTGCCGCGCGGCGAACTCCCGCCGCCCCGCCATCAGAAGTTGAACCGAAAGCCTGCGCGCACGGTCCAGTCGTCCTCGAGCGCGGTGCCGTTCAGATCCTGAAACGCCGGCACCTGCATCACGCCCTCCAGCACCCAGCGCTTGGCCACGTACTGCACGCCCGGTGACAGAAACAGCGTGGTGCCGCCCGAGTTAGGGTCCTCGACGCCGTCCAGCTCGTTCTCGTCCTGATGACGCAGGTTGGCCTCGATCACTCCGTAGAAGAAAGCGGGAACACCGGGACCGAGCTGGCGCGGCCAGAGCCGATACTGGAGCGAGGCATCGGCGCGAAAGACATCCCCGAACTCGAAGTCGTTGGCCTCGGTGTTGACCTCGTAGGCGAGCTGCGCGTCGACCTCGTAATCGAGCGTCTGCCAGGTGCCCACCATCCCGAAGAAGGGATCCCAGGAGCCGGAGCCGAGCTGCAGCGGCTGCGGCAGCCTCCCGAACCGATCCCGCTCGTCGTCATCGCCGGTCGGGGCCTCGACCCCGGTGAAGGGCGCGATGCGGAAGGTGCGACCCGGCGCGTCGTCGTGAAAGAGGGTGTACCGCGCGAATGCCCTGAGATCGCCGATGCCCTTCGTGCCGCGTTCAATGCGCGCGCCCGCCGGGGTCGTGCGCTCGAGCTCCTTGTGGAGATAGGGCAACACGCCGAAGAGCGTCAGATCACCCGTGAGCCCGTATCCGAGCACCGACACGCCTCCCAGCACCGTGAGGTCGCGATCCGCCGGCGTCGGGTCGTCGCTTCGTTTGATGGCGACGAACTGCCCGCGAAACACCCCTTCGCCCGGCGCCACGGGCAGCGCCGTATTGAAGGTCTGCGCCCCCGCCCGGGCCACCTCCGGGACGCCCGCGACGAGCGACGCGAGCGCCAGACTGCAGGCCACGTCCCCGATGAGCCCGTGGTTGCCCGACCTGCCCCTCCTCCTTTGCATGTCCAACCCTCGTCACCGATGCTCGTTCTGCCCCTGGCTCCTCGTGCCCGCAGGTCCCAGCGCGCGAACCCCGCGCCAACGCGCCCCCGCCCCCTCGACCGCGCGCTGCAGGGCGGCCTCGCTGACGGTGGCGTGCTCGCTCAGGCCGAGGATAACGCGCCGCCGCGCGACATCGAGGGTGGCGGTCTCGACGCCCGCGAGCGCACCCAGCCTGCGCGCCGCGCGCTCCGGACACGCCCGGCAGCCGGGTGCAGCGAGCTGGACGACGAACCGCTCCGCCCCCGCCAGGCATCGATGCGCCCCCAGCGCACTGTGGAAGGTGACGGCGTCGGCCGCCGCCGAGCCACCGTCCGCGAGCAGTCCGAGGGCGGCTGCCCCGGCCGAGAGCCACGCGGCGAGCCGCCCGTGCCTACCCGCGCGCATGCCGGCGCCTAGTCCTGCTCGCCGCCGTCGGCCTCGAGCCGTTCGAAACCGGCCAAAGTGAACCCGGCGTTCTTGACCGCCCGCAGGGCGGCCTCCTTGTCGAAGCGCGCGCCTTCGGCCGTGGTGACGACCACCCGGCCCTCGTTGATGTCGACTTCAATGCCCTGCACTCCGTCGATGGACTTGAGCTCCTTCTCGATACCGTAAGCGCAGAACGGACAGGCCAGGCCGTCGACCTGGAGCGCGTACTGCGCGGCGAGGAGCGGCGCACTCCACAGAAACGCCAGCATGCCCAACGCCGTGAGTGACTTCTTCATGGCGGAACCTCCAAATCTATCGTCAGGCCGAAATCGTCCGGCTGTCCTCAGTTCTCAGGCCTTTTACCCCCTGGAGCCGACTCCAGATCAAGTCCCGCTCAGAAGTGGTAGACGAGCTCGATGCGCGCCCGGACGTCCGTGTCCGGCTGATCGCCGTTGAGACCCTCGGCAACGGGAAGCTGCACCCCTGCCCGAACCGCGTACTGGCGGTAGGTCCACCAGGCCACCGGCGAGACGAAGAGCTCCCAGCCGCCCGTGTCACGCAGCTCTGCGCCGTCGCGCTCATCGCGCGCCGCGTGCTCCCAGTTGAGCTCGAGCATGAACACGGTGTCGGGCTCGTAGTAGCCCGTGAGCCACGGCCGCACGCCGCCCACCAGATTGAGCGATTGGCGATCGCCCTTCTCGAGCCCACCCTCGCCCTCGGTGTTGGTGCGGTAGAGGCCGCTCGCGAACGCGTACCAGCGCCGCCCCTCGTAGCCCCAGGCGAGGGCGCCGATGACATCGGTCGAGCCGCTGCCGATGCGCGGCTCGCTGTCGTCGTCGCCGCTCGGGAGCTCGACCTGCAGGAGGCCCGCCGCCTTGAGCTGGGCGTGGGGCAGGTCCCGCTTCCAGAACTGATACTTGGTGCCGAGGCGCACGTCCCCGAAGCCGTCGGCATCGCGTCCGTCCTCCTCCGCAAAGACGTAGGGGAACTCGGCGCCGACCTCGAAGTCGGGCGTGATCCCGTACTCGAGCTCGACGACGGGCTCGTGCTCACGCTCCTCTTCCCCGTTCGTCGCCTGCCCCAAGTGGTAGCCGAGTGTGATCTCGGTGCCGCCCTTCCAGATGGTCTCGGGCGCCGGGCTGAAGAGCGGCCCGTGCGCCGCCGCAGGCCCGACCGCGAACGCCATGCTGGCCGCCGTCAGACCGACTCGCCCGCGGGCTCGAAAGCACTTCCAATGCATCTCGCAACGCCCTCCTTACAAGCGGCTCCGATACTCCGTGCCGCCCGCCTTACTCGGACGGCGCCTCGACGCGCTCGAACTGCCGCAGCGTGAACCCGCCGTCGCTCACCGCCCGGCGCGCTCGCGCTTCATCCAAACGTGTTCCCTCTTCGGCGATCACCACGATCTCGCTTCGCTCGAGGGAGATCTCGATGCGCTTCACCGCCTCCACCTCGCGCAGCGCCTTCTCGACCCGTAGGCACAGTACGGGCAGAAAAGGCCGTCCACCCGGAGCCGATACACCTCGTCTGCATGCAGTGGTGCACCGAGTAAGAGCACGAGCAGCGCGAGCCGGGTGGACGCTCTCATCTCGCCTCCCCGCATCTGGAGCCGCTCTGTTCGAGGGTATAGCAGGTGGAGTCCGCTCCAGATCAAGGCCCTACGCCGCGACCGGCACGCTGGGCGAGACGCCCGCGGCGTCACCTCTGGCACGGTCGGGCCCTTCGGGACGCCGGCCGTCGGAGCTCTCGAAAACGCCGAGGCCGAGCGCGACCGCCTTGGAGCCGACCGGGCACCGCCTCGTCCCGCCCGAGGGCGTGGGCGTCCCGGTAGTAATCGACGTCGAAGCGGCCGGCACCCCGATCGGTGATGACGAGTCTGGACCTGACTCTTGGCAGGGACGCGTGCGGTCAGAGGAGCTGCGCCGGGGAGTAGACGTAAGGCAGGGGCAGCCCCGCCACGGACACGACCACGGCCGCGATGAGCCCGGCGGCCACGGCCCCGCCCAGCACCAAAACCGCGAGCTTCGCCGCCTCCCTGCGCCCGACCCACTCCGCGTAGGTCATCACCGCCTGCGGGGCGGCGGGGACGGCGAAGAGAAAAGCGTAAAGCCCGGCAAGCGCGAATCCGCCGCGCCACACCGGCACCGCGAACAGAAACGCGCCCACCGGGGGCGTCCACGCGCCGATGGCGACCACCGCGCCGAAAAGCGCGTTCAGAAACTGCGAAACCAAGCCGCTGCCGGTGATCTCGACGGGGAAAGTCCAGTCGGGATGGATCGCGATGGCCGCGAGCAGCGCCGCGAGCAGGAGCCCGTATCCAAAGCGCGGGGCGACGCCGGCGAGTTCATGAATCGGAGCCCTCCAGGGGGGCGTCCGCGACCGTTCGGGAACCGAGACGCCCGGCGCCCGCCCGTCGGCCTCCGGAAACGACAGCAGGACACGCGCCCCCAGGACGACCAGCGGGATGAAGATGGCGGCCGAGCCGAGGTAGACGAGCAGGTACTCCTTCCCGAGCGCGTAGATGATGAGCAGCGCATAGATCGGCAGCACGTGTGCGGCGAGCACTGCGAGGACGAAGCGCCCCTCGCCACCGCGGGTCGCTAGCGGCGCTGCGAGCCGCTTCCAGTCGCCCCACCAGGATGCGCTGACGGCGAGCAGGAGCACCCCGCCCCAGGTGCTCTGCCGCGCATCGGATCCGCTCTGCGGCGCGTCCCCGAAGCGCCGCCATGCCCACCAGCGGGCACCAGCGCTCACGAGGAAGACGAAGGCGGTGAACCACCACAGCACCACGAACCAGTTGACGAGTTGCGCGTCGAGCCACTTCCAGATCTCGGCGAGCCAGTGCATCGGCGGCGGAACTGCGGGGACCCGAAGCTCGTGCGCGCCGGCGCGCTATGCGGGGCTCACGGATCGCACGATGAGACGGGACGGGCCTTCGGCACCCTCGAGACCGGGCACCCCCTTGAAGACGCCCTCGACCGTCACGCTCTCGCCGGCGTAGCGGGCGAGGTCTGCATCGTCCCCGGGCTCGACCCGGAAGCGGCGTGCGCCTGCGAGCAGCTCCCAGCCCTGGTCGCTGCGGGCGATACGCCCACTGAGCGTCGCCTCCATGGCGCGCAGCGAGACGCGCTGGTCACGGATGCGCCCGGCCAAGGCCTCGGCACTCGGCGGATTCGTCGGATCCGCCACCACCACCACATGGCCCTCGCGCAGATCCACGATGGCGTCCTTGACGCCTTCGGTGTGCTGCAGGGACTGCTCAACGCCGTAGGCGCACTGGTTGCAGACCATGCCGTAGACGCTGAGGCGAAACTCGCTCTTCGGTAGCGCCATCGCCTGCGCAGATACCATAAGCACGACGAGCGCGAAGAGCATCGACGAAGAGCGACGCAGTTTCATGGACACTCACCTCAATAAATCCATTTTAAAGACCCGGCGCAATTTGAAACCGAAAGCCCAGCACGAAACGCGCATCCTCCTCGGGCTGGCTGCCGTTCAAGCTCTGCGCGATGGGAACTTGCACCGATGCCTCCAGGGTCCAGTTCCGGGCGAGGAACGCGGCTAACGTCGGCGAGAGGAAGATCCGGTTGCCGCCGCTGTTCGGCACATCGACCCTATTCTGTTCGTGCTCGGCGCCGTACTCGCCGTTCAGCTCGAGCCCGAGATAGACTTCGGGCCGCGGGTAGGGCTGGCGATAGACCACACGGCTCGCCGCAAGGTTGTAGTTTACAAAGTCCCCGAATCGGAAGTCCCGATCGCCCTCCGTGTTGTGCTGGTAGAGGACTGAGGCGTGGATCGCCCAGTCGTACGCCACAATGCCGGTTCCCGTCAGCGCACCGATGAAGTCCACGGAGCCACTCCCGAGCTGGTCGGGCATCGGCAGCAGCGCTCCGTCCGGGCCCCGCGCATCGGTCTCGCCCGTGGGCACCTGTACGCCGCCGAGGACCGAGAGCTGCACGGTGCCGCCCGGGTAGTTGTGGGTGAAGTAGCGGTACTTGGCGAAGAGCGAGACGTCGGCGAGGCCATCGACCTTGGTGTCGCCCGCCGCTCCAAGACCGATGTTCTTGCGCACGTACGGGATGGCTGCGCCCATCGTCAGATCCGGGGTCGCCCCGTAGCTCAGGTTGGCCGGCACGATGTAGACGTCGACCTCCTTTACGCCGCCGTCGCGGTTGAGCGAGCGCGTCTCCACGCGCGAGCGGATGACCGATCCCCCTGGGAAGAGCGCAACACCGGTCGCGCTGTTGACGGGCTGCTGAGCGGCGGCTGTAAACGCTGCACTCGCAGCGACGGCCGGAAGGAGGGCAGCCAGCCCGCACATCAACGTCTTGTTCAAAAGGCCACCCCAAGGTCTCCGCGCTATCGACTGCACAACAATTTACGACTGCCAGCCGCTGGAGGTTCAAGTGCTCTCGGTCGTCCCGGGGATGGCGGCTGCCCGGAGAACCCGCATCGCCGCGCGCTCATCCGTCGGTGGGCTTGAAGCTCCAGCGACTGGAGGAGCAGTATTGGCTGACGAGATGGCTGCAAAAGGTGAACGCAATTCGGTCGCGAAGGCGGCACGCGACCCGCTCGGGCGATGCTTCACCATCGGTGAGGCGGCGCGGGGCTCGGGGCTGAGCGTGCGCACCATCCGCTACTACGAGCGGATCGGCCTCATCCCCAAGGCCCGGCGACGCAGCCCCGAGGGTGCCCCGCACACGGGCGGGCATCGGATCTACGGCGAGGAGGACCTGGGGCGGCTCCGGTTCGTGCGCCATGCGCGCCTGCTCGGCCTCGGGCTGGGCGAGGTGCGGGAGCTACTCGACATCGCCGAGACCAACGGCTGTCCCAGCGCGCAGCCGGGGTACGAAGAGGTGCTGAACGGGCACCTTCGGCGGATCGACGACCGCATGGAGCACCTGCGGGGGCTGCGGCAGGCCGTCGCGACGCTCCTCGCTGGCAGCCGCAGCGACCACACGGACGGGTGCACGTGGAGCACCTGCGGCTGCATGGACTGGAACGGCTCCGCCGGCGCCTCCGGCGTTCAAGTTTCGTTCCAACGCCGCTCGGGTAAATCAGTAAGCAATCAGAAATGAGCGGAGGACATCATGTGCGAGCTGTGCGGATGCGGTTTCGGTGCCGTCCGGAGCCGCTTCGAACCTGAACCTCGCACCGGCGTGTTCGCCGGTATCCCCATCATCCTGGCACCGCGGCGTCCGCCTGATGCGCCTCCTGCGGAAGAGAACGGCACCCGGGCCTCGCAGCGGCAACCAGCGCGCTCCGCTCAGAAGACGACCTGGACGCAGTAGCGGACCTCCACGAATTCGCGGATCCGGTCGTTGTCGGTGAAGAGCGACGCTTGGCCCGGTCCTGATTCCTTCGGGAAGCTCTCTCAGGCAGATCAGTCGATCGACATGCCGATCCGTCGCAGGTCGAAGCCCTTCTCCCAGTCCCAGTGCATCCAGATGGTGAACGCCTTGCCTATCAGGTTATCGTCGGGGACCGTTCTCTTTGATTCGCACCGCCGCGTCGACCCGTGTGCCACATGCTGCTCCAGATCATCCCGGCAGCGCCTTGACGGGGCCGTAATAGGCCTCCACGGGTTCGCCTGTTTGATCGTTGTCGGTAAAGAGAGCAACGACCTCGACCGTTGCCGGAGGTTTCCGTCCGAATGCCTCGCGGAAGTCCTCCACGACGTTGCGGCGCTCGTGCACCCACTGCCCGCGATCGGCTTCTCCGCTTCGCACCACGATGTCACGTACCGAGCCGGGGTGGTAAGGGCTTTCGACGATCGCACCTTTCGGCAATCGATCGTTCGTCCAGATATAGACCAAGCTGGGCACATCCCGGTTGAACAGGCTGGGGCGGCCGAAGATGAGAAAGACGGCGGCGGCAAAGTCCTCGCGATCTTTGAGGCGGACGTCGGCGCTCTGTTGAAGCCGCTCGACACGCCACGTCCATTCCAGCCAGGGGTGGTCAACGACCTCGTAGCCTGCCTCGCGATAGAGGCCGGATGCAGAATTCCGCCCGATGGCGCGGATAGCCATCACGCCATCAATTCTCAGCCGGGTGTAGTGGGTGGCACCGTTGAATTGTCGGTGCGTCCACGCCAGTTTGAGCGGGACGGTCGGATCTGCTAAGACTAGCGGTTTCTCGGCGAGCGCGGAGATAACGAAAGACATGCCGATGAGAGGCACAGCTATAAAGTTCAACAAATAGCAGCCAGGTCTTCGGCTCAGCATCAGAGGCATCTCCGGGCTGTCTTTGCCGGCTCGCTTACCGCTTGCTCGCTTACCGCTTGCTTCACGACCATTTCCGGCAAGTTCATGAAAACTACTGGATAGCTTCTCGTGACAGCCCACGGCGAAGCCTCGAGGGTCCGTAGAGTCGACGTCCTGAGTGGAAGATTAGCCAGCCGTTTTACAGTCGCAGACGCACCGCCGAGCGTACCTGCTCAAGGATGGAATCCAGGTTTTCGCCTCTGTGCGTTACCACCGCCAGATTTCCACCCTCTATGGGCACAACTACGCCTGTGAGGCTGTCGCCTTCGATATCGCGCACCTGCTGTAACGGCTGCCGGGCGATGAGCATGAGCGTGATGGGTCCTTGGCTTCCCTTCAATACAAGGTGGGCCGAGTCGCGACCGCCGACCGTGCAGACATGACCGAAACGCACTTGGCCGAATTGCCGGTCGAGATCCCAGCCGACCTTGCGTAAAACGCGTTGAAGCGTTTCCGTCTCAACCTCTTCCGTGGCGAGCAAAGCATCGGGCTCGGACGCCATGCGCGCGAGGATGGCCTGCTCCAGATTCATGAGCCCCGAGTCTGCGCCGGTGACCGGCACGCTCCCCTCAGGCAGTGGATTTCGCTCCGGTATCACCAGTCCGCTGACGAAACCCAACGCCACCAGCACGGATGCAGTCAGCGTATAAAGTACCCGACGCCGCCCCCGATGCTCGAAGGAATGCCTGAGAAGGATGCGGGCGCCCAGATCTTCGGGAACATCCACCTTCGCCGCTTGCGTCAAGCGACGCTCGAATTGCATGGCACCAGCACCCGCCGCCCCGCAGGCCTTACACTCTCGTCTGTGGCGCACGAACTCGGGGTCCCGGCTGGCCGGATCGATGTTCGCCATGCGCCGGAACTCCGGGCAGTCCACGACAGTCGCTCCGCCGCAGTCATGACCAATCTGACTTAGCTTATCTTACACGGTCTGAACACTCAGGTTTCGCAAGAGAACATTACGAACGCGTAACCTCTGGCGGTCTAACCGTGGCGCTCTTGTTATTCTGCGGTACACTCCGGTGCTCGCGTAGCCGGTCGATGAGGCGTTGTCGGAAAAACAGCGATTCCCCGACATTACCGACGCATTCTTACGGGCTTGCGGTCGATTCGCCGGCAGTTCGGATTTTTGGGTCGGGAGCCCTCTCATTCGCTTGTAGCCCATTTTTCGAAAGCGGCAACGGAATACCCGGCATCGCCTCCGCGATCCTATGGACCCGCTGCCAATCGATGCTCGTGCCGGCCGCCCTTTTTGGAGTGGCGTCCACTACCGAGCGCACGGCGGGGGTCAGATCTCGCAGCATGCCCGGCGTCGGGTTGCCTTCGGGCGGATGCGCCTCGAAGAACAACACACCTTGGCGCCAGCCGGCTTTATAAGGCTGATTGATGATGTGCACCGGGGTGTCCACGCGCACGCTCTTGAACAGCGTCTCGATGTCCTCCGGATACAGCCGGATGCAACCGTAGGACACGCGCATGCCGATACCATAGGGCTTCTTGGTGCCATGGATCAGGTACCCGGGCAGAGCCAGCCGCAGGGCGAAGCGCCCCAGCGGATTGTCGGGCCCGGGCGGAACCTTCGCGGGCAGCGGATCCCCCTTGGCGGCGTGGTCGGCACGGATGGATTCGGGCGGATACCAGGTGGGGTCCGTCAACTTCGTCACGATACGGGTATCGGCCAGAGGCGTGCCCCAACCGACCCGCCCGACGCTGATGGGATGGGTGATCACGCGACGCGGCTCGTCTCGACCCGACTTCGGATAGTAGTAGAGACGCATCTCGGAGAGGTTGATGACAATGCCCTCCCGGGGCGCGTCGGGCAGGATGTAACGAGACGGGATCAGGATCCCCGTTCCCTCCCCCGGCAGCCATACGTCGACGCCCGGATTGGCGAGTCGAATCTCACGGTAGCCCACGTCGTAACGGCGCGCAATGTCGAGGAGCGTGTCCTCATGGGAGGCGTTCACCCACTGCAGCCCTCCCACGACGCTGTCCCCGTTCGAGGGGAGCACGAACTCCTGGGCATGGGCTGCGCCGCTCGCGCCGACCGCGCTCAGAAGCGCCGCGAACGCACTCGCCAGCAGTTGGGGCCTCTTTGAGCGCCACGCCCCGGATGGGCAACGCCCCGGCCGAGTCTCAGGTTTTACGCTGGAGTTCATCATGTTCAAGGTCGACGAAACGCATTTCGAACCGAAAACTGCATGGGTTCGCGTGGCAGTGTCGGTCGGCCACGAGGTCGCGTCTGCAACTTCGCCATCGGCCCCGAGGCGCTGCCCAGCGAGCACTTCGGCTCGAGCTCATAAGCTCCGTCCTATTCGCACCTGTGTCACTCGGACAACGCGCCCGCGCGCCGCAATGAACCTCCTCGGGTCGACCGAGCTGATCATGGTGACGAACCCGGTGTCGTTGAAACGGCGGCACCGCCGAACTCGACGGGGATCGACTTCTCGATGGGCGGATAGCAGAGGCCTGCATCTGCGCATCCCTGGTAAGTCACATCGAGCGTAGCGGTGGAAGCTGACGTGCCTGCGACCGGAAGCGTAGCCTGGACCTCGTCATAGAACACTTCCACGCGTCCGAAGAACTCATCGGTCCTGATCTCGCCGGGCGGGAACCGAGCGGACCCAAGCTCGAGCGAGTGAGCGTCGCGCACAGCGAAGCGGAACTTGTCACGATACAGGTAGTAGCCATCGGCTATGTCCCATTTGACGTGTAGCACGTCGTCGTCGCCGACCGTGACGCTGGGCACGAAGGCCACATCGGGGTGCAAAAACTCATCCTTCGGTTCCGCGCCACCCAACCCTCCGGTAAGGCGTTTAAGGAGCGACGAAAAGGATATTGAACCGCTCCGGCCAGCACCCGAGGAAAGAGAGCCCGGGGGCGACTCGGAGGTTGGCTCCTCTTCTGCAGGCAGGACATCCTCCTTCCCGTGATACGCCCGGGCGGGTGCCACCACCATCAGGCAGGTCGCCACCACAATGAGCCAGCGCCTCATCGCGTGCTCTCCATCGAGAGAGTGCCGACAGCAAAAGAGCGCTCGATAGAGCCTACACGTATCGGCCCATCGGCTTGTTTTTTAAGTGCCGATCGAAGATCCGGTCTCATTTCGTGCGTTCAGCGGCCTCAAGGCGTCTCCATAATGAGGCGGGCGGTACGTATCCCGTTATCCTCTCACCCGAATCGGTGACGGTCATGGGCGTTCCGGAGAGCCCAAGATCCGACGCCAAGCGCATGTGCTCGCGCACCGGGTTCTCGCACTGGCGTTTCGGGGGACGCTGCCCCGCCTTGGCGCGCGTAAGCTCGGCACGCCGATCCCGGGCGCACCAGACCGAAACCGCCTTATCGTAAGAATCGGACCCGACCCCTGCACGCGGGTAGAACATGTAGCGAACCCGGATACCCATACCGGTCAGCTCGCTTATCTCGCTGTGCATGCGCCGGCAGTATGGACAATCGATGTCTGTAAAGGTCGTGATAGTGTGCCTGGTCTCGCCGCTCGGCTCGAAAATGATCATGCGATCTTCGGGCACCGCGTTAACGGCCTTCAACCGTACTTTTGCTCGAGCTGGCTCAGTCAAATCCTTCCGGGACTCCAGATCGAACAGAGTGCCCGTGAACACGTAGCGACCGTCCGTGCTTACGTATACAACCTCGCCGCCCAATACGACCTCGAAGACACCGGGCACCGGTGACACCGCGACATCATCCGCAGTCACGTTCGGAAAGCGCTCGCTGATGTGTCTTGTCGCTTGCGCGAGGCTCGACGCTTGCGCGCCCGTTATGGTGAGAGGCGCAAAGGTGAGGGTGCAGAGCATCACGCTGATCAGTCTGTTTCTCATGGTTATGTCCTCACTGTGTCCGGCAACCTGAGTGGCCCTTGGCCGGAGACCAGTGTGTATCCGTCAGCCCACGCCCAAAACCAGCAGAGACGGAACTCACGGTTGCGGGACCGAGGGCTTCTGACGGACCTTGCGGAGCGCAAGCAACAGCTCGTCGTTCCGAATCAGACGTGAACGTTTGGAGGTCGGAACCGGCGTTGAGGGACCGGCTCACGTAGAGGCCACGCGTTGAGCGGCGACACAGCCGACAGTGGCTTCGGCGAACCGAGCAGAAGCATAGCCGTTGCAACGCAGTGCGGGCAGGGCGAGTAGTGTCCAACGGCGCTGCCCTGAGGGCAAAGAGCGTGCCCCACATCCGCGCCCACAACATCGTGTACGGAGTCTGGAAACACGGGCCCAGCACCTGGCAACACCCCCGATCCGAGTGCGCCCGGACCGAATGCCAGAACTGCCGCCAGCAGCAGCGAAGGCCCAACGATGGGCCTAAGGGCCGTGGACATTCTGTGCAACTTGGCCAATGAGTTGAGGCCCGGTCGTTGTCTTCGAAGCGGCCCGGGCACACTCGTCCGACGCGCGCGGGCATGACAACCAATTATCGCCCGAATCCGAAACGCGCTCAAGGCGAACACTATCCGATTGCCGTGACTACGCCCCCCGCACGCAGAGGGACGGTCAGGGCTCGTCCGTGTCATGCGTACGATCCGGCTCTTCCTCCTCACCGCTCAGGTAAGCAACCAGGTCGCTCAGATCCGCTTCGCTCATCGACCAGCGGGGCATGGCCACATCGAGCGGCTCCCAGCGCGCAGAACCCCTGGGGTTCGACCCTCGGCGCCGCGTTGAAGTATGTTCGCGCGGGGGCTTCGAGACGTCCAGCTTGAGCGGGTGGCGCATGCTCAAGCTCGTACGGGCGTCGAGCACCACTTCGATGAAGGGGCTCCCCACCGCCTGGTGACAACCATTGCAGCTCTGGATGGTCTGAGTGAGCGCTTTGTCGAAGGCCTGACGATCCGTATGCTCGATAGCTGATTCCAGGTCCTCGAACGGTTGGGCCATGAAGGCGTCGAACAACGCCGCCCTGTCGGGCTCGACCTGCTTGGCGAGCGCCACGACCTGCTGCATCCCGAGGAGCTCATGCGTCCCGACCGCCCAGTCCTCGGCATCCCCGGCACGGTGCGTGACGTGGAAGCGCTCCGCGAAGTCCGGCATGAGCCGAGTGAGGCTCGGTTTGAGAAGCTCCACCGTGGCACGCAGCTCTTCGAGCTCCGCCCTGAGGGCCTCGGACTCCCTTTGCGCCGCCTTGGACTGCGAGGATTCGGCCGTGGACACGGCTTCCGTCTCGTGACCATGGTCTTCGTCTGCCACCACGGAAGCTCTCATGAGCAGCCCCGCCAGGGCCGACCCCAGTGCGACCCGGCCGCCTCTTTTCATGAGATTCCTCTCCGTTTATGCATTCTTGCGTGAGCCGGATTGACGACTGCTGAGCATCGTTCTCCCCGGGCCGCTGATGAACGATCTTACGAGTCAGGGCGCGTCGGTGTTTGACGCAGATCAAAGCTCGTAAGGCGCGGGAGCATCGCGCAAAAAAAGGCGGCTGACGCCGCCTGAAAGAAGGCAAAGCAGTAACATACCTCCGCGAATCCCAGCCGACAGCCCTGGATCCCGAAGGTAGGGAAATTTTCCCACAGGCCGCCGCATCCTGTCCCGACCGCCATCATTACGATATGTTAATGTGACCATCAAGCGCCGCCGCAAACCCGCATGGTCAACGCGCTTGCGTTACATACTTTGCTGGATCACGCTCGAACTCCGCCTGGCACAACGGGCAGCACAAAAAGTATCTTGCACCCTGGTACTGAATGACGATATGCGCTTTGTTTCGATTGATACGTTTTCCGCACACGGGATCCTGAATTGGGCCACGTCGTTTCATCCCCTCACTGCTCCTCNNCCCTCACTGCTCCTCGATAGACGCCGCCACCGCGGCAAGTATGGTTGGGTCCGTCACGTCGACGAAGAGCCGGAAGAACTCGCACTCCGCCGTCAGCAACAGTACGTCGCACACCAAGCGGCCTTGTTCGGCGTGCAGTCGCACCTTCACGGGTATCCCCGACCTGAATTCACGCGCTATCTCAACGACATCGCCCAGAATCGTGTGCAGCGAAGCGACCCCCCAGTTTGGCGCGTAGCTAACCACGTTGCTGTGGATATCGGGCTGCGGCGATGAGGCAGCCCCCCTCCAGAGTCACCGGCGCGCCGTTATGGCCCGATCCACTGTGTTCTCCGTTGCCCGCCCGGGTAGCGTCGCTGCTCGAGTTCTCTGTGCCGGTCATCGTCCACCCTCCCGTGCTTCGCCATGACAAGTCGCCCCATTCTGCCCCATGAAAGATGACCGTTTGTTTTCCAGGTCATTAAGGATTGGCAAGGCCCTCGCAAAATGGTTGCCCAGAAAAAAAAGGCGGCTCTAAGCCGCCAAAGGGGAGCGTGGATGGGGAGGCATCGCTCCCGGGGAGGATTATGCGTCCAGACGCTGGCTCCTCTGCGCGGGGCAACCACCGGCGCCGTCGAAGGACAACCTAATTTCTATCATCCCGTCTTACGGCGTCCTTGCAGGCTCATTACAATACGGTCATCTACGCCACCCGCCAACGTTCTGTATAATCTTCAAGTTATGAGGGTATTGGTGATCGAAGACGATCGCGAAGTGGCCGCCTATCTCCAAGAGGGTCTCGCGGAGTGCGGCCACGTCGTCGACCGCGCGGAGGACGGGGATGAGGGGCTGGACCTCGCCCTGAGTGCAAGCTACGACGCGCTCATTCTGGATCGCATGTTACCCCGTCGTGACGGGCTCTCGGTGCTCGGCGCGATGCGTGAGGCCGGGGTGAAAACCCCGGTCCTGATACTAAGTGCGCTCGGTGAGGTGGACGAGCGGGTCGAGGGGCTGCGCGCGGGCGGGGATGACTATGTCGCCAAGCCCTTCGCGTTCAGCGAGGTCGTGGCCCGTCTCGATGCCTTGCTGCGCCGTACTGATCCGAAGCAGGCAGAAACCACGCTGCAGGTGGATGATTTGGTGCTCGAGCGCTTGAGTCGCGTGGTGACACGGGCCGGACGGCGCATCCCGCTACAGCCTCGGGAGTTCCGGCTGCTCGAATACCTCATGCAGCATGCAGGTCAGGTGATCACACGCACGATGCTGCTCGAGCACGTGTGGGACTATCATTTCGACCCGCAAACCAACGTCATCGACGTCCACATGAGTCGCCTGCGATCGAAAATCGACAAAGGTTTCGACCCTCCTCTGCTTCACACCGTGCGGGGTGCCGGATATTGCCTCCGTGAGCCGGACTAGACTCTTCCGGACCAACGCCTTTCGTCTCTCCCTGCTGTACGCGTGCGTGTTCAGTCTGGCCGCGACGGCGGCACTGGCATTCACGTACTGGTCGACCGCGGAGCACATGCGCGAACAACTCGAGGAGAGCCTGCGCGCGGAGGCCGAGAGTCTCCTCGACCTGTATCGGGCGCGGGGACCGGAAGCGCTGGTCGAGGCCGTCAAGCGCCGCGGCTCGGTCGATGCAGCGGACGACGAGCATCATCGCGGGCACTATTACCGCCTGCACTATCTTCTCCAGGCTCCCGACGAGACAGTGGCCGCGGGCGATCCGGCCAGTTGGTCGGTAGCGGCTGACGAGCCCGAGGACTGGTATCGCCAGACGTCCTCCGGTGACGGCGCGTCGACGTACCATGGCGCCCGCGGCTCGGGACTGCGCGTGGTGGCGGCGGAGCTGCCCAACGGCTATCGATTGCTCATCGGCCACAGCATGCACGTCGAGGAGTCCGTCCTCGATCACGCTTTCACGGTCACCCTCTCCACCATCGCCAGCATCGTGTTCCTGGCCCTCGCGGGCGGCGTGCTCATGAGCCGGACCGTGCTGCGTCGAATCGATGCCATCAGCCAGACCACGACCGAGATCATGCGAGGAGAGCTGTCGCAGCGACTGCCGGTGAGAGAGCGCAACGACGAGTTCGACGAGCTATCGCGGGCCGTGAACAATGCCCTCGAGCGCGTCGAGCAGCTCATGGCCGGCATGCGCGAGGTCACCACGAACATTGCCCACGACTTGAGACGGCCGCTCACGCGCCTGAGAAACCGAATGGAGGCGGCTTTGGTCCAAGACCGCCAGCCGGACGAATATCGAGAGGCCATCGAGCAGGCCATCTCGGAGGCGGACGGATTGCTGAAGACCTTCCGGGCGCTGCTCAGCATCGCGCAGATCGAGGCGGGGACGGCCGGCAAGGACTGGGCTGCGGTGAACCTGGCCGATCTTGCCACCGACGTCACCGACCTCTACGAAGCCGCGGCGGAAGCCCACGGCCTCGAGTTCGTGAGCGATGCCGCGCCCGGGATCGAGGTCGGCGGCAATCGGCATCTGCTGGCCCAGGCCCTCGGGAATCTGTTGGACAACGCCATCAAGTACACGCCGCAAGGCGGTCGGGTCGAGCTTGCGGTGAAGCGCGTGGACCGGGCGCCCGTCCTCGTCGTCGCCGATTCGGGACCCGGCATATCCCCCGCTGAACGCAAACGGGTCCTGGAGCGCTTCGCGCGTCTCGACAGCGCGCGTACCACACCCGGCAGCGGCCTCGGGCTCAGCCTGGTGCGGGCCGTGGCGGAGTTCCACGGGGCGCAGCTCTCGCTCGAGGACAACGACCCAGGGCTTCGCGTCGCGATTCGCTTCCCGGTCAATGCAGAGCCCCCTGCAACCAGCGCTTGATGTTCCGCGCTCGCTCCCCGCGCATCGTCCTCCAACGCCGCAGTAGGCTCCTTGTGCAGAGGCACCGCAGTGTGTGCCGTTGCGCTCAGTGTCGGATTACAAAATGGTAATCAAAGTCCGGGACAGGTTCCCTGTGTTCAACAGTTTCTTAGAAACAAGAAGTTATGGAACAACGGCGAATGCAACGGCGCGCCGCCCCGCGAGCCACCCTGGTGGCGCGCCGTGGTGAGGAAACTTTTCGGTCACCAGCGGTCGTAGGCGTATAGGCCACGTTGCAACCACCGGGCAGGGGCAGCCAGCGCTCAAGAGGTGCGGCGGTGCCCGAAACCGGGTCGCATAGAGTGCGCCGAAAAAGATCGATGCAGCTGCCCTGCGCGAATCTTCCGCGCAACCCGCCCCGGCCGCTACCGAGGTGAGAGGCCATGGTCCGGTGGAAGAGGGGCGCCTCTGCAGACAGCAAGCTCGCACTCAGTCAATTCCCCGCACGAGCTCCAGGAGGGAACCATGAATTTCGTAGCCAAAATGCATTCCCCGAAGGCGCTAGTCGCGCCCATCTTGCTGACGGCCGGTCTCTACGGCGGCCAGAGCATGGCACACGAGGACCCTGATCGTGTCGTCAAGCAAGACGAGGGCAAGATCGTCTACTGGGTGCCGCCGGGGCCGCGGCAGCTGAGCAAAGAGGTGTTCGGCACCCCAAACGATCCGAAGATGCTGTTCGAGCCGAAGCTCAAGGCTGCGGAGGAGGCGGTTGCCGCCAAGAAGATGCCGCCGGCAGTCCCGGATACGTTGAAGAAGGTACCGCTCCTAGTAGGCATCCCCATGAAGGCGCGCTCGACCGACAAGGACGGGAAGTGGTGGTTCAATCACCCGAACCCATTCCCCGACAAGGGCTTGATCATCGAGGGCAGCTTCACCGCGCGTTTCTGGGACGAAGTGAAGGAGGATCCTGCCGGCCCGCCGGGCAAGACGCCCGACAAGGCCGAGGTGGAAGCCACATTCACGGACCCGGACGGCAACACCTACCGGGTGGTGCTCGATCACATCGTCAAGCCGCCGTTTCCCGGCTATGAAACCCAGGGTGGGGTCCTGCTCGACGGGTTTCACCACGGCAGCACCGGAACCGGCTCCCCTCTCATGCCGCAGGTCTGGACCATCGCCGGGCTGTGGGGTATCGCCGAGCTCTACATCAACGGCGAGCTGGTCGAGCCGAACCGGGTCATCCACCTCATGACGACGGAGGTCGTTCGCGACAAGGACTACCACTTGGCACTGCAGGAGGAGCTACCTCTCCCGCCCGAGCGTTGGCATGTCAAGGGTCAGTCCCACCACACCCACCTGGTCGTGCTGCCCTTCGTCGGAGTGCCGGGAAAGGGCCCGGTGTTCAAACCCACGCCGGTGGAGTTCGAGCTCCCCAACGGCAAACGGCAGCCATTTATGCATATCATGTATGAGCAGGACGAGATCGCTTATTGAAACGTAACTGGCACAGGTTCCCCCGCCGCCGCCGGCGACGGGGGTTTTTTGTGTATACGAGAGGACCGATCATCACGGAAGGCAAGTCACGATGAAGGCTCATGGGGGATCATGCTTCACTGCGTCACTCATAGTGACCATGTTCGTTTTCTTTCCCGCCCCTCCGGCGTCGACTGAGGCAGCAGGCTCGCCCGCCGAGATCACGGTGGTCGGGAGTGAGTTTCAATTCGAGCCTGCCCGTTCACAGGTCAAGCAAGGTGAGAACGTAACGCTGCTGTTCAAGAATGAAGGAGCTCTGTCTCACAACTTGACCATCCGGCGTCTCGGCGTCGCAACCGAAACCATCCAGGGCGACGAGCAGGACCGGATTCATTTCGCGCCTGAGATGAGGGGCACGTTTCGCTTTGTCTGCACCGTACCCGGACACAAGGAGGCGGGGATGGTGGGCTCGTTGACAGTGGTGGGTGAGTGACACCTGCCCACAGCACGTCATCTGTGACGCGTCGATATGAACCGGCCGGGATTGGCTGACTCGCACGCCGGGTGAATCCCCCGCGCTCGGGCCTCATGGTGCAGTGCGACCGCCCTGGGCATGCGCTCGCGAAGGCTCTCGACGCGGCGCTCCACTGACGGGTGCGTCGAGTCGGCGTGGGCGACTCGCCCCATGTTGGCCCAGAACCTGATGCTCTCGCGTGGATCGAATCCTGCCCGCGCCATGAGCTCCAGCCCGAGCAGGTCGGCCTCGCTCTCCTGCCTGCGGCGAACGGCCAGCGAGACATCCGCCGACACCCGAGCGCTCGCATGCTGTTTCAGCACGTGGGCCATTTCGTGGCCGATGGCGGCAGCCTGCTGGTGCTGGTTCTCGGCCACCTGTACCAACCCCACCGTGACCCCGAGGTAGTTGCCCGGCAGGGAGAAGGCGTTCGCCTCCTCGCCCTCGAAGACCGTCACCTCCCAGGGAGAGCCATTCCGCGTCTGCGCCGCGAGGCTGCCGACCACGCACTCCACCTCGCGCCGCAGGTGCGGCGCCTCGGAGACGGGGGTGCTGGCCTTGAGCTCCTGGTACTGGAGGGCGGCCATCGCCCGGACCCGCTCGTTCGACACGGCGGCGCGCCGGTCGGCGGTGCTGCAGCCGACCAGCACGGCAGTAACGAGCAACACGAGTGAGCGGTGCGCGAGGCTCCCTGAGGTTCCGCGCATTCCAATCCCCGGCGTCTCCGCGCTAGAGAACGCGCGATGACACACCCACAAAAATTTAATCTGCCTCATCGGCCCCGCCAACCCGGAGCGGTCTGCTCCGAGGTTCAACGGAATAACGGGTTGTCGACAACGTCCCCTCCGGGAATGGCGCACCACCGGCGGGGTTGCGCGAAGCTCGGTCAAACAAGTGCCGCGAGTCAAAAAAGCCAGCTCTTAATCTTCAACGTCTCGCTCGGGACACTCGTCTACGAGGACATTATCTGCTCACTTAAAAAGAGCGCGTTTGACCCGAAGCAAACGCGGCGCGATCACTTAACAGATGTTAATTACATGAGCGGATAATCCGCGGCGGTTCCGTGTCACAACCAATAGAGGGCGAGGCAAAAGCGTCAGCACATGAACGGTTTTTGCGAATAGTTGCAAACCCTACGCTGTTCTCGAGCGCCATTAACGCATGTTCATTTGGATACGTTTCAACTTGACCTAAAGTAAAGGTGTAAAGCGACAAAAGACTGGAGGTGTATCAGCGATGAAACGACTGAAGCGATTCAACCAACTCCACAAGCTCGCTCTCGGTACCGTGCTGGCCGTTGCGGGGCTCGCGTTGGCCGGCCCCGTTGCCGCCGAGGGTTATATGGCGGCCAAGCCGGATAACAGTCAGGAAGTGGAGACGAACGTGTTGGCCGGAACGCCAACCGGTAGCGTGAAGGAACCCGCGATGTTGGACCCCGCTGCCGTCCACGCTGGCCAGCCCTATGCCGGTAAGCAGATCACCGATCTGAGGACGTTCCTCGTCGCCGAGCCCAAGACCGAGCTGACGAGCAAGGAGTGGGCTCAGATCCGCGAGGAGACCCGACGTTCCCTGATCGGCCGTTAAATCGGGCGCAAGGAGCAAAGTCGAACACGGAGGTCGTGGTAAAGACGGGCGACGGTACATACCCGTCGCCCGTGGTTGTCCCCGCCTCGGACGCGGGCACCAGCCCGCTCCGTAGTGCCTTCCAAGGCGAGCGTCTCAAGCGCCGATGCGCAGTACTCAGTAATAGCCGTCGTCGCCCCGCTGTTGTTGCTGAGTCTCCTGCTGCTCGCTCTCGTCCTGCTCTGTCGTCGCCGGTTCCTTCGGCCGCTCTTCCTCTCCCGTGCCCGTTCCGTGCATACACGCCGACAGAGCGAATGCTGAGCCCAGCAAGAGCGCGAGCGTAATTCCGCTTCGGCGTCGCATCAGACTCTCCTCTTGGGACTTGGTAACCCATCCGCGTTGTCCCAAGTAACTATCTATTTTAAAAGTCGAGCGCGGCGGGTGGCGAATGCGCAGCCGTCTCGAGCAAGAAGCGCCGCATGCGCTCGCGCCGTCGCCACACGAACGCGCCTAGCGCAAACTTCCCGATCGACGTAGAGGCCGGGGCCGAGAAAGGTTCGTCACGCGTAGCTCAGCACGCGCAGCCGGTCCAGGGCTCGCAGTCGCCTCGATGCTTCACGCCCTCGCGCGGCGCGACCCGCTCCCGGCGAAGCGCGCGCACCAGTCCCCAGGCCAGGAGGAGCAGGATCAGGGCAACCGGCAGCCCCGCCATGATGGCCGCTGCTTGCAGCGCGGCGAGCCCGCCCGCGGCCAACAGCACCGCCGCCAGCAGGCCTTCACCGAGACCCCAGAGCATCCGGTGGGGCAGCGGGGGCTCGTCCGAGCCGTCCGATAAGATTGTCGTGATAACCAGGGTGCCCGAGTCACACGATGTGATGAAATAGGTGCCGATCAGAATGACCAGGATCGTGGTCACGACGGATCCGAGCAGCCCTGCGTCCAGTGCCTGCACCGTTCGATAAAGCGGCAGCGTCACGTCCTGTGCGAGCGCCTCTACGATGCCACCTTGGCCGAAGACCTCCAGATACAGGGCGGTTCCGCCCGTCGCCGCGAGCCACACGAAAGTAAACAGCGTGGGAACCAGCAACACACCCATCACGAACTCGCGGATGGTGCGTCCCCGCGAGATGCGCGCGATGAACATGCCCACGAAGGGCGACCAGGCGATCCACCACCCCCAATAGAACACCGTCCACTGCTCCTGCCAGCGGCTGTGCTCCTGAGCATCGGTCCACGTGCTCATGCGCGGCAGGTTCTGGAGATAGTCGCCCGCCGTCTCCACCAAGAGGTTCAGCAGATGCCGGGTGGGCCCGAGCACAAGAAAGAAGACGAGCACGGCGACGCTCAGGAGCAGGTTGAGATCACTGATGACGCGGACGCCGCGCCTGACGCCGGAGACGGCGGAAGCGGTCGCCACCAGAGTCACGGCGGCCAGCAGCCAGAGCTGGTTTCGGAGCGAGACCTCGATCTCGACAAGCCGCTCGAGGCCCGTGTTCATCTGCTGCACGCCCAGCCCGAGCGAGGTGGCGACCCCGAACGCCGTGCCGAAGACGGCGACGACATCGACGGCGTGGCCGAGGGCGCCGTGCACGCGCTCGCCCAGAATCGGCTGCAGGAACGAGCGCACCGTCAACGGAAGCTTGCGCCGATACGCAAAATAGGCGAGCGAGAGGGCCATCAGCGCGTAGACCGCCCAGGCGCTGAGGCCCCAGTGGAAGAAGGTCAGACGCATGGCCACGGCCGCCGCTTCCGGCGTCAGGCCGTCTTCAACGAAGGGGTTGCCGCGATAGTGGCTGACCGGCTCGGCGATGCCCCAGAAGATGAGCCCGATGCCCATGCCAGCCGCGAACAGCATGGAGAACCATGAGAAATACCTGAACTCCGGGCGCTCGTCGTCGTCGCCCAGCCGCACGTTCTTGTAGCGCCCGAATCCGAGCCAGAGGACGAAAGCCAGCACGAAGACGACGATGGCGATGTAGTACCACTTGAGCGCGAACAGGATGCGGTCCTGGAGTGTCTGAAATACGGCGCCCGCGGTCTCCGTCCACACAGCGCCCAAGACCACGAACGCCGTAACGATGGTGAGCGAGGCGAGCGTGAGGGTGGGATTCATGCCCTTGAACAGACCGGATTTCGCGCGCATGGGATCTCCTTTTTTGGGGGCACGTGAGAAAGCATTGAACGAGCTCGGGCGTGCGCCCGCGAAGGGGCGCGCATCCCTCTTTCTAATGCGTGCCGCCGAGGAAGGCAGCGAGTGCCAGCCCCGCCGCGAGCGCAACGAACGAGAGCGCGGTAACCCTGCGGATCGTCGCTGCGGGCGGCTTCGCGGCGGGCTGTCCGTGACCCTCTCGCGCAGCGTCAGCCGCGTGCGCTTCGTGCCTCTGCCGTGCCGTCGCCGCTGCGTCGGCGCCTTTCTCGCGACGGCGCACGGTCATCATGCCGTGCTTCAAGTGATTGGCCACCAGCCACCAGTTGATCGGGTACGCGGTGAGAAATCCCGCCAGGAGCGCCATGCTCATGACGAACCAGAACTCCGGGGCGAGCGGGTCGTGGCTCTGCGGAATACGCGCCATCGCCGCCACCATCATTGGCACCATGCCGGCCATCAGCAAATTCATGGACAAGAGCTCGGGGACGAAGGTATCCGCGAGCGCGCGGCGGTAGGAGCCCCCCGACATGCCGCGCATGAAGAGCGCCTGGAAGATGCTCCACCCGAAGCCGAACCCGAGCGCGTACTCGAGCGCGACGTCCGCGCTCCGGGGCAGCGCGAGGAAGGCGCCGACCACGGCGCCCGCGAGGATCCCGACGCCGTCGCCCGCGACGCAGTGCATGGTGGAACCGAGCACCTGGCGCCAGCGCACGGCGACGTAGCGCTCGTGCAGGCCGCTCAGGGGCTCGCGGCAGCCGAGCACGTAGAGGAAAACGCCTATGGGCCCCGTGTAGGCGCAGAGCAGGATGAATCCCCATTTGAGGACGGGCGATTCGGGGGTGGTGCGGATGTCGATGGCCACGAACACCACCCCTGCGGCGGTGAGGGTGAACCAGAGCAGCATCACTCCCTCGAGCATGGGTCACCTCCTCTCATCCCGTGCGAGCGCCTGGGCCTTCGTCATCTCCTGGGCGGCAGGACGGCGTGCAGCACCACCAGCCCCGTCACTGCCGACAACGCCGAGCCTATCAGGATGGCGAGCCGCGCCGATCCAGCCAGCTCGGGGGTCGCGAAGGCGAGGGAGGCGACGAACAGGCTCATGGTGAAGCCGATGCCGGCGAGCAGCGCGGCGCCGTAGAGCTCGCCCCAGCCCACGCTGCGCGGCAGGCTTCCCAGCCCGAGGCGCACGGCGACCCAGGCGCCTCCGAGCACGCCCATCTGCTTGCCAACAAACAGACCGGTGACGACGCCCAGCGAGAGGGGACTCAGCAGCCCGTCCATCGCTGCGCCGCTCAGAGCGATACCGGCATTGAAGAACGCGAAGAGCGGCACCACGCCAAGGACGGCCCACGGGTGCAGGCGCCGTTCTGCCTCGCGCAGCGGCGAAGGACCCCGCCCGCTGCGTACGCGCAGGGGCACGGCGAAGCCGATGATGACGCCGGCCAAGGCGGCCTGAATGCCGCTTTTCAACATTGCCACCCACAAAAACACACCCAACAGGGCGTAGGGTAGAGCGCGCGTGACGCCGAGCGCGTTCAAGCCGATGAGCCCGGCCGTACCCGCCGCGGTGAGCAACAGCGGAACAAGCGCAGGGCTCTCGCCGTAGAACAGCCCGATGATGAGCACGGCCCCCACGTCGTCGAAGACCGCGAGCGCGGTAAGAAAAACCCTGAGGGAGACCGGAACGCGCGGGCCGAGCAGCGAGAGGATACCCAGCGCGAGAACGATGTCGGTGGCGGTGGGGATGGCCCATCCGCCCAGGAGCTGCGGGTGGTTTCGGTTGATGAGCACGTAGATCGCAGCCGGCAAGGCCATCCCGCCGAGGGCGGCGAAGGCCGGGAGCGCGGCCTCTTTGGCCGTCGACAGGTGGCCCTCGAGGAGCTGGCGCTTGATCTCGAGCCCCACCACTAGGAAGAAGAACACCATGAGCCCCTCGTTAATCCACTGCACCAGTGGACGCTCGATGACCAGCGGACCGACGCGCAGGTGCACGGGCAGGTGGTGAATCAAACGATAGAGATCGGCGAGCGGGGAGTTGGCGACCACGAGGGCGAGCACCATCGCCCCCAGCATGAGCAGGCCCGACGCCTGCTCGAAGCGAAACAGCAGGCGGTGCCGCGCCTTGCGCGGCGGATGGACTTTCGCGGAGGACAGCGGCAACCTTAGCGGGCCTCCCGCCCGAAGCGCCAGAGGCCGAGGCCGAAGATGGCGGCGCCCAAACCGCTCATGGCCAGGATCTGCGGCCAGAGCACTTTCAGGCCCACTCCCTTGAGGAACACTCCCAACGCGATCTCCAGGTAGTAACGCACCGGGCTCAGGTAGGAGACCAGCTGGATCGGGCGCGGCATGCTCTCCACCGGGACCAGTGTCCCGGAGATCACGAAGAGCGGGAAGACGGCGAAGAAGCCGAGCAGCAGCGCCTGCTGCAGGTTGCGTGCGATGCTGCCGAAGAGCAGGCCCAGGCCCATGGCCGCGAACAGAAAGAGCGCCGAGAGCGCGAAGAAGAGCGCGAGGCTCCCGCGCACCGGCACCTCGAACCACCAGGGCACCCACAGGGCGAGGGCCAGCGCCGCGAGGCTGACGACGAGCGTCGGCACGACCTTGGCGAGCATCAGCTCCCAGGTCCGGAACGGCATCACCAGGAGCTGCTCCATGGTGCCGCGCTCCTTCTCCCAGGCGAGCGCCGCCGCCGGATGCAGGATGCCGGTGAGGGTCACGCCCAGGACCAGCATGGCCACCACCACGAAGTAGCGACTCTTGAGCTCCGGGCTGTACCAGGCGCGTGCCCGGTTCTCCACCGAGGGCAGCGGGCGCACGCGGCCTGCGGCCCGCCGCAGCTGCGCGAGCTCGATCTCATCCGAGTAGCGGGCGACGAGGCGCTTGGCATAGCCGAGCGCGATGAGGGCGGTGTTGGAGTTGGAGCCGTCGAGCCTGAGCTGCACCGGTGCGGGCAGCGATTGCGCCAGACGGCGGGAGAAGTCGGGCGGGATCACCACCCCCAGGGTCACGCGGCCCGATTCGAGCAGCCCCTCGAGCTCGCGCGGTCCGGAGACGGCGAGCGGCGGATCGAAGTAGCGGTTACGGGCGAAGCGCGCGACGAGCTCGCGGCTCTCGGCCGAGCCGTCCAGGTCGTATACCGCGGCGGAGATATGCGTGACGTCGTAGGTGATAGCCCAGGCGCAGATGGCGATCTCGGCGGCGATCACGTACACGAACAGCACCACCATCGGCTTGCTGCGGAAGAACTGGATGAACTCCTTCTTGATGAGCGCAGTGAGGGGTCGCATGGCTCAGCTGATTCGCTTGTGGAAGCGCGCCGCCGCGAGCCCGAACAGCACGAGCGTGTAAGCGACGAGCAGAACGGCGTTCGGCCACAGCAGCCCGAGGCCGCTGCCCTTGAGCACGATCCCGCGTGCAATCTCCGTGAAGTACCGGGCCGGGAACAGGTACGTGTATCCTCGGAAGACGGCCGGCATGCT
>JABAHS010069765.1_pt1 | contig 25965 bp, 23 predicted proteins | sample 7062111 | NCBI WGS metagenome assembly JABAHS01 (sample SAMN14534600, study PRJNA622989) | marine sediment metagenome | biome: marine biome [ENVO:00000428]; feature: marine pelagic biome [ENVO:01000023]; material: deep marine sediment [ENVO:00002113]; isolation source: pool of 4 deep marine... | reverse complement strand
AGTAATATTATATTGTAGCCGAATAATACTCTATTTGATCTATAATTGATGAAGATTGAAGGTAATACTGAGTTCAAAGAGTATACAAGAGCCCCAGAAATTACATTCCTATTTTAACTACCTGTTTACCCTTTGTTTTCCATAACTGAGCATTTACTCTAGCATGTTAAAGTTATCTAGACTCTTAAATATTATTCTCAAGGGACCAGTCTTTTAATTCGTTTAGAAACACAAGTGCTGATCTTCCGAAATCAGTTATTTCGTATTCCACTGCTATCGGTTTTGTACTTATTACCCTGCGTTTTAGCAGGCCGATATCTTCCATCTCTTTTAACCTTTGGTTTACAATCTTCTTACTTGCACCCCTTAATTTCCTGGCAAGTTCATTAAAACGTATTGGGCCGTCTTTTAGATACCATAGTATCGACCCTTTCCACTTTCCACCGATTATCCTCATACCTCTTTCTATAGGACAGGGTAAAACACACGGATCGGAATATTCCGCATCTTGTTTTTTAACTTCAGTAGTATCTACGGTATTTCTCATTATTCCTCCAATTAAGTGGTTACTAAAAGTATACTAGTTGATTATAGTAACCTATTCGAATATAATCGACTTTTTAAAAAATTAAAGGAGAAATAAATGAAAGCCTATCAAATTTCAAAAAAAGATAAATTATATGAAATGAACCTTAATGAAATACCTGAACCTGAGATAGGACCAAACGACGTTCTCATAGATATGAAAGCATGGTCACTCAATTACAGAGACCTTAGTATGCTAAGGGGCGGATATTATAGAAATGATAAAGTAAAAACAGATCCACCACTTATCCCACTTTCAGATGGAGCAGGTGAAGTTGTTTCAGTTGGTGATGCAGTTACAAGATTTAAAAAAGGTGACAGGGTTGCCGGAATATTTTTTCAGACCTGGATAAGCGGAGATTTAACTAATGAGCAGATTGGCTCTGCTCTCGGGGGAGCACTGGATGGAGTGCTTGCAGAAAAGGTAGTATTAAATGAAAATGGCGTTGTCAAGATACCGGACAATGTAAACTACGAGGAGGCCGCTACTCTTCCATGTGCCGCGGTCACCGCCTGGCAGGCACTGAATTTCAACCCTGTAAAACCGGGTGATACCGTTCTCATGCTAGGAACAGGGGGGGTATCAGTTTTTGCATTACAATTCGTAAAAGCTGCAGGCGCCAAAGCTATTATAACCTCAAGCAGTGATGAAAAGCTGGATATGGCCAGAAAGTTAGGGGCCGATCATACTATAAATTACAAAGAGCATCCGGACTGGGAAAAAGAAGTTTTAAAAATCACAGACAGAGAAGGTGTGGATAATGTTATAGAGGTCGGCGGAGCCGGTACTCTCGAAAAATCTATAACTTCTGCAAAAGTTAGCGGGCGCATAAGTCTTATTGGTGTTCTATCGGGACAACCAGAACAAAACCCCTCTCCTGTAATGATTATGCTTAAGAGACTTACTCTGCAGGGAATATATGTTGGAAGTAGAGATATGTTTGAATCCATGAACAAAGTAATAGAAGAAAATGATATTAAACCTGTAATTGGAAAGACGTTTGAATTTGAAAACGCAGCTGAATCTTTTGATTATTTAAAAAGCGGTTCGCATTTTGGAAAGATAGTTATTTCTTAATTTAGTTTTAATATTTTGTAATAAATAAAAAATGAATATTGAAGGAGATAGTCAATGAGTGATAATTTGGACGAAGTGAATCAGTATATAAGCAAGTTCGAAAGTCTTGCACCAGAATTAAATGATACATGGGGTGGTTTTCGTGATGAGGTTTTCAAGGAAGGATTAATCAGCGCAAAAGACAAGCAGTTAATTGCGCTTGCCTGTGCCTACATAACCGAATCTGCACATGACATAAGAGAGAGAACAATAAAATCCAAAGAGCTTGGAGCGACAGACGAACAGATTGCTGAGTCGGTATATATAGCAATGAGGCTTGCCATAGGACAGCCTTATGCATTCAGCAGCATAGCTCTTGAAAATTACGATCTTATGAAAAGCAAGAAAAGCGTTTTCCAGGGTTACTTTATAAGCAAAAACATAACTCCACAGATACAGGATTTTCATAAAGTAAGCGGCTCAATGTACGAAAAGTTTAATGCATTTCACGAAATAGTATATGAAGACGGTCACCTTCCCAAAAAGCTAAAGAAGGGACTCATGGGTCTTGCATGTGCAATTCTTGCGAAATGTCCCTGGTGTATAAGAAGCTGTGTAAGGGATGGACTGCAGGAAGGTGTTGTAAAAGAAGAAATAGTAGAAGCAATCAATATTGCTATGGTAATGAATGCAAGCGCCTGTGTTGCAAATACCGGCGTATCCATGCAGGCAGCCGGAGTATAAAGATACACTATTGAGTTGGCCGATTTATTAGTTATATCGGCCAAAACTCCACTCTTATATCTTATCTGCTATTGTTCAGTTTGAAGGGTATACAAGAGCCCAGGAAAATAGTTTTAATACAATATTCCTATAAAATGTGGTATATACAATTCCAACAGTAGCTTATTAGTCTTCTGAAATTTAATTTCAAAAAGCAAATGTAATGTAACCAATCAAGACTGATGATAAAACAATTTTGGTTCTAGTTTTTCNNGAAAATACAGTTTATTATGTTAATAATGTTTTATAAGTTTCACGCATGTTAATAAAAACAAATAATGAAACAAGCGAACAAATAATTAAATACATGCTTGGCGCTATAGGGTTACCTGTTTGATTTACTAAATACGTTGCAATAAACGGAGTGGTGCCTCCAAAAACAGCAAAACCCAGTCCAAACCCCAATGATAATCCGCTCATGCGAACTTTGGCAGGAAAATGCTCAAACATGGTAGCCGCAAATGGCCCTACGATAATTGAATAAATTATAGCAAAGAAAAACTGACCTAAAAACGAATATAATATATCTCCTAGTGTAAATATTTTAAATATAAAATAAGTAATTACAGAAATACCTATGGAACCTGAAATTAATAATATCCTTCTACCTATTTTATCGGAAACAAATCCCATAACTGGGATTAGAATCATTAAAACTATCATGCAAATAGTATTGATTTTAAGTGCAGATGAAAGAGAAATTGTTGTTTGTGTTGAAAGAAATGTAGGTAAATATACAAATATCATATAAAATCCTACAGAAAGAACCAAGGTGGCTCCAAGTGTTTTAAGTATCGCTTTCCAATGCGAAGAAATTGCTTCTGTTAATGGTGAATTCGATATATTTCCACAATCGTGAAGATTTCTAAATATTTGAGTTTCTTCAGTATTATTTCTTAAGTATAATAATACTATTCCAGCTACAAAACCTAATAGAAAGGGAATTCTCCAGCCCCATTTATACAACTGTTCGTCAGAAAGAATTGTGCTAATTAATGCTATAACTCCCGAGGCAAGCAATATGCCCACTGTTGTACTGCAAAGAGTGCAACTTCCGTAAATTCCCCGTTTTCCTGGTTCTGCATGTTCAATTAGGAATGATATAGAGCTTGATCTCTCACCACCAACAGATAGTCCCTGTGCAAGTTTTAGAATAGTCAAAAGCAATGGGGCCATTATTCCTACTTGATAATATGTTGGTAGAAACCCAATTAATGTAGTCGATATAGCCATAAAGCTTACTGAATATATTAAGGCCTTCTTACGTCCTAGCTTATCTCCAATATGTCCAAAGATTAAACCCCCAAATGGACGCATGAAAAAACTCAGTGCGAACACACCGAATGTAGCCAATAATGAAATCACTTTATCTTCTGAGGGAAAGAATAGTCTTGCTAATATTGGTGCCAGGAATCCATATAATGCAAAATCGTACCACTCAAATATTATGGTTAGAGAACTAGCGATTAATGTTTTTTTATTTTGAAATGTCAAATTGATTTTTATAATGATTTTATTATTGATATATAGCAATAAGGTCTTATTTCGATCCCTTGCCCCTCTGATTCAATGCATTGTTGGTTAGGAAATACTAGGCTGTTATACATCAACTACTAATGCCGAACCTTTTCCCATATAACTGTTACAATAACTTCCTTCCCTCCTGAAATTCGTGGGTCTGTTGTCGCTATAAATTTATTACCTTCGAATGTGCAATGTCTTTCTTGAACCTTCCCTACCCAATTAGGAAACGATCCGCAGAGTATGTTCATAAAGAGTAGATCACCATCTACGCTATATGTGCCGGAATAAGCGGAACACGTATCCAAGGCTTGGGCTTTTTCTTCTAACGAAGCTTTAAGTCGGTCGGGTTTCTCAAAATTTGGTCTACCTGAAGTTGTAACGGTTAAAAAGACAAAATTATCATCTGTGAAAGTGATGTAACCTAATGGGTCTTGACCAAAAGGATAAGACACCTCTCCTCCAGAAGTAGTCTCAGTTTTCATCGAGATAAGTTTCCATGTTCCAAGAAGTTTATTTTTTATTGACATTGTTCGCTCCCCTCTAACTATTTTTTAACAGCTTTGAGTAGAATAATCTGCCAAAAATTAAACCTATAAGTTAATTTAGCACTAATTGTTTTAAAAAAACAAATGCTCGACGGAGAGCATTTACAAACCTTTATTTCTTACCTATTGCTTCTCCCCAAGGTGCTGCTGCATACCCCTTTTTATTTTTACCTAAATTAATAAATGTGTTACTAATATCAATAAGATGCTTCTCATCAGCCCATTTCTCCTTAAGTATTATGTCCCCGATTTTGCCTCTATATACTTTTGCCCAACCATCATAAAAATCAGGCCATTCATCCAAGGAATCGGGTTGTCCCCACTTTGAAGATAATAGAATATCTTTAAAACCAGCCTCACTTAATAAAGACCATAACTTCCGACCAATCGAAGGGTCTCCACCATAGCTACTAGTCGCTCTTTGAATTAGTTCAATTGCTTCTAATAATAAGGGATCTTCAGGACTAATAATTGCTCTATCCATTATTGGTTCTCTAAGTAGAATTTGACCTTCACTCTTGAGTACTCTATAGGCTTCTCTTAAAGCATCTACGGGTGACTTAATATGAACAATTAGTGCTTGCATATACACTACATCAAAAGAATTATCTGCATAAGGAAGTTCGAGTATATTAGCAAATTCAAATTTGAGATTGTTAATATTTGATTCATCAACCTTTTTATTGTTAGAATCAATTTGATCCTTATTAATATCTATTCCAATTACACATCCGTTTATAACTTTTTTTGCTATTTCAAAAGTTACTGTTCCCGGTCCGCATCCACATTCAAGAACCTCACTGTCAGGTTTTAAATAAGGCAAGACAAAATAGAAAGATTTTTGAGCTCTGTAAATTAGGTAATCTAATACACCCTTTTGGTATCCGAATGAGTATTCATCTGTGTCGTTTTGATCTATATTCTTTTTGATCATCATGACTTTCTATAGTTCAATCCAAATTAACAATATTTTAACACCTTGAAAAGGTTACATACAATTTTTTAGTTCTAGTTTATAATAAGATAAGAATTTTATGATAAGTAAATAATATTTATCATAACAAAGTTAGGTGTCTGGGGGTGATTAATCTCACATGCCTTGGGAAGCTATTGCTACTGCGATTGGTGTTATTGTTTCACTCATATATGTGGGAATACAATTACGCCAGAATAACAAAAATTTAAGGATTGCGACCCAACATGCAATTACCGATTCTATAGGACAAACATATCGCAATCTGCAGACTCCAGGGGTAGCAAAATTATTTCTTGTCGGAATTAAGAATTTTGATGATTTAGAAGGAGAGGATAGTTTACGATTTTCTGCAATAATGGGTGAAATATACCGCAATTATGAAGATATATTTGTTCAGTGGATTAATAATGCCCTTGATGAATCTGCATGGAAAGGTCAGCGTTCAGCAATGCTGGATATACTTTCTCAGCCTGGCTCCAGACAATGGTGGAAAACCAGGAGGCATTGGTACAACGAAAATTTTGTTAATTACTTAGAAACGGAATTAGAGACTTATGGACATACTTATAACGATAATCAAGATTAATTAAAAATGGGAAAATAAGCAAGAATTAAACTTAATAACTTAATTGAAACATATTATCAAAGGATATTAAAATGAAAATAGGACTGATGTATGCAAACATAGGTCCTTTTGTGCAGCCGGATAACTTTGAGAACCTAGTATGTACAGCAGATGAAGTAGGATTTGAGTCTATATTTACAGCAGAGCATGTAGTCATTCCACATGACTATAAAACCGAGTTTCCATATAGTAAGACCGGTAAGATGCCATCAAATAATGAGACGGTTCCCATACCCGATCCTATCCTCCCTCTTGTGTTCGCTGCAGCCCTAACTAAGAAGCTCCTTCTGGCAACAGGTGTGATGATCCTTCCTCAACGCCATCCTGCATATGTAGCTAAACAAATGGCGACTCTTGATGTTCTTTCAGGAGGAAGGGCTGTGCTTGGAATCGGAATAGGGTGGTTGAAAGAGGAGTTTGAGGTACTCGGAATCTCCTTTAAGGAAAGGGCAGCTAGGGCAGATGAGTCTATACGTGCCATACGTTCTCTCTGGTCAGACGCCCCATGCACCTTCAACGGCCAGTTCTATAATTGGGGACCGGTTCACTCAAACCCAAAGCCAGTTCAACCTTCGGGTGTGCCTATTATAGTAGGAGGACAAGTAGAGGCTGCTGCAATACGTGCTGCATTGCTTGGAGACGGTTACTTTTGGATTGACAGAGAAGGTGATTTAGAGGTGCTTAAAATGAGGATTAGAACGATACACGATGAGTGTGAAAAAATAGGACGCAATCCTAAAGAAGTCGAGATAACGGTTGGGGTGGGAAGTGGTGCGATGTTGGAGCAGCCATCAAATGTGGACTTTAATACTATTATGAGTTACCAGAGTCTTGGTGTTTCGCGGGTTGTCTTATCATCACCGAGATCAGACAAAGAGGCTGTTCAAAGGGAATTGCATGAATTCGGGGATCGTGTACTTTCCCGGCTTTGATGAACAATCTGAATATGCTAGACAATCGATTATCAATAATAATGTTTCTTTCGAAAATAGCAATGCTAATATAACATTTATATAAAAGGGAGTTGGATAGAAATAAAAAAACAACCACTATTATTAAATGATCTTAGAGGTAGGCTGTAAATGAATGAAAAACAAATAGGAGTGGACTATTCTGAGCTTCATAAGCTCGACAGCCCGGCCAACAGACTTATAAGAGAATCAATTTGGGGAAAAGAAGATGACATAGGCCAGCAGTCTTTCATTACGCCTAGTTATCTTGATGAATTGATTCATAGACTTCGTATAAACAATGACGGTTATGTGCTCGATGTAGGTAGTGGAGCAGGTGGTCCTGCCATTTATATAGCAAGTAAGACTGGATGTAGAGTTTTTGGAATCGAGATTAATGACGTAGGGGTGGAAGTATCTAAAAAACTTGCCAATAAATCCGGTCTGCAAGAAAACACAGAGTTTTTTCTGGGTGACGCTATGAATATGCCGTACGAAGAAAATTCTTTTGACCTTGCTATAAGCCTGAATGTTATGAATGTATTCAAGGACAAAACCGGACTTTTCAAAGAGGTTTACAGGGTACTGAAGCCTTCCGGCAAATGGGCATTTCTTAGCGGTACATTTGATATGCCCGACGATGATGAGATAAGACGTAAGATGGCAAGGGGTTATTTTATTCCGCAATATTATGATTCACTAAATGATTATAGAAGAAAGCTTGAATTGGCTGGATTTATTATTGAAGAAATCACAGAGTATGTATCCGACTTTTGGGTTCAAGTAAGAAAATGGGGAGACGCATATAAAAAACATTCAGTTGAGATTGCTAAAGAACAGGGAGAGGAAAACACTCAATATCATATCGAATATTTTGATACATACTTAAAATTGGTTGAAGATGGAAAAGCCGCTAATCACTTCATTATTTCTGAAAAATCTGAATAAATTCTGTTAAAATTTAAAGAAGATACATATTATGGTATATGTTTTACCGATCGATAAATCCACTAACAAATTGATTATTTGAGATTGTGCAACCCATAGGGGCGAGTGGGCTCGAATCAAAATCCTTTACGTCCCGAAGGTAGTGGTCCAATAAAATTATAACAAATAAAAATATTTGATAATATAAAATAGGTTAGAATTATTCATAACCTATCTTAATTTTTAATAAATGTAGTGACATCTACCCAATTCTACGAACTCAAAGTGTCAATTATTAACCGCACGGATGATTTTGTGGTGGGCAACTAACTTGTTGAGATTATTGGCTTATTTACTTAAGAAATTAAGAGCAATTAATGTTAGATTAATAGAGTTCGAATCCAAGAGCCCCAGCCATTCAGAATAAGTAGTGCAATTTACCATTAAATCAAATGGATTTTTTTAATGATATTAGAGGGTTAACCTCTTAACTGTAAGTTCGAAAATACATAGTTGATAAGTTTGCGTTTTTGGTCTATGTTTGAACTTTCGAATATCTCGTATGCCCTAGATACAATAGAAAGTACAATCTTTACAGTAAATTGGAAAGATTCATCGGCCTTCATGTACTTCTTAATTAGTTCATTTACATCGAACTGTCTACTTTTAAGTTCATTACATTTTCTTTCATGTTCATCTGAAGTAATTCCTCGAATTAAGCATTTTTCGATGTTAAGTATACTCGCGTCTTAATGGGTACAGAATAAAAGAATCACTTAGGGGACCTAAGCATAGGTATGATAAGTGGAGATGAACCTAGTTGAATTTCTCCCAAAGCATCAAAGCCATGACGCTCATATAAAACAGCACTTCTTTCACTTGATGCCTCAAGATAGGCTAATGCTCTATCTCGATCACACATAGCTAGTGTAAGTTGTAGTAGTGTAGAACCATAACCACCACCTTGCTTATTGGGATCAGTTCCTATGAATGGTAGGTACCAATGTGGTTGTTCAGGATGGTATTTGCTGATCGTCTCAAAAAGTTGGAACATTTCACTGTGCCTATTTTTGGGGACTGAATGTTCAAAAAGACTAAAGATAGACTCCTCATCTGGAAATACTCCGGGCTGTAACCACACACTTACAGCAAAGTATTTATTTATATAGTGTACTGTGCCTTGCTCGAAAGCTTTTTCGCCGAAGGCCTTAACTAATAGCGGAAAATTTTGGGAATATTTATGTGGTTCTGGATAAATCCAACGCACCACAGGATCAGAACTAAAACTTAATATCAAAGTTGATAAACACTGATCTACTTGCTCAAGATTTGCGGTTTTAATCTCAGTTGCTGACATAATTATATTAGGTCCTCCTTTAAAGTTAGAATTTGTTAATAATGAAAATGTTTATTTTTTTACGGCATCCACTTCTAAATATTCTGAAATGAATGTAGTCGTGCCATTATCCCCGGTATTATGTTTTGAGAAGACATCTTCGAGTCCCGCTCTTAGTTCATCTTGACCATGTTTATCTAAAGACTGATAGGCTTTTTGGGTTGGGCCATAATAGTTAAGGAAGAATTCAACGACTTCAGGCACTTCGAATGGATAGTTCCACAATGGGTATATTTTTCTGGTCAGATTTAACTTGCTGCATCCATGTCCCAATCTGTATTCAACCATTTCTTCGACTCCCCATAAAACGGGAGGCGCTACATTTGATGGTGATGGAACAACTTTCCCAATAGCTTTAAACATTTCCCCAACCATTCCGGTGGGTGTCCAGTTTACCATCCGTATTCTCCCGCCGGGTTTGCATACCCGTAACAGTTCTAAAGAGACCTTTTCTGGCTGAGGGGCAAACATTGCACCTACTATTGTGGCAACAACATCAAAGGTGTCGTTTTCAAACCTTAGAGACTCTGCGTCTCCTTCCTCAAAGACTGCATTAAGACCTTCATAGCTTGCTCTGGTCTTTGCAAACTCAATCGAATTAGTAGCTATATCGACCCCTGTAACATCTAAACCTGCCCTTGATGCCGGTATTGAAATCTGTCCTGACCCACAGGCGACATCAAGAAAGGTATCTCCCTTCCTAAGATTCCATGAGTTTAAAATTTCTATTGCACCAGGCTCCATATATTTAGCAAACACTCCGTAGTCTCCAGCGTTCCATGCTCCCTTCATCCTTGCTTTTATCTCCTGTATGTTTGGTATTAAGCTCATTTTACAGCCTCCTTAATATATTATTTAAATAATTCTTATTTTGCTCTTTTTAATCTAGTTGGGGTAAATGTGTTTTCTGACTGACCCTGATTGAAATCCCAACGTTCAAAAATAAAATCAGTACTTTTTCCGGTTTGATGGTTTTGCATTCTAAGCAAGTCTGCTCTCCAGTATTTATTTAAGTACTGTTTATAATCCGAGTATATTAGAGTTTTAAGAAGAGAATTTTTTCTGTCATAGAATTCAATTTTCTGAATTCTGTATTCTTCTTTATCCCACCATATGATTTGTTTAGTATAACCAGAGTTTTCATATAGAGGTATTCTTTCAACCATGTAACATTCTAAATTGCTACACTTTTCAACCCCTAGAAATTTGTAACTATATTTATCTACTTCTTGAGAAAGCAAATCTTCATACGCAAATTCACTTCCTACAAATGGACCAGATTTGTTAGAAGATGAAATTCTTTTTACCCTTTTTAATGCTGGAAGATATAGCCACTGATCATCAGGCTTAAGTATTTTTGTGTGTGACAGTAAAGCTGTACCTTTTATATCTTTGGGAGAATCGAATATAACTAAGCTCTTATCTCCAAAACCAGATTCATTGATTTCGAATGCAACTCTTCTAAGTTCTCTAAAGCTTTCTTGTCCCTGCTTATTTCGGAGAATCATCTTAGATATAGATTTATTATCATGCCAACCCAAATCCCTTCTGTCAGCCTCCAATGCGATCTCTTTTCCCCTATCTTCAGGGGTTAGAGCTCTTACTGTATTTAATAAGCTAAAAACAATTAAAAATGTGAGAATTAATCTATAAATTATCATCTTACACCTCCGTAAATTAAATCTTTTGTTTTAGTTTCTTGCGGTAAACTATTTACCTTTTCCTTTACCTTTTCTTTATCTAGCACTAACAGTATAGAAGGTAGCAATAAGAAATCTGCGATAAGGGCACATATAATTGCAAGGGATGTTAACATTCCCATATAAGCTGTAACACGAAAAGTGCTAAACCCTAACATTACAAATCCCGCAGCAATTATGAAAGAAGTGCCAACTAGTGCAGATCCCACATTTTCGAATGCATATCTTATGGCTTTGTTAGTATCAAATCCTAGTTCTTTTCTAGCTCTATGATACTTAGAAAGGAAGTGAACTGTATCATCCACAATAATTCCAATTGAAAGACTTGCAATAATTGATACAGCGAATCCGACCTGACCTTTAATAATTGCCCATACTCCAAAAGCCATTACTGCAGGAAGTATATTTGGAATCAAACTGATCACGCCCATTCTAAAACTTTTAAGCGCTATCATGAGTATAAGAGAAATCAGACCAAACCCTACTATTGTACCAAGTATCATTCCATCTATATTTCTCCTTGTTATATTAGCAAACATCAATGTGGGGCCTGAAGGTTTTGCGTTTTGCATACTAGCAATACCATTAAATTTCAGCCAGTTAATAGCGTCTTTGGCACTCTGTTCAATTATATTGAGGTCTACATCACCATAAGTAACGTCAATACGCAGAGAACTTTTATCTATATTTATTTGGTCATTAACATCAAGGCCATATGGCAATGACATTTCGTATAGAAGTAAATATTGTGCCCCGAGCTGTTGGTTTTCCGGAATTCTATAGAATGAAGGGTCATCACCATTCATGTTTTTGTTTAAACGCTTCATAGTGTCACTAAAGGAAACAACATGGGACACTTCATTGCGTTGCCTCAGCCAATTTGTGAATTGCTCTACTCTTGATAGATACTCTGGATCGCTAACACCGTTTGTTTCTCCGGAGTCTAAAGAAAAACTCGAAGTATAAACCCCATTTAAATTCTTTAGTGAAAATTCCATAGCACTTCGGATATCAAGATCACTGCTAAAGTATTCGTGATATTTGTCATTTATTTTCATAGTAGGGATTGTTAGCATCAGTAGTACTACTAATGAACCGAGCACAACTACAATCTTTTTGTGTTGAACAATTACTAGGTTGCTTAATTTTTCTGTAAGTCCATTAGAGAAACTGATTGTTTTCGGAGCTTTGATCGGCAATATAGCCAACGCAGCCGGCAGAAAAGTCATAGAAAAAAACCAAGCTACCATTACACCAAAAGCAGTAATATTACCAAGTAAACGAAATGGTGGAGAATCACTAAAATTCAAGCTGAGGAATCCTATTGCAGTTGTAATACTCGTAAGCAATACGGGTTTAGCATTAAGACTGAAGCTTTCATGAATTGCCTCGTATCTATTTTTCCCACTTCGCATTGCTCCAAAAAAAGTGACTAATATATGGATAGAATCTGCAACTGCTAAAGTGAGAATAACATATGGGGCAGATGAACTTGTAGGATCAAGAAATGCTCCAATAAAGCCTGCTGTTCCAAGGGCAGTTACAGTACTTAATACAACTAATAATAATGTAGTGCCTGAAGCCAAGCCTGATCTTAAAAATAGTAGTAATGCGAAAACAAAAACACCAAACATTAAAGGCATTACAAACTGCATATCTTTTAAAGGTGTTTCAGCAAAAGCATTGTTCAACATTGATATACCTGCCAACTTTATTTCGAGATCTGGGTATAATTCAATGTATTTGTCACGAAGTTTCTTAGAATAATCAGCTACAGCCGGTATTTCCTCTGATGTGACGCCAGGTAATTGAATCCTAACATTTATACCTGCTGTCTTGGAGTCCTTAGAAATAATTCTTCCGTACAGTAATGGTTCGTTTAAGGAAACCTCTCTAGCTCGTTCAATATGATAAGTCGAGATTTCTTTATCTGGAATCAGGTCTTCTACTACAAGATTATCTCCATCTGCCCAGGTGTGCTGGTAGTTAGATAATGAATCAACACGTGTTGAATAAGGAATTTGCCAAGCTTCTTCTGTTATCTCATATACAGCTGCAAGGGTGTTATTATTAAATACATCTCCGGACCTGGGACGTATCAAAAAGAGTACATTATCATTTTTTGTGTAAATGTTCTCCAGACTATCAAAAGCTAATAAATCTGGATTATCTTTACTGAAGAAGACTCGGTAATTGGTTGATAGGCCAAGGTTCTTAGCACCGCTTCCTAGTAATATTGCAATTAACAAACTTCCCACAAGTACAACCCATCTCCACCTTATTACACAATTAATGTAGCTCGCTAATTTAGAATTCTTATCCATCTTGTTTTACACTCCTAATCGAATTATCATTAAACATATAAATACCTCCGATTAATTAATTTAATAAAATCCAGTACCGAGTATATATATTTCGACCCATATTAAATTCTATTAAATTCTTGCTAAGAATACAAAAAGCCAATTTTGATTGATGGCCGAATCTTCATCTAATTCAAGGGCTAAAGAGTTACGACATTTATTGCGATCATTAAGATGCTTCATTTTGTAATTTTCATTGACTATTCCATTAAATTCACTTGTTGCATTGTTTTTAGATTGTATCTTAATGCTGTAATTCATATCATCACTCTTAATAGTAGATACTGTAGATCCAAACAGTAAACCAAAAGGTGTGATAGTTACTATATTTTTCATTTTGTCTAACTCCTTTTAAAATATTTACATACTAATAAACGCAAGAGATGTGCCAATTTTATAGATATGCGTTAACACTTATATAATCTACTGTAATTATTGATTTAATTGACTCTTCAGACCATATATAATCAAATTGGAAATTTGTGCAATTCTGTGATATTTCGTGGCACCTTGAAATATCAAGGGTCTTCTAATATAATTTAGAATTATGAAACCTAAGAATTTAAGTTTTGATCAACTCTCGAATAAACTTGAAAAACTAAATTCGTGCTTTCTAAACTTCACAAATAATCCTGATGAAAACATAAATATGCTTGTAAAACTTTGTGGTGAAAATCTACACGCTGGTTTTTCAGTTTATTCTAGGGTTGAAGGGGATTATTTATTTGACCTTGGTAAATGGAATGTTCCTGAAGATATGCCAGATCGACTTAAAAGAGAAGATGTCATTTGTAATGAATTAATAAAGAATGATTCAACTAGACCACTTATAATTAGAGATCTGCATAAATCTCACTACTCTAAAACAATACCCTTTATATCTAAATACAATTTGAGGACTTATATTGGAGCCCCTGTAAGATGGAACAGACAATCAGTAGGGGCATTATGTGCAATTTACCAACATGATTTTGATCCAAAAGATGAAAATCTTTACTTTATGAATATTATTTCCATAGCTATTGCAGTTGAAGAAGATAGAAAACGCTCACTGGAAGCATTAGAAGGAGCATTGAAGGAAGTTGAAGATCTTAAAAATAGAATTCAAAAAGAAAACATATATCTACTTGAAGAACTTAGATCTGAGAATAATTTTGATGATATCATCGGTAAGAGTAAAGCAATTAAACATACAATTAATGATGTTCAAATAGTAGCAAATACAGATGCAAATGTATTAATTTTGGGTGAATCTGGTACTGGAAAAGAACTCATTGCACGTGCAATTCATAATCATAGCAAGCGGAGAGAAAGAATATTAGTGAAGGTAAACTGTGGAGCAATATCATCAGGTTTAGTGGAAAGCGAGCTATTTGGACATGAGAGGGGAGCATTTACAGGTGCAGTAGAAAAACGAACTGGTAGATTTGAACTTGCTGATAAAGGTACAATCTTTTTAGACGAAGTGGCTGAACTTCCTTTAGAGACTCAGGTCAAATTACTAAGAGTGCTTCAAGAAGGTGAATTTGAAAGATTAGGTTCATCTAAATCAATAAAAGTTGATGTAAGGTTAATCGCAGCTACAAACAAAAATCTAATCAAACTGGTAGAAGAAAGTAAATTCAGAGAAGATTTGTATTATAGATTAAATGTTTTCCCTATATCAGTTCCTCCTTTAAGAGAAAGAAAAGATGATATTAAATTATTAATTACACATTTTGTTGAAAAATATGCATCAAAGTTAGGTCTTGATACTCCAAAAATATCTAAGGATATAATAAACAAATTATTATCATATAATTGGCCTGGTAACGTAAGAGAATTTGAAAACGTAATAGAGAGAGCTGTTATTTTGTCTAAAGGTGATATATTAACAATAAAAGATTTCCCAGAGTTTACAAATGATTTTCAAAACAAATCAAAACTAATGAGATTGAATGACTTAGAAAAAGATCATATAATTAATGTTCTATATAATACTAATTGGGTAATAGAAGGAAAAAATGGAGCAGCGAACATACTAGACATCAACCCCTCAACATTAAGATCCAGAATCAAAAAACTAGGCATAGAAAAGCCAAAACTTAGTCCATCTAAACAAATCTGAATTTTACAAAAGAATTTAACTAATATTAATTATTAACTATTCTAGCTGGAGATGTGGGATTCGAACCCACGACCTCTTCCTTGCAAAGGCTGATTAGGGTTTTACTACGATTTCTTCTGTTTTGTTGCAATGACCAACTCAGTTTCTGACAAAGCTACTGACAATATAGTAAAGTTATCAAATTGATTGTAACAAAAATGCCTTGATATTTATAATGAATTTTAATAAGATTATTTTAAGTACCAACAAATGGGACAAGTTAATAATTGCTTAATTTTTATAAAATTTCAATACATAATCCATTTCCAAAGCAATATTATTTTCAATAATAAATGAGGAGGTAGAGCAAATGTCAGGTATAAGCAGTGAATTAATTGAAGAGTTAAATTCAATGGTAAGGGGGGAAGTGATTACCCCTGATGATTCGGAGTATAATGAAGCAAGAACTATCTGGAACGCAATGATTGATAAAAAACCTGCTGTAATAGTAAGGTGTTCTGGAGTTGCAGACGTAATTTCTTGCGTAAATCTAGCACGTGAAAATAACATACTACTATCAATACATGGTGCTGGTCATAATATTGCGGGTAATGCTGTATGTGATTATGGCTTGATGATAGACCTCTCTGAAATGAATTCAGTGCGTATAAACCCTGAAACTAAGACTGCTTATGTGGAACCAGGAGCAATTCTAGGTGATTTCGATCACGAAGCTCAGGCTTTTGGTCTTGCTACTCCTCTAGGGATTAATTCTACAACCGGAGTTGCTGGTCTTACGCTTGGAGGAGGATTTGGCTGGCTTACGAGAAAATATGGTATGACAATTGATAACCTCTTGGCTGCAGAAGTAATTACAGCTGATGGAAATCGTTTGCGAGCTAGTGAATCTGAAAATTCTGACTTATTCTGGGCAATTAGAGGTGGTGGTGGAAACTTCGGGGTTGTGACATTGTTTGAATTTAAGCTCTATCCTGTTGGTCCGGAAGTACTTGCTGGTTTGATTGTATTTCCATTCGTGGATGCAAAATCTATCTTAACACAATATAAAAAATTTGTAGAAACAATACCAAATGACCTAAACGTTTGGGTAGTATTACGTCAAGCACCTCCATTACCCTTTTTACCGGAGGATGTGCATGGCAAAGAAGTAGTTGTGCTGGCACTGTTGTATGACGGTGATATAGATGAGGGGCAAGATTTAATCAAGCCGCTTCATGAATTTGCTAACGCATATGGAACACATATTGGACCTCTTCCCTATGTTGCCTGGCAGCAGGGTTTCGACCCGCTTCTTACTCCTGGAGCAAGAAACTATTGGAAGTCTCATAACTTTTCCGAACTCAGTGATGGAGCAATTGACGCTATTATTGAATATGCAGGGAAATTACCTTCTCCACAATGCGAAATATTTATTGGTTTGTTAGGTGGTGAAGCTGGTAAAGTAGCACAGGATGCAATGGCATATGGTAATCGGGATGCAAACTTTGTTTTAAATGTACATAGTAGATGGGATGAAGCAAAAGATGATGATGTCTGTATATCTTGGGCAAGAGATTTTTTTGAAGCATCCGCTCCACATGCAACAGGAGGGGTATACATTAATTTCGTTACAGAAGATGAAACTGACCGTGTACATGCTGCTTATGGAAAAAATTATGAGAGATTAGTCCAAATTAAGAACACATATGATCCCACAAATCTGTTTAAAATTAACCACAATATAAAACCAACAGTATAATCGGGATCAATTTAACAGAATATAAACGCATCTGAGATATTAGAGTTTTATAATAAATCTGAGCTGCTATGATATTTTGTGTAGGGTTTTATGCATTTACAAGTCGATTACTGACAAATCTACTGACATATAAACAAATTCTTTTGGAATAAATATTAGTTTTTCAGAAAGTTAGTGAGTGCAAAAAGCCATTGTAATTCCTAAATAAAAGTGCTATAAAAGTTATAGGGGTGGTTTCGGTAACCGAAATTATTAAATTTAAGATTTTCTTTATTATAATATTTATATTCTACAATTATTGTGGGCTGATTTAATTTTAATTTGGGGGCAAAAATGAAAATGTTTAACTTTTACAGAGTTGCTCAAATATTCTTAATTATAATTTTGTCTGTTTTAGGTGATACGTATGCTCAGAATCAGCAGGGATCCTCATCTGATTTAGGTGAGGCGATGGGAAATGTATTAAATGAGGTATTACAGGATACATTAGAAGAAGCACTTCCGGGGTCAACTATCTTAAAAACTCCCGATCTTTTTTCTCCTACCAATGGACAGAGTCTCACACACTTTCCCAGAAATGTAACATTTACATGGGAACAAATACCGCAGTCAACGTATGAGATAGAACTTGACTGTCTGGGATGTTCTGAAGAAGGGAAATGGAGCAGTGATACTGGTCAGTCTCTTGCCTATGCAAACAAGGTTAAACAGCCATTTTATAATTACGAGTTTCCCGAAGATAGAATGGGGAGGTGGAGAGTCAGGGCAGTAAGAAATAATGTTGTTAGTGATTGGAGCGATTGGTCTTTTTTTAATTTCAATTCAGGAGTAGGAAATGTTCAGAATGCCGACCCTGGCTGGGGGCAGCAACCTACAGACGCATACGGGCAAGATCCTTATCAAAATCCCGGTGATTATTATCCTCAAGATGGTTCAGGGCAGGGATATGGGGAATATCCAGAGTATGAAGATACGGATTATGGAGCTCAGCAACCTACATCCAATGTTCCAATTGCTGAAGAAAATCCTAGTCAAGGAGGAACAGTTACTCCGCCACAAGCGGGGGTTCCGGAAGTTCAGGTAAATACAAATATGCAGAATAATAATTCGATTATAAAGAAAATCCCAAAATCTGTACTTATAAAACCAGCTGAAAATTCGGGCGGTACATCCTCCCAGAGCGGTGGCACATATAAGAAATTCTTACCCAAACCAATTGATGAATAATTGAGTATTTATAAAAATTAATTAAATAATTTTCTCGCGTATTCGGTAATTATGCTTGGATGTTTGCAGATCAACTAAAATACTCATCACAATACTAGCAGTTATAGTCAATATTTTTGATTTTTACTCCAGAGACGTAACTTCGAAATAATGAAAGATCATCTCTGTATAATGACCAGCCCCAACACTAATGCTATACCAACCTTTGGATTCCGGTTCGATAATAAAAGGGAAATGAGTAGGATTGTCGGATGGAGACGTAGGTATTTTACGATTGATATTTAAATTTTTTGAAGAGAATTCAATATTATACTCATTGTAGTTGACAGTACTTGCGGAAGGGGCTTTTGATTTTCCTATAGTTGCAACAAAATCTAAGAGTACTGGCTTACTGGCATCCTTAATATTGAAAGAAATAAATAAATTATTTGAGGATTTATCCGTATCACCGCTATCAAATATTGCGTAATTATATACTCCGCCAACTCTTATTTTAGTTGGATAATTAAATGTGAGGGATCCGTTATATTTAACATATGGGTGTCTGGGAGAAAGACGAAGCTTGGTTTTGGTAAATTCTTTTTTTGTATCTAAATTAGGTATTGCCGACTTAAAAATCGATATTTTTTGCTGATTTGATAGAGGCGTAGCCGCTTTTATTCTTTGCGAAGGTGAGTAGAGGCTCATAAGCTGTGATTCGGACAAACCCTTGCCGGATATTACTGCTATAGGTTTTATCATACTATTTATGGTTTGCGGGCTGGTCACTTTTACTTTGTTGGGTAAATCTTTGTTTGCATCCTGTGGTGCGCCGGTGATTATTGATGCTGGAATAAATACAAATATGACAATGATTGATATAAATAATTTCAATATATTAGTCATTTGAATTAGTCTCCTATAATGATGTTAATTAATTTGTAACTATTTAATAGATTCTGGTATACCGGTTAAATAAAAAGTGGCTACATAATGTGAATCGTCACCCTTGAAAGTAAGTTGTTTAGGCACCGGTTTTCCAGGGTTTTTTCTGGCATAGTCGATTTCTTGCTTTGTAAATCTCAACTCACGTATGCCTAAAGATTCGTGATTATAACCGTTTAGCCACTTATTGAGGGTGACAAAGCCAGTTTTTGATGCAATGTCCCTGTTTTGATAGGGCCCATTCTGTTTTGTAGAAAAACCGGCGCTATTTGCATAGTGAATACCATAATTACCCATATGAAGTCCGGTCTTACTATTCCATACATCACCCGTATCAGGCGACCAGGACCAGTTATCACACTCTGCCATTCCTACGAGAAAAATTATTTCAGATGGGTCATCTTTTGACCAATATGGCTCAGAATAACCATACTTTGGGTCTTTCCTGTATCTTGAATAATCGTAAATAACGATGTTCTGCTTCCTTATCTCATCGTCATCAACATTTTGAAAAACCCTTGTCGCATAAGCCCTGAAATCTTTCCATAAAGGGTCAGCCTTTAACACTACCAAAAATGGTTCATCTGAACCCGGACCGTCTGATGACTCCTCAATGCACTGAAAAGACTTAAATTCAATTTTTAATTTGGCCGGAGGAGCAATAGGATCAATCTTAGTAAATTTTGTAATTTCTCTGCTTGGTTTTTTCAGTACTATGTTCAAGGTGTCTGTTAGGTGGAGGTGCTGTCTTAATGTTTTGTATGTGGCAACTCTCACATAATAGTTTGTAGGTTTTAGACCCGCGTTTTGAGGGGATATTGAAACTATATCCGCGAAATTAATCGTAAAATGTGTAACCTTTCCCTGTTCGGGTATGGGTTTGATAGGTCCACTTGCAATTATATTGATAAATTTTGTGTCTCTGCTCACCTGCCACATAGCTATTGAAGAATCCGAGGGCATGCTCCCGAAACGAAATTTTGCAATTTGCGGAGAAGTTATTGTTAGCTCACTTTCCCATTTTTCAAATTCCTTTCCGAGCTGGAGAACCTCTAGAGTAGGCTTTACATAAACTTTATTTTTAATGAAGTCAGTGCTCTGTTTAATAGTAGACTGGGGTATTTGTTTGGTTGATGTGTTAGCCGCAATTATAGTATGGTTAATATTGTTCTGATTGGAATCGATTATAACAGAATTATGTTCTGTATCTGCAAAGATGGTTTGAGTAAAAAGAAAAATTAATAATGCTAAAGATGTAGTAAAATCCATGGATAATTCACCTCCTATATTTAGCCTATGAATCAGATAGCTTTTAATTATTGAATTAAATACTTCCGGCTACCGTTTTCTAAAGTTTGTCTTGCTCTTTTTATTTGCTCTGTCGATAAATGTAATATATGACTATTACTTTCTTTGGTAGAGGGTCTTGCGCTTTTTATTTGCTCTGTCGATATAGGATTATTAACTTTATTGAAACAGCTATCATAAAAGTTGCTCATGATATTTAATTTGTCAGGATCAAGAGTGTAATTTACTTCTTTTTTGGCAATAAAAACGGGAATCCTAATATAACTTTTAAGATCACACATTCTCTCAGAACCTACTGTATAATAAAATATAGATCTTCCTAAATCTGGGGGAGTATCTGATACTGTATTTTTATCAGCATCGAAATAATCGAGTGCATTTGTAGGAAGCACATCACCATTTAAGATAGCTTGCTTTAAGGTTTTCGAAGCCCATTTCACTAAGTGATCAGCGGATGTAGGATATGTATGCTGTATACCCAAATGATGACCTATCTTATGAGCTAGTAGATTTTTGTTATAACTATATCGATCTACATTACCCCGCATTATAATGAATGGGAATGAACCTGCCGGAACTTCCCAGTAGGGTTCCGACTCATTCATTGGTGTTATATTATATAAATTTGTTTCTGGATCTTTTTCATAATTTGAACCATGCATGTATATCACAAACAATTTTCCTTTATGTTTTTTTTCGGCAAATGCTATTTTAGCCTGAGTGTATTTAGTATTTCTGAATAATAAGTCTAAGCGATTATATTTTAGAAATTTTACGTATTCGTCCAAAGGGTAAAAGCGGTTAAGTTCGGTATTTTTTATGTGTTGGTAATCTGTTTTGGGATCAAATACGAATTCTATTCCCGATAACCACCATACAAGGTTTGCTGTATCAACTTGTTGTTTAATCTCATCTGGTGTTATTGTAGTCTTATAAGCACCTTTAGTATCCTGTGTTGTAATTGCATGAATTCTAATTTTATGTAAAGGCTTAAACCTCTTGATCTGCATTTTCTTATCAAATTCATAAGGATGAAATTCCGTTATTTTAGCTGGCTTTTTGTATGTAATTACTACAGGCAGTGAAGGTGATTCGATTGGAAAAAACTTTTCATTAAGAGGTACCACTCTTGCATAATAACTCCTGGGACCGTTAAATGGATTTGGGGGAAGATAATCGGAAAGTTTTATATTAAACAGTCCGAATTTTCCATGTTCAGGAATATATTTAATTTGCCCCCTCTTTAGAAAATTAGGTTTTTCAGATGAATCAAAAGGCTTATCTGACAAATACCAAAGGGCAGATTTTGCAGCAGACCCGAAATAACCCCAACGAAAAGTCAGTGAGTCTGGTTTTTGAATAGTTATTGAATTGCCCCATTTCTCAAATTCACCACTAAGCACTCTCACTTCTAGTTTCGGCCTTATTACAATGTTGGGTTTTTGAATAGGTGGTGTGCTTTTAATATTGCTGTCAACGCTACCGCTTTTGTTCTTTACATTAGCAGCAAGAAAGTGTTGGTTTTGGGTATAAGCTGTAGAATTATAACAATAGATGCTAAATAAGAATGAAAATAGAATTATACAGCTAATTTGGAAAGAGGGTATAGATAATACTACTTTTTTTTCACTACTAAACCCCATGATTTTTCATTATATAATACCTTGATATAAAATGTCAAAGACATTTATAATCGATCACTGATGAAGAATAATTAGGTGTATCGGGGTGACTGGGCTCGAACCAGCGGCCTCTGCGTCCCGAAGGCTAAAATGGCCTTTTCCTGTGTTTTCCTACAGTTTCCTGTAGTGGAAAATATTCAATGAATTCGGTTATTATATAAGACTTCCTTTTCCTACGTTTGCCTATGTTTTCCTAGAATAGCCAAGTCAGTTACTGACAAATCCACTGACACGGAAGGGTTAATTAATAAGGTTGAAATAGTAGATTTTTATTTTCAAAATATCTATAATTAATTAACCACTTTTCTTAATTACGCATCTCAGCAAAGTTATACAAAATATGGGGTAGATGCAGAAAATGAGAACTAACGACATACTACATATACTTGCTAATACCGCTGACGGAGTTTTCGCTGTTAGCACTGACCACAAAATTGTATTCTGGAACAAACCAGCTCAAAAAATATTGGGCTATTCGGCAAAAGAGGTGCTTGGGAAATTCTGTAACGAAATAATTGCTGGTACAGATAGCAGTGGTAAACCCGTATGTTCCAGAAGCTGTAATGTAATGAAAGCAATAGATAAAGGGGAAAATCCAGAAAATTATGAGATGCTTACCCATTCAAAAAAAGGTGATGCAGTTTGGCTCAACGTAAGCATAATATGTATTCCGGGAAGCCAACCTGCACTTAACACAGTAGTACATATGTTTCATGATATGACTAAGCCAAAGTCGGATCTTAATGCTATTAGAGAGCTTGTATCAGATATAAATAATGAAAATAAACCGGACGATATATATTCATCTAATAATAAACCCAAAACAGAAGAGATATTGACCCCCCGTGAACGCAAGGTTCTTAAATGCCTGGGAGCCGGGTATAGACCAGCAGAAATAAGTGATAAACTCTATATTAGTTTGTCCACACTGCGAAAGCATATTCAAAATATACACTCCAAACTGGAAGTCCATTCCATGCTTGAAGCAGTTGCTAAAGCCCGGCAGAGCAATTTGATTTAAATTTCCTCTATAATATCCCGAATTACACCCCAAATCACGCAAAAATACTCAATTTTGAGTATTTAAATCCAGTATTTTAATTCATATAATTATATACAGTAGTTATGTGCTTATTGACAAAACAAACAGTTTAAGCGGATAGAGCTATGAAAATTATAAAGTTGAAAGCTATCATAAAAAAGTTTAGCGTCAATATAGTACTTTTATGCTTATTAACCTTTGCTATCTCCATCACCAAGGCGATAGATACAGCCGCACAGAACTGCGCTACCATACCGAATAACCCATTCATAAATTGTGGCTTTGAGACGGGTGACTTTACTGGATGGGTAACACAGGATTTATCTGAGCCCTTTTTTCCCTTGATGGTTGGTGGAGTTGGGTTGACTCCAGGTTATGGTCTTTTCACTAGTGCTCCAACCCAAGGGGTTTTTGCTGCTCTACACGGGTCTGACGGTAATGGGCCTGGCACCATTCGGATAGCTCAAGATGTTTTCCTTCCGCAAGGAGCGAATACATTGGTATTTGACTTCCGGGTCGGGTGGGATCTTCTTGGTTATGGAGCTACCCAGGAGCGAGTTTTTGATATTAATATTGAACCAAATGGTGGGGGTACTGCTCTCCAGACCATTTTTATCGGTTCTATGGAGCCAGGTAGCCAAGCACTCCCCGATCTAGCTGGGAACCAAGTTGGGATAGTAGACGTTAGTGCTTTTGCAGGCAATAATGTTCGAATCAGCTTTGATGCATTTGTACCAGAATACTTTACTGGTCCTGCTTTTGCTCAGCTTGATAACGTGTATGTGACTCTTTCCCCAGGTACAATAATAATTGAAAAGGATACAGATCCTCCGGGTGGTGCAGGTTTTGGATTTACGAATGATATACCAGGGGGTCCGGATGTCTTTACTCTCGATGACGGAGAAGCTCAAATATTCACAAACATTCCTGTAGGCACATATACAGTGACAGAAGATAATCCAACTATAACTCCGGGAGGATTCTTGCTCACCGATTTATCCTGTAATGATATGGGATCTTCGACAAGCATAGCAACGAGAACAGCAACCATAGATCTTGACCCTGATGAGATAATAATATGTAGATTCATTAATACAGAACAATTAGTTGGCTTGAATATTCTAAAAACAGATTCTCCAGACCCTGTAGTCGCTGGAGATCAACTTACCTATGATATAACAATTTCTAATGACTCCATAGATGAAACTGCTACTAATGTAATGCTGAATGATTTATTGCCACCTGGTGTGACAATTGTTGATGTGATTGCACCGGAGAGTGTTGAGTGCACAACTACAGATTCAGAATCAGTGCAGTGTGATATAGGCGAGCTGATACCAGGTGAATTTGTTGTAATAACAATTGTTGTGATTCCGGGTCCTGATCTAGTGGTCGATAATCCCGTTATAATAGAAAATATTGCCACACTCACTGCTGAGCCAGGTTCAGTAGTCAGGGAAGCTATAACATTAACAGAGGTTGTTCCTGTAGAGGAGGTTAATATAGATCCCGATGAAGTAGAGAAGTTAGTTGAAAAAGGCGAAACTTTTACTGCAAAAGTTGATATAACTGTCCCATCAAATGGATTAGCAAACCTTAATTCTGTTGAATCTGAAATTATAAACACTTTACAGAGAGTGGATGTCCAAGGTGTTGTATTAGATGTTGCATTCTCTGATCTATTCGAAGTGGATAGTGTTGAGACATCACAGGGTGTATGTACCATAGGATCAATACAATGTTTACTCGGTAGCATATTAGAAGGTCAAGTTGTAACGGTAGTTATTAATTTCATAGCCCCAGAAGAATCGGGGGAGTTCGATATTGTATATACGGTAACCACAGCCACGGGTCAGATGTTTACTAATACTACTACTATCACAGTTGCTGAAGCTGGTACTAGTGGTTGTTACATAGCTAGTAATGGAACATTAGTGGGATTTCCAACTTATTTGCTACTACCAATTTTTATAATAATAAGAAGGACTCTGAAAAAAATAATTAAAGGCGAGCTTTATTTATAGGCTCGCCTTTTTTATTTTAAAAATATTAGTTCCTGTGTGATTTTACGAACAGCAATGGGGATTTAACAATATGAGGAGAGTCTAAGAACAGGCAGAGAGCTTAACTCAGATTATAAATATGAGTCATCTATCAATCTTGCCTACGATGGCAAGCGCAAACTTTTGGAGTCAGTGGAAAACCCGTATCAAAACTCTAGCGCCTCATAGAAATCTCTTGTATCCTGACTCAAAATCTGGAGATACACCATTGTGTTTTTAATATCCGAGTGTCCCAGCCATTTCTGTAAAATGACAAGCGGTACCCGATAGTGGACACCTCCATAGACACTAGAGACAAACATACCCATCGAGAACAGTCGTAACTATCCGAGAACATTGTATTATTTTATCGGGGTGACTGGGCTCGAACCAGCGGCCTCTGCGTCCCGAACGCAACGCTCTACCAAACTGAGCTACACCCCGTTTTTTCGTACCACTTTCTA
>JABAHS010035655.1_pt1 | contig 25998 bp, 23 predicted proteins | sample 7062111 | NCBI WGS metagenome assembly JABAHS01 (sample SAMN14534600, study PRJNA622989) | marine sediment metagenome | biome: marine biome [ENVO:00000428]; feature: marine pelagic biome [ENVO:01000023]; material: deep marine sediment [ENVO:00002113]; isolation source: pool of 4 deep marine... | reverse complement strand
CCGTGAGGTAAATGAACGGGTAGGATTTGTCGTCGCGAAGGACGATGTTGTAGGGCGGCCGCTCCTCCTTGATCATGCTCTGCTCCAGAAGCAGAGCTTCCGTTTCGCTGTTGGTGAGCGTGATCTCGATGTCAGCGATGCGGCCGACCAAAGCCATGGTCTTGGTCGCCAGGCCCGAGGCTCGAAAGTAGCTGCTGACCCGGTTCTTTAGATTGCGCGCCTTGCCGACATAAAGCACGTTGCCGTCGCCGTCCAGCATGCGATAGACGCCGGGTTTACGCGTCAGGTTACTCAGGAACGCTTCGGAGTCGAAGGCCGTCATCGGCGGAACTATAGAGTCCGCGCTCATGGGCCGCAATCAGCTGGCCAAGCCGACCACGCTTTTCACGTCTTCGAGAACCACATCGAACATCTCCGTCGTCAGCCGNNTGACGAAACTCCGGCAGACGTTGACCGATGGCGATTCCGACCGACCGGTGAGCCAGGCGTCCGAGGCACAGAACACAACGCGCAAGCTTGACCCGGGGAGACCACAGCTCGCCAATCTCTCCTCGCAGGTAGCCGCTGCAGGCTTCCATCTCGGCAGCCGTCGGCCGATTCTGGGGCGGCAGGCACTTGACCGCGTTCGTCAGCCGGACATTGACGAGCCGGGCTTTCAGCGGGTCCGGGTCGCTGGCCAGGCCTGCCCGGGCAAGCGCTGCGAACAGAAACGTGCCGCTGGCATCCCCGGTGAAGGGGCGTCCCGTGCGGTTGGCCCCGTGCAGCCCCGGCGCGAGCCCGACCAGAAGCAGCTTCGAGCTTGCAGAGCCCGCAGCACCCACCGGCAGGCAGCGATAGCCGGGATGGGTGTCCCGCACCTGGTCGAGGTGTGCCGCCAGCCGGGGGCAGATGCGGCACCCCTCGAGGCGGTCATACCGCACGGGCCATCCCGTTCAGCTGCGGGATCACCATGCCGTGGCGTACGGCCATGAGGGCGAGCTCCACGTCGCTGGAGACGTTGAGCTTCTCGAAGATCCGATACCGGTAGCTGTTAACGGTCTTCGGAGAAAGGTGCAGGTCCTCGGAGATGTCGTTCACCTTATGACAGCTGACCACCATCATCATGATCTGCATCTCGCGGTTGGACAGCTGCTCGAACGGGCTCTCCCGGGTCTCGTCAAACGCGCTGGCCGCAACTTCCTGGGCAATGTCAGAGCTCAAGTAGCGCCTGCCGAGAAAGACTCTTCGGATCGCGGCCACGAGCTCGTCCCGATCGACGCCTTTGCTCAGGTATCCGCAGGCTCCGGCGCGTAGCATCTGCATGGGAAAAGGATTCTCCTGACACCCGGTGACCGCGATGACCTTGATGTCCTTCTCCAGCCGGGCAATCCGCCGAGTCGCCTCGATGCCGCCGATTCCCGGCATCAGGATGTCCATCAGAACGATGTTCGGCCTCTCCTCCCGGGCGAGCCGCACCGCGGCTTCGCCGGAATCCGCCTCGCCGATGACGTGCACGCCCTTGACGTCGGCCAACATGTGAAGCAGCCCCAGACGAAACAGCTTGTGATCGTCCACAACCAAAACCCTGATCATCTTGCCCCCATCATCGTGTCCAACCTCTGATCCGAAGACCATAGGCGGCAGTGGGTCTGCTAACAACGGCGCGGGGGGAGAATCTGCAGCCTTTTCACGAAATTTCCATTATCCGATTTCGGGCTGATATCAGTTCCCTCAGGAAAACGCCTGCAGACCGGTCTGGGCGCGGCCGAGGATCAGGGCGTGGATGTCGTGGGTGCCCTCGTAGGTGTTGACCGTCTCCAGGTTCATGACATGCCGGATCACGTGGTACTCGTCGGAGATGCCGTTGCCGCCGTGCATGTCCCTGGCCATGCGGGCGATGTCCAGCGCTTTGCCGCAGTTGTTGCGCTTGAGCATGGAAATGTTCTCGACCGCGAGGCGATCGTCGTCGAGCAGGCGACCCATCCTGAGGCAGGCCTGGAGGCCCAGGGCGATCTCCGTCTGCATGTCCGCGAGCTTTCTCTGGATCAGCTGGTTGGCCGCGAGCGGGCGCCCGAACTGCTCCCGCTCGAGCGTGTAGGTGCGCGCCGCATGCCAGCAGAATTCCGCAGCCCCCATGGAACCCCAGGCGATGCCGTAGCGGGCGCGGTTGAGGCAACCGAAGGGACCGGCCAGGCCTTTGACGTTGGGCAGCAGGTTCTCCTCGGGAACCAAAACGTCGTCGAGCACGATTTCGCCCGTGACCGAAGCCCTCAAGCTCATCTTTCCCTCGATTTTAGGGGTGCTGAACCCGTCGAACCCGCGCTCAACGACGAAGCCGCGGATGACGCCGTCGAGTTTTGCCCAAACCACGGCGAGATCGGCGATGGGCGAGTTGGTGATCCACATCTTCGCACCGTTGAGCCGGTAGCCGCCCGAAACGGGCTCCGCCCGGGTGATCATGCCGCCGGGATCCGATCCGTGATCGGGTTCCGTCAGCCCGAAACAGCCGACCCATTCGCCACTCGCCAGCTTCGGCAGGTAGCGCTCGCGCTGATCCTCATTGCCGTAGGCGTGAATGGGGTGCATGACCAGCGAGGACTGGACGCTCATGGCGGACCGGTACCCCGAATCCACCCGTTCGACCTCCCGGGCCATAAGCCCGTAGGAGACGTAGTTGACGGCGGAACAGCCGTACTTTGCCGGCAGGGTGGCGCCCAGCAAGCCAAGCGCCCCCATCTCGTTCATGATTTCCCGGTCGAAGTGCTCGTTGCGGTTCGCATTGAGAACGCGCGGCATCAACTCACGCTGCGCGTATTCACGCGCCGTGTCACGGATCATGCGTTCGTCTTCGGTGAGCTGGTCCTCTAAAAGCAGCGGATCGTCCCAGACGAACGGTTCGAGAGCAGGCATGGGCTCGTCCCTGGTTGTTGAAAGTCAGGCGCAAGGTTAGGAGTGATGGGATCGCTAGGCAACCGGCCGCGAGCCGGATCTCAGCCCGGCTGCCGCAGCGGGAGAAAAACAGTGAACGTCGTTCCGATTGCGGGGCCGGTGCGAACGTCGATCCGGGCTTTCAACTCGTCCACCAGCCGGTGAACGATGTGCAGCCCGAGACCCGCATGTTCGCCGCCCTTTGCAGACTCCTTCGGGTCGCCAAGATGCTCCAGAACCTCTCTTGGCAGCCCCGGACCGGTGTCGGCCACCGACAGCTCCACGCCCTCGATCCCTTCGCGGAAAACGCCACCGAGGGTGCGGATCGTCACGCTGCCACCTGGCGCTGCCTCGATGGCGTTTCGTACGAGATTCGTTAGGATCTGGATCAGCCGGCCTTCGTCCGAGGCCACCACCACCCCGCCGGTGCCCGCTTCCTGATCAATCCTCACATCGCGGTCGGCGGCGTAGCCGCGGTGGAGCTCAAAGACGTGGCCGGCCAGGCGGCTCAAATCCACCTCGCCAATCTCGACGCTGCCCGCCGACTCGGGCTCTTCGACGGGCGGAAGTTCCCGCGCCCGGCGAATGATTTCGCTCGTCCGTCGCAGCTCCTCGCCAATCATGCGCAGCTGCTCTATCGCGCTCGGCTCATGCTGGAGCCTGAGCTCCAGGATGTGGAGGTAGTTGTAAACCACGCTCAACGGGTTGTTCGCTTCATGAACGAGCTCACGCAGGCGCTTTTCTTCCCGTTCCCGGTACCGCACGAGAGCGCCCTTGGCGGGCTCAGCCTGGGCCGAGGCACGAACGATCCAACCGGTCAGCTCGTCGCCATAGACCGTCATGGCGAACTCGGTATCCATGTCTTCGTCCTGCGAGAAGATCAAGGCGCCTAGCAACCTTTCCCCGGCCCGAATCGGACGGCAAGCCCCTTCCGAGACGTCCATGCGCCAAAGGAGCTGACGATCGGCGACGGCGAGTTCCGGGGAATCGATCAACGTGCGAGGGTGCCCGTCCCGCAGGCTGGCCGCCACGGTGCTGGTGCGCGATGCCAAAGCGATGGACATGCCGTCGCCGTCGATGGGCTCGAGCGTGTCCTCCGCCGGGTTCACCACCAGCAGGCGGGGCTCGTAGCCGAACAGGCTCCGCGAGGCCAGGCCATGGGCCACCTCGACGGCCTCGAACGACTCGCAGTCGGCGAAGAGCAATCCGAGCAGGTTGACCTGCTGCCGAATCCACACGCGCTCTGCCCAGTCGGTGTCCAACTCCCCGGCAAGACCCAGTTCCGCCAGCAGGGCCTCCAGGCGCGCGTCAGCGGTTCCGAGGAGATCGTGAAATTCGTAGGACTCGAGTCCCAGTAGAATCTTTGCCAGATTGCCCGCCGCGGCCTCGTCGGCAATCTCGAGGGCATCCACGACGGCGTAGAGCCTGAACTCCAGGCCGGCGTCCTCGAGGAGCTCCGGTCGCGCGCCGCGAAAGGCAAGCAGCTCGGACATGGCTTGGTCATGAGGAAGGTTGACGCCCGAAGCGGCCAGCAGCAGCCGCCATCTGGTTGACTCAGGGTCGACGGTGCCCAGATGCTCGGCCAGCGACTCGCCGAGAAGGGCGGCGCGCAGCACGCCGCGCCATTGATCCATGCTCAACCGCGCGCTGCCGCTCACGGGCAGTCCGGCCCAGGCTTGAGAGCAGGCCAGGCGCACGAACGTGGGCTCATCGAGGCGATCCAGAGCATCGCCGAGGGTCCCCACGTCCACGGGGCACCTCAGCAGTCCGAGCCAGCGTCCCAGCAGATCGGCGTCGGTTCCCAGCAGGCGCAGGAACAACGATCGGTCAACCGGCCGGTTGCCGGCGACCTCGAGGTATTTGTCGATTACCGCTTCAGGGGTCAACCCCAACTTCTCCCAGCGCAGTTTGCTGGTGGCCGCGACTCCTGTGCAGATTCCCCAACGGACCACGCACGCCCCGTCACTGGGGCGCCATCCGGTGCGTTCATTGTAGACGGGTGGATCGATTGACGCCCACAGGCAAGATGTAAGGCACAAATCGAAAAATTATTGTTATATATTTCAGATGGATACGGCAGTTATCTGCAAAATTTTACGAAGATCTGCGATTCTGGCTCGTCCCAGGCCTCATCTTCTGGTTTGCAGCGACCGTATCTCGTTTCTGAGGGTTTCGGCAGCGTGCGCTGCAGCGCGCGCGTAGTCTCGCCCGGTTCCGGCGTAGAGAATGGATCGGGAAGCGTTGATCACCAACCCCTCCCCGTTCTCGTCACCACCGCTCTTCAGAACGCTTTCAAGATCTCCGCCCTGGGCACCGATTCCGGGTACCAGGAGCGGCATATCACCCACCAGGGAACGGATCCGCGCAAGCTGCTCGGGATACGTGGCGCCGGCAACCAACATCACGTTGCCGTGCTGATTCCAATCGGCCGCGCCCGCGGCCACTCTCAAATAGACGGGCTCTTCGGCGGGGTAGTCCTGCAACCATCCGCTGTCCGGGTTGCTGGTTCTACAAAGCACCACGACCCCCCGATCCGAGTATTCCAAGTAAGGTGCGATGCTCTCGCTGCCAAGGTAAGGATTCACGGTGACCGCGTCTGCTCCGAAACGCTCATAGGCCTCCACGGCGTAGAGCCTTGCGGTGGAGCCGATATCGCCTCGCTTGGCGTCCAGAATGACCGGTATCTGCGGGTGCTGGCCATGAACGTAGGCGATCAGCTCTGCCAGATCAGACTCCCGACCCTGCGCGGCGAAATAAGCGGCCTGAGGCTTGAAGGCACACGCAAAAGGCGCCGTGGCATCGACGATCGCGCAGCAAAACTCAAGGGTGGTGACGCCAGACGGGAGCCGATCGGGATCAGGGTCCAGGCCAACGCAGAGCAGGGAGCCATTCTCGCGCCAGGCACGACGCAGTTGCTCAATGAAAGACGGTCGGGCAGACACGCCGCGCAGTATACGCGCAACTGATCATCTGCGTCACAACGATGACCATCAGGGGCATTTGTAAAGGCGCCTTATGACCTAGTTTGGCGGGTAGAAATGTTCCATATCTGATTGTTTTTATTATAGTATCCGAGCGTCACTGGGGGGTGACACGCCGATGGCACGATTCTCGCAACGCTACGACCAGTAACGATTGGTGCGGGGACTCGTGATTCGTACGTCGACGATAAGAGTTCTTTCGAGCCGAACGCACCAAGCCAATAACGGTTTAGGCGGGTAGAGAACGAAAATGAAGTCGAACATCATCGAATTTCAGGCGGCTCGCGCCAAGGCAATGAGCGCCGAGGAGCAACGCCTTCACGCAAGGCTTCGCAGCGATGACCGTCTTTTCACCCAGGTCGTTCTGTCGTCCCAGGAGCCTGAGATGGTGGGTGCGACGCTGTCCTGCAAGGCGGTCAACCTCTCCATCGGCGGCATCCAGTTCCGCACCAACTCCCCCGTGCCTTCCGGCGCGCTCCTCGATCTCTGGGTAGACATATCGACCCGTCCCGGGAAGTTCTTCCTTGCGGGCGAAGTCCGCTGGAGCCGGCCCACAGGGTCCGTCAATGACCGGGGCGAGCCCGAGTGGTTCATCGGCGTGCAGCTGAAATCAGGGGCCGCGACAGACATCATCGACTGGCGGGACTTTCACGCCAATCCGACCGTGCGATGAAAGCCTGCAGGCACGCGAGGTCCGTGGATTGAGGATCTCGGAACGCCACACGCTTAACGGTTCCGGACGAACATCCAATTCGTGAACCCCGTCTCCTTTTCGCCGTAATCCGCATCCCGTCTCGGGATCATCGAATCTGCTGTAATCCCTCTACTTTAAAGGTCTTTGTGGAGCAGGCGCTTCGTGACCCCACCAACCGTGGTCTCACTTGACTCGCCGGAACGGAAACTGGCCATTCCGCCGATTCTGCAAAACGTACGGAGAGCGGCAAAACGCCGACTCAACGATCTGTTGCAGGAACTCTTGAACAACGCTGATGACGCGCTGTTCGAGATGGCCAATCGCTCGCGCAACGACACTGACGAGAACATGTTCTTCGAGGCGATGCGCGAGATCCGCCTCCAGAGAAAGAAGATCTCCAAGCACTTCGTGGACGAGTTCCATCGATCCTTCGATGACATCTTCGTCACCGAGGAACCGGTTCCGAGCGGCCCCATCCAGGAGAGCACCGATGAGCTTTCCCTGCTGCGCAACGACGAGCTGGAGGTGGCCGTCGCAGTGAGCGGCATGGTTTCCAAGATCACGAGCCAGTTCTCGCTACCGATCATGCAGCTCACCAAGCGCCTGGATCACGCCTGCGAAAACCTGACGATTACGGAGCGCGTAAACCCTCTCGGTCCCGAACGGATCAGCCGCGCGTTCGTTCGCGCCATTGAAGCCATCAATCTGGACATCAAGCTTCGAATCATCATTCTCAAGCTGTTCGAGCGCTTCGTAATGGAGCAGCTAGGGCCAACCTACGAGGAAGCCAACCGCCTTCTCGAGGAAGCAGGCGTGCTGAGCGATCTCCGCGCCATGCGCGGCCGCAACGGAAGCGCCGTCGGCCACGCAGGAGGCGGGGGTCAATCGGGCGCGGTCCCAGCGGGCGACACCGGGGATCATGGCGAGGGCGGCGCGGTCGGTCCAAGCGGTGCTGCGGGTGCGGGCGGAGGCTCCGCGAACTTCGGCGTCATTCAGGCCCTGTTGTCGAAGTTCACGGGCCGCCAGTCAAGCGTTCCGATCGCGGCTCCCTCCGGCGAGACCATAGAGAGATCCCAGCTTCTTTCCATGCTTTCCGACGTGCAGGGTGACAGGACGGTTCATTCCATCGATCCCGGAAGCATTCCCGAATCCCTCGATCTGCAGGCGGTCCTGGCAGCAAGATCGGCCCAGGTGCTCGGCCACGTCAACGCAGGCCCGGCTCGAGACGACGGCGACGCGATGAACTTCGTCGCCATGCTCTTCGACTACATTCTCAACGACCGAAACCTCGCTATCCCGATGAAAGCGCTCATCGCCCGTCTTCAGATTCCGATCATCCGTCTGGCCATCATCGACAAGACGTTCTTCGAGAAATCAAACCATCCGGCACGTCAGCTCCTGAACGAGCTTTCGAGCGCGGGGATCGGTTGGAGCGCCTCGTCCGAGCTCAAACGAGACGCGCTGTACAACTTCATCGAATCGATCGTGCTGCGGGTACTCAACGACTTCGCCAACAATCCCGATCTCTTCGAGATCCTGGTCGAGGAACTTCGGGAATTCCTCAAAAAGGATCTCAAACGGCGATTGCTGATGGAAAAGCGCGTCAAGGAGATCGAGACCGGGAAGGCCAAGACGCGGGCAGCAAAAGAAACGGTTCAGAACCTGATCAACGAGATGGCCAGCGGGCAACGCGTGCCGCCGGAGATCGGTAAGTTCATCAGTGAAACCTGGAGCAAGGCGCTGGTATTCGCCTGCCTCAAAGAGGGTACCGAATCAGATCTCTGGACCCACCACGTTGGCGTCATGGCCGATCTCCTCGAGGTCATCCAGCCGTTGCAGAGCGAGGACGACATTGCCGCGCGAGACGCCGTGGTTCCCGACCTCATCGACACCATCGAGTCCGCGCTGGTGGACCTGAAGATCGCGGATCGCGAGTGCAACGACCTGGTCACCATGCTCACAGAGCAGCTTCGTCTGCTCTCGTCCGACGACCGGGCGCATCTCGACGAGCCGGAAGGCGCAACCCCCGTGCTTGCCTTCGAGACCATGCGCGACGTCTCGTTGACCGGTCCTACCGATGCGGAAGAACAGGATCCCGACCAGCCGCCGCCGCCTCAGTATGTTGACGAGGTGAACCGGCTGGAAGAAGGCGCATGGCTGGAGTTCGTCGACGAAGAAGGCCAGAACGTCCGCGTCAAGCTGGCCGGCATCATCGAGCCCGGCGCTCGTTACGTCTTCACCAATCGTCGAGGAATACGCGTGTTCAAGAAGAGCAAGATGCAGCTTGCCAATGACCTGCAGAACCAGACGGTCATGGTCCTCGACGAGTCTCAGGTGTTCGACCGAGCCCTGCAGGCGGTCATCTCAAAGCTGAGGACCGACGAGAACGAAGAGTAGGCTGGGCGCGACCTCGCGTTGCCTGGTCATGAGCGGCTAACAGGGCTCGTCAGGACGACGCTTCCCGCAGACGCGCAACCCACTCGGGCGAGTTCATGAGACGTTCGACCGTATCCACCACGGCCTGAGTCTGAGCGTCAACCTCGAGATTGACCCACGATCCCGGTTCCGCACTGCCAAGCGTGGTGCGGGCAATCGTCTCCGGGATAAGACATACCGTAATCTCGTTGGCCGTCGCATCAGAGCTGGCAATGGTCAGGCTCGCTCCATCCAGCGCGACGAAGCCTTTGTGAGGCAGGTACTTCATCCATTCCGGCTGCACGGCGAAGCGCACGTTCCGCTCGTTGAGGGCTTCCTCGATGCCTGCCACGCGAACCCTGCCGATCACGTGCCCTGACAGGATATGTCCTCCGATCTCGTCCCCAACCCGGAAGGATCGCTCCACGTTCACCAGGCAGCCGGGGGCCAGATCGCCGAGGTTTGTATTTTCTAGGGTCTCGCGAACGACGTCGAAAGAGACCACTCCGTCGGAAGCGGCAGTGACGGTCAGGCAGGTTCCGTTGACGGCAACCGATGCGCCAGTCTCGATGCCAATGGCGTGCTCGCCCATGGCGATGGCAATGCGGCGAAGTGCCGCCTCGTCCTCTACCACTTCGACCGGACACAGGCCTTGCACGATACCGGTGAACATAGGAAGCCGTTACGCAGAGGGCCGGCAATGCCGGCCCCGAGGGAGGAGGTCAGTCGACACGACGGCCGGGATCAGATGGCCTTTTCCAACTGCTCGCGTCGCCTGGTTTCGCGATCGAGGTAGGTGATCCATTGCTGGCAGATTCGCCGGTTGGTCTCGTCTCTGGCCCGACGGGACTCGTTGCGACAGGAGACGAAAGACGAGCGGGCCTGGGAAAGCCTGTCCCGGTTGTACTCGCACATGCCGCGTACCACGTAGGTGGTCTGAACCTTGCGCAGCCCGCCTTTGTCGATGGCCCGCCCCGCGGCACGGACGCACTTGCTGAACTCGTCGTTGTCGAGATAGAGCTGGGCCAACCTCTCGTAGATGCGGCCGTCGTCTGCCAGCCTGCCGGCTTCCTCGAAGACGGGAATCGCTTTCTTAGTCTCCTGGGCCAGCTGCCAGGCTTGCCCGAGGCTGCGCAGATTCGCGGCCGTCTTCTCGATAACGCCGGACTCAACCCCCGCATCGAGCACCTTGGCTGCGCGAATGGGGACTTCGGCCTGCATCAGCAAACCAGCATAGTTGGTCAGATCCCGCTCCCGGGTCAGAAACCCGGCCACGTGAGCAGCTTCCATGGACCCGATCTGCTCCCGCTCGTTGCCTTCCTGGCCGTGTATGCCCGCAAGGCGGATCCAGTACTCGCGCTTCGGAAAGTCCCGGACCAGGATTTCGAGAATCTCGATCACCTTGGGCCAGTTCTCCTGTTCGAAATACAGGTAGTTGAGCAACGACCACCAGTTTTCTTTGACCGGAGTCCCCCGCTGCTGGGCGATGCCGATGCCCTTCTCGATCTGAACGATCGATCGCCGGAAGTCCTGCATCTGGTAGTACACCTGCCCCATGAAGATATGAGGATCCGGCCCTGGGTTCTGAGCCTTGGAGATCCAGATCTCCATGTACTTAAGCGCATCCCGATAGCGCTCGGCCACAAAGCTGAGCTGAGCCAGCGTGTAGAGCGTCGTGACCTCCAAACCCTCGGGAACGTCATCTCCCTGATCGATGACGACCTTGTACATCTGAATCGCTCTGGGGTAATCCTCCATAGAGAAATAGACGAACCCGAGCATGTTGTGCACCTGCCCGACCTCGTTGCCATTCAACGAGCGACGGCGACTGGTCAGCATGTCGTTCAGCGTCTTGATTGCGCCCTGATAATCCTTGGCATCAATCAGTTCCTGGGCCTCGGCGAGCCTTTTGAAGGTGGCTTCGCTCATGGACGGCACGCGACGCGTTTTCTGCTGCTGGCCTTCCCTTTCTTCCGCGTGTGCCGTTGAACCACCGAGGCCGACGCCGGTCGCCAGCGGAAACGCCGCGTAGCAGACCGCTACGGCCAATGCGAGGCGAATTATGCGAGACAAGTTCAAATCTACCTCCCGGCTAAGCGCCAAGCCCCGTCAGTCCTGCAGCTCGAACGTGATGCGATTGCGAACGCCGGCCACGTCGATGGGCTCGCCATTGACCACCTTTGGCTTGTACTTAAATTTCAGGGCCGCCTGAAGTGCCGCCCGGTCGAATATGCCCGGCGGCTTGGACTCGATGATCACCGGATCACGAACGGCACCCGTTTTGGTGACCACGAATTCGAGCAGCACGTACCCCTCGATCCCCCGGGTCTGCGCCCGTCTGGGGTACACGGGGGCCACCTTCACGATCGGTAGATACTCGCCATCCGATGAAAAGCCCCCTGTCCCGCCGACGTTCAGATCGACGTTCACGTTGACCGATCCGATATCCACTCCCTGGGAGTCCACGCTGGAGTCGAAGTCCGGCTTGGGCATGTCCGGAGGCGGCTCGTCCGGCGGGGGCGGAGGTTTCGGCTTGCGCTGTTTGGTCTGAATCTCGATGTCTTCCTGCAGGCGCACGAAGTCGACGATCTTCCCTTTGACGCCCTCATCGAACGGGCTCTTGTCGCTCTTGATAAGCGCTTGCATGAGGAGGAACAGCGCGAAGGTCGTGACGACCCCCAGCGCAACCCCGAATACGTACCGCATGACCATAAGTGATGCCTCCTGGCCTCAGGCCTCCGTGGAGATCGCGACCTCCGTGAGTCCGGCCGCCCTAGCCGCGTTCAGCACGGCCATGAGCTTCTCGGACTTGGCTTCGCGATCCGCCTGAATGACGAGCCCGCCCTTGGGGTTCTCTGCATGCAGGCGCTCGATGTGCGCGCGCACCGCGCTGGCATCCACTCGCTTCTTGTCGATCCAGATCTCGCCGGTGGGACCAATGGCGATGAGCACGCTGACGGTGGGTTTCTGCTCCGCCGTCATCGCCTCGGGCCGGAAAACGTCGATGCCCGCCTCCTTGATGAACGTTGCCGTCACGATGAAGAAGATGAGCATGATGAACACGACGTCCAGCATGGGCGTGAGGTTGATGTCCGACTCTTCGTCGGTGCGGGAAAACCGGTTTGCTTCTCTACGCATACTTCCTCCGGTCGCGGATCAATGGTCCATCGTCAGATGGTCCTGAAATAATTCGATCTCGAAATCGACTTTTCGTTTCACGAACGTGCTGCCAACAAGTCCGGACAACGAAGCAATCATCCCCGACATGGTAGGAATCGTGGCCATGGACACCCCGGCCGCCATGGAGCGGGCGTTGCCGCCTTGGGTAGCCATGGCATCGAAGACGGAAATCATGCCGGTCACCGTTCCGAGCAGGCCGAGCAGCGGGCAGAGCGCCACACAGGTCTGAATCAGCGGCAGGCTGCCCGTGATCTTCTCGGAAGCATCCGAGATGATGGAATCTCTGATCTGGTGCGCGCTCCACGACCGGCGCTCAGCTCGGTTCTCCCAGGTTTCGGTGGCGATCCGAACGACGCTCTTGTGCTCGGACTGAAAGTACCAGATCCGCTCGAAGATCAGCGTCCACATCAGGAACGTGAGGGCGGCGATGAGCCACAGCACGTTGCCGCCCTGCTCCATGAAGCTGATGATCGCGATGTAGGCGTCGTTGATCATGCGCGCCTGCCGTTAGCCGAGGGCCCGGCCGGATTGCTCAGCATGGTCCGCGATGATGCCCGCGCTCTGCTCCTCCAGAACGTGGATCACCGACCGGCTGCGTGTGGCCACGATGGAGTGCAGCAGCGTCGTCGGAATCGCCACGCAAAGACCGAGCACAGTCGTCATGAGGGCCGTGGAGATCCCGCCCGCCATTGTCTTCGGATCGCCAGTGCCGAACAGCGTGATGGCCTGGAACGTCAGGATCATGCCGATCACCGTGCCGAGAAGCCCTAGCAGCGGTGCAACGACGGAGATCACCTGGATGAGCGTGATGTTCCGCGTCAGCTTTGGCGTCTCGCCGAGTATCGCCTCCCCGAGTTTCAACTCGAGGGTTTCCACATCTACGTCCTTGTTTTCGTCGTAGACTTTCAGAACCCGGCCCAGCGGGTTGTCCCCGCTAGGCGTGGAGGATTTCTTCTGCGAGGCAACCTTCGCGCCCACCATCGAAAGCGTGACCAGGCGCTCCACGGCGAGGAGCACGCCGATCAGACCGCCAAGGATGATCACGGCGCCAACATAGCCGCCTTGGCCGTCACAGAACGGCAGATAGCATTCGCCCTTGGTGATACCTCCGAACGGCGAGCCGACGCGCTCACCGACGGTTGCCGCCTGAATCAGCAGCGACAGCAGGGAGCCGCGGGTTGGGTCCACGGCAAAGGCCACCACCTCGCCGGCGCCGGCGTCCTGCAGGTCTTCGGCCGTTCCCGTGTAGCGGCCGGCCGGCTGGCGGGCCAACTCGGTCAGGCTGCCATCGTTAACGTCGTACTGTATGTACTCGCCGTCCGAGATGAGCGCGAACGCGCCCACTCGAATGATGTCGGCGTCGTTGCGCTGCCCATCGAGCTGAATGATCGTACCCGGGAACTTGGTGACTTTGCCGGACTCGATCATCTCGCGCTGCAGCTCGAACCAGAGGGTTTCCATCTCGTCGATGGTCGCCAGCTCGCTGGCCGTGCCCATCTTGGCGGCCAGCTGGCCGAGCCAATCACCCCGGTTGGGGAACTCGGCGGAGATGATCGAGCCTTCAAACAACCCACGGGTGTCCCCGGCTACCTGCTGGAGCACACCGAAGAGCTCTCGCAGAGAGCCCAGACGACGGTCCAATTGCTCCTGGAGGTCGCCGATTCGAATCTCGTTCTCCTCGAACGTCGTCTCGAGACGCTCCGAACGCTGCTCCTCACGACGGCGCTCGGCTTGAGCGTCGGCGAGCATACGCGCCTGCTGGTTTTTCTCGCGAACGAAGGTCTGCTCCCGCTGAGCATGCTCGCGGGATTCCGTGACCCTGCGCTGCTCCACGTTTCTAAGCAGCTCTTCAAGCGTGTCCGCCTGGTTGACGACCACATCCGGTGCCGCCTCTTCCGCGAGCGCTGCACCGTTCAGCCCGAGCGCCAGGATACCGGCGACGATTTTGATCTTTACGTCTTTCATTACTCTGCAGCCTCCGGCGCCGCGACGGGCATCGTCAACATTTCCACGGAAAGCTGCTTGCGTGCCATCCGAATACCATTACGTACCGGGGTGGTGTACTCGTCTCCCAACTCCACCCATTGTCCGGCCTTCGCGTCCCACCGGCCGGTGGATGCGCCATCGGGCGTCTGATACACGAGCGCAACGCGCCCTACCTTCAGAACGTCCGCCTTGAGATCCACACCGGCAACGTTGATGGTGTCGCCGTAGGCTTCCATGGTGCGCCCATACTCGTTCTCGATCTGGTACGCGCGAAGAATCTGGCTGAACTTCTCTGACACCGCAACGTCGGCCCGGTCCATCATCTCGCGCAGGTTGTCTATCCGCCCCGCGCGTTCATCCTGCAGAAAAGGCAGATCGAGCTCGACGAACTGCTCAAGCCCGTCGATCATGCGGAGCATCAACGGCGTGATTTGACGTTCGATGAGGGTCACCTGGTCGATGGAGTTCGCCAGCTTGGCCATCTCCGCTTCCTGGCTGGAAATCTGTTTCTCGAGCTGTCGGTTGTAGACCCTTAAGCCTTCGATCTCCTTAAGGACGGTCTTGTACTCGCCGAGCAGTTTGCGCGTCTCCTCGGTCAACGCGTCGATCTTGGCCTGAGACCGCTTCGCCTGAGCATTGATGCGATCCGACACCGTGAAAATCTCGTTCAGCGACGCGGCTGACGCGTTGCCGCACAACGCCAGGCCGAGCAGCATCAACAACAATGGTACCGGCCCCCAAGACCTGTGGATTCGTTGTGTATTCATACGACTTCCTACGGAATGATTATCTTAATGGTCGCAACGGCCCAGTGCGTCAATGCCGAATGCGCCCCAAATGGCGCTGCAGCACGATTGAACCGTCGCAGATTTGTGCACGTTCGCCTGCTGTACATCCGCAAAACGCGGGGTGCACGCACTCCGACGCGCCCGGTGTGCCCCGCCCCTCTTCAATGGTCGAAGGATCATCAAACCCCTCAAGGAAGTCAAGCTTGACGGGACTTTCACCCGGAACGGCATGGGAAACGGCCGGTCAGGCCAGTTCCCTGGCAAAAAATTCCAGCGTGCGCTGCTTGGCGGTGGCTGCGGCCGCCGCGTCGTAGCTTGCCCGGTGATCGCAGTTGAACCCGTGATCGGCTGGATAGACGTATACGGGCAAGTCCGGCTGAGCGGCCTTGACCTTCTCTACGTCGCTCATGGGGATGTGCGCATCCAGCTCCCCGAAATGCATGATCACCGGACAGCGCGGCTGGCGCTCCGCCTCTCCCGCAACGCCACCCCCATAATATGAAGATGCTGCGCTGACCCCCTCCAGCTCGCAGGCCGCCAGCCAGGTGAGCAGACCGCCGAAGCAGTAGCCGACCACGCCGACCTTGCCCTGCACCGAAGCCACCTCTATCGCAGCCTGCAGGTCCTCGAGCGCTTTCGCGTGATCGAGCTTCTGAAACGCGATCTCGATGCCGGCGCCCATATCGGCCTCCTCGTACCCCAGCTCGATGTCGCGTTCCACTCGATCGAATATCTGCGGCGCGATGGCGAAGTAGCCGTCTGCCGCGTAGCCATCCACCACTTCGCGGATGTGCTGGTTGACGCCGAATATCTCTTGAATGACGACGACGGCGCCTTTCGGCCGGCCTTCCGGTGCGGCCTGATAGGCCCCCAGGGTGAATCCGTCCGCGGACGTGATCTGAGCCTGTTCCCCCACTTTCTGTTCCTCCCTAATATCGGCGCGCCTCAAGCCGGGCGCTTTGCTCCGCGCGCTAAAGGAGACGCCGAGCGGGGGCAAACCTTAGCTCATCCGCACCCGCCCGAAAAGCGCCCCGTGATCACCATTTGACGTTGAGGTCCAGCTGCAGCAGGTCCTGCTCCAGGTCAGATCCGATGAACTTCGCAGCCGTGTAGTAGTCCACCGACAAATTCACTCCCTTCGCCAGGCCCCAAACGAGCTCGAACTCGCTGCCCTTCACGTTTGTTGCCCCGAAGAAGAAGTCGCTGTCGCTCAAGAACTCGGGCCATGCGTCGGCCTCGAGACGACGGTAGTTGTACTTCAGCTGCCAGTCGCCAAAGTTGCTCACCTTGGCATCACCGACCGCAAAGCCGACAAGCCAACCCGTGTCTTCATCGTCGGGGTCAAACGCCTTGACCCACTCGCCGAAGACGCTGAACCGCGGGATCAGCTCGGTGCCATCGACGTCTAGCTTGCCCCCGAGGGCAATTGAGTCGTAGTCGTAAAGGAAGCGATCTTCGTCGTCCCGACCGTTGCTCGGCACGTCGACGCCGATGAGCCCGGTGCTGCCCTTGAGGTTGACGAAGTTGTAGTACGTCGGCGCGACCGTGAGGGACACCGCATCCGAAAGCGCGAACTTCGCGCCCGCCTGAAGCAGCCACATGGCCGCGTCGTCCTGTCCTCCAATCACGTCCTCGGTCAGCACCAGGTAAGCCGGCGTGACGAACGTCGAAACCCGGTCGTTGACGTCGAAACCCATGGGCACCGCAACCCCGTCGGTGCGAATATCCGAATCCCAGAGCAGATCCTTCGGCTTCCAGATGGGGTTCTTGAACTTTCCCGCCACCACGTCGACGCCGTCGGCCGCCTTGAACCGCGTGAATGCGTAGTCGAGTCGGGCGTCTCCGGTCGAGAACGCCCTGCGCAGCGTCTGGTTGGTCGATCTAGCGTCGGACCCGCCCGAGGCCAGGCCGAAGCCGACCTCCCAGCGGTCGTTGACGTCCGCTTCCACGCCGGCACGCCAGCGAATCCGCCAGCGATTACGTTCGTCGATGTCGAGCGGGTCGATGCTCGGCGCGTTGTCTAGCTCCTCGCCCTGATAGCGCACCCGCAGGTCGCCTTTGAACGATATCTTGTCGGACCAGTGCTTCTTCGCCTCTGCCGGGGCGTGGGCGGCGGGCAGCGTCTCGAGGTCCTGAATCTGGACCGCCGCAGCCGCGAGCTGCCCTTCCCGGGCAACCTCGGCCCTGATCTCCTCCGCATCTAGTTCATTGAGAATTCCCTTGGCTACGAGCTTATCAATGAGCAGATCGACTTCGCTGGATTGGCCGGGCGGTGCTACAAGCGCGGCCGAGGCCAAGGTAAGAACGGCCAGCAGGGGCTTCCCGCCCGCCGATAGGACCGATTTGGACGAAGCAATCATGGCACAGCCTCTTTTGGGTTAAGAAAAACGTCAGGTTAAGAAAATCCCGCCATCCGACACGGTCAGGCAGCGGCGGCCGGAAGATTAGCACCCGGAGTGTTACGGATTGATGACGATTTGACGCTCGAAATCAGGGCACCACGACGATCAACCCTGCCCAACGCCGGGAAATCGGCAACATTTCAGCACCAGAGCACCGAGGGGCGACGACAGATTCATCTTTTTGTCACAATTCGCCGCTCTAATGCGCTCCGAAGACATCGACCACGGCCAGGAACAGAGACGACCCGGAGGCAATGAGCACCAATACCATTCTGCTGGTCGAGGACGAGCCTGAGATTCGGGACATGCTGCGCTTCGCGCTGACGCGGTCCGGCTTCGAGGTCTGGGACACGGAATCGGCGGAGGACGCCATGGCCCGTCTCGACGGCGTGCTGCCGGGATTGATGATCATCGACTGGATGCTACCCGGGATGAGCGGCGTCGACCTGGCGAGGCGAATACGTCACGACGAGGTCACCGCACATCTTCCAATCATCATGCTCACGGCCCGCGGCGAGGAAACCGACAAGCTCAAGAGCTTCGACTCCGGTGTCGACGATTACGTCACCAAGCCGTTTTCGCCTAAGGAGCTGATCGCGCGGGTCAAGGCGCTGTTGCGCCGGTCAGGATCTCCGCAGGGAGGCGTCGTTGCTGCTGACGGCATCGAGCTGGACCTGAATGCCCATCAACTGCTGATCCAGGGACAGCCCGTGAAAATCGGACCCACCGAGTTTCGGCTGCTGGAACTATTCGTGAGCAACCCCGGCCGCGCTTTCGATCGGTCCCAGTTGCTGGATCGGGTCTGGGGTCGCAGCGTCTACGTGGAGGAACGGACCGTGGACGTGCACGTACTGAGACTTCGAAAGGTTCTCAAACCCTACGACCTCAACCACTTGATCCAGACCGTACGCGGTGTCGGTTACCGCTTCTCGTCGGGCTCGTGACGAGCGCATGAACGTCTCGCGCCAGGATTTGATATCGGGAGTCACGCTCCTGGTCCTGGCTGTGCTTGGCGGCTGGGCGACCGGACAGTTTGGCTGGGCTTTCCTGATCGCGGTCGGCATTCACGCCGCGGTGCAACGACGTGAGCGTCTGGCCTTCTTTCGATGGGCCGAGAGGCCACTTGGACGTCCGGACAATCGTCTCGAATCATGGGAGTCAAAGGTCATCCGGGTCTTCCGGACAATCCGACGCGAGCGCCGGCGTCATCGGACCGCGCTCCTCCAGCTGCGCGCCATTCGCACCATCGCCGATGCCCTGCCGGACGCCGTGGTCGTGATCGACCGCAATGGCGACATTGAAACGTTCAACGACGCGGCCAGAGACATCCTCCAACTGCACAGGCGCGACCGGGGGGCCAACCTGCCGTCGCTGGTGCGGCAACCCGATTTCGTGGCGCTCGCCACCGGCAAGCTCGCAGACGAGATCACGGAGTTCGCTTCTCCTTTTGCGGACGATCGTCGATTGGAGGCACGCCGGATACCGCTCGTCGACGCTCGTTCTCTGGTGCTCGTTCGCAACGTCTCGCAGCTCAATCGATTGTTGAGCATGCGCCAGGACTTCATCGCCAACGTGTCCCACGAGCTGCGGACCCCGCTGACCGTGATCGTCGGCTACCTCGAAACCCTGGCCGGCGAGCAATTGGACGAAGCAACCACGCAGGAACTCATCAACAAGCTCAACTCCCCGACGAAACGTATGCAGGCCCTGGTCGACGATCTGCTTCTGCTGACGCGGCTGGAGGCCAGCCCCTCTCCATCCGAGGACGAGCTCCACCCAGTGGACATGAGCGCTCTCATCGATGCTATCGTCGTCGACGCGAAAGCGCTGAGCGAGGGCGCCCACAGCATTTCGTTCCGCCAGGACTGTGGCCTGCACGTGCTGGGCATCGAAACCGAGCTGCACAGCGCCTGCGCCAACCTCCTGAACAACGCGGTTCGCTACAGCCCCGAAGGCGGCGACATCGAGGTGGCCTGGGAGAAGATCGAGGCCGGCGCAAAATTTTCGGTCTTAGATCACGGGCTCGGCATTCCCGAAGAGCATCTGTCGCGGCTCACCGAGCGTTTCTATCGCGTCGATCTCGCGCGCTCGCGAGTGCGAGGCGGCACCGGGTTGGGCCTCGCCATCGTCAAGCACGTCCTCAAACGCCACGGCAGCGAGCTGCAGGTGGAGAGCGAGCTTGGCGAGGGCAGCACGTTCTACTGCGAGTTTCCGGCCGCCCGTTTGGCCAGGCCGCTCGGTTCCGATCAACCTGAATCATCCAATCTGGAAAAATGATGAGAAAGCTACTGACCTCAACTCTTTTGGCCCTACTTTCCTCTAACTGGGCCATCGCAAGCGAACACCTGGATCCGGATCTACCGGTGTACGAGCGAGTCGGCGGCGTTTCGGGCAACCTGTCGAGCACCGGTTCAGACACCCTGGCGAACCTGATGACGCTATGGACGGAATCGTTCAAGCGGGAGTATCCCAACGTCAACATTCAGGTGCAGGCCGCAGGGTCTTCAACTGCTCCGCCCGCTCTGACCGAGGGAACATCCAACTTTGGGCCCATGAGCCGTCTAATGAAGGACAAGGAAATCGAGGCATTCGAATCCCGCTTCGGCTACAAGCCAACCGCCATCAGGGTCGCCATCGACGCGCTCGTCGTTTATGTCCACAAAGACAATCCCCTCGACGCCATGAGCATCAGCGAGGTGGACGCGGTGTTCTCCGCAACGCGCCGGTGCGGAGGGGCGCAGGACATCGCTCGATGGGGTGGCCTCGGATTGACGGGAAACTGGCTCGACCGACCCATGCAGCTCTACGGCCGCAACTCCGTGTCCGGCACCTACGGGTACTTCAAGAAGGCGGCCCTGTGTTCGGGAGATTTCAAGAACACGGTGAACGAGCAACCCGGTTCCGCTTCCGTCGTCCAGGCGGTGGCTTCATCCTTGAACGGAATCGGTTACTCGGGAATTGGCTACATCACTTCAGGGGTCAAAGCCCTCGCGTTGAGCGAAGGCGAAGGCGCCGAGCCCGTCGCTAGCACTGCGGAGAACGCCATCAGCGGGACCTATCCGTTGTCGAGGTACCTGTACGTGTACGTTAACAAGAAGCCGGGCACGCCATTGGCTCCGCTCGAGCTCGAGTTCCTGAAGATGGTGCTGTCGAGGTCGGGCCAGGAAATCGTCGCCAAAGACGGCTATATCCCCGTCTCGGCGCGCGTCGTCAGTCGCGAGCTCAGAAAAATTCAATAAGCGCCCACTAAGGCAATCGAAATATCCGCAATGGCCCTGAACGCCGAATTGTCACGCTTACCCACCCGCAGGCGCCTAACCAATGCCGTCACGAGATACGTGGTGGCGCTCGGCGGCGCTGCGGTCATTGGCGCCATTGCGCTGATCTTCTTCTATCTGCTGTGGGTGGCCATCCCGATCATGGCGGGCGCCGAGGTCGAAGCCGGGCAACCCCTTTCGCTACCGGCCGGCCGACCGCTGCTGCTCGAGGCCAACGAAACCGGCGAGATCGGCCTGCGCATCGACGAGTCGGGGCAGGCGATCTTCTTTTCTTTGGAAGATGGCAGCATCGTCGACCAGGTCGAGCTGGCGTCGTCGCTGCGTCGAGTGAAAGCCGTCGTGCCCCACAGCGCGATGTACGCGGTGCACAGCCTGGAGCGGGGCGTTGCCATCTACGAGGCGCAGCATCCGGTTACCTTTGACGACGACGTGCGACAACTCCAGCCCGAGCTGAACGCCGTCTTTCCCGATAGTTGGATCGACGTCGAGGCTGGGGCGGATTTCGACGTCTACTTCGCCGACCTCGAGCTTCTGGTGGTGGCGCTCGACGGGACCGATCTGCAGATCCAGCACTATCGGGACGCCGAAGCGGGATTCGAGCTCTACGAGCCGCGAAGCGCAAACGTCACGCTGGAGCGGCGTTACGACCGCGTGATCGTCGGCCCGCGGGCCGCCTGGGTCTATCTGATCGCGGGCGACGGCGCGGTGGCGGTGCTCGACCTTCGGCGGCCCATGGCTCCGCGCCAGATCTTTGTGAGCAAGCTGGTACCGGAAGGCACGTCGCTTACCGCCCTCGAACCGTTGCTCGGCCGCTACTCGCTCATGGCCGGCGACGACGCCGGGCGCGTCACGCAATGGTTCATGGTTCCGGGCGAGTTCGGTTACGCCCTCGAGCGCGCCAGATCCTTCGACCTCGCGCGCCCCGTCACCCGGCTGATCCCCGAACAGCGCCGCAAAGGGCTCGGGGCAGTGGACGATCAAGGGCGCTTCAGCCTGCTCTACACGACCTCTTCGAGGGTGCTGACGGACCGCATGCTGGAGCCCAACCGCTTCGCCACGGCGTCTATCGCCCCTCGAGCAAACCTGCTGCTGACCGGCGATGCCGACGGCCTGGTGACCAGCTATCGGATCCACAACGAGCACCCTGAGATCTCCTGGAGCGCGCTGTGGTCGAAGATCTGGTACGAAGGTTACCCTGAACCCGTCCACAGCTGGCAGTCCTCCTCCGCAGACAACGACTTCGAGGCAAAGTTTTCGCTCACGCCGTTGCTCTTCGGCACCCTGAAGGCGGCCTTCTATGCCATGGTGTTCGCGGTCCCCATCGCCATCATGGGGGCCATCTACACCGCCTATTTCATGGCGCCTAGCATGCGACGCATCGTCAAGCCCGGCGTCGAGATCATGGCGGCGCTCCCAACCGTCATCCTGGGCTTTCTCGCGGGGCTCTGGCTCGCGCCGCTCATCGAGGCGAACCTTGCCGGCGTCATCAGCAGCATCCTCGCCCTGCCCGTGGGAATACTGCTCACCGCTGTGCTCTGGGGACGCCTGCCGGACAAGCTCACCAGCCGGTTCGACGGCTGGTACGGCATGTTCGTTCTGCCCATGATCATACTGACCGTTGCCGCGGGGTTCGGACTCGGCCCATGGGTCGAGACGACCTTCTTTGCCGGAAACACCACCGGCTGGTTCCTCAATGAGCTGGGGCTCGACTACGACCAGCGTAATGCCCTGGTCGTCGGCCTGGCCATGGGCCTGGCAGTAATCCCGGCCATATTCTCCATCACGGAGGATGCGATCTACGGCGTGCCCACTCACCTGATCAACGGATCACTGGCTCTGGGGGCCACTCCGTGGCAGACGCTGGTCCGCGTCGTCATCCTCACCGCGAGCCCCGGAATCTTCTCCGCCGTGATGATCGGGCTGGGCCGCGCGGTGGGCGAGACCATGATCGTGCTGATGGCAACGGGCAACACTCCCGTCATGGACATGAACATATTCGAAGGCATGCGGACGTTTGCGGCGAACATCGCCGTGGAGCTTCCCGAGTCCGAGGTGGACAGCACCCACTACCGGATCCTGTTCCTCACGGCGCTCGTGCTGTTCCTGATTACCTTCATCTTCAACACGGCGGCTGAAGTGGTCCGGCAGCAGTTGCGTTCTCGCTACGGGAATCTGTGAGCATGATCCGCTCCAACCGAATGAGCGTTCGCGACTGGTTTCGATCGGGAGAGCTGTGGATCTGGTCGAACGCCGCCGCGGTAGGCATCAGCATCATCGCCATCGTGGGCATCCTGCTCCTGCTGGCCATCAGGGGCTTCTCCCATTTCTGGCCGGCGGACATTCAGCTGATCAGCTACCGCGACGACAACGGGCAACCGGCATTGGCGCTCGGCGAGATCGCAGACTCCGAAACTCTGTCGATCCAGCAGTTCGCCGAGTCGGTCGGCGGAACCGGTCGTGAGGTCCCCCAGGGCATCGTCGAAGTCGAACGGCTGCTCGTCAAAACCGGCAATCGACGCTACGACCCACCGGATTTCACCTGGATCTTCACGCACCAGATCGACGGCGTGAGCTTCCCGGAAGACGCGGCCGTGTTCGAGCGGATGGAATGGGGGAACGCCTACGGATACCTCAGAGCCGTGGGCGGGCCCGAGGAGTCGATTTCAGACCCGGCATTGCTCTGGGCCGCGTTCGAGGAACGCATGGAGCGTGCGGACAGGCTGCGGTCGTCCATCGAGGACATCGAACGAGGCGTGCTCAACGAAATCAATTACGGCATGGAGCAATTGCGGCTCGAGCGCCGGGGCCTCGAGCTGCGCGGCTTGACCGGCGAGGAAGCGGACGACGCCAACCGGCGCCTGAACGAGCGAAGCGACGACCTCGAGGCGCGCTACAACACCGCCGAAGGCAGTCTGCGCGCGCTTTACCAGGACCTGCAGCGCGATTTCGCGCGCATCGAGCTGGCATCCGGTCAGGTCGTGGAGACGCGGCTGGCGGAGATCGTCCGGGCCTGGCGGCCCAATCAGATGTCGCTCATGGAAAAGCTGGGGCACTACACGAAGAGTTTCGGCTTGTTTCTGTCGGAGCAACCTCGTGAGGCCAACACCGAAGGCGGCATATTCCCTGCCATCTTCGGCACCATCCTGATGGTGCTGCTGATGTCGGTGCTGGTCACGCCGTTCGGCGTGATCGCCGCCGTCTACCTCAGGGAATACGCCCGTCAAGGCGCGTTCGTACGCCTGATCCGGATCGCGGTCAACAACCTGGCCGGCGTGCCGTCGATCGTCTACGGCGTGTTCGGCCTGGGCTTCTTCGTCTATTTCATCGGCGGCAACCTCGACCAGCTGTTCTTCCCGGAGGCGCTGCCCGCGCCCACCTTCGGCACGCCAGGGCTGATGTGGGCATCGCTCACGCTTGCGCTCCTGACGGTACCCGTGGTCGTGGTCTCCACCGAGGAGGGCCTGACCCGGATTCCCCGCTCGATTCGCGAAGGTAGCCTGGCTCTCGGAGCAACCAAGGCCGAGACGCTGTTCAAGGTCGTCCTGCCCATGGCCAGCCCGTCCATACTGACCGGCGTGATCCTGGCCGTGGCCCGGGCTGCGGGCGAGGTCGCGCCGCTGATGCTCGTGGGCGTCGTCAAGCTGGCGCCCACGCTGCCGCTGGATGGCAACTTCCCGTTCCTGCACCTCGAGCGAAAGTTCATGCACCTCGGCTTTCACATCTACGACGTCGGCTTTCAGAGTCCCAACGTCGAGGCTGCTCGTCCGCTGGTATACGCCACGGCCCTTCTGCTCGTCCTGATCATCGTCGTTCTGAACCTGGCGGCCATCATGCTGCGCAACCGCTTGGAGGACCGCTACCGTGGCGTTGAGTGATCGGGCCGACCGGCTCAAAGCAAACTCCAGGCTGCGCCGCGCGGAACACCCGCGTTCACGACCGATTCACATGAAGTTATCGACATGACCGACACCAACATGGGCTCCCCCAACCTCAACGAAACCAGCCTGCTGGTCGACCAGCTGTCATTGTTTTACAGCGGTCAGAAAGCGCTACATGAGGTCTCATTGGAAATTCCGCGCAAGCAGGCAACCGCATTCATCGGACCCTCTGGCTGCGGAAAGTCGACCCTCCTGCGCTGCTTCAACCGGATGAACGACCTCATTGACGGTGTCGAGACGACGGGACGGATTCTGCTCGACGGCATCGACATCAATGCCAAGGAAGTTGATGTTGCGCAGTTGAGGCGCCAGGTTGGCATGGTCTTCCAGCGCCCGAACCCGTTCCCCAAGACCATCTACGAAAACGTCGCCTACGGCCTGAGGCTGCAGGACAACTTGGCAAAGAGCGACATGGACGAACGCGTCGAGTGGGCGCTTCGCAGCGCGGCGCTGTGGGATGAGGTCAAGGATCGCCTCAAGGAGTCGGCACTCGGCCTCTCCGGCGGGCAACAGCAACGTCTGGTGATCGCCCGAGCCATCGCGATCAAACCCTCGGTGCTGCTCTTGGATGAGCCGGCATCGGCGTTGGACCCCATCTCAACCCTCAAAATTGAGGAACTGATACACCAACTAAAAACCGAGTACACTATAGTTATCGTTACACACAACATGCAGCAGGCTGCCAGGGTATCCGATCACACCGCATTCCTTTATCTGGGGGAACTGATCGAATTCGGCAAGACGGACATCCTCTTCACCAATCCAAAAGAGCGTCAAACAGAGGACTACATAACCGGACGCTACGGCTAAACAAGGACGCGAACACGCGCGACAGGTAAACGACATGACCCCCCACCCCCATATTTCCGAACAATTCGATCAAGAGCTGGACCAGGCTCGAAACAACCTCATGGAGATGGGAGGCAAAGTCGAGCAGCAGCTGAAGAACGCCTGCGATGCGCTGACCAATCACGATCTCGAGCTCGCTCAGACCATCAAGGGAAGCGATCGCGGCATCAACCAGTTGGAGGTGGATCTGGACGAGCTTTGCGTGCAGATCATCGCGCGCCGCCAACCTGCCGCTTCGGATCTGCGCACCCTGATCAGCGTCATGAAAGCCAGCACCGACCTCGAGCGCATAGGCGATGAAGCTAAGCGGATCGCCAAGATGGCGATCGCCATTTCAGGCCTGGCCTACCCACGGGATCAGTATACCGACATCCGAAAGCTGGCCGCCTCGGTAATGAGCCAGGTGTCCGGCACTCTGGACGCGTTCGCCCGGCTCGACGTTGACAAAGCGATCGACGTGATTCAATCCGATGACGAGGTTGACGACGCTTACGACACCATCGTCCGAAGTCGTGCGGTGGACATGAAGGAGATGGCCGATAATCCCGACGGCATCGAGCAGACGCTTCATGTGCTATGG
>JABAHS010146792.1_pt1 | contig 26028 bp, 23 predicted proteins | sample 7062111 | NCBI WGS metagenome assembly JABAHS01 (sample SAMN14534600, study PRJNA622989) | marine sediment metagenome | biome: marine biome [ENVO:00000428]; feature: marine pelagic biome [ENVO:01000023]; material: deep marine sediment [ENVO:00002113]; isolation source: pool of 4 deep marine... | reverse complement strand
TGACGGGGGATCTACGCGAGTGTCCCTTTCCCTGGGCGAGGGCTGCCATCGTGGGTACGTGGCGCAGGAGGCGATCGGCTTACGGCTGAACAGCGCCCCGGGGCGCTTGGAACTCCCGCGTGCAGGACTGTCATAAGGGGTGAGTCTCGCGGCTACTCGCGGGACCCCAGGGGGGCTTTTTTCACGAAAGACGCGAGGGAGGTCGCCATGCCGCTCGTACGAGTGCAGATCCCGCAGGGCCACACAGACGAGACCAAGCAGAAGCTCTGGCAGGCGCTCAAGGGCGCCGTCGACGAGACGCTTTCACCCGGCGGCAAGAGCGCCGATCCCCGGGTGAGCAAATACGAGTACGTCTCCATCACCGAGGCCTACGCGGCCATCGGCGCCGGTGTTCCCACCGTCACGGTCGATCTGCGCCCGGGACGTCCCGCGGAGCGAAAGGCCGCGCTGGCGCGGGCTATTGGGCAGGCGTTTCAGGAAATCATGGACATCGCACCGGCGGAGGTCTATCTGCTCTTCCGGGAGGCGCCGGCCTCGGAGCACTACTGCGGCGGCGAACCCCTGCCAGAGTGGCAGCCGCACTGACCACGGGTCTGCCGCTGCAGAACGCGGCCCCATGCGGTCGTCGGTGCGCGCGTGATTGCTGCCCGCGGCGCGTTCGTGAAGACCGTCGCGTGGGCCGCGCGACGCTTCGTATGATTCAAGAGTTCAAGGAGAGGCGCGATGCCGAGATTCCCGACATTGGGCGAGAACGCGACCGTCCCCGACATCCTGAAGATGAGCCCCGAGGCTGGCAAGCCCCTCATGGAGCTGCACGAGGCGCTCATGCGGGCGCCGTCACGGCTGAGCCCCGGCGAGCGCGAACTCATCGCCGCTTACGTTTCCGGCCTCAATGAATGTCGCTACTGCTACGGGGTACACGCAGCGACGGCAAAGGCCTTCGGCGTGGCCGATAAGGTCGTCGACAGCGTGCTCGACGATCTCGACGTCGCCGGCCTGCATGAGCGGATGAAGCCCATCCTGCGTTTCGCGCGCAAGCTCACGCAGGCGCCGTCGAGCGTTACCGACGGCGACGCGCAGGCCGTCTACGACGCGGGTTGGGACGAGAAGGCGCTGCACGATGCCATCATGGTGGTGTGCTGCTTCAACTTCATGAACCGCCTGCTCGACGGTCATGGGGTACACGGCCACGAGGAGATGTACGGGCAGCGCGGACCCATGCTGAAGGAGCACGGCTATCTGCCGCTTATCAGGCTGATTCAGGCGAAGCGGTAGAGTCGGACGGCGCTAACCGGGGGCTCGGGTTGGTCTCGCGCACATCCTGCCCGCAGGACACTGCGCCGAGGGCGGCGCCCGTTGAGGCTCGATGAAGGCGAACCCATCCGCACAAAGATCAGCCGCAAGCTGAGATCTCGAATGCCGATCACCGCATCTTCCGATTCAGCCCGGGAAGCCTCGAATGAAGCCGCGTTTGTACGGATTGCCCCCTCCATCCTCGTCTCATTGGCGCAAGAGCGCGGCGACCGGTACTGTCAGCTGGCCGCGGCGACCGCGCTGCCGCCATCGACCGGGACGAGCGTTCGGGTTGCGTAGCCGCAGGTGATGAGGTAGAGAGCTGCCTTGACCACGTCCTCGGGCTCGCCTACTCGGCCTACCGGAAGTTTCTGCGCCACCGCCTGATACATCCCTTCGCGCTGTTCCGCCGGCATCCCTTCGTACAGCGGCGTCTTGACCAAACCGGGCGAGATGACATTGACGCGCACGGGTGCAACCTCCTGTGCCAATTCGAACAACCGCTGCACTTGAGCCTCGTCGCGAACATCCACCACGCGGGCCTCGACCGAGCTGCCGAGCTCCGAAGCGGCCCGCTCGAGCTTCTCGCGGGTGCCGTTGCATTCTCAAGGCTCATCGTGCGTCACTCCTCCCGTGTCCTTGGTCTCGCGGATGGTGGACCCGGACGCGTTGCGGTGTCGATTCGCAACGGCGCGCCTCAGGTGCTTGTCCTCGCTTCCCGTCCGCACTGCTCATGCCGTGTATGGAAGGTGGCTTCCGCGGGTGTCCGAGGGGCAGGAACAAAGTAGCCCCGTCAGGTTATCCTCAGCGAGGCCGCGCCGCTGATCTTCCCCTCCGGCGTTGCTGGCTCCTGTCGTGTCTCAGCACCCCAGGCCGCCGGTCCTTCCCCCGCGCCAGGCAATCCTCTACTGCCACCTGGACATCCATGAGGCTCCAGCGGACCTCCCGGGGCTCGAAGCGCTCAGAGCCAATCTCCTCGATCAGCGCCTCGGCGCGCTCAAGAGTCCTCTTCAGCTCGTCCAGCTTTTGCTGCTCATTGGGCATCAGTCGGTACCGGTAAGGTCTCGGGATGCTAGTTAGATTGCCGCCGGGACCGTGAGTTCGTGCGATCGCGCGGTCACGCAAGAGGTTGTCGCCTTCGCTTACTCGGGGCTGCGGACTCACTCCGCCGGGGTAAAGGTTTTTAGGGCACTTCTTTTTACGCCATTTTATGGTGCAAAAAGAGTGTGGCTTGCGTCATATTCACTTTCGGCAGCGCTCTTGTAGACGACGCGCGCTGAGCGGCGGACACGCTTGCGTCCCAGGATCAGAGATTTGCGAATGTGCGAAGAAACTTTGGTTTGAACCGGACGCGTTCGCCCGTGTCGAAAACATACAAATCGGTAGTTTCATTGAAAGTCTGTCGTGCCCTGAACCGAGTCGAAGAAACGGGAGACCGGCCGTGGCCCGTACATCAGCCCGACTCCGTTCTCCGAGGCGCTTCGCCGGGGTCGCCGCTCGTCTTGTGGGTCCGGACCGCGCTGGGCAACGTCGTCATATCGGCGTCCGCATCCCCCTCCGCCGTCTCTGCCTATTCTCGGTGGCGGCTCTTTTGACGACGCTCATCCGCGCGGCCAACGGCACCCCCACGTCGGCTGAGGAAACTTCGAATACGTCGGTTAGCGTGTGGGAAGTGGGGAAACCGTGCTTCACCCGCGGAGGCTCACCGGCACGCGCCGCCCAGGATACTCACCCCACCGGAAGCCCGCGCGCCGGCGCGCGAGCGGTGGATTTCGCACACCATGGCCCGATGGCATCGCACCGGGCGTCTAGGACGGGGGCCGCGGGCACGGAGAACTCCGCGCTGGCGAGAGCGTCGGAAATACGTTTGCAAATCCGTCCGCCTCAGTTTCGTCCGGCGAAGGAGTTGAAGTTGTCCGAGTATGAAGGCTCGGTCGTGTTGCTTCATTTCTGGGCGACGTGGTGTGCTCCCTGCATGGATGAGATGGCGTCGCTCATCGCGTTTTACAGAGGCCCCTATCAACGACTGAGATATCGGGGTGACGGGCTGATTCTGCTGACCGTCAGCAACGATGTCCGCACCAAGGATCTGAAGCGTTTCATGTCGCGGAAACGGTTGCCTTTCCCGGTCTTCTTCGATCCCTTCACTGCCTCGAGCGAGCGGTTCCGTGTCCTCGGACTTCCGGCGACCGTGATCATCGGTCCGGACGGCGAGGTCCTCGACCGGTATTTCGGCAACCAGGGTTGGGGCAGTGAGCGGTTCATCGAGAGACTTGAGACTTACATCGGAAGAGATCCCGAGGGCAGAACAACATGACTGCGCCCGCTCGTCACTACGTATCGACGTTGCTCGCAGTACTTGTGTGTTTCACTTTTGCCGCTGGAGCGATCGCGCGGGCGATCCAGACACCAGGGGTCGAGCCTGAACGCCCCGATGGGAGCGGGCTGCTCTATGCCGGGTTCTCCGTGGCCCAATCCCCTGCTGCTGATCGCCGCGGGGCCGGCGGCTCTCGAGAGCGCCTCCAACGCGATCAATCAAAGCAGCATGGTCCGGAACTTGACAGGCTCATAGTCGACGAGTTTAAGGCGAGCGGGCAGCAGTACGATGCGGAGCTCGAGAATCTTATCGATCAGTTCATGGAAACCGGCGAGGATGTCGAGCGACGCCCGGGTGGTGAGGACCGGGTGCGGGTGCCGCGGACTGCTGCCGGCAATCCGAGTATCTACCAGGCGCTCACGGTCGCTCGCGAGGATAATCCACTTCTGACGAAGCAATGCAGGCGCGACGCCGCCCGTTTCTCTGTCGATGCCCTGCGCTCCGCCATGGGGCTGGAAAGCGAGAGTGCGGCGCTTACGGCGGCTGCCGCGCACATCCAGTCGCATCTGGATTTCATCAAGAACGAGCTCAACGGCAGCATGTCGTACTCGCAATATCTGAAGGCCGTCGCGGAGTGCCGCGCCTTCTGCGCCCCTCTGGTCGTGAGCCTCGTCCGCTGTCACGTGCTCTCCGTTGCCAGGCGCGATCACGGGATCGTGCTGTTCGGTTTCGATCGATTCGATGTCGACCCCGGCTACGCCGATCCGAACGGATTGATCGCCGCGGTGGCCGAGGCCCTGCGGCAAGATTCCGACCGGAAGGTGTTGCTGATCGGGCGGGCAAGCAAGATCGGCAATTTGCGTTACAACCGTCGCCTCTCGGCGAGGAGGGCTCTCTCCGTCCAAGACGAGTTATTGGCCTTGGGCGTCTCCGAGAATCGCGTCGAGACGATGTGGTTCGGGTGGGAGCCGCCCCAGATCGACTCGTTTATCGCGACCGAATACGGAATCGGTCATCTTCTCGAGCAGGAAGGGCGCCAGAGGATGAATCAGAGTGTGGTGATGGTTCTCTACTGAGGCTGCAAGGAATGCGAAGCGGTGTATTGCTTCTACTGGCTTTGCTTTTTGGCTGCGCTCCGCCTACGAAGCCGGGTTCTGGTTTACCTCAAACGCCGGCCGACAAAGGCCTGGTGTATTTTTATCGTCCGGCCGAAGTAGACGGGCGTGATACGGCGTTTGTCGTCAAAGAGAACGGTTTGAAGATCGGCACGCTTCGTAATGGTACGTTCTTCTATCACTACGCCAATCCCGGCCGTCAGTATTACTCGGCCGCACCGGTCGGCGTCCGCCGTGAGTCGATGCGTGACGGGCAGTTTATGCGTATTGCAGCCGGCGAAGCACACTACGTACAGGCCGTCCCGCAGCTCGTACCGGGCGGAGTCAGGGCATGGGTCTTCGTCAAATACGAGGGACAGGCGCTGCCCGTCATCAAAAGACTTGCTCGTTCGCGGGGAAACACTGTGCCGCCTTTAATGCAGGAGTTGGAGTAGGAGGTCGGAGCCGGGGTATGAAGTCTCTCCAAAGACCATCAACGTTGCCGACTTGAGGGTAGACGATGCGTACTTTTGGCTTCCTCGCAGGCGTATCCGTAGTCATTGCGGGAGTGCTCTTCGCCTTGACGCAGCAGGAAGTGGCCATCCGGAGAACACCGCATCCGTTTCAGGCGTCGTCTGAGGATGTCCCTGCCCCTGAGAGACCTTCTTACCGGCAGCGGAACGAGACGCTCACCGACGGTGCCCCGCGCGCCGGAGATGCCCGCCCAGCCGAAAGCGCACCCAGAGTGCACCGCGATCCGGCCTCGTTGCCGGATGAGCCCGCCGGGGGAGGCGCGGCCTCCGTCACGCCGGCGAGGGGGCCGGTTGGCGCGTCGAGTAATGAAAACCTCTCCACGGACTCGCGGGGGTCGCGCGATCCCGGTGGCGCACGCGTGGTACCGAAGCCTGCTTCGGTCGACTCTCTTTCGCCGCTTGCGGCACCGAGCCGATCGGACCGATCACTGGCGGGGGACGCTCGGGCACCGCCAGGCCCGATCGCTCCGGATCGCGGGTCGCAGGCGGTGAGCGCTCGTGTGGGGCAAGTCGATGTCGACGAGCACAGCCGCCCTGAGAGCAGCGAGCACGCCGCCGCGAGACGAGCGCGCGCGCTCGCCTCCACTCGTCCCCCGGTCGTACCCGAGGAGCCGCCGCCGACCCCAGGGCACGGCGAAGCCGAGTGGCTCGCAGCGGGGCCGTCTGCCACGGAGGTGCGTTGGCAGCCGTTCTGGGGACCGTTCACTACCTTGTCATCGGCGCGGGGATTTGCCGAGACGGTCGCTGCAAAGACCGATCTGGACATTCGGGCCGTGGAATCGCATCCGGGCGCATACAAAGTGGCTTTTCCGTACAGCTCGGATAATGAACGTTCAGCCTTGAAAACCCTCATTGAGGAGCGCACCGGGCTCACGCTCGAGCTGCGCTGACGTTGTCTACGTGAGGAGGACCGAACCATGAACGAAACCACGCACCGCGGCGCCTCCGTCCCCATCCAACGGTTCGGCCTGGGTCTAGCAGCCGCGTTTGCTTTCCTGCTCCCCGCGGGCGCTGTGGCACAGACCGCCGAGAAACAACCGACGTTGAACCTCTTCCCCACGCAAGTCGTCGATACCATCAAGGAGACGGGCGATAGCGCAAAGAAGTTGGAAGACGACCTGCAAAACGTCATGGCCGACTTGGATCGGCAGATGGAACTCTACCGCCGGAGCAAATGCGAGGGCGCCATCGAGGACTCAGGCTGCCGGCAGCTCAGCCGGCAAATGGCGTCTACCTACCGCAAGATGCTTGAGACCATGGCGCAGGAGCTACCGAAGATACGCCGCAGCATCACGTTGACCCGGGATGCGCTCGAACGGCGTCTCGCGGCGGAGCTCGGACGCAACCGCACGGGTGCCGAGTTGCAGCGACTCCTGCGCAACGAGGGCCGTGAAGAGACCGCTTCCCTGAGAACCCGGGTCCGCCATGACGGCGTGCGCCTGAGCGATCGGTTCCGTCAATACTACCGTTTGGTCAACCAGGGCGCGTCGGGCTCGCTGGCCTTGATCGGCGCTGAGCTCTATCTGGATCTCGAAGAGACCTCGCGACTGACCGCTCTGACCGAGGAGCAGATTCAGCGGGGGGTACTGCTCGCGAACCTCTCCGAGTCGTTCGGCACGATCACGCCCCGCATGGGGGGAACCGTATCCGACGTAAAACGCGTTCTCTTCGGTGAGGGTGAGGTGGGCGGCGAGGCCCAGACGGTGCCGGCAGATGTGCGCAGCACCGAGCGGAGTGGGTTCTGCAGCGAGTTCGACCCCGATTGCTAGGAGATAAGATCCGTACGTCAGATAGACCACATGGCAGGATACCGTATGATCAATCGTGTAGTAAAGGCGCTGCTGCTGGCTGCGACCTGCGCCGTTACGGCATGCCAGTCGAACCCTCCCCCGCGCTTCAGTTGCTCCGTGCCGACGAGCAACGACGTTTCGGAAGCCTTCTCTCACGCGAAGAGCGACCTGCGACACGAGGAGTGCCAGTTCCAGTTCGACGACTACGTGGACACCCTGCTGGTCACTGCCGCCTCCGACCCCAAGGAGCGGAACAAGAAGCGCTTCAGCGAATTCTTCGCGTGGTCCCGTGATCAGGACATCTTGAGCCAAGCTCAGGCGCAGGATTACTACCGCCGCTACTTCACGCCCGACTTCGTCGCGCTGAACGACAAATACAACAATTGCTCTACGACCTGCCGGAACAAGAACAAGGTGCTCGTGCGGATGAGAGACGAGCTGAAGGACAAAGACCGGGGTCTGCTACGGGCTGCCGGCGATCGAGGTTCTTATTCGCAGGCCGACAAGGAGTACAACGAGCTGCTGACGCTCATCGAAGCTACGTGTTTGGCTTGCCGGCGCGCTCGGTAGAGATCACGCCATGAGGCACGAACACGACATGTGGCGGAGCTTCCGCGGGGGATTGCTCGCCGGCCTGATGGCAGCGCTCGCCGGCACGCTCGCGACGGTCTACGTGCTCAATATGCTCGGTTTCGTCGTGGTCTCCGTGAGCCGCCTGCCGCACATCCAGGACATCCTGCTTTGGGCTTATGCGAATCTCAGACTGTCTGTCATTCCGTTTACGTTCATCCTGATCCTTTACCTGCGCAAGTTGAGAAAGCTCAATGCGCTGCTCGACGACGCCGATGTCCGGACGACCGAGGTCTTCCAGACCGAACGATGGGTCGACAGCGCCGTCAGCCTGTTCTTCGGTATCGGCGTCATCTGGACCGCCATCGGCATGCGCAGCGCGTTGCTTTTCGCCTTGGGAGGGCTGGACCAAACGACAGCCGTGCACCTCGGGGCCTTCGAAATACTGCGCCGGCTCGTCGATGGCGGCATCCTGCTGGCACTCTCGACCACGATCGTAGGCGCGGTCGGAGGGTATCTCATGCGGGTAGGCAAAACCGTGGTCGTCGGCGCCAAACTGCAGGAGCACCACAGCAGGCTGGCGAGCGCTCCGGCGGATCGGTTCGACCAGCGCCTGCGCAACATCGAACGGGACGTGGCCCGAATCTCGAGCTACGCCCCCTCCTCGCACGGACCCACGTCCGAGGTCCGTCGTCGCCTGAGTGATGTCGAAGAGAAGTTGTCTCGCCTGGTCGCCCGTGACCGTCCCAAGCCCTCGATCGCAAGGGGCAGCGACCCTGAAGGCGGACACAATACGGGATAGAGCCGATGCAGCCGGTGTTCCCGCCGTCGACGCCGCCGGCCCGGTTCGACACCGAGGCCGAGATGTTGCAGACGGACGTCATGCGTTTCATGGCGCTGCTCGGCTTTGTGTTGGTGGGGATATTCGCACTGGTGCAGTCGCTGCCTGTGGGCTCCGGACGTTCGATGCCGGAACTCGAGCAGAGGGCGTCCTTGCTCGAAGATATCCGGCGTTTGGAGGCTCATATTGCGGAGCGGCGCATCACTCTGGACCGTCTCCGCGAGCAGATTGCGATCGCGCAGCGGCGCAAAGCGCGAATTCTCAGTGACTCCGAAGCGCTCACGGGAGAGCTGCGACGCATAATCGAGTCCGTGGGTAGCGTGTACGCTGCCTTGAACCGAGGTGAGCGGGAACTGGTGAAGGTGAGAAGCGAGCTCGCCCGCGAACGGCGAACGCTCAGCGCTCTGCGTACGCAGGTCGAGCGCGAACGGACCATGCTTCAGCGCGTGGAGGGCAGGCTCGCTCAGCTACGGCAGGACATGTTGCTGGCGCGTACGCACCTGGAGGAGCGGCTGGCCGAGGCGGGACGCGACGAACAACAGGCTTCGCAAGGGGTGAGCGCAGGCGAATCCCGGCAGGAAGCGGCCAACGAAGCGCCGGCGCGCACCGCCGTGCCGACGCCCACCGAGGCGGAGGCCGCCGGCGAACAGGATGTGCCGAGACGCGGGTTCACTCTCAAATTCGAATCGGAGCGGGCGTTCGATCGCCTCGTGAGGAACGAGATCATCGATTTCTATGCGATCATAGGGGACCGTGCGTGGCAGGCGGCTCGTGTCGGACGGGTGATTCGGTTCGGCGAAGCCCGCCGCCCTCCGTCTTACTACGAGATGACGCCGACGACGGTGCCGACCGAGTACGTGAACAGCTTCCGCACCGTGGCCGCCGTCCCCGAGCGTACATCCGTCGTGTGGGCGACCGTCCTGCCCGCTCGCATGACCCGGGCCATCCGTACGGCGATCGAGGGAAAGACGAGTGCCGACGTGATCATTTTGGACGATGGTAAGGTGCGGCTGGAAAACGTGAGTACGTGACTCGGCTTGCTCGCCGGAGGTGAAGGTGAGTATCTCCATTCCGGTATTTGGTCGCCGGATTTGTTTGCACGGCCTTGTCGCCGTCCTTATGAGCGGGTGGCTGATAACACCCGCGGCGGCCTTGCCAAGCGAACTAGAAGCGTGGCTGCAAAGTGATCTTCTGCCTTACCTCGAGAAGTGGCTCGGGCGTCACCCGAGGCTCAAAGGTGTTCCCTTCGAGATCGTGGCGGTGCGAGACGGGCAGGTCGTCGCCGAAATGGATGGGCTGACCCGATACCTACGCCAACGCATCGCCGAGAGGCTGCAAGGCGTGTCCGAAGCGCACCTGGTGCAGTCCCTCCCGATGCCGCCCTGGACTTACGACAGTCTGCACGACATCGACTGCCTGCGCGGTCATCGTGCCGAGGCACAGGTGGGCGTCGAGGTGCATCCTTCGAAGGTCGGCGATCGGGTGCGGATTTCCGTACGAGCGCTCGATCTCGAGAGCCACGAATGGGTGCGTGGGTTCAAGAAGGTATGGACCGGCGGATTGACGGAGTCGGAACGAAAGCGGCTGGCCAGCCGGTACGCGGATAGGAATCTCATCGGCTCCCGACAGCTTCCGTTCCAGACCGACCAACCGGATCTCCTGGCCTCTTACCTCGCCGAGGACGTCGCTTGCACACTGCGCCGGAGCGGCGCAGGGCCCTTGCTGCTGTCCATGCCGCGCGATGCACCGCCTTATTTCGAAAAGGTCTTCGCGCTGCTAGCGCAGTACTTGGACGGGCTGCAGGAGGTTCAGCTCACCGACGACCTGGGCAGCGCAGACGCGCGGCTGACGATGCAGGTCCGCGAGGTGGACGGCGTGCTCGGTCAGGTGTGGGCGCACGTGGGCGGAGGGACCGTGCAACAGGGCTTGGTGCGGGCCGGCACTCGCGCCTACGTGGCGCTGGATGAAGAGGCGCTTGCAGGGCGGGAGCGGGCATCCGCCGCTGCGCCACGCGACGAAGCGGAGGCCGGGACTAAGAGCGATGGTGCGGCTGACGGCGCTGCGAAGCGCTCCGCGGTTTCGGAACGCCGGAGCAGTGTGAAGGACACGGTAACTCCGGCACTACAGCGCGGTGGGGATGTACCTCCTTTGATAAGGGCCTTCGACCTCATCAAGCCCTTACAGCAGACGCTTTGTGCGGATGCGAAGCCGTGGGCCAACGGCTATATGACGGTTCACGCGAATGCTCGTCTTCCGAGCGGCGGTTGTTTCGCGATCCGCTACGAGGCCGGTGCGTCCTCCGCCCTATACCTCTTCGGCCAAACACCGGAAGGACGCCTTACGCGGCTGTTTCCGAACGATTGCGACGCCCTCAACCTGGGTAAGAGCTCGGGAAGGATCGCACCGGGACGACAGCTCCACATTCCGCTTTTCGCGGACGGTGCACCCGGTTTTTTCCTGTTAGATGATCGGGCGGGGAGGGAGCGAATCTACGCCGTCGCAGTGTCCGACCCCGACACGGAAGCAAGGCTGCAGGGCCACATGGAGCATGCAGCGGACGTCTGCAGCTTTGACGAGGGAGCGGTAGAGAGATACAGCGCAGATGCCCTGCAGGCGGTGCTCGATGAGCTGCAGAAAGAAGCCGGCGGTAGCGTGGAGTGGCGCCTGAGGTCTTTCGTTCACGCGACGAATGAGCGCAAAACTTCACCATGAAACAACCCTGAAAGCTCGGCCCGCGTCCGAGCGCGTTCCGGCTGTACGGTCCAGCAATCGCAACGCGAAGTTCAGGCGGCCTCGCCATGGTCAAAACTCAGCATGCCGCCCAGCCGTTCACGGCGCCGAATCGGACCTGCACAGAAGGCGACAACGTCAGACGGCTCCAATGACTGATTAGCGACAGGCATTACAGGTCGGCGCCCGTGAGCTTCGGTACGGCCCCTGTTTCGCTTCTTTGCAGAGACGAAAGCCACGGAGAGTTAGCCCGGGTTAGTAGGGCCACTGGGGTGCGCCGGGCGTAACAGAGCCGGATGCGCGAGGGCGGCGCGGGATAACCAGTGAATCAGTCGAGTTCGCCCGTCGCGAAGGGGCGGGTCCCCCGTGCGCGGAAGACGGCCGGGCCGTCCGCCCGGTCGAACACCGCCCACTCGACTTCGTCGGGCCCCACACGGAAGATGGCGGTCGCCAGAGTGTTCTCCTCGTCCGGGTCGTCCGGGTCGGTGCGGTAGATGGGCAACGCCCCGTCGCGGTCGGCGAGCACGGCGCGCACCGCCTCCGCGTCCGGCGTGCCCGGGAGCGCAGTGCACAGCGCCTGCACGCGCGCTTGCCGCGCCGCGGACGACGCGGTGACGGTCTGGGGCACGTGGGCTAGCCGCTCGGAGAGGAGATGGTTGGTGTGGCCAAAGGGCCCGCGCACCGCGCTGACGGCGACCCCGCTCGCGGGCGCCTCCACCGTCAGCACCCGCGGGTCCCCGGCCTGTGCCAGAACATGATGATAGCCGCTGGCCCGCTGGCAGCCCTCGAGCAGCCCGATGGCGTCGTCGGTGCCCGCTGCGTCCAGAACGGCGCGCGCCAGGAACTGGCGCGGGATGCCCGCACGGACGTCCGCGGTGCGCACGTTGTTGACGGTCTGCACCAGGCCGGCCTCGTTCGCCCCGAACGCGTTGCCGGGCAACGAGGCCGGATAGACGAACGCGACTACGGCCTGTGCGCGCTCCTGCCTGATCGTCGCCAGTAGGCAGTGCCCGCGGAACTCGGGATGTCCGTCCTCGTTGTGCGCGATCAGGTGGGTGCGCTCGCCGGGAACAACCACCGTGGTGCAGCCCTCGCGCGCGTGAGCGGCCAGGTCGCGCCGGCAATTCCACACGAAGGTCTCGCCGAACTCGAGGCCGGCGCCGTCGGCGAGCCCCTCCAGCTCGCGCACGTAGCCCGGAAAGCGCTCGCGCACCAGCGCCTCCATGGCGGCAACGCGCTCGCTGCCACGCCAGCGCTGAAGCGTCCGCCACTCGGGCAGGCGCACCAGGCGCGAGTGCACGAACGGGGCGACCGCGCTGCCCAGCCCGAGACCGATGCCATACGGGTCCCCCTCAAGCGTGATCGGCCTGATGCTCACTGCCAGAACGCCTTGGCCACGTCGGTGAAGTCGGAGGCGGGGCCGTCCGCGCGGTTGCGCCCGAGGTCGAGGATGTACACGTGGTCGGCGATCTTGAGCGCCTGGCGGATGTCCTGGTCGACGAGCACGATGGTGAGACCGGATGTGCGCAGATCGGAGAGCATGCGATACACGTCGCGCGTGATCAGCTTGGCGAGCCCGGCGGAGGGCTCGTCGACCAGCATCAGCCGGGGCTCGGTCATCAACGCCCGTGCGATCTCCACCATGCGCCGCTGCCCCCCGGAGAGCTCGCCCGCCTTTTGCCGGCGCTTCTCGCGCAGCACAGGGAAGCGCTCGTAGCCCTCGGCGAGCTTGCGCGCGACCCGCTGGCGATCGCGCTTGAAAGGCCAGCCTCCGATCTCGACGTTCTCCTCCACCGTCATTCCCTCGAAGATCCCCGGCTGCTGGGGGATGTAGGTGACGCCGAACTCCGCCATGCGGTGCGTCGGGATCCCGCGCACCTCCTGCCCCCCGACCCGGATGGAGCCGTGCTCGGGCTTGAGGAACCCGCACACCGCCTTCAAGAGCGTCGACTTGCCGACGCCGTTGGCACCGAGGATGGCCGTGATGCGCGACTCCTGCGCGGTCAGGTTCACACCGCGCAGGATGTGCAGATCCCGGTAATAGCCGACGTAAACGTCGCGCACCTCAAGCATCGCCGTATCGCTCCTCGCCCGTCGTACCGGACTGCACGGATGCGGGCGGCTTCTCCTCCTCTTCCTCGTCCGTGCCGAGATACGCCTCGATGACCGCCTGATCGTGCCTGACGGTGTCGGGCGGGCCGTCGGCGATCAGCCCCCCGGCGGCGAGCACCAGCAGTCGCTGCGAGATGGTGAAGATGGTGTCCATGTCGTGCTCGATGACGATGAAGGCTTTGCCCTGATCGCGCAGCCCTTCGATGAAGTGAAAGATGGTCTCCTTGAGGCGCGGGTGCACGCCGGCGAACGGCTCGTCGAGGATCAGGACGTCCGGGTCGAGCATGAGCAGCCGCGCCAGCTCCAGCAGCTTTTGCTGGCCGCCGGAGAGCGCGCGCGCGTACTCGTTCGCGAGGTGCTCGACGGTGAGAAACCGCAGCGCCTCCATCGCCCGCTCCCGCATCTCGCGCGTGCTCGTGCCACGACCCAGCGCCCGGGCGGGCACCAGCAGGTTCTCCATCACGGTCATTCGTTGGAAGGCGCGGGAGACCTGGAATGTACGCCCCAGCCCGCGGCGCGCGATCTCGTAGGGGGCCAGCCCATCGACCCGCTCCCCGCGCAGGTAGATGGCGCCCGCGGTGGGCCGGTGCACTCCGTTCAAGAGATCGGTGAGCGTGGTCTTGCCCGCACCGTTCGGCCCGATCAGCCCGCAGATCTCGGCCCGGCCGAGCACGAACGTGATGCCGTCCAGCACCTGGTTGCCGCCGAACCACATGTGCACGCCGTCCACCTGGAGATCGATGGTCGGGCGGCGGACCGACGGCGGCGGCGCCGGTGCCGGCGGCGCGGTCGCCTCGACCTCGGGCTCCGTCTTCTCGACCGCCTCGCGCGTCGCCACCGTCTCGCGGCGCCTCTCGGCCTTGCCCGCGAAGTAATCGAACACCGGCACCAGCAACCCGTTGCGTGCGAAGCGCAGGGTCAGCACCAGCACCGCCCCGAAGATGGCAAAGCGCCACACACCGGGCTGGAAGCTCAGACCGCCGATCTCGATGCGGCGCAGGCTCTCCAGCACGAACGTCAGGCCGAACGCCGCGATCCCCGCGGCCAGTGGATTCTCCAGCCCGCCGATGACGGCGTAGGCGATCACCAGGCTCATCAGCACCAGATCCAGGTGCTCCGGCACCAGGCGCGGGGTGGTGTGGAAGTACGTGGAGGCGGCGGCCCCCACCAGCACCGCGGTGGCGGTGAAGACCAGCACCTTCACCCAGGTGACGTTGACACCGAGCGATGCCGCCGCCTCGTCGTCCTCCCGCAGCGCGCGGAAGAACAGGCCGAAGCGCGAGTGCACCAGGCCGTACACTGCCGCGAGCGCGACCAGCGCCACCGCCAGCACCGCGTAGTAGTGCGCGCGCTCGCCGCCCGGCAGCGCGGCCACCGCCAGCGAGAGCCGGCCGCCCGTGAACTCCGACTCGGCGATGAGGGTCAGGCGCGCGATCTCGGCGAACGCGATGGTGAAGAGCGCCAGGTAGGCGCCACGCAGGCGCAGGAGCAAGAGCCCGAGGGCCAGCCCCACGACCCCGGCGAACAGCACCCCGAAGCCCATGCTGATCCACACGTTGCCCCACAGCGTCCCTGCGAGCTCCCGCCCCCACAGCGCGCTCGCGTAGCCTGCCAGCCCGCCGATGGCCACGTGGGCGAACGAGAACTGCCCGGCGATGCCGGCCAGCAGCGACCAGGTCGTCGCCAGCGCCGCCATGTAGAGCGCGAGCCGTGCCACGTCGATGCGGTAATTCGTGCGGAAGAGAAGCTCGGGTCCCAGCCAGAGGATTACGAACAGCGCCCCCAGCAGGGCCACCCCCACCCATCGACGCAGCATCACGCTCGGCGCGGCGGCGATGGAGCTCATGCCTTGCTCCCGAAGAAGCCCTGCGGGCGCACCAGCAGGACCATGGCGAACAGCAGCAGCCCGGCGGCCACCTGGTAGGCGGCACCGCGGCTCGGATCAGGATGGCAGGCTGCGGTCAGCGCCTCCATCGCCCCGAGGAACAACCCACCGAGCAGGGCGCCGGGCACCGAGCCGAGCCCCCCGAGCACCACGATCACGTAAGAGCGGATGGCGATGCGCGTGGCCATCTCGGGGACCGGGAAGTTCAGCGCGGGCACCAGCGCCGCCCCGGCCATGCCCGCGAGCATGGTCCCGATCCCGAAAGCCAGGGTGAAGGTGTGCCCGCTCGGGATCCCCGCCACGGCGGCGGCCTCCCGGTTCATCGCCACCGCGCGGAAGCTCTTGCCGGTCCAGGTCCGCTGCAGGAACCAGGTGAGCGCGACGAAGATCACCAGCCCTACGATCCCCGCGATCAAGAGATCGGTCCGCACGTGCATGGAGCCGAAGCGCAGCACCGACTCGTCGATGCCGAGCAGGGCGTGGTCGGTGTAGCGCGGCGCGCGGATCCCGCTCGGGCTTCCCAGCAGCCCAACCAGCGCGTACTGCAGGAAGATGCCGAGCCCGAAGGTGATGAGGATCGCGTACTCCCCGGGGCGCTCGATGAGACCCCGGTGGATCGGCTGCAGCAGCACGATCTCGGCGAGCATCCCGAGCGCCAGGCTCACCAGCCCGATCAGCGGAATGGCGACGAGCGGGTTCACGTTCCAGAGCTGCGTGAGCAGCAGGTAGCTCAGCACCCCGCCCAGCATCACGAACTGGCCGTGGGCGAAGTTGATGATGCGCTGCACCGAGAAGATGAGGGTCAGCCCTGCGGCCACCGTGGCGTAGACCGAGCCCACGATGAGCCCCATCTGGAGCTGGTTCATGACGTACGGTGTATTGGTGAGACAGGGGTTCTGCGGATAACGCCACGCGAAGAGCAGCGCCAGCTCTGCGAGCAGGACGATCGAGGGGACCCAGGCGCGCGACGCCCGTGCCAGCACGGGCGTCGCGCCGTACAGATACCCGACGGCGAGGGGGCCGAGGCAAGCGCCCCAGAGTCCGCCGGCGAGCGGTACCTGGCGGGTGTCGAGCGCCCGCGCGCGGTAACGACGCGGGAGCGCGGTTGCACCCACCGCGGCCCACAGCGGCCCGGCCAGCAGCAGCCAGAAACCCAACGGCGTCACAAACTCGCGCCTCCCGGTGTGCGCCGCGGCTTACCCGCTCAGAGGGTCGGCACCGGGGTCACTTCTGGACCTCCACCCAGGCGGTGCCGCGCGTCTGGCGCGCCCGCGGCCAAACCACCGCGGCCTTACTGAGCGGCTGCTTGGGCTTGAAGTACTGGATCATCTGGATCGGCGGGTTGGGCCACTGGTGCCAGAGCCAGCTCGGCTCGTCCGCCGGCAAAGGATGGTCGGAGCCGTACGGGAAACGGTATTGGCCCTGCGTGCCGACGAAGGACGTGTCCTCGAGCGCTTTCACCATGGCCTCGGCGTCGGCGCTCCCTGCCCGCTCGATGGCGTCCGCCACCAGCCATACCGAATCGTAGGACTCGAACACCCAGACCTTGGGCTGTCCGCCGAACTCGGCCTCGTAGCGCTTCGCGAGCGACTTCGCCCGGTCGTTGTACTGCCCCGGGGTCAGACCCACGTAGCGAAACGCGCACCCGGCACCGTCCGGTACGGCGCGCCAGAAAGCAGGGGCGTCCTGGGCCTGCTGGTTGGCCACGCATGCCGTGTCCTGATCGAACAACCCCACCTCGGCGGCGTTCTGCTCGGCCACGAAGCTCGACTCGCCGGTGATGTCGAACACCGCCGCGTCCGCGTTGGGGTACTGCGCCGCGAGTCGCGCCAGCACCGACGAGTAATCGGGCTGGTTGAGCTCCACCTGGACCTGCGCCAGCTTGACACCCGCCTTGCTCAAATGCTCTTCGAGCACATCGCCCTGCCCGAGGCCGAACTCGGTGGCCTCGTAAACCTGCACCACCTCCCGCGCGTCGAGCCCGTTGATCAGCCAGTCGGCGATGAACCGACCGGCATAGCTCGAGGTCGGCGCGATGCGAAAGATGGTTGGCGGGTTCCTCGGCAGGTTCGGATCCTCGGGATCGCCGCCGGTGATCTTGTCGTTCCAGGTCTCCGAGAAGATCGCGGGCAGCCCTGCACGGTTGTACGTCGGGACCTGCGCCAGCGCCGAGCCGGAGTGGTACTCGCCGATCACGGCCACCACCTTGTCGTCGTAGGCCAGCTTCTCGGCGACGGAAGCCGCCACGTCGGGCTGGTTCTGGGTATCGTAGAACACCAGCTCGAGCTTCCTACCCAGCACGCCGCCATCCGCGTTGACGTCGGCCACGCCCTGCTGCATGGCCCAGCGCATCTCCTGGCCGGCCTGCACGGCCCCCGGCTGCGAAAGCGGCCCGACACCGCCGATGAGAATGGGCTCGGCCCCCGCCGCCGTGCCCAGGCCGGCGGCGCACAGCGCGAGCACGACGACTGCGCGAGCTGTATGCATTGCAAGGTCTTGCATGATGCACCTCCTCCTCTCAATGTCGCCGATCCGTGTCGGCGTTGTTGAAATCCGGCACGGCCGGCTTGGCTCAACCGTGTCCGACCTGGCCGGCCTCCGTCTGCAGCTCCTCGAACAGGGATTCCCGCCGCTTGAGCTCCGCGATGGCCCGCCCGGCGAGCGCCCTCGCGACCAGCACCAGAAGCGACTCCAGCAGGACCACCGCCGCCGCCATGGCGTTGAAGAAAAACGCCCCCTCGGCGGCGACGACGAAACACGGATCGCCGTCGGAGGCGAGCGGCGAGGCCCAGGAGTCGGTCAGCACGATCAGCCGGCTCCCGCGCGCTCCCGCGCACCGGCACGCCGTCACCGTCTCGCGGGTGTAGGGCTTGAAGGTGATCACCAGCAGCACGTCCTCGGGGCCCAGCACCGCCAGCTCCTCCGCCAAGACGTGCCCGGCGTTGCCGAGCACGCCCACGTCGGGACGGATCATGCCGAGCGAGTACGCGAAGAAGTGCGCGAGCGAAAAGCACTGGCGCAGCCCCAGGATGCGCACACGGCCAGCGCCGGCCAGTATCCCGGCGGCGCGCTGCGGCTCGTCGCGCCGGACGTCGTTGACCGTGGCGTGCACGTTCGCGATCTCCTCCCGCGCGAGCTCGTGTATCAGCGCCACGTCGTCCGGTGTCTGCGCGCGCAGCATGCGGTCCGCGTGGTCGCTGTAGAAGTGGCGCTGCTCGGCGACGTGCTGGCGGAAGACGTCTTGCAGCTCACCGAAGCCCCGGTAGCCCAGCACCTGCGCGGCCCGGGTCAGGGTGGACGCGTTCACTCCGTTGCGCGCGGCCAGCTGGGAGATGGTGTAGACCGCCGCCTGGCTCGGGTTCTCGAACATGTTGAGCAGAGCCCGGGCCGCGCGTCGGCCCAGCCCCCCGCCTGAACCGGCGCGGGGCAGCGCCTCGAAACGGGCTCGGAGCTCGCCGAGGGTGTTCGGGGGACGGCGTCGGTGTCGTTTTTCCGCGCTCACCGGGGCGGCCTCTTGAGGTCGACTCTAGGATCGGGCGAGGGGAAATGCAAACGATATTTGCAGAATTATATTTTTCCGCAAATGTAGCATGCTACCAGGGCGGCGCTGGGGCTCAGCGGCTTGCTGGCAGGCAGCCGAGACTTTGGACAGCCGGCACGAACAAGGACCGTTTTTCACGACCGTTATGAGCGCCGCGAACGCCCGTGCACGCAGGGGCGTCTTTCTGTCGGCGACGACACTGCTCGTTGCAGCCGTCTACTCTTACGACATCTTGATGATGCCAAGAGGATATTGGGGCACCTCGTTTTCGCGCCGCGGCTGGCTATGGACTGGATAGACGCATCGCAACATCCGGCACACATCGCCGTATACGGAGCTCGCCTCGGATCGCTTCGAGACGTTCTGGAGAGGCTGATGAAACGTAAGCGTTCATACCATCGCAGCCGAGATCGCCGCTTACTTCGCCGGCGAGACAGGGGCGGACGGAAGTGCAAAGGCAGGGTTGAGAGCGTATTGATGTATGCCAGCCCCGTCGTCCCTGGACAATCGGTGACCAGCCGCCGTCCACCGATTGGTTGACTCCGCGGGTCCCGGAGCGGAATATTTTATTTTTTGTCACTCGATGCGCATTGCGGGTTCAGTGGACGCCGAGCAAGCGCTCGGATTTTAACCACACCTTTGAGAAACTGCGCAGCGCGACGCGGAACGCGCCGACAAGCAGGCACTTGGAGGCGAGGGCACATCATGAACGACCAAGAGCAGCTGGACACTCTGGCGGCGTGGATAGAGTGCGATGCTCAAGCATGGGACTACATCGACGAGGCTTGGGAGACGCTCTCAAGCAAGCTGCCTGAGCATCTTCGCAGGGGACCGACGGCACTCGGCGAAGCGCTCATCGAAGCGCTGGAAGACGTCAAGCGCGCGTGTGAGGAGGAGAAAGCGCAAGAAGAGGAAGACCTCTGGACCTGAACGAGGTCGTTGGGGCACGCCCGCGGCGACGAACGGTGCACCGCGGCGGCAGGGTGCTGTCCGTGTCGTCCCCGGAGGATCGCTGAGCAAGACCGCACGATATGGCTATTTTCAACGACGCCGACGTACATCGCATCCTCGCGGCAACCGGCAAGAGCTCGCTGCCGGAGAGGCTCGATGCGGTTCAAGAGCATTTCGAAACCGTCGCAGCCGCTTATCTCGAGGACCGCTTGGCGGTGAGGACTCTGCCTACCCCGTCGCGCGTCGCTGACAAGTTGAGCAAGGTGGCAACTGCGGCCCGCTCCCTGAAGGGGACGGTATCGTACGGCGACGAGACGGTGAACCGGCGCGTGCGCGAGGCCTTGGTTCGCGCGGCGTCGCGCAGCGGAGCATCGGCGGCGGACGTCGCCGACGTGCTTGCGAATCTTGCGCGACTGGGGACGTGGGCGTCGGCGGCACATCGAGAGGTCCGCGACGAAAGCAAACGGCCGGGGACGCGCCACGGCGGAGCGGATGAGGCCATCGAAAGACTCCTCGGGAACCTCTGGGATGTCTGGCCGGCCGTCTTTGAGGGCGGCTCGAAGGTGTCGTCGGATAGCGGGTTCGATACATGGGTGATGGCCTACGTCGAGCAGCTGCTGGCAAAGCGTCCGGACCTGAGCGAGCTGCGGCGTTTGTCGCGGGAAAACGTGTCTGCGTGGAGACACGACAGAACGCCATCCGTCGGGAGACTCGTCAGCCTGTCCGCCAGGCGGTCTTGAAGCTTCGAACGCCGTCGCCCAGGACACTCATGCGACGCCGGGCAACCGTGTCAACACGGCGCGCGGGTCCGAAGTCAGCCTTTGCGCCCTCAATGAGGAGAGCATCTCATAAAGAGCGACTCTCCGTTCTCCTCCCCCCCTGGCCTTTACTTCGCAGGTCTCCCCCATTCTAGAAATCCATCTCCCGACCTCCTCTGCCGTTCATTCCAATACGGGGCTGTTTCGCCTTGCGATATTCCGAAAGGTCGCCATACTGATGTTAATAAGGGTAAAAAAAGACGATTGGAGAGCGCCATGCAGCGCACGGTGGGGCGCATCGAATCGCGTGGCAAAACACTCGTCAATGATGTCTCTATTGCCTTACAGGGAGTAAGGCTGGACGGAGACCTCATCTTCTGGCGGGCCGCATTTGCTTTGCCGCCAACACACGACTTGAAGCTGGGAGAATCATATACGCTTGTCTTTGACGGCGGGTATCACGGTCTTTTTGTAATTCAAGATATCCGCTTTACGGGAAGTCAAAACGTATGCGTTACGTCCTGGGAGAACACTCGACTCGGCTTGCCCTACACGGGTTGAAAAAACGCAGACCTGGTCGAGCTCCGATTTATAATCTCTCATGGGGCGTTGAGCGGCGTCACTTGTTCAAAGTGCTTCTGGTAGGTTTACGCTGAGATCGAATGACCGCGGTCGGGTCCAAAATTGCATTTTCGCCCGCGGCGCCAGGGTGCGAAACGTCCCTAGAACAAGCACGATGCGTGAGGAGGAATAGCGACATGACCAAGAAGAGCCGTGACCTCTCGACGAGACTTCTCCTTCTAAGACAGCTGGCCGCTATGGTTGAGACACAGGGGGAATATATTCGGGGCCTAATGTTGGTGGAGGATAACCGCGCCGACGAGGACACAGAGTTAGGGGAAATGCTTGAGAAGACCGTGTCGCTCTTCAAGGCGGCCAGCTCACAAACCAATCAAATTGCCGATGTGCTGGAGTACCGGTGACTCCGCCAGTGGTGGCCTGAACGTTGAGAGGGTTCGCACGTAGCGCGGCCAACGCCTCGCGGCCAGGCTGCAAGTACTCTGCACGACGACCAGGTTTACTGCTTATTACGTGGCTCTTCCCGGCAAGGCAAATGCTGGAAGTTTCTCGAACGCTCTCCTCCCGCGGCCGCCGGATAGACGGGGGCAGACGACGAGCAGACCCCTTTCTGGATACCTCTTACCGAAACTGCCCGTGGCGGAGTAGACGGAGCCGAGCGGGTGTCACCCCGTCGCCGGTGACTGCGGCGACTCTTTCTCGTTCTCGCGAGGCGGACCCCGCTTGCGGCTTTTTCGCAAATTCAGCGGACGCCAAATGCCATGGCTTGAAAACGATGTCCACCCCCAGCGCAGCCAGCGCAGCAGCGCGAACGCGAGCCACAGCGCCCAGGCCAACATGAGCAGGCGGTAGACGAGCAGCGGCACCGACGCGACCCACGCCTGGGGTAGTTGCTCGACGGAACGGTCCTGGTACCAGCGCAGGTTGTAGGCGGAGGAGCCGTTGCCGCTGATCTGCATCTCCGGCAGACCCAGCAGGCCCTGCTTGATGGCGGCGAACAGGAAGCCCAACGCCAACAGGGTGAGCAGCGCAAGCCCGATCTGCATGAGGTCGAACGAGACCGGGCGCAGCTTCGGCTCGGAGCGGCCACGCAGGCCCAGGGCGAGCAGCCATCCCACCGCCACCGCCGCCATCGCCACCGGAACTTGACTGAGCCCGATGCCGAGTAACAGCCAGTGATGCATGCGCAGCGGCGTGAACGGCACCCGGCTCAGACCGACGGCCACCAGGACGATCACCAGCAGCGTGCTCCAGAAGAGCACCGCCGGTCCAAGGCGCGGCCCGCCGGCCAGCAGGGTCCAGCGATTACGGCCGAGCTCGAGCTCGATCATGGTGTTGACACTGCGTGCACCGAGATCGAGCTGTGGCGTGCGGTAGAGGGGTTCGATGCCCTGGCCGGTGCGCCAGCTCAGGGCCAGGGTCTGCTTGCCCGGCACGAGGGGGAGGGTCACCGTGCGCCCGTCCTGCCGCACGGGCTGCGCGGTCCCGTCGATGGTGACCGATTGCAGGTCCGCACCCTCGGGTAGCAGCAGGGTGTGCTGGCCGCCCTGGCTGCTGCGCGCGGTGAGCGTGAGCGTCGCGTCGGTCGCGCGCTTGCCGGGCTGCACGGTCAGGGTGCTGGCGTCGATGGTCAGCGTCTGGCCTTCCACGCCCTCGGGCCGCGTGACGGCCAGCCGCACCTTCTCGCCAGGCCAGGGCCACCATTCGGGCAACCAGTTGCCGGTGCGGTCCTTATGATGGGCGACCGCGATGCCGTCCGTCTCCAGGTGCCACATCGGGCTGACGTCGACGCGCCAGACCTCGTGCCAGCTCGCCGTCTCCGCGGCCGCGAGCGTCAACGACGACTGCTTCTCCAGCGTCGACACCCAGAACGCCTCGCGCTCCCCGGGCGGCATGTTGACCAGCACCTTGCCGTCGACCGTACGCACGCCCTCGGTCAGCACCGACTCACCGGGCAGCAGCGGCACCTCGACGATCGCCGCATTGGCCGCCGGGGAGAGACGGATTACATGGGTTTCCGCGGTCCAGTCCAGGTTCAGCCGCAGGGTACGTTCCACGCGCGTGAAGGTCGGCATCGCGCTGGGCTCGAGCGCGCGGATCGCGGGCACCTGCCCGTCCGCCTTCACGCGGGTGAGCTGGAGCTGGGCATCGGGGACGTCATCCTCGTGCACCCCTTCCACGATCCAGCCCTCACTCTGGATATCGACCCGGTGTGGGCGCAGCGTCAGCGGGAGCTGGAAGCGGCTGCGATCCGGTGAGGGGCCGGCCAGGCTGATCTGGTGCGTCCCCTCGTCCACCCGTGTCCACAGCCCGCCGTCCCGCGCCCGAAACAGCGCGGGCGCCGGCTCGCCGTCGATCAGCACCGCCTCGGGCAGCCAGTGGAGGCTGTTGGCGGGCAGCGGCACCGCGACCGCGGCCTCGGCGTGGACCTCGACGCGCAGGTGCAGGGTCTCGCGGTCGATTTCCAGGCGCAGGCGGGACGACTGCGCGCAGGCGGGCATGCAGTCCGGCGCTTGCAGCAGCCGCGTCTTGAGCTCGTCGAGCAGTGCCGGATCGGGGATGTCGGCGGCGGCGGGCTGCGGGACCGCCATCACCATCGGCAGGAGCAGCAGCGCGCCCAGCAGGCCCGCCTGACGATATACGCCCCGACCGGGTGCGTAGTTGAAGCCCATCATGAGCAGCGCCAACGCCGCCAGCAGCCCGACCCGAAGGAAGCCCAGGACCAGGTTGTGTCCCGGGGACAGGAACACGAGGCCGGCCCGTTGCCCGCGATCCACCGGACCGTTCCACAGCAGATCCACCTGCCGCCACCGCCAGCTCGGCAGGCCGGGGCCGGTCTGCACGCGGGCATTCGGATCGATCTGCGTGAGCTGCCGTGACTCGGACAGGTACTGCGAGAGGCTCTGGCCCTTGCTCAGCGGGGCATAGGACTCTTGCCGCGTCGCGGGCTCGGCCGGTGCGCTCGAGGGCGCCTCCTCGAGCGCGATCCCGCCGACGCGATCGGCGACGACCGGCTGCGGCCGGATCGACGCGTGGCGCTCGAGCTGCGGGTAGATCGCCAGGCGGATCTCGCCGACCATGAACGGGATCGCGATCAGGACGAGCACCAGCAGGGCCAGGTTGCGGTACCAGGTCACGGCCTGACGGATGCGGCCCTGGGGCAGCACGCGCAGCAGGGCCACCGCGGCCAGGAGGTTCAGCCACACGTAGCGTGGCGGACCGATCCCGGCCTGCTCGTGCCAGACGAGCGCGAGCGTCACCAGCGCGATGAGCCCCCACCGCCAGCCCCACAGCCGGTAGACCGCCACCGAGGCGATCAGCACCAGGAACAGGTCCAGCAGCGTCCAGCGTTGCAGCCAGGTGTCCGGCACGTTGTCCATGCCGCTCGCCGAGAACAGCCGCCAGCCCGGCGGCAGGTTGAGGTGCAGGCGCAGGCTCTGCATGTCCTGGTCCCAGCCGACGGCCCGCAGGTCGCCGATGGGTCCGCCGTAGCGGCTGTCGGCGACGAGCTGCAGCGATCCGCGGCGGACCTCGACGCCCTGGCGGTCGGAGCCGGGCAGGGTGGTGATGAACTGGGGCTGGCCGCCGATCGTGACCTGGCCGAGCTCCAGCGCCGGACTCGCCTCCAGGCGCCAGCCACGGGTCATCGTGCCGGTGAGCGTGTCCTGGATGGTGTAGCCATCGCCGCCGAAATCGAGCCAGAGCTGGCGCGCCAGGCCGAGCTTGTCGGGCTCGGGCTCGGGGTCACCGCGGCGAACGACCTCCAGACGCATCGTCTCGCCCCTGCCGACGCGGTAGGCGGGCAGCGATCGCCAGTCCGCGGGCAGGTTGGTCTGGCGCGGATCCACCGGCGTGACGCCGGCCACCTCGACCAGGCGGAGGTGCCTGCGGGCCTCGAAGACCCAGAACTCTTCCTCCGGCCAGGGGGAGGGCGCTGCCGCCAGCGGGATCTCGGTCGTCTCACCGGGGTGGCGGCTGACCAGCTCGATGGTCCAGCGCCCCGGGCGCACCTGGATCCGCAGACGTCCGTCGGGCTCCAGGCGCGCGGGTAGAGGACTGCCGAGGCGCAGGGGGATGTGCTCGGCGAGCAGCGCAGGCCCCAGCACGACCTCGCGCTGGCTGCCGGAGACATCGAGGTCGATTCGCGTGATCACCTGCAGCGGGATCGTGTCCACGACCTTGCGATGGACCTGAGCGCTGAGCGTCTCGCCGGCGGCCTCGCGATCCGGGCGGGGGCTATCACGCTCGCGCAACCAGAGCTGCCCCCCCTCGTCGACGTCCGGTGCCTCGACGCGGCTGCCGCCGACGGTGAGCGCGATCAGGCCGCTGTCCTCGGCGATGCGCAGACTCTCCGGGAGCCGGTCCCACAGGAACTCACCCTCGACGCGGTGGGTGCCCGCCGCGAGCCTCACGCGCGGCTGGTCTTCCGAGAACGTGACACGGGCCGGCGCGCCGTCGACCTTCACCTGCTGCGGCCAGTGCCGGGCCTCGCCGGGAAGCACGACCCAGCTCGCCGCGTAGACCTCCCACTGCTGCTCGAATCGCCCCCCGGCATCGGTCAGGTCGAGCGTCAGGCGGCTCGGCCACGCGCAGCGGCGGGAGTCGGCCGTCGTGTAGAGGAAGGGACAGAGGCGTTCCTCCTCGCCATGGAGCACCCAGCCCACCCATGGCTGCAGCGGCTCCGGTACCTCCTCGGGCTCGAGTGGCCCGGCGGCCAACGCTCCGTGGACGAACGGCAGCAGAACGCATAGCAACAGACGCATCACCAGGCGCATGAACCTATCCTTCCTCGTTATCGGGTCCCATCGACGCTACAAACGCAGCACGACGGCCAGACGGGTTGACGCCGGCGTGCGGCCTGCTGCATCTGTTCGGGGCACATCGACAAATCGGCACAAGCGCGGGAATCTGACCGGTAATCGCCGCGGCTCGTGTGATTTGTTGGTCTTCCTCATCATCGAGCCACGCGGTTCCCGGGCCCACCTGGAGCGCCGTGCGGTCGGGGGTGGTCCTTAGCCCGCATTTCTCACCAGC
>JABAHS010039069.1_pt1 | contig 26119 bp, 18 predicted proteins | sample 7062111 | NCBI WGS metagenome assembly JABAHS01 (sample SAMN14534600, study PRJNA622989) | marine sediment metagenome | biome: marine biome [ENVO:00000428]; feature: marine pelagic biome [ENVO:01000023]; material: deep marine sediment [ENVO:00002113]; isolation source: pool of 4 deep marine... | reverse complement strand
TATTGCGGTGGATCATAACACCTTCGGTTAGATCTCGCTTCCATAGGACCGTGCCGTTGTAACCATTGAACGCCACGAGCTTATTAAGAAGAGGTTCCTCTCGTTTCTTGAACGCCACGTGACCGAAAGCCTTGAATACACGACCCGCCGAGGCGACAGCCACTTGAGGTACTGGTGCATATCGAGGCCCGGAGAGAAACTGTGTGAGATAAGGTGCCCGTGCAATTTGATCCTGCGATTGAGGATTGTTGTCCGGCCCGTGATAAGGATGGCTCCAGTCGTCCATTCCTTTGGGGAATGGCTTGGTCAGAACTTTTCGCCCCAGCATGGCTTTCCCCTGAGGACGAACTACACGTAGTGCTTCGGACCTGGAAATCTCGTCTGCATCACCTACAGCGATTAGTGCATCGGCGATATTATCAGCCAAATGTAATCTTGTTAAATCACCCTTTTCAATAAAGATTCGTGTTCCATAGAAGCCGGCGGCGTCAACAGTCTTGCGTGCAGTTTCTACATCTTTCTCTCGTGGAAGTTGGACATATATCAACAACTCACTATGGCTCGCCAGTTTCAGAGCAAGTTCGCACTTCGTATCACCCACCACTACACAGATTCCGCTTCTCACGCCAATCTTATCGAGAATTGGAAGGCTTTGCGCTGTACAAATAATCGGTTGAAACAACATACAAGCAATTGTAATTGTTAGGATTACTGTAATTTTCTTCATTTTTCGTCCTTTCGATAGTTACAGGTAATGCAATAAGCGCACCATAGAAGAATTTTACACGTCAAATTCTAAACTGAAATCAATTAGTTGTCAAACTATGTTCGGAACCGAAAAGTGGTTATCCCGAAGGCCTTTATTGGTGCTGTGATTGTATGTTCCGTAAACGCTGCTTTATCCTTATTTTCCTCCACCAGGTTTGTTCGATATGCCTGTTTGATGGTCAGATGGGGAATTGACAGGGTGGCTGTAGCATCTTTACCCTCTGTTTCGATGAGACGTACTATTATTCCATCTCCATCCTCGGCACGCTTTAACGTGAGTAGAAAAACATTTGGCTTATCGACCTGACAAAAGCTCATTGTTCTCTCAAGTGTTCCTTGCTTTTTGCCATGCATCTCTACGGGGATAAGTGGATTACATATAGCCCAGCCGAAATCATGGCAGTTTCCTTCTTTCCATCCATTTTTATGTGTTGTTATCGAATAGCGGAAAAGCATATCACCTTGCTGGACCGGCTGAAAGTTAGTGCGGAAGTTACTGTTCAGGATAAATGAATACATATGGCCTTTCGTAATTTGGCTTTCCTTTACGAACTCACGCCCGAAATCGGGCGGCGTCACGCCGTGATGGGCCTGTGAAACGTAGCAGGGCCACAACCCACCGAATTCCAACAGGTGTGAGTCGACACAGGATAATGTAATGCCGGCTTTTCCATCTGATACATCCGCCCAGTGCTGCACCGCGTAGTAGTTGGAATTTGAGCCTGGGAATTGGTCGCGTATAGGCTTGATGACTGAGTTGGTGCCTTCGAACCGAAAATCAGGCTTCCCTGTCGTTTTGAATGGAAAAGCAAAATAAAACTCCAGTAGGGGAGTGGAATCCTTCAAAATCCGATTGGCGAAATCGATTCGCTTAATCTTCTCGTAAAGGATGATCTCTTGGGTAATCTGTGGACAGCCCGCCCCCTGGCCTGATACAACTATACTGCCATAGACAGGACCGTTTTGTCCCTTTTGTATTTTCGCTTTCTTTGCTACTTCCTGTTTACCTGTTTGTACCCACTTTGCAACAAACTGATTCAGTTTGTGCGGTGCCTTTTTGTCCACAAGCTCTCGCGAAAGTTCCTTGTCGAAGATGCTTTCTACCGCACCTGTTTGTGGATCGATTTTAACCTTGAAAAACCGGTTTTCCAAACCGTTTTCCTTAACTACTACACGACTTACAGGAGTAATAGCTTTTTTTATTGGTGAAAGCCGATAAGTTTTGTAGCCAAAGGAAGGAACATCCCTGGCGATAAATACCAGTTCAAAAAGCTCCTTGTTTTCAAATTGTCCTCTGGCATAATGGTAGGCTGCGTATGGAACAGGTGCCTGAGGACTTTTCAACTCCACAATCTGATAGGGCACTTTCTGCCCTGTTTCCACATTAATAACTTCGAATGGTTCTTTTGTATCAAAACGATTCAGCCTTACGACATCAGTTCTTTTAAAGGAAAGAGGATTAAAGATTACTATATGACGTCCCTTCTCTTTTAGTTCAATCTTATTGGCAATTTTGTCGAGACTTCTTGACAAAATGGGTTCTGTCAGCCCGGCCGCCTTATATGCATAGTGACTTTTCTCATTCCAGGCCCAGTCTTGTAGTTTCCCTGCCGGATAATCTTTGCCCCACGTATGCTCGTCGTAAAGTAGTACATTATCATAGGCTTGGCGAATTTTCTCAGCCGGGTATACATAATCGCTGGCTAATGAGGCGACAGTGGCAAATTTTTCCGCCGCGTGTAATCTGTCGTGAGTGAGGCGGTTTATGGTTGTTTCCTTTGCGGTGGAGATAGCACCGACAACATAATCCGTATGAGGCAGTTCACCTCGAAAAGTACGAACGTCTTCGCATTGTTTCTCGAGTTCTTCAAAGAACATCGAGTTTGTTGCTACGATTAACTTTGGAAATGCCCACCGATTGTTCCATTCCTTCACAATATGGCTTATCTTGACGTCCGGAGGGTAGTTATCCACACCGTTGTGTATGTAACGAGCAACATTAAACGGTGTACCTTTTTTCTCCATTGCTTCGAGCATCCCGGGCAGATTGTCCATTACATACTTGTAAGTGTGAGGGCCGGTTACTGCATTGAAGAATCCATAACTGCCTTGGTAATATACCAGCACCGTTTCTCCGTCAGGACTCTGCCAGCGGAACGCGTCAGGTCTGCCGTGCCGCAATATCGCCGACTCATCCCAGAATGTATGTATATCACTTCTGCCCCACTCGAAATATGTCGGCAGGCCGGCAAAGAAATACTTAACGTCCGCCCCGGCCAACACCGTTGGCAATCCCCAGCTCAGGCCCGGAACATCGGTAATCGAACCCGTGAGAATTTGCGCATCGTATTTTCGCTTCAATCGAAACGATGGATACATCAAGCGGATAAGCTGCTCATGACTGCACAGCGTGNNCGTTCTTAATATACTTTCCGAGTTTATCAAGGACTTCCTTTGGCCTGTTCTCCATAAAATGCTGTATCGACCAAATTCCCTCAAGTGTATATCTATACTTTGACTCCTCGGGCCAATCATCAGTTTCTTCACAGAAGCGCAGAACGTCGTCATAAAATCCGCTATATAAGTTTAGAACATTCTCGATTGTGTCCGTATAACCGAGGTCGTGATGCGTGATAGGAACAAAATATACCTCCCAATGTCGTTTAGGTTTCCATGTTGACTTACTACGGCTTTGTACTTTCCCCTTTGCCTTGAGGATAAACTCAATCTGTTTTGGCTCAGCTATGTCGGGAATATTGACCTGGAAAGTAGCCTTGCCCTTTTTCACCTTGCCAAGAGACTTTATTTGTGGCTTGCCGCCGAGTCTCGCCTCCAGACTGGCTTCCACAGGCTCGGATGTGTTCTCAATGTTAATCTCTACCACCTGCAGCAGGGCGTCTTTATCTTTAATGAAGAATACGGTTGGTTTAACGGAAACCAGACGCAACGTGCCGCCTTCGCTAAGCTGAGAATCTTCTCCCTGTCCAGCCTTTGCGTTGCTGAATACGATAATTGCAACGAGTAGGCTAATGTAAAGTATGGATTGGAGTGTTGTTGTTCTTCCGATTTTATTACGAAGCTGTTCCATTCTGTCCTCCCTAATGACTAAACTATACTTTGTTTAATACAAAAATTAATCCCCAAATGTTATCTCGCAATAGCCTTGTCTTTTCTAATTCGTATGCATCACTTTCACGCCACATAGGATTGGCATTTCGTTCATTGACGAAGGATTTTTGCCTTTCGGGATCAGTTCGATTTCCAGATTGTTTTTGACCCGAATTCTCTCAAACTCGCGCACGACTGCTCGATGCGAACCTCCGGCTTCCTTCACTACGTCGAAACCACCAACGACCTTCTTGTCCTGCAGTTTGATATCGAATATTCGCTTCTTCGCTTGCTCATTTTCCAACTCTGCAAAATATAGCCGGACGGTATATTCGGCTTGTTTGTCATCCTTACCCAAAAGCGGCAGAACACAACGTTTAAGCCCGCGTCCACAGGAAGTAAATACCCAGGGATTCTCGGTTCCTGCCACTTGTTCAGTTATGCTGTTTCGGCGGATATATTCACCGCCTTCGAGAAATTCCGTTTCCAGTTTGAGCGCAAAGCCCATCGCCGCACGGTCTCCTGGTAGCGCAGTCCGAGGGTACCCAAGCCAGAGTTCTCCGTCTGCATCCCGTCTGTCGCCGGGCGCGCCAAAGTTAACGGCAAGACGCCTAACCGGCGTATTGACGCCGTTAGCGCTGTAGATACCCCATCGCTGGCTGTCGGGACGTGGTTCAAGAGCAACCGTACACATTATGGGAAAGAGGCATAAACACCCGGCGCTGGCTTCAGGCGCCAGAACAAGTCCATCGGCGGCGATCGCGTTAATCCAGCACCCGAGACGGTGACCTGCAAAATGACGGATACCGCTGTCATCGCGCAAATCGTAGTAGCTGGTGAATCCCGAACGCATTAAAAGCATTTGTTGACATGCTGAAATCGCACCGCAGTGATGGCCCGGCCGTAGAAACTGCCACGGTGTTTGCTCATCGGTCAATGGATGACGACGCATCTTCTGTTCACCGGTCTTAAGGTCAAATGCCCAGGGTTCGGCAAGGACCGTATCACCGATGATTACAGGACGATGGCGGTAGTTGGCATCAAGGGCCCAAAGGTGCTCGCCATTTATTGCCGACAGTGCCACCAGCCGTCGGCGCGAAAATTGACCTGAAAGAAACTGCCTCCAGTAATGGCCGTTTGCGTTGGCGCCGCAAAGGATTAAAATTCCATCGCGGTATATAGCTGTCAGTTCCCCACCACCTATTCCGATTTTACTGCAGTCGGTTACGTCGACCGGTCTTGCCCAAAGTTGCCCTCCAGTACGAGCATCGAGAGCAACAGCGAGGCGTGCATCGAGTCTCTTGATTCTCTCCTCGGCCCTCTTTGCCTCCTCACCGCTCAGATTCTTCAGTTCCGATTTGTCCTGCCGCAGCAGCACCTCACGTTGCTCCGGCGTCAAAGAACTGTCGACGAAGAATATCCAGCCATCTCCAATTGCGATAGTAAGATTAGCAATATTCTTACCCTTATAAGTCCAGAGCCTGTTTCCATCTCGCATATCGATAGCAAAAACCGAATCCGAGACACCTCTTTGTGTAAAAGTACTTCCGAAAAGAACACCACCATCATAAGCGAGATATCCCCACTTTGGCCAGGTGTCTTTAGGTGCAGGGGGGATTGTATAGGTCGCCTGAGTACGTCCTGATTCAGCGTCAAGTCGCAGGCATTTATCGCCTACTGCAACGAAGAAGCTATCTTCTGATGCGGCTAAGTTGCTGCATTCTATTTTCTTGAGCCGTGTACGCATGGCGCCGGGAAGTGTACGTTTCCAAAGCAAGGCACCGTTGTAGGAATCGTAAGCCATGACATTGTTCTCACCCTGGATAAATAACCGCCCATTGATGGCCAGCGGTGAGGCTGCAGCGTCGTGACGGTTGACCATCGGGGCGGTGCCTGGCTCGCCAAACCATAGCAGTCCAAGCGGTCCGCTGAGGATTCGGTCGTCACTGCAGGCTGTATTGCCCGGTTCGGCATATTGGTGTGTCCATTTTCCGGCGCCCGCCAGCGGTCCGCGTTTCAAGGTCGCCCAGAGTCCGTTCGTCTCACTCACACGGCATTGGCCCAGTTTCAGCATTGCCAACCATTGTTGTAACTTTTCGGAATATATGTCGTTGTTTTTGCCGGGTGCATTTGAAGGCATACCTAAGCAGATAGCGCCGCCGCAAGGTTTCAGATGCCTCGCAAGCTTGTCCAGTTTGTCATGAATATTTCCATTCAGAAGAAAACTATCAGAAACAATTAGGTTGGCAAAGTAATTCGAGTAAGGCAGAGCCGAAATGTTCCCCTGGTCGATGGTCACACGTTCGCCATACAAGCCGGCCGTATGGAGAGCCAGACGTGCCGCCCGAACCTTATCTGCATCGGGCTCCACTCCAATAATCCTCAGTTCTGTGCGTTTTGCAAGTTGATATGCCAGTCGGCCCTGTTCTGCACCAATAACAAGGCAGTACCCTTTTCTTACTCCCGTTTCCATAACGATGGCCTCTGCAGCGGCTTCATAGATTGCAGTTAGTTTGTCTTCAGGATAAGGATTTACTACCGGCGGGGGGGGAACCATAGAAATGGGACTTTTTTCTTTCGCTATGTTGCCTGAAGCGAAGCAATAAATCTTTCCTTCATCAGTGCTGACATATAAACGTTCGTTAGCTACAGCCAGGCCCCGCGCCTTACCGTCGACTTTCGCTGACCAAACACTCTCACCGCTCTCTCGATCAAAGGCGTTGACCTGGCCCTGACCACCGGCGAAAACCAGGTTGTTTGTAAGGACCAATTCTGCGTCACAGTTACTTGGAATATGCCACTTTATCGTGGGCTTGATATTCTCCTGCCGATGACGCTCAAGCTCTTCTTTTGCAGCGTTCAGGTTTTTTTGGAGTTTCTTGCGTTCGTTACCCGTTGCTCTTCTGACTGAACTCGTCAGGTTCCTTACTTTACGTTCCAGAGAATTACGCCTCCCGGTGGCCTTGGCATAATCAGAACGGTTCATAGCCACAAGTTCGCTTCCTGTTGCCAGGTAGGCCATTTCACCGACTACCGTCAGGCGACGGCCCGGGAACCAGGCAAAACCTCTTTGGCCGGTCTTCTGGTCAAGGGCCAACAGGTGGTGTTGAGTACCCGTATAAATTTGCTCATCGGCTAACAAAGCATATGTACCGCCGATGACCCCTCCAGACTGTTCGTCTCTCCAACCGTACTTACGGTCAAAGACTATCTTACCGGTTTCGCGGTCGAGTGCGACTGGCAAGGATCTACCGGAAGGTACAAAGAGTTGAGTTCTGTTGGCCAGAAGATATCCCTGTGGTGATAGTTCGTTCCGGCCCGCAGATTCGGCGCTGATAGTATCGTTTTTCCAAACAACTGTTCCATCCTTGGCACATAAGGCCCACAGGTAAACGTACTCATGCGGGAAAATCCCTGCTCCAAAATAAACGATCCCTTCGTCGACAAGAACTCCCGTTCGGATAGGCCAGCGTGAAATCATCTTTCCATTGCCTAAAAGTTTTTCATCGTTTGGCCCGCCTCGCTTTTTCCAGATGAGTTGCCCGTCGGCTGCTTTCAGACAGTAAACAAAGCCGTCATCCGATCCAAAGAGCAGCCGGTCTTTCCAGACAGTTGGTGCAAGGCGAACAGGCCCGCTGGTAAAGAAGGACCAGTGTTCTTCCCCCGTACCCGCATTGAGCGCATAGACCTTGTTGTCTACTGAAGAACCGAAATAGACCATGTTATCTACAACGGCTACTTGGGGGGCATCGTCGAAATTAACTCGGTGGAGCATTTTGACTCCCTCTCTCGGACGTTTAGCCGGCGCCGACCATGCCGGGCGTGGAGGATGGTAGGATGTGTAAATCCAATGAAGTGTTAGTGGTGCGGCTATCGAATCGCCAGTGCAGCCGGTACGTGCGTTATCGTGGCGATAGGTTGGCCAATCCGTTGCTCTGGCCGCCGTAAAAACGAGAAATAGGCTTAAGAACAAACACATATTCAATCGAAAGGACTTTGAGTTTACCATTTGAGTACTCCATAACTTCAATTCTATAAGGGATTACTTATTTTCTCGATTTGATATAAACAGTATAATCACTGTCTCACTCCGAGGGTAAAAACACGTCTTCACGACTTAAAAGCAATCTTTTTAACCTAAAAAAGAGGCTTTTTGCAAAAAAATATACCAAATTTCGCTCAAATTGCAATAAAATAATGGCTGACATTTAGACTCTATTCATCAACAGTTTATTTGACAAATCATCTAAAATCATGGATAATAATGTAGAAAACAAAAAGCAAAGTTTTGGGAGAAAGAACATTGCGATTAGTTGTAAAACAAAAGGATGGTCAGGCCAAAGAATTTAAGTTCACAAAAGGACCCATTTCCTTAGGCAGAGCAGCTACAAGTAAGATTTTCTTACCTGACAGATTAGTCTCGAAACAGCACGCAGTGATATATGTTAACAGTGAAGGCAAATGGAATGTCGAAGACCTGGAATCGGCAAACAAAACTTATCTCAACGATCAGGAAATCCATAAGGCGGAGATTAAGAATGGCGATTGCATTCGGATTTCGGATTTCACTATGGAAGTCTCTCTTGACGACGACAACAAAGCGGACAAACAAATTAATTTGGAAGATACATTTCATCTGGAAGCTGCACTTGCAATACCCCCTCACGAAACGGTAGTAAGAAAAACCGATCCGGGACACGCTCCTGCCATGAGATTGGCGGCCAAAAGATTAACTGATTTTTCGCAGGCCACCGAATCAATTTGTGAAGCTGACAGTTTTGAAAAATTGCTTTTTGCCTTGGTAAATATTGGGATAAAGCAGTTCGATGCATTTCATGTCTGGTGTGCTTTAAGAAACCAACCGAGCGGGCCGATGCCTTATCAGTCAGGTAAGAAAAGAGATGGGCGGAAAATAAAGCTTAGTGAAATAAAACTTCAGGCAAAGATAGCACAGGCGGTTGAAAAAGGCCAATTCCTGGTATTACCACGGGTTTCAGCCCAGGTAGAGGAGGAGGAAGCTATACGCTCTGCATTGATAGCTACTATCATGCGTCCTTATGGTTGTTACGGGGTGATTTACATAGACAACGCCATGAAAGACAAGCACTATAGTCTTAGCGATTTGGATTATCTTATGTTAATTGCCATGCACACCGCAGCAGTGCTCAGGAACTTTTTGAAAGATTAAATCAAGCTGACTGCCGTTTTTACGTTCTCGCCATATTTCCCCATTTATTCACTTGTATTAACATAAAAAGTGTAGGCTCTGGATCTATAGAAAACCAGAGCCGACAGCATTTCCTATTTGCCCTTTTCAGCGTTTCTTAAGTGTTACACTAACACCGCCGCCTTGTCCGTAAAAAACTGTTTCCAGGTCGGGATTTGTAGTTACTGCTTTGACGTAGTCTGCTATGCCGGATCTCCCGCCGCGCATACTGATATTGTGGGCTATAATCAGCCCGCCTTCACGCACAAGTGGCAGCAGCTTTTTGAGGTAATCAGTATAGCCTTCTTTATCGGCATCAATGAAAACGACGTCGACAGCCTCCTTGAGTTTGGTGACTTCCTTGTGGGCGTCGCCCTCGACAAGCGTGACAAGCTTATCGACACCGGCCCTTTTGAAATTCTCGCGCGCCAGCGATGCCCGGCGGGCATCAATTTCATAGGTGGTCAGCTTTCCTCCCGTTTTACGCAGTGCCAGACAGAACCAAATACCCGAGTATCCGTTCGACGTGCCGATTTCGACAACGTGTTTGGCACCGACCGACTCTGTGTGAAGCCGAAGTAGCCTGCCGTCCGCTATTGGTACGTTCATCATCCCCCTGCGTTGGTTTTTGTCCATATCGTCAAGTACGCCTAAGATTTTCTTTTCCTCCTCTGACTTTGATAATGGGGGATATTCAGCGGCCGAAGTATCGCCTCTGCCCATCATCAGCGGGCCTTGACCCGGTCTGCCCATGCCTTCCGGTCGCCTGCCGCCACCTGGGCCGCCCATACCTCTTTGAAATCTTTGCCTTCTCTGCTTCATCTCCTCAAGCATTTGTCCCATCTTTTCCCTGTCATTTTGCTCGTAGGCCTTTGTTAGTTCGTCCAGCCACGTACCAAGACCGGCTCTCATAGCTCCGGGACCGCCCTGTCGACCTTGGTCCCTGCTGCCGGCAGTTCCGCGCTCTCTCGCAGCGGCTGCGTTCGCTTGTTCCTGAATCGTTAAAATCACGACTCCAGCCAATAGCACTCCAACGATGATACCCAGCAAAATTTTCTTTAACATTTTTGATCCTTTCCAGTTTTCTCTTTTGTTTTCATACATTGAACTTACAACACAACTACGGATTATCATTTTAATATAGGTTCGTTCGGCTCTTTTCTGCGTTCCCTCATTTTCCTTCGATACATACCATTATAGGGCATATTCGGTCCGAATGAACGTCGACCGGGGCCGAAGGGTCCGGGTCCTCTCCGAAAACGACGCTCGGGGCCATACTGACGTATTGGAGGACCCCGATGTCCACGTTCGTCTCGCGGGGAACGCTGACGAAATCTGCGATGGAGCCCTTGAATGTCCCCTTCCCATAGTCGCCTTTGATGTTCGTTTAATATAGGGCCCACTTCTTCGTTCATAAGCTGTAACTGCTCAAAGGCGGCAATGCGAATTTCTTCGAGCGTATCCATATACTTTTGGAAAATCGGTCCAATTTTTTTCATCTGTTCAGGAGAAAGGTCAAGGCGGTCTCTTTGTGCATCAAGCAATCTGCGTGTGGCCACGTCCAATGGTGGTAGTGGTGGTTTTGGCCTGTGGCGGAGCAGAAACAGGGAAGAAGCTCCAAGCACAATGCCGGCCAGCAGAATCACCAGACCGAAAAATGCCATGCGCCAGCGGTGCATCTGTTTTAGATAATCATGTGGAGTTTTTGTTTTTTCTATTTCGGTCATTGCATCACCCATGAGATTGTTTCAGAGATTTCAGCTAATGGATTTGCTTGAAGGAAGTATGAGATCATCGCAATAACCATAACAGAAGCTGCTAATGCAGAGGACAAGACGGCCACCCACATTAACGATTTTTCAGACATCCGGTCGAAGCGTTTCATCTCGGTAGCGAGGACTGCAATTACCCGACCGCTGACATCCACACGAGGAGATACTTCACCGCGGGCCTGGGCTAACAGCATTTCAAATCGATCTTTGTTACTCATATTATGCTCTCCTTTTCCGCCTCGGTAAAAAGCTTCTCTAATTTCTTTCTTGCACGCCACGTCTGGACTTTAACCATACTCTTTGTCCAGCCTGTCCGTTGGGCGGTCTCGGCTACATCACATTCTTCCAGATAACGCAAAGTCAGGACAAGCCGGTCACGGGGAGGTAGTTGTCCAAGTAAACGGTGCACTAACGCCGCCGCCTGGCTGGCATCCATTTTCTCCACAGAATCGCCGGGTAACTGATCCCATTCTTCCAGCGTAAAGCTCTCTCTTTTCTTCCGGCGGGCGACCTGCTTCCAGTAGCGATACCCAACGCGAGTGGCTATCCGTGAAAGCCAGTGAACAAAAGGTGCTTTTCCGTGATATTGACCGAGGCTCAGGTACGCCTCGACGAAAACGTCCTGCACAAGTTCCTCATGTACTCGGCGATCTCGGCTGAAACGCCACAATACTCGTCCGATGTGTTCCTGGTGTCGCTCAATCAGTCGCCGATACGCCTCAGGATCGCCCTGAAGACTTCGACGAACGTCATCAACACCTATTTCAAAATGCACCGTGGCATCCTCTCTGTTTTCTGATGTGGATAATGACTCTCTAGCCCAGCTGGCTAATTCAGCCAATAGCCCTTCCAATTGAAGCCTAAGGACCTTGTCAGGAGGGATTGAGAAAACCATATTTTGTGGATATGCTGCCATAAGAAAATTGTCAATTCAATTTCAGTATGCTGTTTAGCCCATATGATGCCTTAGCTACGTTAAGAAGACCCCGCCGATTAAGGCTCATCGGCGGAGTCGAAAAAAGTTCTATTTTGTCGAGATTTCTGTTCGTTGTACTATTAATCTACCTTCTTCTTTGGGGACGACCGAGATCTTCATCTATCGGTCCTCTCCGCCAACCTCTATCCCAGGTTTCTGGTGATTGCCCTGCTCCCCAGCCTCGACCGGGTCCCCTTCCTTGGTCTCTTCCGGCACCCATTCCGGGGCCTCTGCCACCGCCCATTCTGGGACCTCTTCCGGCACCCATTCCGGGGCCTCTGCCACCGCCCATTCTGGGACCTCTACCGGCACCCATTCTGCGACCTCTTCCGGCACCCATTCCGGGACCTCTACCAGCGCCTAATCCTAAACCTCTGCCAAGGCCCATTCCCTGCCCTCGAAAGCCACCTCGCAGTCCGAATGGTCGAAATATCGGGCCGAGATTGGGATCTTTCATCTTTTCAGCCCTTTCTTTCAGTTTCGCTGTCAATTCTTCAACCTTTTCACGTTGTTCGTCGGTCAGAACTTCCTTAACGGAGTTCATTGTGGATGCTCTTAAAACGGCCCCGTTTCCAATTGCTTTCCCAAGCTTTGTTCCTGCTTCCTGTATGCCGGCTTCATCTCCTTTAACTGTGGCCTCATGTAAAGCCTTCGTCGCCTCTGCTATGGCTTTTCTTGAATCTTCAGCCTTTTCCTTGTTTGCTTCAAGAACTTCTTGAATAGCCTTTACCTGTTCGTCGGTCAGATCTAACTGCCGGAGAATTCTTAACGGCAATGCACATACACCGGGGCCGCCGCCTGCGCCTGGCACGAGTGGGCACGCTGGTCCCATTAATGCACATGGTGGCTCCATACGGGGTCCGCCGCGAATATTCCAACCAGGTCCGGGTCCGGGCCTTCCACCTCTACCGCGACCACCACGTCCGGCAAATGCCGGTGAACTTACTGCGATTATAACAAGCACAATCGCGATCGTTCTTATCAATCCTGTCTTTTTCATGTTCGGTTCCTTTCTAAAATTTAGTTTTGTGGTTTTTCATGCCCATTACAAGGGCTTTTCTAACAGGATAGTGGCCGCTCGATTAGAAAGGTTACACTTGCTGGGCAATTTTTTCTTCAATAATTCATGCTTCATTTTGCTCTTTATACTTTCCATGTAAAAATATAATGTCATACCGGATTTACATAAACAAAGACGGATTCAGAAAAGGCTTTATTGCACCTTTCCGGGAAGAATTCATAGAATATAAAGATAGGTTTTGTTCAAAGGCTGAGATCGAAATTTATTTGAGTCTTCGTGGCAAACTTATCCTCGTCAATTTTTAGACCGAATCCCGGCACCTCCGGAACGCTGGCCGAACCGTTACGGATTGTGTACCCATCCGCAATGAGTACTTTGTTGGAGAGAGGATCGTGCTCCGCTCTATAGAAATTGGTAATAGCTCGCCCAACGTGCAATTGCATATAATAGCCCACAAGAGAGCCCCAGTTGTGAGGGGCTACTCGCAATCCCTGAAGTTTGCACCAGGCAGCCTCGGTCAGGATGCCTTCAAAGCCGAAACGATTCATGTCCCCTTGAAATACGTCGATTGCTTGGGCCTTGATGAATGGTTTGTAGGCTTCCAGCTTGCTCTGAGTTTCTCCGTCTGCAATAAGGGTTTTCCATCCGTGCTGGTGTATAAATCGCTTAAGTTCCAGATATGTCTCAACGTCTTCCGGAAACATTTCTTCCAGGAAGGCAAAGTTGTAGTCGCCTAATTCCTCCAGGAGTTGCTTGGTCTTCATAGGATCATAACCGTTATTTGCGTCCACTCCGATAAGGATCTTCGGCCCGGCGTGCTGGCGGATGGTTTTCAAAACCTCTACATCGCGAGCATATCCCTCTTTTGGCTGCATCCACTTGGCCCCTCGCCCGATTTTCACCTTGAAAGCGCGATGCCCAATAGCCGTTCCCATATCGATTTCTTCTTTGAACCTGTCGAGCGGCTTGTATTTGTATTCGGGAAGCAAATCGCTGAAATAAATCGATCCGTCATATATAGAAACCCTTTCAGGACCTGCTCCGCCCAGCAGTTCGTAAACCGGCTTGTTCAGGACCTTCCCGATTAAATCCCAAAGTGGCATCGTCCCGGTGCCCATCGGGCCGGTTATTTTCCGATTTTTGCTGTTATAAAACTCGAACGGATTCTTTCCTAACAGTTGGGCAAGCTCCTTTTTGCTCGTGCGACAATTCCCGATTCCTTCCAGGCCCGTATTAGTNNCCATACGGTCGTTGGCCTTTCTGCCGTGCACGCCGAGCCGGGAATTTTTCCCGGCCAGCTTCGATCGTTCACTGCCCAGATTAAAACTGACAATACGCGTGATTTTAAGGTCTCGCGGTGCCTCTTTGGCCCAGCTCGATAAAGGCAGAAAGGCAGTACCGGCAACTGCTTTAAGAAATTCACGTCTTCGCATAATAAACTCCAAGGAGAAAAATTAGGGCTCACGTTCGTTTGATAATGTCAAAACTTGAAATTGCTTTTGAGGCCAACTCAGCTTTTTTGCAACTGCTTTTGGGAACTTCCATCCGATACCATCTTTCTGGTAGAGCCTTACCCGGCTGCGTTCGACTGCCATTGCCACAGCTTGAGGCATATCCAGATACCGCAGCACATTGAGGAATGTCGGTCCATCACGGTGAGAGTCTGGTAGATCCCTCAGGCTAAGTTGAGTAATATCAGGCTCGNNAGCTCAAGCGGCTTTCCGCTAAGTAAATCAATTGTACGCAGTGCCTGAATAGCACGGCGTACGTCCCATACCCTCATGCCGTCAAGTGTCTGTCCCAGAAGCATAAACCGCCGACGAATTTGAGTTTGTTTGCGTCCATCCGGATTCCATGCAGTCAGTCCGATGCCCCGCGGTGCAAAGTATACCATTACATGTTTAGTATTTTTCAAAAGCTCCTGCTTGCTCTGGAAAGCCTTTTTATCCGGCTCAGGCAAAGTCTGGTCTTTGAGTTCATCGGCAAATCCCACTCGCATAGCAGCCAACCATTCTTTACATTCATACTTGTTCAATACATCAAGCGTTATCATCTCAGTCTTTTTGAGCCCGGCCCGCTGGGCTGTGTACAATCGCAGACGAACATGCGGCTGGCTTGTAAAATCGTATGCGCTAAAGCGAATGCCGTGTTTCTCAACAGAGAATACGGATTTTATCTCGAGCAAACCTGCATCCGCTTCAGTAGGCCAACCGCGAAATGACTTCTCGCGAAGCGATTTCATCCACGCTCGACGCTGCTTTTCCCATTCGCCGGCTGTTTTTGGCACTGATGGTTCAGGAGCCTTGGCAACAAATGATTCATGGATCTTGGTGTTTATTTGGTCCTCAGGCAGCTTGTCGAAAACCTTTAGCTGCTCGGCCTCGAAGAAACCAACGGCTGGCTTGTCAATCAGTGGATTCTCACCCTTTAGAAAACGGTTAAACCACACAAAGGCATGGATGCGCATCTCCTGGGTATCTTTATGCGGTCCTTCGGTTATGTGAAGACCCAGATTCTTCTCGGCATCGTATAACCTGTAGATATTCCGTACTTTTTCATGTAGCCGAACGACACCGTCTAATGGGAAAATATTATCTTTGTCGCTGTTAGAAATTAGAAGCGGCCTCGGCGCAACAAGTGCAGCGAGGAGAGGATAATCCCACCGATAGGTATTGACAATGTACATACAATCGCAGTGTCCTTCAACACAGCCGAATACGACGTGATTTTGAAGATCTGTAATACCGGCTACAGGCACAGCCACCTTGATACGGTCGTCAAGGGTAGTAATCCACCAGCTATACGCGCCGCCGCCGGACCTGCCTGTCACGCCGATACGGTCCTTATCCACTTCTTTGCGAGTTTCGAGATAATCCAACGCACGGATGCAGTTCCATGCTTCGACGCTGGCAGACGTATAGCCCCGGCTGTTCCACCACCACATCTTATAGCGGTAAGTACCGTGGTGAATGCCTTCTATCTCACCCAGTTGCAGTGTATCAATGGTAAAACATACGTAGCCGTGACGTGCAAACCAGGCTGCATGGTGTTGATACCGCACCTTGTTTCCATAGCTGATGTTGTCTTTCTTAACACGGCCATGACCACACACATACAAAACAGTAGGCGCTGGCTTTTTTAGACCTTTCGGTATGTATAGGTTGCCCGTCACATACAAACCGGGCCGGGATTGATAATGAATCTTTTCGACGGAAAACTCATCATGTTCAACCTTCCCGGTTATGACCGGCGACAGTTCGGTCTTTTCNNNNTTTTCCGGCAGGGGGTCAAGCCCGAGCATTTCAAACAGTTGCTTTCGATAAACTTCGCGTTTGGACTTCCAGTCATCGAGCGTTTTGATATCGGCCAGGCATTCTTCACGCAGCTTAGCGGTCTCTGCACGGAAATATTCGGCAAGCATAAGGTCGGAAGGGCTTTTGCCAATTTTCCACTTCTCTAATGCCAGAGAAGGAACGGTAAGACATAGCATTGGTAACACAAAGCAGGCACACAAGGTCAACTGTGGTTTTTCGTAAATAACCATTTTCATCTCCTGACTTGAGACATCGAGATTTGCTTCGTTACTATAACCATACTTTAAGATTTTCTGTAACAAAATCATCATCACAAAGATGAGGATAATTTTCTATTATTATGTCTATCGTTTCGGTTTGGCCGGGTGAAAGGCGTTCATCTTCATCAAGTGTACGCACTTCCTCAACAAGTCCCTGTCGTTTCAGCACGTACAATATACCGGGAATACATCCTGCGAAATTATTGTCAGCGTCGAAGATTGCTTTGTTGGCCAGCGTCAACTGACTTGCTAACATCAGCATCTCCTGTGAGACCGGTATCTTAGTTTCACGAATTTTCTTGATGTCAGTGAGATATTCAACCGCTCTTTTCGTCCAGCAGGCCCACTGACCTAAAAGCCCGCCGACAATCTGAAGTGATACTGTTCGACCGTTGACGTTAAACTCATGTTGTGTAAGCAAATCGACAATTATGTTGTCATCGTTACCGGTGTATAGTGCGATTTCATTAGCTCTGTCGGAGTACGCAACCGCTTCGAGCACATCAAGAGTCTGATATCTGTTAAATGGCGCAATTTTTATGGCTAACACATTTTTGATCTCAACAAACTTTCTCCAGAATTCAACGCCCAGTGTCATTTGGCTTATCGCTTCCTGCAGATAAAATCCCATAATCGGTATGACTTCGGCCACCTGCCGGGCGTGGTCTATCAGTTCGTTTAAAGATCTTCCTCTCAGTGCTGTAAGGCTGAGCAATCCAAGATGATATCCGATCTCTCGAGCAAGTTCTGCTTCCTTCACTGCCTGCCCGGTCTCTCCTACGATACCGGCGATCATTATCGGTTCGTCGCAATTTGTGGATTCAATAAATTCTCCTGCCGTCTCGCCGGCCAGTTTTAGCACCGGTTGGTACAAGCCTATTTTCGGATTATGGATAGCAAACTGGGTTGTGTGCACGCCCACCGCCAATCCGCCTGCGCCGCAAGCAAGATAATAACGGGTCAATGCCTTTTGATGTTGCTCATCGATGTCATTGTCTACACGAAGGGCCAGTGGATGAGCTGGTATAACGCAACCTGAAAGAAGTCTATTGATGATATCTGAGTTCACCATAAAAAAGACCGCTATTAGAACTTACCATCACGTATATCGTATTTTGTCGGTTTATTTAAAACCTTTTTACCCGATGTTACCCATTTCACTATCACAGAAATCATTTCTTCAAGCGTTGTCGTCGGATAGCCATACTCACTGAAACAGTAGGATGCATTCGAAAGCAGGGCCGTCTGAGCCTCCTGAGATACAAATTTTGGTTCTTGACCAAGCTCCTTGCCAATTTGCTTGGCTAATTGACGGATAGGAACCGTATCCGATCCGGTTACATTGAGAATAGCCGGTGGTGATTTTGTCAGACTCATTGCATGGATGATATAGTCGTTGGCGTCCCTCTGCCAGATAAGATTAACGGCACCCATTGTCAAATCAATAGGTTCGTCGTTCAATATCTTAAGCGTCAGGTCAACTATAATCCCATATCGGGGTTCATTAGCGTAATTGAGTCTGACTATGGTCACCGGCGTTTTATAAAGCTGCGAGAAATACTCGAACATCCGCTCTCTGCCGAGGCAGGACTGGGCATATTCGCCTATCGGCTCGGGGATAGTCTGTTCTTTTGCCCCGCCACTGTTGATATCAACAAGAGGATAAACGTTGCCGGTGGAAAACACCACAATTCGTGCATCTTTATAATGCCGAGCTATCAGTCCGGGCAAGAAACTATTTAGTGCCCACGTTAACGGCTGATTGCCTGTTGTACCGAATTTCATGCCGGCTAAATAGAATACATTTTCTACTTTTGGTAATGTGCAATATTGTGGTTCATCCAGCAGGTCTGCCTCGATGGTCTTAACACCCGCCTCCTCGATTCTGGCCTTGACACCCTTTTCGCTAAATCGCGAAACGGCGTAAATATTCTTTTCGCCCGATGCCTTCTTGAGCATCATCGCCAGTGTTGGCCCCATCTTACCGCCCGCCCCTAAAACGGCGATATCACCACTTAATGTGGCAGCTACTTTCCTGGTTGCCTCCGTTGGCTCACTTAAAATATCCTCCAGCCCGCTTTCGTCTATTGAAGATATATCTGTCATACCTTCCTCGATGTTTGAGTTAGAGTATTAGCTATCCTAAAGGAGTCCCTACGACAGCATAAGCACAATTCGCCACAGTACCCGTACGGCCATAAATACAACAACCACTAATCCTAAGACGGTCAATATATTCAAAACAAGCGAATTACGTTGCTCACCCATAATGTCTTTCTGGTTCGCGAGCCATAGTATCGTCAAAGCCATCAGTGGATTACCTACGACCGTAAGAGCTGCGCCGAAGATGATNNNCATAGCTACAGCCATCCCAAATAACAGCACCATAACGGTAAAACGACGTGACCATGGATCGCTGAGCTTTGCAGGTTTACCGATTCCATCGGCCAATATGCTGCCCCCTATCATTGCGTTTATTACAAATGGATTCATAGCCACAGCAAAAAGACCGATGCAGAACAGTGTGTGAGCGCCTCTACCAAGTAAGGGCCGAAGTTGTGTCGCCAGCACGCCAATATTGTTTGCCTCCTGCCCACGCAGGACTGTACCGGCGGTGATTAGGATAATTGCGCTGACACCCGTAATTACACACACACCGGCTATCGAGTCACCAATTCCCCGGTCATAGTCTTTAATTGTCCATCCTTTCTCTCGGACCAGATTACCCTGGTACAGTGCTCCTGCTACTGAGAAAGTTGTCCCCAGCAGTGAAGCGATAAGTATCATGGGATCTGTAATGCCGGTCTCACCGCGGCTCGGAAAGCCAAGGGATACGCCTTCAGGCAGCCTCGGAATCAAACCTTTCAAAACACCCAAAAGGTCCGGGCGCACTACAAAGAGGTTCACTAAAAAGCAGATTAGTATCAAAGCCACCATGCCCTTCATAATCCGTTCGAGAGCGCGATATACCTGCTTCAGTGTGAAGATGAGCGTGATGATTAAGGCGTTAAATACCAATAATACACCGCTATCGATAATTTGTTTGGTCCTATCGCTCATCTGCTGCGGGTCTCCAAACAGACGCGCTACCCCAAGAGCATCAGCCGCGGCTGCAACTGCCAGGTTATTCGAAAACTGAAAAGCCGTGCAGATAAGACAAAGATTAATCCCGATTACGGCAGCAACAGGCCGGCCGAGACGGCGGGCTACCAGTGTGCAGGGCGTTGCTCCGCCCACAACGCCGATTCGAGCCGCTGTTGTCATATATGTACCCATGAGAAGGCCAGTAAAAAGCAGAAGCCACAGCAATTCGTATCCATGCCTGGCGCCGACATTGGAACTGATAAGTAAACTCCCCGGCCCGAATACCACGCAGGCGGTAATCAGGGCCGGGCCTATCGAACGCCACCACGGCGAACGCGTTTCGTGATTTGAAGCTGTGGATGTTTCAGTCATATGGCAATTCCTAACTCAAGTTTGTCTTCACACTTGCTCCGGGATTACGAAGGGCTTCCGGTATGTGCGTTTCGCAAGTATATTTGCCTGTTCGTGAAAATCACCGACAAATCTCTCTTTTTCAGTATCCATTGTAAGCCAGGGGCCAAGAATCCTCGGCGTAGCTTTAATATCCACTCCATTAACCAGCAAGTGTTCCTGGAAACGCTCGAAAGAATCAACCATTTCCTTATTACCCTTGATGACTTCCATTACCTCATCACGTGTACTTTCCTTGCCAATCTGATAGGAGATGTTACCCATATGACACAGAGCGCTGGAAAGGTGTCCTTCGGCGATGTCGGCATTGAGGTCGCTTACTTTACGGCTGCGAACAGCCTTGATAAAGTTAGCGTGATGTCCGCTGCCCCCCGTACGCTTGAACTGTCTTATTTTTTTGCCGTTGTTATCGTATGCCCACCCGCCCACAAAGTAACCATCTTCGCATTGAACCACTACTCCGGCCCGAGTTCCCCGAAAGTCATCCATCGCAGAATCACCTTTTGCTCTCGGCAACCCACGTACTTCAAAGATGATTGGAGCCGGCTTATAATCCAGAAAAACAATTTGTGTATTCGGTGTTTCGCCATCGTCGATATATCCGAACCGTCCGCCGATGCTCATTACTCGCTCCGGCAGGGCACTTTTACCCAGAAACCATTGACAAATATCCGTAAAATGGATTCCATTGTTGCCGAGGTCGCCGTTTCCGGTTGGCCAGACCCAGTGCCAGTCGTAATGCAGGTTCCTGCGCATAAGAGGCGCTTTTGGAGCAGGTCCACACCACAGGTTATAGTCCACCGACTCAGGAATCGGTTGCGGACTGCTCACCTTTCCGATACTGCCTCGTCGAACATAAACAATGCCATATACAATCACAATCTTGCCGAGATTTCCTTGTTGGATGTATTCGATAGCCTCCTGCAATCCTTCATCGGAGCGTCGCTGTGTGCCGGCCTGAACAATACGCTTATACTTGCGGGCCGCCTCGACCATCTTTCGGCCTTCCCAGATATTGTGCGAGACCGGCTTCTCGACGTAGACATCCTTGCCGGCCTGGCAGCCCCATATTGTCACCAGCGCGTGCCAGTGGTTCGGCGTGGCGGTAATAATCGCATCGATGTTCTTATCTTCCAGCAGCTTGCGGTAATCGGTATAGGTATCAACTTTTTCATTGCGCTCTTTGAATTTCTTCTCTTCGCGCTCCAGAAAGCTTTTATCCGCATCGCAGATTGCAACTACACGGACACCGGGAATCTTTCGAAACCAGTTAATATGATTACTGCCTTGGTTACGAATACCCACTACTGCCACGCGGATATCATCATTGGCACCTCGCACACGGGAGAAAGGCAACAACAATGCGGTTCCGGCCAGTACCGAACTCTTCACGAATCCTCGCCTCGTGATACGTCTCATTAGCGGCCTCCTTTTATAATCTAATTTCAAGTCTTGAAAACATCTTGCCTAAATAATACTGTAATCAATTCTCATGTTCCAGCTAATTTTATGTACATATTTCTGCTGTCAAGCATTGCCTGTCTATGTCGATCGGAAGGGCGATTGCACAAACTTTTCGAGGAAAATTATTGCAATATGGTTCTGGTTGAGGGACATTGATTTATGAACTGATACTCTTGACTCTGCGGATTGCCCTGTCCTTTTCATAGGGGCTGATATGACTGCGCCGAACAGCTTCGATCATGATAGATATTGTTTTGTCGTATGTATCCCGGTCGACAGGGTAGGGGATTCCATCTTTGCCGCCGTGGGCAAACGAATAGCGGGCCGGGTCCTCATATGAAGGCTCGGCTCCGTAAATAACCTCTGCAACCAGTGCTAGTGCCCGAATTGTCTTCGGCCCTACTCCCTTAAAAGCTACAAGCTCTTCATAACTTTCCGGCTGCCTGTCACAAAGTAGCTGAAGAATCTTCTCGAGATACCGGCTTCGGGAAAAATCCTCATAGACTACCGGATGTGTCCTGAATTTAGGGTCCTCTAATTGTAAAAGAGTCAGTTGCTGACCCTTGTGTTTGACGCTGACCATCTTGCTAAGATTGGATGAGTGCTTTCGAAGAATTTCTATGTCTTTCATCAGCGGCCGATACCCTGACGAAACAAAATCTACGCTTAACTCTTGTGTTTTTTTACTATCTTTCGCAGTAAGGTTTAGTGACCGCTGACGTTTTGCCGCAGTGACAATACCGGTATGGGGTTCACATACAAGGTCTTCGACGTTCTCGGAAAACCAGTGATAACGACGGGCGGAAACATTAATTTGATTCATACCCTGTTGAACCACCGCCCAGCTACCGTTTTTCGAAAAGAAAAAGCTGTGGTGATAAATCTGATAGCCGTCCTGAACAAGCGAGTTGTCCACCTTGGCGCTCATCCGTGAATTATAGACAAGATTGTCGGCACAATCACCCGGCAAACTCAGTTTATCTGCCCAGTTAGTAATTTCCTGTGGCGTTTTGCGTGAGGTCTTGCCTTTACCGCCACAGATAAAGACGCCAAGTTCTTCTTCCTGATACCGAATTGCCTCTTTTAGTGCGGCGGTCAATATCGTTGTCAGCCCCGAAGCGTTCCAGTCAAATGCCAGCACCGTTCCTAACGATTGGAACCATACCGGATCTGCAATCCTGCGCACAAATTCATCCGGTCCGAACTCAGCCACAAGGACCCTGGTCATTTCCCGCCCTAATTTGACCATCTTTGAAAATAACCACTTCGGGCAGGTGCCGTAATCAAGAGTAAATGTTGCGATCCCTCTTTGCATAATAAAACTCTAAAGGACAGCTTCAAAAAGGCATATTTGTTAAGCTTGCTTCCTTGCAATGCTATGGTGTCAGCCAAATCCCTCTAAATGTTTTTTTGTTTGGGTTGGTCAGGTACTTGTTCAAACAAGTCCCGTCTGCATTCAATTCCCCCTCTTCGCATTCAGAAGGAGAAGAGACCTTGATGGCTATGCTGCCGTCGTCACTGAGCAGCAAAAACTTGTCCGAATTTTTAAAGCAAATAAGTGCCTCAGGCTTGAAATTGCTTATATCTCGGCTTAATTCCCGAACAAGAACCGGCTCTCTCTCTTGTTCACCTGACCAGCGATATAAAGCGAATCTGAGTCCTTCGTTATACGGCCCGGCTATGATAAAGAATGCCTTATGAAAATCAGAATACTCCATGCTCCTTATTCCCAGACCTCCGAAATTCCACAACATCGGCTCACCGAATTTTGGTGCGCTTCTCCTTTCAATTACCTCTCTGGGATTGTTCAGGGCAATAACAATCGCTTTTATACTTGGACTTGATCTGTCAAATGGCCGGGGATTCCTGAATCCTATGTAGATTGTCTTGCCGTCGGCCGAGGCGCAAAGTCCCTCAATATTGAGCCCTGCTCTTTTAGGCGCAAGGAGTTTTCGCTCCGTTTTTGTAAGGTTTCCCTCGTCAAATCTGGTGGCTTTATCCAATCCTGTCTGCTGTGCATATTTGGTCTCGAGCAGGCTTTGGATAAGGGATCGGCACGGCATGCCCACGGGCCGGATGGTGACCTTCTCATTTTCGACCTTAACCGACGTGGCAAAAAAGCGATATCTGTTCGGCCGTATTTTCCCGTCCTTGTTCCTGCCGTGAGAACTTATCCAGTAAATGGTATCGCCGATCATCGTTGCCCCCTCGATATCGGCCTCAGGGTGCTCCGGATAAATATTAAGGAAATCTGTCAGGTCATAGCGGTAAACCGGTAAGCCGGCCCCCTTAATTCTGTAAACTCTCAGCACATTGTTCTCATCATCGGCCACAATGAACATCTTCTCACTAAGGCCAATCGCCGCCGAAGAATCACTCGTACCACGATAAACAAGAACTTCTTCCGTCGGTTTGTTAACAGTGGCGCCGGCCTTCACGCTGGGATGATTTTGCGACAGATTGCAGGATGCCGGCACGCTGCATATTAATAAAAAGAACACGATTTTGATTGTAATTTTCATTTCAGGCCGCATTTTAATCCGGGATTTCCCGATACGGCATCCCGAAAGATACTTTGTCTCATTAAAAACTGTACTACCGCCTATTCATTGTGCAAAAACCGCGGCTCTGTCCCATAATACCATTTTTTAACAATTAATAACAGCCTCTTATAATTAAAAAATATTCTTATTTGGCAAGCCAATACCCTCTCAATGCCCGGATTTTGCTTGATTCGAAACCTAAGATGTGTTACAATCTATATAGGATTTAGGTTAGGAAACAGGGCAGGGTGTGCATCAGTGGTGATGGAAGCCCCGTTTTTTCGGAATATCAGGTTGATATCTTTGGTGCGGTCTCTTTCTTTTGACTGCATACAAAGCAGCCTCGCGTTATGGCTGAAATGTATTCTAATGGAGAAGTAGTTATGAATGAAAGAATAAAAATGTATCATAGAAACTATATCTGTGTTCTCCTGGCAATTTCGCTGTTTGTTTCGCCTCTCACTGTCGGTGCCGAACAAACGATATTGAAATCGGGCCGTGAAAAGCTGAAAACCAGGGTTACGCTCAGTTGGGTGGAAAAACCTATCGAGACGGTACTAATGGATTTGGCTGAAGCGGCGAACATCGACATTATCAAAAGCCCGACGGTTACAGGAACTGTTACTGCAAAAGTAACTGATGTGCCTCTCGAAGAAGCCCTGACAAATATTCTGGCTGTGCATAATTCTACATACATAGCCACGGAAAATATGATCAGGGTCATTCAACTGCCGGTAACGGCTCCTCTGAAAGAGCCGCAAATCACAAGAATCTATAAAATCACTTATGCGGATCCTAACCAGGTCTTCATTGCTTTGGATGATTTCAAATCAGGTAAGGGCGAAATAGCAATAATAAAAGGCACCAGCCATATTATAGTTACGGACCAGGAACACAAAATCAAAGCTATGGACGAACTTGTTGAGCGAATAGATCAAATGACACCGCAGGTGCTGATTGAGGTAAGAATCTATGATGTAACCACCAGGGAAGGCTTCGAATTGGACCCCCGGTGGCATCTTAGCAACAAACCATACCCTATGGGCCCCATGCCAACGCCGGATGAAATAAAGACCATTCAAACCAGCCCGGAGAGCACCTATTCCAAACAAAAAAGAACAGATATGACATGGATGCAGGTTGCAGGGGAAAGACCAGTCTATCCTCCTACTGATCCTCCGGCTTGGGTAGATGGCTATCCTGACCCCAATCACGTTTGGTTTGCTGGAGGAGATACTGCTCCTGTTACTGAAAGGATCGAAGAGCAGTGGACTCAGGAACCAGGCGGTACAAGGATTGAAAAGACATATAGTAATCCGTCTCCATTTATGTATGGCCGGCGCAGGGATGACTTTATAGGCGGCTCATTTGACCGTTACTCAGGTGGTACTCTGCACATCAGTCTTCTGGACGATGCAATCGACTTAAACTTTGTATTGTCTGTTCTCCACAGTCAGGTTGATGCCAGGCTTCTTGCCAATCCTCGAATTCTCGTCCTCGATAATGAAACCGCCGATTTTGAGATCGTACGAGAAACTCCCTATAGAGAGTTCCAGCAGGTAGGCAGGCTGGACCCCATATCTTATACGGCATTTAAGAATATCGGTGTCGACCTTAAGGTTACTCCGCATATCGCAAGGGATGGAATGCTGAGATTACATGTTGTACCACAATTTAGTACGCTGGTTAGCCAGGTTCCTACTGCTACTGCTGATGGTTTTGTCAACACTTTGCCTGCTCCGATTGTTGATGCACGCCGCGTTGATACGAAGACCATGATAAGAGATGGCCAGACTATCGTCTTAGGCGGCCTCAGAAAAAGGGAGGTTTCAAAAGGCATTTCAAAAGTGCCCGTACTTAGCGATATGCCGCTTATTGGAGGTCTGTTCAAATCTGAAACCGAATCCAAGGTAATAAAAGAGCTTGTCGTATTTATCACTGCAAGAATCGTTACAGAGCCCACTTTTTCAAAAAGAGAGCAACAACTGTATAGTGAGACGAAGTTTGAGCCACCGAAGATTGAGAAAACCCGCATAGAGAAAGGTGAATTCGATAGCACCAAAACCGAAGAATCTGAAATCACAGATTCACTCGACTTATTATTGAAAAAACTGGAAGCACCTGAAGAATAATTTAAGATATTTGCTGATAAAGGTTTGCATTCTCAAAAAATCGCGCTAAATTGCAAGAAA
>JABAHS010013432.1_pt3 | contig 26141 bp, 25 predicted proteins | sample 7062111 | NCBI WGS metagenome assembly JABAHS01 (sample SAMN14534600, study PRJNA622989) | marine sediment metagenome | biome: marine biome [ENVO:00000428]; feature: marine pelagic biome [ENVO:01000023]; material: deep marine sediment [ENVO:00002113]; isolation source: pool of 4 deep marine... | reverse complement strand
GCGCGCGCGCCGTGCGGCTCGCCGAGGAAGTGCTTTACCGCGCGCTGTCGCTCGGTCTGAGCTTCAAGGTGTCCATGGGCAACGTGATCACGCTGTCGCCGCCGCTCACCGTCACTCAGGCGGAGCTCGACGCGGCGCTGGATATCCTCGAAGGCGCGCTGGACGAATCCTGGCGGCAGCTCGGCGCCCCCGGCACGCCTTCACCGCGAGCGGCGCGCTGACAGGCGCTGCGGCCGCCCGGCACCGGCATCGCGGGGCGGCGTCCTCGGCACCGCCACCGCGCCGGCCGGGGGCCGGCGCGCGGGCGGGTCAGCGGCGCATGCCCGGCAGCACCAGCCGCTCGATCCAGTTGCGCACCTCGACACAGCGGACGTCCTCGTTGGTGACGTCGTGATCGATGCCCAGCATCCACGCCAGGTCGGTGCGCGCCGGTTCGCGATGCAGCGTCTCGAGCCGCTCGACGTAGTCGAGCCCCGCCTGACGATCGGCGAAGAAGCCGAGACCCACCAGCCGGTCGACGCGGCAGAAGGTCAGACGCGCGAGCTCGTGCAGGTCGTACTCGGGGTGGTATTGCACCGCCCACATGGTGCCGCCTCGCCACGTGATGGCCACCGCCTGCACCGAGGTGAAGGCATTGGAGGCAAGCAGGGTCGCGCCAGGAGGCAGATGGGTGACCTCGTCCTCGTGGCTGATGAAGGCGTCGAACACGCTGGCCTTGCCGCTGTACATCGGATGGGAGCGTCCCTCCGGCGTGAGCGCGATCTTGCGCGCGATGCCCATCTCGCGGCCGCGCGGATTGGCGGCGCAGCGCCCGCCGGCCGCGACGACGGCGATCTGCGCCGCCCAGCAGCTGCCGAAGCTCGGCACGCGCGCCTCGAACGCCGCGCGCGCGAGCTCGATCTGCGGCGCGACGTCGGGATCGCCGTCTCGGTGCACGCACAGGCTCGAGCCGGTCCAGGCCATGCCGTCGTAGGCTTCGAGCGCCGCGCCCCGCGGCAGCGAGACGCCGGGGTCCGCCGGGTAGACGATGTCCACGGTGCACCCGGGCCGGCAGCGCTTGAGCATCTTCTCGTAGAGCAGTCCTGCCGGAGTCGCCCCGCCGGCGGCAAGCTCCTCGCGGCCCTGCTTCTTGTAGCCGTCGACGACGAGAAAATGCGGATCGGCCGCCATGTCGCGTCAAACGCCTTCGGTCGCGCGCGCGGCTTTGCCTGCCGTGCTCCGTGAGCGCCTGCGCATCAGCCTTGAGCGGCGAGCCGCTCGATCACCGCCGGCAGCTCACGGTGGCTGGCGCAGACGGCGTCGGCGGACGTGGCGTCGGCGTCGTTGGCGCGCGTAGCGGTGAACAGGATCGCCTTCATGCCGAGCGCCTGCGGTCCCTTGATGTCGTTGTGGTCGCGGTCGCCGACGTGCACCATCTCTTCGATGGCGACGCCCATCTGGGCGGCGGCCGCGGCGAACATGTCGCGGTGCGGCTTCGAATGCCCCACCTCGTCGGAGAAGGCAAAGCCACTGAAATAGTCCTTGAGTCCGTGCATGGCGAGCCACTGACGCAGGCAGCGCCCCGGCGAGACGATGGCATCGGAAACGACGGACAGCTTGAATCGCCTCGAGATCGCCGCGAGCGCCTCGCCGATGCCCTCGATGGGGTCGGGCGCGATGCGCAGCTCCATCTCCTCGTGATCGGTGACGACGCGCTCGAGCACCTCGTCGGGCAACGTGCGACCGAGACCGCCGAGCACCACTGCGAGGCGCTCGCGCACGGTCCAGGTGACGTGCTGATCGTGCCAGACGTGGTTGAAGGCCGCGTCGGCGACGTCGTAGGCGAGGCGCACGTCCTCGAATTGCGTGGGCGCAACCGCGTTAAGTGCTTCCCAAAGCAAGTGGCGGCGCTCCTCCTTCTTTGCGCGCAGGCCGCGACTCGCGCGCTTGGGCTCGTCCGAATCGTCGTGAATGACCGTATCCCAGAGGTCGAAGGTAACTGCCTTGATCATGTTCGCTATCGCTTGCCTTGTTTGCGTGTCGGCGGCGATGCGGACGCATCGCGCACCGCTCGCCGGCCCTACATTTTAATCCGTTCCATGCCGGCGTCGTAGAGCGGCTCGAGGTGAATCTTCGCGGCGACGCGCTGCGTGGCGACCTCGAGCTCGTAGCGACCCGCGCTCAGGAACTCACGGTCGATGCCGGCGACCCGGCGCACGTAACCGTAGCCGATGGCGCAACCGACGGTGTGACCGTAGCCCGCGCTGGTGAGCCAGCCGACGCGCTCCCCGTCGCGGTATATCGTCTCGCGCCCGATGAGCACCACATCCGGGTCGTCCACGGTGAAGCCGGCAAACCGCTTCGTGCCGGGCGCCGTGCGTTGGCGCACCAGGGCCTCGCGTCCAAGAAAGTCGACGTCCGTGCCCAGCTTGACGGCCCAGCCGAGCCCGGCCTCCAGCGGCGTGTGGTCCGGCGTCAGGTCCGATCCCCAGGCCCGGTAGCCCTTCTCCAGGCGCAGGCTCTCGATGGCGCGGTAGCCGGCGTTGGCGATGCCGTGAGCCTGGCCGGCCTGCATCAGCGCCTCGTAGACGCTCACGGCGTAGTCGACGCCCACGTGCAGCTCCCAGCCGAGCTCGCCCACGTAGGTGATGCGCAGCGCCCGCACCGGCGCCCCGGCAACGCGGATCTCGCGCACGCGCGCGAAGGGGAAAGCCGCGTTGGAGAGCTCGTCCGCGCTGAGGGCGCTCAACACGTCACGCGCCGCCGGCCCCATCACGGAGATCACCGCGTAGGCCGAGGTGACGTCCACCAGGTGCGCGTCGAGGCCGGCGGGCACGTTGGTGCGGATCCAGTGCGCGTCGTGGGTCGCGAAGCCGGTTCCGGTGACGAGGTAAAACGTCTCGCCGTCGAGCCGCGCCACCGTGAGGTCGCACTCGATGCCGCCGCGGCTGTTCAGCATCTGCGTGTACGCGACCGTGCCCGGAGCACGCTCGACGTCGTTGGCGCAGATCCAGCTCAGGGCGCGGGCGGCATCGCGGCCGACCACGAGAAACTTGGCAAAGGAGCTCTGATCGAACACCGCCACTCGCTCGCGCGTCGCGCGGTGCTCCGCCGCGACGTGCTCGAACCAGTTCTGGCGTTCGAACGAGTACTGGTCGCGCGGCTCCACCCCCGGCGGCGCGAACCAGTTGGGGCGCTCCCAGCCGAGCTTCTCGCCGAAGCACGCGCGCGCCGACTCGAGCAGCCCGTACAGAGGCGAGCGCCGCAACGGGCGAGCGCTCTCGTGCTCCTCGAACGGCCACGCGATCGCGTAGTGCTTGCCATAGAGCTCCAGCGTCCGCCGCCGCACCCAGCCGGTGTCCCGGTGCGGGCTGCCGAAACGGCGAATGTCGACGGCCCACAGATCGTAGGGGGCCTCACCGCCCACGATCCACTGCGCCAGGGCTTTGCCGGCGCCGCCGCCCGAGGCGATGCCGAAGGCGTTGAAGCCCGCGGCAACGAAGTAACCCCTCACCTCGGGCGCCTCGCCGAGGATGAAGTTGCCGTCGGGGGTGAAGCTCTCGGGGCCGTTGATCAGCGACTTGACCCCCGCCGTCTCCAGGGCCGGCACCCGCGGCAGCGCCAGCCGCATGACCTGCTCGAAGTGGTCCCAGTCGCCATCGAGCAGCGTGAAGTGAAACCCGGGCGGAATGCCCTGCACCGCCCACGGCAACGGGTCGGGCTCGTAGCCGCCCATCACCAGGCCGCCGACCTCCTCCTTGTAATAGGTCAGCCGGTCGGGGTCGCGCAGCGTCGGCAGCTCCGCAGTGACCCCGGCGATGGGCTCGGTGACGAGATACTGGTGCTGCACCGAAACCAGCGGCACGTTCACGCCGGCGAGCTCGCCGAACTCACGCGCCCACTGGCCGCAGCAGTTGACCACCACCTCGCAGGCGACCGCGCCCTGATCGGTCACCACGCCCGTGACGCGACCTCTCTCGACACCTACTCCCGTGACGTCGCAGTCCTCGACGAAGGTGGCGCCGTGCACACGGGCGCCGCGCGCCAGCGCCTGCGTGATGTCCGAGGGGTTCGCCTGCCCGTCCGTGGGCAGGAACGCGGCGCCGACGACATCGCTGACGTCCATGAGCGGCCACAGCTCCTGCGCCTCCCGCGGCGTGAGCAGGTGCATCTCCAGGCCGAAGCTGCGCGCCGTGGTCGCCTGGCGCTTCAACTCGATCAGACGCGGTGCGGTGCAGGCGAGGCGCAGACCGCCGTTCATCTTCCAGCCGGTCGCGAGCCCCGTCTCCCGCTCCAGGCGGTCGTAGAGGGCCACGGAGTGCCCGAGCAGCTGCGTGACACCGGCCTGGCTGCGCAACTGGCCCACCAGCCCGGCGGCATGCCAGGTGCTGCCGCCGCTCAGCTTGTGTCGCTCGAGCAGCAACACCTCCCAGCCCATCTTTGCCAGGTGGTAGGCGGTGGAGCAGCCGACGATGCCGCCGCCGACGACCACGGCCCGCGCTTGGCCAGGCAGCGCCGTCATGTGCGCTCACCCCGCCGTGCCCGCGCCTGCTTGGCCCGCGAACGTGCCTTCACCGCGCGCGGCCCTGCCGGTAATGCTCCCAGGCGGCCTCGAAGCGGCGCAGATTCTCCTGCGTGTAGGCGGCGTAGTCGAAATCGAGCTGTGAGTGAATCTCGGACACCATGCTCCACATGCTCTCTCGCAGCAAAGAGGCGCACTTCATGGCCGCATAGCGATGCCGCAGCCGATCGTCGACGCCATCACCGAAGTACTCCTCCAGCAGCCAGTCCTCCTGCGCTTCACCAAGCTGGTTGTTGGAGGCGAGCCCGCCGAGATCGAACAGCGGGCTGTTGAAGCCCGCGTAGTCCCAGTCGACCAGCCACAGCCGCGTGCCGTCGTCGATGAAGTTGGCGGCCAGCAGGTCGTTGTGACCGAACACGAGACGTATCTCGCCGACAGCCGCCTCGAGCTCCGCGGCGATCTGCAGGAGTCGCGGCAGCTCGGGCACCCTGTGGCTGCCCCCGTCGCGCAGCGTCGCGGCGTAATCGCGCAGGACGTGAAACACCCAGAATGCAAGCGCGGGGCCGCGCAGATACTGGGGCACCTCGTCGTGGCAGCGCCGCACGAGCGTGACGATGCGCGAGAGGTTGTCCGGCCGGCGCACGTCGTCTTCTGTGAGCGTCCGCCCGACGATGAAGCGCAGCACGATGGCCCCCGGCTCGGCGTGCACGACGGCGGGGGAGAGACCCGCCGCCGCCGCGGCCCGGCTGGCGGCGAGCTCGTGAAAGCGCATCACGCCGTGCTCGGGAATGTCGTCGCCGATACGGACGAAAAACGTCTCGCCGCCGTCGCACACGGTGAAATTGGCGTTGGTGATGCCCCCCTCGAGCGGCTCGGGGTTCACCGCTCCCCTCCAGCAGGACAGGCTCGCGGCCTTCGCAATCGCGTCTGTCGTCATCGCATCAGTATACTGTCCCGCGCCGCGGCGCGACGGCCCGGGTGGAGCTGCAGCGCGACCCGGCGGCGTCGCGCCACGGCATCAGGCGAGACCGAGCCGTCGCTTCCTGCGCACGACCCAGGCGCTGATCAGACGGTCCGCGATCATGGCGATGAAGGCCACGCACAGGCCCGCCACGATGCCGCGTCCGGTGTCGGCCTTGGTCAGCGCGATGTAGACCTCCTGGCCGAGGTCGCGCGTGCCCACCAGCGCCGTGATCACCAGCATGGCGAGCGCCATCATGATCACCTGATTCACGCCGAGCATGATCTCCGGCAGGGCAATGGGGAACTGGACCTTCCACAGGATCTGCCGGCGCGAGCAGCCGGCCGCGGTGGCGGCTTCCACCAGGGCCGCCGGCACCTGGCGGATGCCGTGGTCGGTGTAGCGGATGGCCGGCGCCAGCGCATAGGCAATGACGGCCAGCATCGCAGAGAAATCCCCCACGCGGAAGAGCATGACCACCGGGATGAGATAGACGAACGACGGCAGCGTCTGCAGCGTGTCGATGAGGACCTGAACGATACGGTGTGCGCGCTCGTTGCGGGCCGCCACGATGCCGATGGGAATCCCGATGGCGCAAGCGATGACGACGGAGATACCGCACAGGTAGACCGAGATCATCGACTTCTCCCAATTGCCCGTGACCGCCATGAACAGCGCCAGTGACCCCGTGACCAGCGCCAGGTGCCGGCCGCCGAGCTGCCAGCCCGCCAGCGCCACCAGCGCGACCACCCCGATCCAGGGCAGCTCCAGCAGAAAACGCTTCACGGGGATGAGCACGTGCAGGAGCAGCCACGATTTGACCGCGTCGAGCTCGTCGAAGAAGTTGATGTTGATCCAGGAAACCAGGTCGTTCCAGAACGGCCCTGTGGTGATCTGCAGACTGTCGGGCACCGTGCGCAGCCCCGGCAAGATCGCGCCGGCGAGCGAGGTCACGACGATGACGCCGAGCGCGGCCACCAGGTAGGGATGGCGATGCCAGAAACGGTGCGGCGTCTCGTGGTGCCCGGGCGGCGGTCGGTTGGCGAAGGCCTGACTGAGCCTGTCCAGGGCGATGGCGAGCAGCGTAATCGCGACGCCTGCCTCGATGCCTGCGCCGATCTGCAGTCGTTTCAACGACGACAGGACATCGAAACCCAGCCCGCCGGCACCGATCATGGAAGCGATGATGACCATGTTGAGCGACAGCATGATCACCTGGTTGACGCCGACCATGAGCGTCGGCCGCGCCGAGGGGACCTGCACCTTCCACAGCAGCTGGCGCCGCGAGCAGCCCGCCATGCGGCCGAACTCGACGACCTCGACGGCCACCTGCTTGAGCGCCAGCATGGTGCAGCGAACCATGGGTGGTGTCGCGTAGATGATGGTCGCCACCATCGCCGCCACCGGGCCGAAGCCGAAGAGGAACAGCACCGGCACCAGGTAGGCGAACACCGGCACCGTCTGCATGAGGTCGAGCAGCGGCGTGATCAGCCGCTCGGCCCGCACACTGCGAAAACCGAGGATGCCGACTAGCATGCCCACCGCGACCCCTATGGGCACGGCGATGACGATCGACGACAGCGTCACCATGGCGCTGTCCCATTGACCGAAGAATGCCAGGTAGAGAAAGCAGATTCCCACCAACGCCGCGAGCTTCCAGCCCCCGACGCGGTGACCCAGCAGGGAGAATACGACAGTGACCGCGAGCCAGGACAAATGCGGCAGCTCGAGCACGACGCCGTTGGCGAGGGTAATTTCGTAGCCGCTGGCGAGAAGGCCCTCGGCGGCGGCGAGCGGCCAGTTGAGCAGCCATGCGAGCGAGCGGGTCAGCTCCTTGAAGGTGAACAGGCCGAGGTCGAGGTCGTTGATCAGCCACTTCATGAAGTCGCTGATCCAATAGCGCAGGGGGAGCTGCCACTGCTTGGGGTACGTCACCGCCCAGGGCCAGGCCTCCTGCGCAAGATAGACGATCAGCACGAGGGCCACAGCGGCGCCCCACACCAGCGACCACCCACGACGCGCCGGCGCACGGGCGGGCGCGTCGTGCGCGGCGACGTCGCTCACGAGGGCTCGTTCCGGCCGACCAGCACGTCCAGCACGGCTTTGCGCGAGAGGCGACCGACGACGTTGCCCTCGCCGTCGGCGACCGCCACATCCGCGTCGGCGTCGACGAGTCGCGGCGCCAGATCCTCGACCTTCGTCTCGAGCGACACGGTGCCGACGAGAGCGCGCGCGGTGTCTGCCGGCGCCATGATCGCGCCCGCCGACAGCACTTTCGCCCGCGGAATGTCGCGCGTGAACTCGGCGACGTAGGCCGTGGCCGGCCGCAGCACCAGCTCCTCGGCCGTGCCCACCTGGATGATGCGCCCGTCCTGCATGATGGCGATGCGATCGGCCAAACGAATGGCTTCGTCGAAGTCGTGCGTGATGAACACGATGGTCTTGTGGAGCATGCTCTGCAGGCGCAGGAACTCATCCTGCATTTCGCGACGGATGAGAGGGTCGAGCGCCGAGAAGGGCTCGTCGAGAAACCAGATGTCCGGCTCTACCGCCAGCGAGCGGGCGATGCCGACTCGTTGCTGTTGTCCACCGGAGAGCTCGCTCGGATAGTAGTTCTCGCGTCCCTTCAGACCGACCAGCTCGATGACCTCGCGCGCGCGCTGCTCACGCCCGGCGCGTTCCACGCCCTGGACCTCGAGAGGGAAAGCGACGTTGCGCAGCACGCTCAGGTGCGGCAACAGGGCAAAGTGCTGGAACACCATGCCCATCTTGTGCCGCCGGATGTCGATGAGCTGCTTCTCCGAGGCCCGCAGCAGATCGAGATCGTCGAAGAGGATGCGGCCGGCGGTCGGCTCGATCAGCCGCGACAGGCAGCGCACGAGCGTGGACTTGCCCGAGCCCGAGAGGCCCATGATGACGAAGATCTCGCCCTCGGCGACCTCGAAGCTCGCGTCGCATACGGCACCGATGACCCCCGCCGCCAGCAACTGCTCCGGCGAGGGTTGCCCGCCGTGGGCATGCAGCAGCGCTTCGACGTTGGCGCCGAAGAGCTTCCACACGCCCTCGCAGACGATCTTGGGTGGGGTCGTGGGACTGCCGCCCGGATGCGACATGACGCTCGGTCCGCAAGCAGACCGCCGGACCTCGCGCCCGGCGGCTGCAACGGTTCGCAGTGCTTGCGGAGCTCAGTTACACTGCGTCCACGGCTTCCACGTACCCTCGTTGTCCTTGATCCACTGCGCAACGACCTCGTCGACCTCGCGCCCGTCGAGATCGACCTCGCCGACCATCTCACCCATCTCCTGGTTGGTGATCTTGAAGTTGCGCACGGCCTGGTAGGCACACGGCCACTTCTGCTCGCCGCCTTTCCAGCCGACCTTCTTGATCCAGCCGCGCGGCTTGCCGCAGTCGTAGGCCATGTCGGGGTTGGTGCCCCACTTCGGATCGTTGTAGCACTCCTCGGTGTAGCGCGGAAAATTCACCCACTCGCCCTTGTACTTGATCGGCGCCCAGTGCGGCGTGTACACCCAGGCGAGTATGGGCGCTTTGCGCTCATAGGCCGACTGTATCTCCGCGAACAGGGCGGCGTCGGTGCCGGCATGCACGACCTCGTAGTCGAGCCCGAGCGCCTCGGCGCGCTCGTCGTCGAAGCCGGCCCAGGTGACCGGCCCGCCGAGGTAACGGCCCTTGGGATGAGTCTCGGGCGTGGAGAACGCTTCGGCGCACTCGTTCAGCGCCTTCCAGTCGGGCAGCCCGGGACACTTCTCCTTCATGTACACGGGGTACCACCACTCCTCGATGGCCTTCATGCCGGTCTCGCCGAGATCGACGGTCTTGCCGGTCTTGAGGCTCTCGTCCATGGCCTGCTTGCCGGTGGTCTCCCACATCTCCATGGCGACGTGCAGATCGCCCGACTCCAGGCCGGCGAACTGGGCGATGTAGTCGGCCTGCTGGTACTCGACGTTGTAGCCCATCTCCTCGAGCACCCGGCCCATGATGTGGGTGGTGATGTACTGGCCGGTCCAGTCGTGAATGGTCAGGATGATGGGATCCTGCGACTCGGGCACGTCGGCCGCCGCCGCACCCGGCAACGCAATGCAAGCCGCCAACACGCCGCCCGCGATCGGATTGAGGTACCTGCTCATGATGCTCCTCCTCAGCTTTATGGAAAGGCGCCTGCGCCGCCGCCGTGTGGCCGGGCGGCGACCAGGTCGCTCGCGCAGTTGCGCGATTATTCTAATGGCTACCTGCCGCCAGGCAAATCATCGCAGCGGGTCTTGCCGGGCGCAGACGCCGCCTGGGCGGAAACCGTCGGGGGCGTCCCGCTAAAGCCTGTAGACGATGAGCGATACGCTCGCTTCGACGGCGGGCACGACCACGCTGCGATCGTTGTTGTGCAACACGACGCGCAGATCATGGGTGCCGTCGGTGGTCTCCTGCGGCAGGACGACGGTGGTGGAGGACCCGGCGCTCTCGGCGAGGTAGTCGTCGCCCGTGGCGCCGTCGAGATACACGCGGTAGTGGCCAACGCCCGCCTCGTTGGCGGCACCGATGCCTTCGGGATCGAGCTCGAAGCCCGTCGCCGTCACGCTCACCGTGATCACGTCTCCGGGCTGCACGGCGTGCGTCTTGTCGGCGGCGACCCGCAAGGCGGCGGCGCCGGGCGCGGCCGCGGGAACCGGCTCCTGCCCCGCGGGCGCCGACGGCTCCTGCTCGCCGCAACCGCCCAGCGTCAGCAAGACGGCGGCGATGATTGTCAGAGTCGTCCTCAGCATGGCGCGCTCTCCAGGGACGGTGCGGCGGTGAGACTATTAAACCACATCACGTAACGGATGCGCCTGCGGGCACGCGTGCACGCGTGACGAAAACCGCAGCGCGGGCGTGCGCTTCGCGGTGGTATCATGACATCTCCCCAGGACGGCAACGACCACGCGATGAGCGAGCACCCGGAACAGCGCCTGGCCGACCAGGGCCCAGCGGAGCGTGAACCCGACTGGGAGACGCTCGCCGACTTCGCCGCCGAACTCGCCGACATCGCCCGCGCCGAGACCCTGAGCTACTTCCGCCGCGGTATCGACGTCGAGCACAAGGGCGACCGTTCGCCGGTGACCGTTGCCGATCGCGCCACCGAGCAGGCCTTGCGCAAGCACATCAGCGAGCGTTATCCGCACCACGGCGTCGTCGGCGAGGAGTTCGGCTCGAGCAGCCGCGACACGACGTTCACCTGGGTAATCGATCCCATCGACGGCACCAAGAGTTTCATCACCGGTAAACCCACTTTCGGCTGCCTGATCGCCTTGCTCGAAAACGACGCGGCGCGCATCGGGGTCATCGAGATGCCGGCTCTGCACGAGCGCTGGATCGGCTCGCCCGGACGGGGCACGACGCTCAACGCCGCCGCCTGCCGCACGCGCGACACCGAGCGGCTGGAGCGGGCGGCGGTGTATGCGACCACACCGGACATGTTCGATCCCCTCGAGCGGCGCTGCTTCGACGCCGTGTCGGCCGCGGCGCGCTTTCGCTGCTTCGGCGCCGACTGCTACGCGTACGGGCTCCTCGCCTCGGGGCACGTTGACCTGGTCATGGAGGCCGGCATGGGCGCGCACGATTTTCTTGCCCTGGTGCCGGTGGTCGCGGGCGCCGGCGGTGTCATCACCGACTGGGCCGGCGCACCGCTCGGGCGCCACTCCGGGGGCCGGGTGCTGGCAGCGGCCACGCCGCGGCTGCACGCCGGCGCACTCGCCGTCATCCGCCGCACGCTGGACGCCGCCTGAGAATACGGCGCGGCGCAGCAGCTAAGGGTCTCCGGGCACGGCGTAGGCCGGCGCGGCTTCCGGGTTCACGGCTCGCAGGATGTAGGCCTCGATCTGCGGCTCGTAGGCGCGCCACAGATCGCGCAGGGCACCCACCGGGTCGCGGTCGTGCCAGTCGACGCGCAGGTCGACCACCGGCCAGGGGTGTTGGTGCGCAACCAGCAGCGCCGCCGAGTGGACCCGACCCATCTCGCCGCCGGCCCGCAGTCCGGCTTCCAGGCCGCGCAGCAACCGCTCGGCCAGATGTGCTCCGGCGGCGGAGGCAAATCCCTCGACGACGGCGTCGGGCACCGCCGTGCTCGCGAGGAGGTTTCCCGCCGCGACGCAACCCTCGCCCTGCGCCACCGCGTGCGTGCCGAGAATGCGCTCGCCGGTGAAGTGCGCGGTGGTGCCGTGGGCGTCGACCGCCGTCAGCTGCCGAAAACCGGCGAAGGCAAGCCCGGCGGTGACCTCCCGCAACGCCTGCGCGGCGGGCAGACCCGCGCTCAGCCGGTCCAGGACCCGCTCGCCCAACCCCGGGTCGGTGACATTCTGGGTCGCCACCGCCCCGACGCCGGCGCGCACCCAGGGACAACGGCTGCCGACGCAGATGCTGGACGTGGTGATGCCGACGCCGAGCATTCCCGTGCGTGAGCATCGCGCGACGATGGAAAAGGTCATGCTCCCCTGCCCCTGGGCGGAACCCATGCGCGTGCAAGCGAGCGGCCTCGCCGGGGAAATGGAGGCGCCCCACGACGACCGCAGCGCCGCATTGTAGCGCGCAGCGACCGTCGGCGGGTCGTAAAAGGAGGGATCTCATGCATCCGTCGCGCGGGGGCGCACGGTGGGCTTGGCACGGCGTAGCCGGGTCGATACAGTCGCAGCCATGAGATCACTCGTCGGCGCGCTCTGCCTGCTGCTGGTGACGGCCTGGGCACATCCCGGCCGCAGCGACCAGAGCGATGCGCGTCTCGACGAACTTTTCGCGGCGCTGCATCAGACCGGCGACCGCACGCTCGGCGCGCAGCTGACGGCGCGCATCTGGCAGATCTGGTTCGAGACCGATGACGCAGAGGCGGCGGCACTGTTGCAGGCCGGCGAGAGCGCCATGGCGGAGCGGCGGTTCACCGAGGCGTTGGGTGCGTTCAACAAGCTGGTGGAGCGGGCGCCGGATTTCGCAGAGGGCTGGAACCGCCGCGCGACCCTTTACTACCTCATGGGGCAGTATGCCAAATCCGCCGTCGACGTGCAGCGCACGCTCTCGCTCGAGCCGCGGCATTTCGGCGCCATGTCCGGCCTCGGCCTGCTGTTCCTGGCGCTGGAGAAGTACGCAGCGGCGCGGGAAGCATTCGAGGACGCCCTCGAGATGAACCCGCACTTGGACGGGCCGCGTCAGAACATCGAGCTGATCCGCCGCCGCCAGCAAGGCGCCGCGATATAACCCCGCTCGCGGTCACACCCGACGCACTTGCCGGCATGCCGCCCGTCCGGTAACGTCGAGCGCGATCAGGGTCGCACATGCGATCGTCAGCGGCGGCCGGACGAGCCGCGTCGCCAGCGAGCATCGAGTCCGCTCGAGGAGGTTGCCGTGAGTGCCTACATAGTGGCCCAGATAGAGATTGAAGACATCGAGCGGTACGAGCAGTACCGGCAGACGGTCATGCCTACGATCGAGGCCTACGGTGGGCGCTTCGTGGTGCGCGGCGGCAACCCGCAGACGCTCGAGGGCAGCTGGACGCCATCGCGGGTCGTGATCATCGAGTTCGACAGCCTCGACAGCGCCAAGGCCTGGCACGAATCCGTCGAGTACGCCCCCGCCAGGCAGCTGCGTCAGACGGCGGCGCGCTCGGAGATGATACTGGTGGAAGGGGTCTAGCGCGGGCCCGGCGTTGTCGTGAACGCCGCGGGTCCTGCCGCCCCGGAGAAACCAATCGCATGAACGCAACCGCGCGCATGTTCGAGCGAGCACGCGAGGCCGCTCGGCGCCTGCGCGGACACGCCAACCGCACCCCCGTGCTCACCTCCCGCACGCTGAACGAACGCGTCGGCGCCAGCGTGTTCCTCAAGTGCGAGAACTTCCAGCGCGTCGGCGCGTTCAAGTTCCGCGGCGCCTACAACGCCATCTCCAGCCTGTCCGACGAGCAGAGACGCCGCGGCGTCATCACGCATTCGTCGGGCAACCACGCGCAGGCCGTCGCGCTCGTCGGCAAGCTGCTGGGCGTGAAGACGACGGTGGTGATGCCGAACAACGCGCCCGCCATCAAGCTCGCCGCCACGCAGGGCTACGGCGCCACGGTGATCGGCTTCGACCCGCAGCAGGAAAAACGCGAAGCCATCTCGGCACGGCTCGCGCGGGCGCACGGCTACACGCTCGTGCCGCCGTTCGACCACGTCGACGTCATCGCGGGCCAGGCAACCGCAGCGCTGGAGCTGTTCGAACAAGCGGCGGATCTCGACATGCTGCTGGTGCCGTGCGGGGGCGGCGGCCTGCTCAGCGGCTGCGCCGTTGCCGCGAGCGTTCTGCGCCCCGCCTGCCGCGTGATCGGCATCGAGCCCGCGGTGGCCGACGATGCCGTGCGCTCGTTTCGCACCGGCAAGCTGCACCGCGTCGAGAATCCGCCGACCATCGCCGATGGAACACGCAACGAGTCGCTCGGCGAGATCACCTTCGCGCTCATCCGCGCGCACGTCGCCGACATGCAGACGGTGTCCGAGGAGGACATCAAGGAGGCCGTGCGCTTTCTCTTCTACCGCACCAAGCTCGTCGTCGAGCCGTCGGGCGCCCTCGGCGTGGCGGCGCTGCTGGCGGGGGCGGTGCCGGTGTCGGGACGCGTGGGCGTCATGGTGAGCGGCGGCAACATCGACGCCGACACGCTCTGCGGCATCCTCGCCCGGGCTGCGGGCGGCCCCTGAGACGCAGCGCTGCGACGCCGACCCCGGGTGGATCAACGACGGGGCTCGCCCACCGTGAGCTGCGCACCACCGAGACCGTCCACCTCGATCTCGACCCGATCGTGCGCCTCGAGCCACACGGTCTGCACGACGCTGCCGAGCAGCACGAAGCACCCACCGCTCAGAGGCCGGCCAAGACGCACGCGCTGATTGGCCAGCCACGCGAGCGCCTCGAGGGGATGCCCCAGGATGTCGGCGCCGCGCCCCTCCCCGCACAGCCGTGCGTTCACCCGCATGCGCCCCGCCGTCGCCGCCAGGTCCAGCGAGCGCCAGTCCCGCACGGGCTCGCCGAGCACGCAGCCGGCGCCGAAGAAGTCGTCGCCGGTCAGCGTCGGCGCGCCCAGTGTGGCGAAATCGCTATAGCGATCCTCGACGATCTCGATGGCCGCATGACACGATGCCACCGCGCGTGCCACGCTTTCGCGGTGATAGGGGGCGGCGTCAGCGCCGAGAGCATGCTTCAACGTGACTGCGATTTCGCACTCCGCGCCCAGCCTTCCGGCGTGCGATGCCGGAAATTCGCCGTCTTCGTGCAGGACGGCCGCGGCGAAAACACCGCCCGCGCACGGACGGTCGATCCGGAGAAATCGCTGCATCACTGCGGTGGTGCAGCCGATCTTGTGGCCGACGACGGCGCCGTGATTCGGCGACGTCTGCAGACGTCGATGCACCAGCGCCTGCAGTTCATACGCCTCGTCCTGCGTGAGCTCGGCGACCCCGGGCAGGGGCCCGATCAAGGCGCCGCTCGTGCGACACGCCGCCAGGTAAGCGGCGGCCTCTTCGAGATGTTTCATGGTGTGTTTCGCTCCTTGCCGTGACGGCGCGGCGTCCGGCACCGCTACCGAGCCGCCGGACGGGCCAGGCCGTCGAGCACCCCTCGCAGGCCGGCCACCACGAGCGCCGTGCGGTCGAAATCGATGAGCTCCGGCGTGTCGGAGGGCAGGTGGTAGTGAGCGTAACGGTACAAGGCAGTGTCCGTCACCATGACGGCGGGGTAGCCTTGCTCCCAGAAAGACCGGTGATCGGACCAGTCGATGCCCGGTACCAACGCCGGCGCTGCGACGCCTTCGGAGGCGATTGCCGCGTGTTGGCGAAAGAGCGCGATGGCGTCGCGAACGAGTCGGCGCGAGCTCAGGTTGGCGACGAACCCGATGTAGTTGCCGACGCGCGGATAGAGCAGGCCCATGGGGAAGGGGTAGCGTTGACTGTCCGGGCGCTCGGAGTAGTAGCCGATGGTCTCGAGTGAGAACATGGCAACGATGTTCTCGCCCCGTCCTACGGCATCACGGGCATGGACACGGCTGCCCATGGAAGCCGAGTGAAAGTACGGTGCTTCCTCGTTGACGAACGCCACGAAACGCAGCGTGCGGCGATAGCGTCTACCGGCTGCGTGTCGCGCGAGCTCCAGCAACGCGGCCACTCCGCTGGCATTGTCGTTTGCGCCGGGCGAGCCGGGCACCGTGTCGTAGTGAGCGCCGAAAAGCACGATCTCCCGCGCGAGATCGTCGCCTTCGGACTCGGCGACGAGGTTGCGCACGGGACGCCCGTCGACGACGTAACTCTGCTCACGCGTCTCGAAGCCGAGCCCGTTGAGTGAATCCTCTATGAACTCCGCGGTGCGCAGCAGGGCATCGTAGCGGTGCATGTTGCGCTCGCCGATTTCCGTCGCCAGCACCCTGATGTCGCGTTCGAGCCGCCCGCGGATGGCCGTCTCGGCATCGCCGAGCGCGACGTGAGCCTCGGCGTACGACTCCCCGGGCATCGCCGTCATGTAGCGGATTGCGGCGAACAACCCGAGACCTGCGGCCAATGCAAAACCGATCAGCCACCATGCTGGAGACAATGTCTTTCTCCGCGTGAAACGGTCTCGATTATAGGGCTTGGGCTGCCGCGAGTACGCCGGCCGCGGCCGGCATCGCGCAGCGGCCCCGCGCCGTGGCGCGGACATTCGTGGTAAGATCGCCGGGCACATAGCGTTCCGACGAGCCGCCCGTCAGACGTCTGTTGCCGACGGGTTGCCGAGATAGGGAGAGCAACGCCTATGTTCAGATACGCCTCGGTCCTGCTGACGGCGGGTGCTGCGTTGATTAACCTCGATGTCGCGATGGCCGATCACGCGCCGGTGACGGACGAGCTCGGCGTCGCGAGCGGGGGCGCAGCGATCGTGGAGCGATACCGCTCGGAAACCGGTGTGCACTACGCTCTGAGCGATGACTGGCTGATCAGCCTCAGCCTCGGCATATCGCCCGCGGACCTGGCCGATCGTCCGCTGCCGTGGTCGCCGAACAATCGCTGGCTGCCCCATTTCGACGCCTACCAAGCCGAGGCGTCACAATCCCGACACATGGCGGACGCAGCGCCCGCACCGGCACCCGAGCGAAGCGTGCAATGGTTCTGGACAATCGGCACGGACAGCCGCAGCGCTTTTCGCCGCAGTGCGGCAACGCCAAGCGTTAGCCACCCGCTGGACATTCGATCGGATTTCATCGCGGAATTTTCCTTACAAACGAAAGCAGGCTTTGTTCTACCCGTCGGAAAACGCCTGCTTCTCGGCGGCGCACTCACGCTCGACCGGCGTATCGCGGATGACAGCCTGCACCTCGATCCGACCACCGACTATCTGCCCGGTGACGACGACAGCGATGCAGCGGCCTATGTGGGTGTCGAGTGGAAATACTGATGCGCCGAGCCACCGCAGGCCGCCGTCCGCCAACGCAGCGACGCTGACACGGCCTGTATCGTGCGCGCCCTGGTGGTTGAAGACGACGAACTGCTCGGCGATGGTATTCGCGCGGGTCTCAATCAATTCGGCTTCACCGTCGACTGGTTGCAGGACGGGGACGCAGCGGCGCGTGCGCTGGATGGAGAGCGCTTTGACGTTGCCGTCATAGACATCGGTCTGCCCGGCCGCTCCGGAATCGCGGTGCTGCGCGGCTGCCGCCACAACGGAAACGGGGTGCCCATATTGATGCTCACCGCCCGCGACGCGGTGGGCGACAAGGTACTTTGTCTCGATGCGGGCGCCGACGACTATCTGGTCAAACCCTTCGATATCGATGAGCTCGCTGCACGACTGCGCGCGCTGGTGCGGCGAGGCGACGGGCGCTCGACGGCCGAGATCGAGCACGGCGCTCTCGTTCTCGACCCGGCGGCGCACACGGTCACCTTGGCGGGTAATGCCGTCAACGTATCCCGGCGCGAGTTCTCAATACTGCATGCGCTTCTCAACGCCGCCGGCAACGTGCTCTCCAGAGAGTATCTGGAACAGACTCTGTACGGCTGGGACGAGGAAATCGAGAGCAATGCCGTTCAGGTTCACATACACCACCTGCGCAGAAAGATCGGCAACGACCTGATCGAAACCGTGCGCGGCGTCGGCTACGTCATTCGCAAAACCCCGTGAAACGCTCCATCCGCAGCCGTCTGCTGCTGACGCTGCTGCTCGCCATCAGCTCCATCTGGGTCATCGTCATCGCGTACACCTACTACGGTACGCAGCGGGAGGTGCGCGAGATCTTCGATACGCAGCTCGAGGAGTCGGCGCGAGTGGCAACACGCACGCTGCTCGGGCTGCCGCTGAACGAGGCGGGAGATAGGGCGGCAGCGACGACGAAGAACGAGCGTGAAGCCGCCAGCGCCAACGAGCTCCAGGCGGCCTATCAGAAACACATGGTCGTGCAGGTCTGGGACCAGAACGGCGAGCTGTTCCTGCGCTCGCAAAGCGCGCCACTGACGCCGCTTTCCGACATTGCCGACGGGTTTCGGGACTCGAACATCGACGGCACGGGATGGCGCACGTACTCGTTCAGCGTGCCGCAACGCGGTGTCACCGTGAAGGTCGGAGAACCCTATCAGGCCCGCGACTCGCTCACCCAGCATGTGGTGCAGCAGACGCTTTACCCGTTGCTGTTGGGGCTGCCCATACTTGCCATACTCATCTGGTTCGCCGTCGGGCGCGGTCTGACACCGCTGCACCGAATTGCAGCGGAGGTTGCAGCGCGCGATTCCGACAATCTCGACATCCTCGACACCGCCGACAGCCCGGACGAGGTGACGCCGCTTATCCGTGCCTTGAACGACCTTCTGGAAAGGCTGGAGTCCACGCTCGACAAAGAGCGACGCTTCACAGCCGATGCCGCCCACGAGCTGCGCACACCGCTGGCGGGTCTGAAGACGCAGGCACAGGTCGCCCTCGGCGCCAGCGCAAGCCACGAGCGCAATCGCGCGATACTCAACCTGCTGCGCGGAGTCGACCGCGGCTCACACCTGGTCGATCAGCTGCTGACCCTCTCGCGTCTCGATCAAGCCGACTCCATGCCGATCACGACGGTCGATCTGGCGGCAACAGTGCGCACCGTCATGAATGACCTGCAGCCAAAGGTCGAAGAGAAGCGCGCGCGCCTCGATCTGTCCACGGGCGCAGCGGCGCACGTGCTGGGCAACGCCGATGCCGTCTACGTGCTGGTCCGCAACCTGGTCGACAATGCGATCCGTCACTCGCCGCCCAACGCGGCCGTCGAGCTCAGCATCGCCAGAGAGCACGAGGCGATCGTGTTCGGTGTCCGCGACCGCGGCCCGGGCATCCCGGAGCCGGAGCGACGCCGTGTGCTCGAACGCTTCTACCGGGGCGGCGCCCATGAGGGCGAGGGGTCGGGCCTGGGCCTGTCCATCGTGAAACGCATCGCGGACCTGCACCGTGCACGACTCGAGCTCACCGCTCCCGAGGCGGGCGGCGGCCTGCTGGCAACCGTCGCGTTCGTGCCGGCCGGCGTCGCTTCGGTGAAAGCCCCGGGGGGCATCGCCCCCGCGACGCCGAGGGACGGCTCGGATTCGAGCGCCCTGCAACCCTCCCTCGGCTGAGCTCGCAAGTCTCCGCCACCCCCCGCCGCCGGACGCTTGCCTCCACCCCGATCGCGTCGATGCGGCCCACCGGGCGCCGCGACGACTGACGTATAATGTATTTTTATTCGGTGTAACAGCTGCCGTGTCCAGCGCTCGAACAGAACTCCCCCGCATGGCGGCACCCCATCGCTCGCGGGCGGTTCATGCGGCCCGGGCCCGCCGTGGGCCACGCGCGAGGTGCGCGGCCGAGGAGCGGGCAAGACGCCCCGCACGCCGTTCTCCACGCCGACACGCTGCGGGTAGGTCGTTGGTAACGGTCGCGGGCATCGCGTGGGTGCTGCTGGCCGGCACCGCGCCGGCGCAGCCTCCCCCCGCAAACGTGCGCGTCGATGAGGTGCGCGTCGAGCCGCTGGTGCAGACCGTGCCGGTTTTGGGTCATCTCGTGGCGCGCCAGGCGGGCGCGGTCGCAGCCCGCATCGAAGGTCCCGTAGAGCAACTTCTCGTCGAGGTCGGCGACCATGTCTCCAAGGGCCAGGTACTCGCCGTGCTGAACGCCGACGTGCTCGGCGTGGAACGCGAGCTCGCCGAGGCCAAGCTCGCTGAGGCCCAGGCAGATCTCAAGATTCGCGAGGCGGAGCTCGGTCTAGCGGAGCAGGAGGTGAAACGACTGGAACGGCTGAAGGACTCGGCAGCGACTAGCCGCGCAGCCTTCGACGACGCTCGCCAGTCACGTGTCATCGCCTCCGCCAAGGTCGACGCCGGGCGTGCTGGCGTGGTCTCCGCCCGCGCCGGCCTCAAGCGCGCCGAGCTCGAGCTCAGGTATGCCGAAGTCAGGGCCCCCTACGACGGGGTGGTGGTGGAACGTTTCACCGAGGTAGGGACCTACCTCAAGGCCGGTGACGATGTCGTCAGTCTGGTGGCTGACGAGGCGTTAGAGGTCGCGGCGGACGTGCCCTCCGAGCGCCTCATCGGCCTCAAGCCGGGGACCGAGCTGCGCATGGAGCTCGACGACGGCACTACGCACCGAGCCGTGGTCCGCGCCGTGGTGCCGCAGGAGAGCAACCTCACGCGCACTCGCCAGGTGCGCTTCGCGCCGACGTTCAGCGACACGCTCGGCCCGCTTGCCGTCAATCAGAACACCACCCTCTACGTTCCGGTGGCGGCGCCACGCGACGTTTTGTCGGTGCACAAGGACGCCGTGATCAAGCGCGGCGAGCGCAGCATCGTTTTTGTCGTCGTCGAGGACGTCGCCGAGCTGCGGCCCGTGAGGCTCGGGGAGGCGGTGGGCAACCGCTTCGAGGTCCTCGACGGCCTGCAGGCAGGGGATCTCACCGTGGTGCGCGGGAACGAGCGGCTGCAGCCAAACCAGAAGGTGACCCGCGCGGGCGCGCCTTCGTGAACCTCATACGCCTCGCCATCGATCGCCCGATCGCGGTCGTCGCCGCCGTCCTGCTGGTTATCCTGTTCGGCCTCGTTGCCCTGCAGACGATCCCGATCCAGCTCGCACCGGAAGTCAATCGCCCGGTGATCACCGTAGAGACCATCTGGCCGGGCGCCGCCCCGGCGGAGGTCGAGCGCGAGATCGTGAACCGTCAGGAGGAGCAGCTCGCCGGCCTCGAAGGGTTGCGCGACATCACGGGACGCTCCGAGCAGGCTCGCGGCAGCGTCACCCTGGAGTTCGACGTCGGCACCAACATGGACCGCGCGCTGCTGCTGGTCGCCAACCGCCTCGACCGGGTCACCGGCTACCCCGACGAGGCCGAGCAGCCGACGCTGGACACCGCCGGCAGCGAGGACACCCCGGTGGCGTGGTTCATCGTCACCCGTCTCGAGGGCAACGACCGCCCGATCCATGAATTCGGCGACTTCGTCGAAGACGTCATCAAGGACCGCCTCGAACGGGTGCCCGGCGTCGCGCGCTCGAGCATCTTCGGCGGCAGCGAGCGGGAGATCCAGGTCACGGTGGAACCACAGCTGCTCGCTCAGTACCGACTGACGGTTCCTGACGTCGTGCGTGCGCTGCGCGGCGCCAACACCTCGGTGTCCGCGGGCGACGTCGAGGAAGGCAAGCGCCGCTATGTCGTGCGCGCCGAAGGCGAGCTCAGCACGCTCGAAGGGGTGCGCGCCGTGGTGGTGCGATCGTGGGAGGATGCCGCCAGCGGTCGCATTGCCCGCGTCACGGTGGGCGACCTGGCCGATGTCGCCTTCGGCTATAAGACCCCGAGTGCGTCGATTCGGCTTCTCGGCCAGCCGGCGATGGCGCTCAACGCCGAGCGCCAGACCGGAGCGAATGTGATCGAGACCATGGCCGGCCTTCGAGAGGCCGTCGCCGAGCTCAATCGGGACCTCGTACCGGGCGCCGGCCTCAGCATGCGTCAGGTTTACGACGAAACGGTGTACATCAACTCGGCCATCGATCTCGTGCAGCAGAACATCTGGGTGGGCGGCACGCTGGCGGCCCTGGTCCTGATGCTGTTTCTGCGCTCGATGCGCGCCACGCTCGTCATCGCCATCTCCATCCCGGTATCGGTGGTGGGCGCGTTCGTCGCCATGGCCGCCCTGGGCCGCTCCATCAACGTCATTTCCCTGGCCGGCCTGGCATTTGCCGTCGGCATGGTGGTGGATGCCGCCATCGTAGTGCTGGAGAACATCTACCGGCTGCGTGAGGAGGGCCACTCAACGCAACACGCCGCCTACGAGGGCGCCAACCAGGTCTGGGGGGCGGTGCTGGTCTCGGCGCTGACCACGGTGATGGTGTTCATCCCCATACTGGTGATGCAGCTCGAAGCCGGCCAGCTCTTCCGTGACATCGCTGTCGCCATATCCGTTGCGGTCATGCTCTCGCTCATCGTTTCCACCACCGTCATCCCTGCCCTGTCCAAACGCTTGTTCCGTTTCCGCCGCAGCTCCGGCGAAGCCGGTGTCGTCCGCGTGCGCCTGCCGGGCATCGACGGTCTCGCCAGCGGCTTCGTCAGCCTCGCCACCGGCTTCACCTCCAGCGTCGTACGCAAGCGCACGCTCGCCTTCGCAGTCGTCGCGTTCGTGACCGTGGCGGCCTCGGCGAGCGCCTGGCTCATGCTGCCGAAGCTCGAGTATCTGCCCGAGGGCGACCGCAACCTGCTGTTCGGCATCATCATCCCGCCGCCCGGCTACAACCTCGATACCACGACGGAAATCGCCGAGGCGATCGAAGCGGAGGTCAAGCCCTACTGGGCAACGGTGTCGGGACCGAAGTCCGCCCCGGGGGAACCGCCCAAGATCGAGCGCTTCTTCTTTGTCGCGACCCGGGCCCGCACTTTTCTGGGTGCCGTGGCGGTCGAGCCCCAGCGCGCGGGTGAGCTCAAGGCCGTGCTGCGCGAACCGGCGTTCCGCGAGCCCGGCACATTCGGCTTCATCACCCAGCCGTCCATCTTCGGGCGCGGCATCGGCGGCGGGCGCAAGATCGAGCTGGACGTGAGCGGTCCGGAGCTCGACGAGATTCTGGAGGTCGCCAATCGGGCCTTCTTCAAGGTCCTGCAGACCTTTCCCCAGAGTGAGGGCAACGAGTGGCGCCCCAATCCCGGGCTCGAACTGGGAGCGCCGGAGATTAGAGTGATCCCTGATCGCATCCGGCTGGCGGACAACGGCGTCACAGCACAAGAGCTGGCGATGTCGGTGGACGCGTTCAACGACGGTTTGCGGGTGGTCGAGGTGACCGTCGGCGGTAAGCTCATAGACCTGACCCTGAGGGGACCGCAGCCGGGGGTGACGCAGACACAGGGCATCGGCACGCTGCCCATCGTGACCTCCTCCGGGCGCATTCTTCCAGCAAGCTCGCTGACCCGTGTGGAATTGACGGCGGGCCCCACCACCGAGATCCGTCACCGTGAGCGCTTCCGCACCATAACGCTCGAGATCAGGCCGAACGAGAGCATCCCGCTGGAAGCGGCTCTCGACACGATTCGCCAACGGGTGATGCAGCCTCTGGTGGACGAGGGGCTGCCGCCGGGAATCAAGCTCGGCATCAGCGGAACCGCCGACAACCTGATCGAAACCCGCAATGCCCTCGCCCTCGACCTGTTGCTGGCGCTCGTCATCGTCTATCTCGTCATGGCGGTCTTGTTCGAGAGCTTCGTTTACCCGCTGATCATTCTCCTGTCGGTGCCCGTCGCCGCGGCGGGCGGCATCGCCGGTCTGGCACTTCTCAATCTCTACGTGCACCAGCCGCTCGACATGCTGACCATGCTGGGCTTCGTCATCCTCATCGGGATCGTCGTCAACAACGCCATCCTCCTGGTGCATCAAACCCTCTACAACTTCCGCGATGAGCACATGTCCGCACGCGAAGCCATCATCAAGGCCACGCAGAACCGTATCCGCCCCATATTCATGTCGACGCTGACCAGCGTATTCGGCATGTTGCCGCTGGTGCTGTTTCCCGGCGCCGGATCGGAGCTCTACCGCGGCCTGGGCTCGGTGGTGGTCGGCGGCCTGAGCCTGTCGGCGCTGCTCACGCTGCTGCTGGTGCCGCCGATGATGGCGATTCTGGTCGCTCCCCTGCCCTGGAGAACCGCCGCCGCATGCGCAGCGGCGGTCTCGCCCAGGACGACTCCGCGTCCCTGGAGCGCGGCTCGCAGCCCTAGAGTCGGCTCTCCCGGCGGACAGTGCATCAGCATCGAGCGGGCCCTTCATGCAGGACTCCCGGTTGCAGGCGGACCATTCGGAGCCGTCACCCTATGCGCGGGCGCGGGTGCTCTGGTACGGCTGTGTCATCTTCCTGAGCTCGGCCTTTCTCCTCGTCATCGAGATAACCGCCGGACGCCTCATCGCACCCTACGTCGGAGTGTCGCTGTACACATGGACGTCCGTGATCGGGGTCATCCTGGCGGGGCTGTCGCTGGGCAACTGGGCGGGCGGGCGCTGGGCGGACCGCGGCGCGGCCGACAAGGCAGCCGGCATCGTGCTGGCGCTCGGATCGCTGGCGTGTCTCGCGGTTCTGCTGCTGCTCAACCTTCTTGCCCCGCTGATCCAGACGTCGAACATGAACCTGGTGGGGGCGAGCTTCCTCTACGTGCTGGCGCTATTCTTCGTCCCCGCCACCCTGCTGGGCGTCGTCACGCCGCTGCTGACCACGCTGGCGCTGCGCCTCGACTCACGCACGGGACACATCGTCGGACGCATGCACGCCCTCGCCGCTCTCGGCAGCATCCTGGGCACCTTCGTCACCGGATACTGGCTGGTGCAGGCGTTCGGCACGCGCAACATCGTCATCGGCACGGCCGCGGGCATGTTCGTGCTGTCGCTGCCGTTTCTCAGGCAAGCGACGCGCTGGGGGTCCATCGTGCTGCTCGTCGCCGCACTGCTCGTGACGCTGACTTATTACCGTCACGGCTTCGCCAACCCCTGCGCCGTGGAAAGCCGCTATTACTGCATGCGGGTGATCGACGAATCCGACGCATTGTCCGCATCGGCGCGCACCCTGATACTCGACCACATGGTGCACAGCACCAATCACGCCACGCGTCCGGATTATCTCCTTACAGCCTACGTGCAGGCGATGGACGAGCTGATTCATCGCCGCTTCGGCCCCCGGCAGCGCGACGGGCTTCGCTACTTCTTCGCCGGCGGCGGCGCTTACACGCAACCGCGCGCGGTACGCGCCACGAGCGCGAACGCGAAAGTCACGGTCGCCGAGATCGACCCCGCTGTCACGGCACTCGCCGTTGCCGAACTTTTCTTCGACCCGACCGGCGTCGACATCGTGCACGAGGACGCGCGTGCCGTGCTGTCCCGGCAGGACCCACAGTCCTTCGATGTCATCGTCACGGATGTATTCCATGACGTCGCCGTGCCTTACCACCTCACTACCGTCGAGTACGCACGCCTGGTCAAGACACGCCTTCGCCGTGGCGGGCTCTACCTCGCCAACGTCGTCGACGTCTTTCCGGATCCGCGCCTCGTCAAGGCCATCTTGCGCACTCTCGATCGGGAGTTCGAACGCGTCGACGTCTGGATGGAGGCGCCGCCGTCCGCGCCGACAAGACTCACCTATGTGTTGTCCGCCAACGACGGCACGCGGCTTCCCGATACGGTCTCGTCGCGTCGCGGGCCGCAGAGAACGTGGTTCCGGGTCACCGATGCCGTGTTGTCTACGGGGGCGCCCCTGAGCGAGATTCCCCTGCTGCAGGACGACTATGCCCCCGTGGAGCGACTGGTGGCACCGCTGCTGCTCACACCGGCGGGCCTGTAGGCCTCGGCCCAAGGACCGTTGGCCCGCTCACGCGCGGCCCGAGGCGCCAGACACGATGCCGACGACGCGGCGGTGGGCATCACAACGCGAAGCGCTCGTGCAGCTCGGCAACGGTGCCGCCTTTACACGACCCATTGAGCTTGCGGGAGCGCGCACGGGCTCAAGGCAGTCGGCCTGCGGAGGCGACCCACCAGAGGAGATTCACCGGGGCTGAGCCAAGTCGGCGAGTGACGGGCTCACGCAATCCTGAACACGTACCGCGGACACAGCGGGAAAACACTACGCGCGATACCAACGGCGTGACAGCCGACGGCTGCCCAGTCAGTTGCGCGCGGCACTCCCGATCGTGAATCGGGCCGAGCGATCGGTTCGCGCGTATTGACTCGTGGCAACGGTACGGTCGTTCAGTTTGAGCTCCACCGCCGGCGTGTTTCCGAGGACGAGCCGGAACGGGGCGCGCCCCTCCAGCTCGCGCCGCTCACCTTCCTGCAGCAGGGCGTACAGCAATCTGTTGTCGTCGGCATCGAACACCTCGGCCCAAGAGGCAGCGGTGGTACGAATGACGAGCACGTCCTCCACCGCGGTCTGCGTGTGCGTCGCGGCCGCCTGGGGCGGCACGACCGCGGCGAGCGAAGCCGGACGCGCCAGCGCCACGGTGCCCGGCAGCGTCGCTTCTGCCGCCATCGCCGCGGCCGGCACGATGCGCGCCGGCGACGAAGTGGCCTGCGCCGACGGCCCCGCGACCGCGGGCGTGGGCGACACATCGGTCGCGTCGGGATCGGCGCCGACGCTCACGACCGCGGCCGTGGCCTCGCCGGCATGCGATTCGTCGATAACGGCGCTCGCGTCGGCGTCTGCGCCCGC
>JABAHS010004638.1_pt2 | contig 26227 bp, 17 predicted proteins | sample 7062111 | NCBI WGS metagenome assembly JABAHS01 (sample SAMN14534600, study PRJNA622989) | marine sediment metagenome | biome: marine biome [ENVO:00000428]; feature: marine pelagic biome [ENVO:01000023]; material: deep marine sediment [ENVO:00002113]; isolation source: pool of 4 deep marine... | reverse complement strand
GGCCCAGCGCCAGCGCGCGCACGGCCGCCCCGTTGCCGGGCACGGGCGCACCGCCGCGGCGGCGCTCGGGACGGCGCCGGCTCACTCGCTCAGCAGGCGCTGGATGCGGTCCAGGGCCCGGTCGAGGGTGTCCATGTCGGTGGCGTAGGAAAGGCGCAGGTGGCCCTCCGCGCCGAAGGCCGAGCCCGGCACCAGCGCCACCTCCGCCGCCTCGAGCAGGTACTCCGCGAGCCCGATGTCGTCGGTGATGTCGTCCAACCGCGCGATGACGCCGGAGCAGTCGGGAAAGGCGTAGAAGGTGCCCCGGGAGTCGAGGCAGCGCACGCCGTCGATCTCGTTCAGGCGGGCGACGACGCGGTCGTGGCGCTCCTTGAACGCCGCCACCATGGGGCGCATGCAGTCCTGGTCGCCGGCGAGGGCGACCGTTGCGGCGACCTGGGAGATGGAGGTCGGGTTGGAGGTGCTCTGCGACTGGATCTTGCGCATGGCCGCCATCACCGGCGCCGGTCCGGCGGCGTAGCCGATGCGCCAGCCCGTCATGGCGTAGGCCTTGGAGACGCCGTTGATGACGACCGTGCGCTCGTAGAGGTCGGGGCAGGCGTTGACGATGTTGCAAAAGGGCTCGCCCGACCACAGGATATGCTCGTAGATGTCGTCGGTGGCGACGAGCACGTCGCCGTGACGGCGCAGCACCTCGCCGAGCGCCTCGAGCTCGGCGCGCGCGTAGACGGCGCCGGAGGGGTTGCAGGGGCTGTTCAGCAGCAGAAGCCGCGTGCGCGGGGTGATGGCGCGCTCGAGCTGCTCCGGGGTGATCTTGAAGCCCTGCTGGATGCGCGCGCCGACGATGACCGGCTCGGCGCCGACGAGCTTCACCATATCCGGGTACGACACCCAGTAAGGCGCCGGCACGATGACCTCGTCTCTTTTGTTAAGTAAAGCCATTAAAAGATTGAAAATACTGTGTTTTGCGCCTACGGAGACGACGATCTGCTCGGCCGTGTAGGCGAGGTCGTTGTCGCGCTCGAACTTGGTCGCCACGGCTTGTTTCAGCTCGGGGGTGCCGTCGGCGGCGGTGTACTTGGTGAAGCCCTCCTCGATGGCGGCGAGCGCCGCGGCCTTGATGTGCTCGGGCGTGTCGAAGTCGGGCTCGCCGGCGCCGAGGCCGATGACGTCGCGGCCGGCGGCGCGCAGCTCGCGCGCGCGGTTGGTGACGGCGATGGTGGGGGAGGGCTTGATGGCCCGGGCGCGTTCGGAGAGCGTGATCTCGGTCAAGGTCGGCATCCTGTCGATAGCGGGCGCATCGCCCGCGCGGGCGGTCGGCTACTATAGCCGTTTGGCGGCAGCGGGATAAGAGCGTGCGGCAGTTTCGATTGAAGAGCGTCTACGAGCCCGCCGGCGACCAGCCGCAGGCCATCGAGGCGCTGCTGCAGGGCTTCGGCGACGGCGAGGCGTTCCAGACGCTGCTCGGCGTCACCGGCTCCGGCAAGACCTTCACCATGGCCAACGTCATCGCGCGGGTCAACCGCCCGGCGCTCATCCTCGCGCCCAACAAGACCCTGGCCGCGCAGCTCTACGCCGAGATGCGGGACTTCTTCCCGCACAACGCGGTGGAGTACTTCGTCTCCTACTACGACTACTACCAGCCCGAGGCCTACGTGCCGAGCTCGGACACCTACATCGAGAAGGACGCGTCGGTCAACGAGCACATCGACCAGATGCGGCTCTCGGCGACCAAGGCCCTGCTCGAGCGCGAGGACACCGTCATCGTCGCCACCGTCTCGGCGATCTACGGCCTCGGCGACCCCGCCGCCTACCACGGCATGATCCTGCACCTGCGCGAGGGCGCGGTGCTCGACCAGCGCGCCATGCTGCGGCGGCTGGCGGAGCTGCAGTACACGCGCAACGAGGTGGAGCTCCGGCGCGGCACCTTCCGCGTGCGCGGCGACGTCGTCGACATCTTCCCCGCGGAGTCCGAGCGCGAGGCCATCCGCGTCGAGCTCTTCGGCGATGAGATCGAGCGCCTGGCGGTGTTCGACCCCCTCACGGGCGAGGTCGACGAGCGCGTGACGCGCATCACCGTCTATCCCAAGTCCCACTATGTCACTGCGCGCGAGACCATCATCGAGGCCATCGACGACATCAAAGACGAGCTGCGCGAGCGCCTCGAGCAGCTGCGCCGCGCGGACAAGCTGGTCGAGGCGCAGCGCCTCGAGCAGCGCACCCTCTACGACCTGGAGATGATGCAGGAGCTGGGCTACTGCAACGGCATCGAGAACTACTCGCGCTACCTCTCCGGGCGCGCCGCCGGCGAGCCGCCGCCGACCCTGTTCGACTACCTGCCGGACAACGCGCTGCTGTTCATCGACGAGAGCCACGTCACCGTGCCGCAGCTCGGCGGCATGTACCGCGGCGACCGCTCGCGCAAGGAGACGCTGGTGGAGTACGGCTTCCGCCTGCCCTCGGCCCTCGACAACCGGCCGCTGCGCTTCGACGAGTTCGAGCGCCTGGTGCCGCAGACGATCTTCGTCTCGGCGACGCCGGGGCCCTACGAGGAGGAACGCAGCCCAGCCATCATCGACCAGGTGGTGCGCCCCACCGGGCTCGTCGACCCGGAGGTGGAGGTGCGCCCGGTGGCGACGCAGGTCGACGACCTGCTCTCCGAGATCCGCCTGCGCGCCGCCGCCGCGGAGCGCGTGCTGGTGACGACGCTCACCAAGCGCATGGCCGAGGACCTCACCGACTATCTCCACGAGCACGGCGTGCGCGTGCGCTACCTGCACTCGGACATCGACACCGTGGAGCGCGTCGAGATCATCCGCGACCTGCGCGCCGGGCGCTTCGACGTGCTGGTCGGCATCAACCTGCTGCGCGAGGGCCTCGACCTCCCCGAGGTGTCGCTGGTGGCCATCCTCGATGCCGACAAGGAGGGCTTCCTGCGCTCGACGCGCTCGCTCATCCAGACCATCGGCCGCGCGGCGCGCAACGTCCACGGCCGCGCCATCCTCTATGCCGACCGGGAGACCGACTCGATGAAGCGCGCCATCGACGAGACCAACCGGCGCCGCGAGCGGCAGAAGGAGTACAATCGCGCCCACGGCATCACGCCGACGGGGGTGACCAAGGCCGTCAAGGACATCATCGACGGCGTCGGCCAGGAGCGCCCCGGGCGCCGCCCGCGCTACCGCGACCGCGGCACCGTCGAGGCGGCCGAGACCGAGGCCGTTTACGAGGCCGTCGACCCCGAGGCGCTGGTGCCGCTTCTGAAGAAGCTCGAGAAGGAGATGTACGAGCGCGCCCGCAACCTCGAGTTCGAGAAGGCCGCGCGCGTGCGCGACAAGATCCGCGCCCTCAAGGCCGGCACCTTCGGCGTCGTCGAGGGCGGCAAGCGCTGAGCCGCAGTCGCGCGGGCGATTGTGCGCCCGCCGGCGAATATGCTAATTTTCGCTGTCTTCAGGCGCGTAGCTCAGTGGTAGAGCACTACCTTGACATGGTAGTGGTCGGTGGTTCGATCCCACTCGCGCCTACCAGAAAATCAAAGACTTACGAGACCCGGCCGAGCGCCGGGTTTTTCGTAAAGACACGGTAAGGATAAAACGCCAGACGCCCTCAGCGCCCCGTGATGGCCGTTTCGCGGCCTCGTAGTAGGTAGCCATCCCCCGGTTCTCGCTGCCGTCTGATCCTCGTCAACGAACCCGGTCAGATGACCTCGGTATCGTCCACCCATGCGCCGCATCCTCCTAGCCCTCTGCCTGACCCTACTGGCCGCGCCCGCTGGGGCGGATTTCGCGGCGGGATATGCGACTGCCTAGAGTTGGGATTATGCGACGGCATACCGTGAGATCAAGCCGTTTGCCGAGCAGGGGAACCCCGGCGCGCAGTACAATCTCGGGGTGATATACGACAACGGCTTGGGCGTGCCGCAAGACTATGCCGAGGCGGCGAAGTGGTACCGCAAGGCGGCCGAGCAGGGAATTGCCGAGGCGCAAAACAACCTCGGGTGGATGTACCAAAAAGGGCGGGGCGTTTCACAGAATCATGCCGAGGCGGTGCGGTGGTATCAGAAGGCCGCCGAACAGGGGCTTGCCGGGGCACAGTACAGGCTAGCGAGTTTGTACTGGCAAGGCAAAGGCGTCCCGCAGGACTCTGCCGAGGCGGCGCGGTGGTACCGCAAGGGGGCCGAGCAGGGACATGCCGAATCGCAGGCACTTCTGGCAGTGTTGTACTTTACTGGCCGAGGCGTCCCACAAGATTTTGTCCAAGGATTCCTGTCGGGCAATGCCGCAGCCGCTCCGTCCGGTGCCGGACGGGCGGCGCCGAGTGGGTCGGTGACCTGACGGCCGCCGTCGCGCCCTCGGCGGCGATCGCACCCGTCATCATTGACGACTTGGGCGACTGCGGGACGAATATGTTGAAAGATGCGTTGGCGCTGGTGGCTACTGTCCTTGTCGTGGACGAAAGGCAGATCGGCCCTTCGCATTCTTCGTCTGGGATGTCGGCGCGATACGGTTCGTTCAGCGCGGTATCCAGCTAGCTCGCCGTGACCGGTGCCGCTAACGTCACCGCGACAGCGGCCGTTCGGACGGCGCAGACGTGATACCGGTCGCCGCCAGGCGGGGCACCACGAAAAAGGGTGGGGGCGATTGGCCCGATCGGCTGGCTGGATTCTTGATCATGCATCCTCCTTTTCACCCAATACGGCGCGCGGGGAGATCCTGAGCCTGCACGTGGCTAAGTCGTGTCCCAACGGATATTAGCGCCAGCTTGCCGGAATTGCGGCCAGAAATCGTCGATAAACGGCCTGTTGGACGAGTTTAACGTGCCTATATTTTAATTAATACGGGCAAATAGCTCGGGTTGCGTGAGAGGCTTTCTGCCGTGACGACGACCCCAAACGAACTCCTCGCAGCGAAGCAGAAGGAGATGCTCATCGTGCTGATGGCACTCTCGTTCATCGAGAGCGGCGCATTGATGTCGCCGAAGCAGTTGAACGGCGCCAAGAAGAGTCTACAGGCTCTCTTTATCCGCGCGAGCGGACAAGAGACAATGCTGAGGAAGCTGCTCGATATGCTGCGTGTGAACCGCGACCTGCGCGCAGCTTTCGGCGAGATCGCCAAAATCAAAACCGGAATCTCGAGCAGTGTCGAGATCATCACACGTAAGCTCGACTATCTCAAGCAGTACGTGAACTCGCTGCCACTTACCCCCGACGAAAACGAGCAGTTTTTCGCGCCGTTTCTCTCCTTCACGCACAGGTTTCAGCAGGCGGTCGTCAAGCTCAACTATGGCATGTTGGACTATCTCGAAGCTTGCGAGAGCGAGGCGAAGGCCTCGCGGGAGGTTGACATCGCCCAGGAGGCGAGCATCCGACTTAAGGGTCGGTTGTCTGGAACGCTTGGATCACGCATTCACGGCGAGGCGGAACAATCCATCAAGGACGAGTTGATCAGCACGTTCGATTACGACAATGCGCGGACAGGTCTGCAGATGGCTGAACGCAATAAGCGCGAGAAGACGGAGCAGATCAATGAGACGTTGCTCGATCTTAAGGCAATGTGTCAGATGGCGATGAATCCCGACATGCGCGACGCTAGCGGTAAGATCGGTGAAAGGTTGCCCCGACATGACGATGTGTTCGTTTTGTTTGCGACTGCGCTGCAGCGATTCCCACGAATGCAGCAGGTCGAGGAGGTGATCGTTGGGTGCCTCAGGCTCTATCAGCAGACTTACGGGACATTTGCCTTGGGGTTCGACAACCTCCGGAGAGCCGTTGAGACCATGTCCGAGAGTCAGGAGGACTACTTCACGGCCAAGCGCGAAGACGAGGATATCCGGATGAAACAGGCGAAGCTGAAGCAGATCGAAGGGCTGATCTCGTTTCTCGAGCGCGCACACGTTGTCATCCGGCGCGACGATGAGCTGCCTTATTCCCGTTTTTCAAGACGCGTCTCAGAAGTCATCGCCGAGCACGGTTCTTCATGGCAATACATCAGCGAACCGCTTCTGGTGGCGAAGATCGTGGCGGAAGCCGACCTGACGACGCATTTGTCTCTGCCGTTGCCGTAGCGCTGGTTCCTCCTAGGCGCCGCTGCAGGTTTCTTTGCGTTCCCAACGAGTCGTTCAGCGCAACGGCCGCGTCCGATGCGGCGATATCCACAAAGTTGTCGCTTGCGTCGGTTCCAACGCGCCGGCGTTGATCACTTTACCAGCACTCTACAGGCGTCTTGCCCCCGAGTTGGGTGACTTCCATCGTCGCACAGGCGGTGTCCTTTGCCTGGGCGAGGCGTGCGGTGGCGCGGATGGTGTACCCGAAGGCGGAGGAGGAGGGGATGGAGAGTACGTAGAAGCCATTTTCGGTCGTCGCTGTCATGGGGATGCCCCACATCGTTGACGAGTAGCTTTTGTTGTCCATGTAATACTTTTCCTGCAACGCGGCAGCGTCGTGAAGCGCGGCGCGCGCCTCGGATCGTCGGGCGCGCTTCACCAACTCCTCGTAGCTCGGAAAGGCGATAGCGGCGAGGATGGCTACAATGGCCACCGCTATCATCAGCTCGAGCAAGGTCAGGCCACCCTGGTGCTTCGGGCGCCCGAGGTGGGGCGATTGAGCCTGGCGCGTCGCAAGCAGTGCGTTTTCAGAGAGCCACAAGCTGCCAAACTTAAGTCTTCTGTGCTTCATCGATTGTTGCCCCACGGCTTGCCCGGCACGCTCGCTACATGCGGCGGCCGGGCCTGCTATTGTCACTTGTCACATCAGACTGGATGCACCATGTCAGTTGCGGTCTTCCTCGTACCAGAACGTCTTGGCGCCAGCGAATCCAGGCAAGTTGGTGAACTTTAGATCGCCACGCAGCACGTCGCCGTACCCGATTGGAACCAGCTGGCTTGGTATACCTCCAGAAGCCAGCTTGTCGAAGCGGTCCAACTGGATGCCGTTGCCGTCGTTGGTGCTGTCGAAATTGAGCACAGGGGCCGCTTGCTCGAGAGATACGGCATAGAGGAGACCTTCACCCTCTTTCGGCGCACACGACAGCGTATCGGGATCCGCCGGTATATAGGTGTTGAACAACACGACACCTTGGGCAATCAACGGGCTTGACAAACTCTTTTCCCCGCAGTCGCCGGTTCCTTGGAGATCTTCGCATTGTATCAGCTGAATTCGCCAGCCTTTGTTCAGTTGAGCCTGGGCTGTCTCGACATCTGCGTTGCAGTCGCTGAGATTTCCGTTGTCCAGGCACCCATCCGTGAGGTCCAGAACATCATCGTGGCCGATCGCAGCTGCGTCGCTGGGCGGGTTGCCGCTCACAAGGTTCCTGTCCTTGAACAAGTAGATGTTGTTCTGGACGTCATTTCCAAGTGGATGGGCTCGGTCGCCTGAACCAATCACGATGCCGTCGTAGTCGCCGAGCGCGTCTGATGAGCGTACTATGTCCGGAGTTGGAAAGTAGCGCCGATCGTCGGGCACCGTTGCGCCACCATCGACTTCGGCGTCGGCCCAGTGCCGCCCCACGGAGGCAATTTTGGTGAGCGTCCAGTTTCCGAGATCGGCCGCAACGGTGTCGCCCCTCCAAAGCACGCCGCCGGTGTCGCCGACATAGAAACGATCAAGGCGCCCGTCGGAGTCGCTGTCGAGGAGCCCGATCTCGGACGGGATGCTGTCGTTGAGTTCCGGATGACAGAACACATTGCTGGGCGTGCAATCGCCACCATCGATCTCGTTACCCTTGATCGCCTTCCACAGAAGCTCGCCAGTGAATCCATCGACGATGTAGATGGCATTGCCCTCGTCGTCGTTGGTGCCGAGAAGCTCTGTGCGATAGCTGATCTCATCCCCGGTTTGGTTATCGAAACAGGCGGTACGCAGCCCGACGTCGCACAGACCCGTGGTGGGATCGACAGTTCCGTCGCAGACCTGAGCTTCCGTTCCCAGGCAGACCCGGTCGCGCGCGTCCTTGCCAAGGTCTCCTTCCTTGTCGCCGTCGTCGTCACCGTTGTAACCGCCCGCGAAGATGAAGGCGAGCTTGTCCTGAGCGGGCAGTTCGTCGGTGAGGTCGTCGTCGATGCTGAGCTTTACCGCGCGCATCGGCGACCACGTCTGGCCGAGCTCGCAGAAATCGGAGTCCTCAGCGGTACACGATTTGCTGATCGACCACAGCAGACGAGGGTCGTCCGGACCAGTGACATCGAGGGCCCAGTAAGTCTTGCCCCCGCGTCGCTGTCCGAAAACCGCAATAACCCGGTCTCCGTCGGCCGCTTCGATGGTCCCGTCGTTGTCATTGTCCACCATCAGCATGGAGATGTCGCCGTCGACCAGATGGGGGTGGATCGGGACGCCTGCCACGTTGTCCATGAGCCGCTTGAGCTTCGGGATCACCTCGCGTGGCATAAACGCCCAATCCTCGACGCCATCGGTGTCGGCGGTGCCGAACATCCGAACCCAGCCGTCGTTGTTGGTCATGAGCACGCGGACTTCCTGGCTGGCCGCATCCGCGCCGCCGTAATTGATGGGCAGTGGCCTCCCGTGCAGTCCCGGGCCGAAGAACCACGGCCTGCTGTCGTCTGTCAGGCCATCTCCGTCCTCATCCGTGACGTCGATGCCGCGGGCATGGCGCATTATCTTGAGCATTTCCGATTGCACCGCAGCAGGATCAGCGCCGACGAAATCCTGCAGCATGGTAGCGAGATCCGGGTCATCGCCTAGCAAGATGTCCGCCGTCTCCACCGTCGCATTGAAAGGCAGGAGCGCGTCGGGTATGCCATTCGTGTGACTGCTGGGCGCGGTGAACAGCTTTCTGGCTGTGAAGCTGGTGGTATCCCCTATCGGATTTTCAAGGCCGGGGCCCAGCTGTAAGAGGTCGTCACGCGCGCCCGGCATGACCTGACCGGCGCCGCCGCGGCGCACGCCGCGTCCGTCCGAATCGGCGGTGAAATCCGTTTCGTTTTGTTCAGGCAGGGTGAGTTCATCCGCGATGGTCCAGAAGGTCAGGGCCCCCGGCGCGATGCGCCCGTCGGCGCCGACGGCGTTATCGCCGCGCTGGTCAGTAAGAGCGCGAGCGCCCGTCACCTCGTTGTAGTCAAGCTTCAGCATTTTGAGGTTGCCGGACCACTGTGGCGTACCTTCTTCGGCGGGCTGGAACAGTGAGATGTAGACGTTGGACAGGGCCTCGGCTCGGTTGAACACGTTGACCGGCACCGAGGGCGCCACAAACGTCGTGCTGGTGCTTAAGATCTGAGCGAATATGTTCCCAAGCGTGGATTTGAGTTTTGAGGGATCCGAGCCCAGAGCGTAGGGAAGCTGTGAGAGCCCAGCCTGTGCGTAGTTTGTCGTCTTCGTGTTGATCTTGGACTCGTCGACGAGAAAAAACGAGCGAATGCTGGGAAGCTTCACCCCGTTCGTCGTGCTGTCAAGGCGATCGGCGTCGACGAGCCAGTTGATGATATCTGGAAATTCCTGGCCACCCTTAGGTTTCGGCAGACCGAGACCGCCGTCGAGGCAGTTGTCGCCATAGCAGACGGGTGCGGCGATGGCGTCGTCCGACTCCACCTGCTGATTGGCCACCTGATGCATCAGATTGAGGACGCTAACGCCCGCGCACACGTCTTCACCGATGTCGGGTGCTATGTAGCGGTAAGTTCCGTCGGCGAGTTCTTCCTCGATGGTCTTGTCCCAGGACCCGTTCGAGAGGACCGTGGGGAAAGTGTTGAACCAGAGCGAAGACTGGTCTAGATACGGGGGAATGTCCAACGGATCGTCAATGTTGATCGGATCCCCGTCATCATTGTCGGTGCCATAATCACCCCAGCCGTTGTGCCCGTTGTATACGCGTTGACCGGTGAGATAACGCGTAAATTCAAAGTACATCTCGCGGCCCTGATACTGGTGAGCCTCGTTCCCAGCAGGAAGGGGTATGTTCTCCATCCGAGTGAAATAGTCTTCTTTCTGTTGCGGATCGTCCATGTCCTTGAAGCCGCTGAAGATAAAACCGCCGTTACCGCAATTCAAATACGCATTGGGTGGATTGGGCCCTGTGCAGGCGTCGTCCGATTCGCGGGTGTCCACATGGCTCATCATCAGGCCCAGATGAACGTTGGGAAGATCCTCGACCACGAACTTCAGGGCGGCGATGATCAGCTGGAAGAAGGTGTAGTCTCCCGCCTGGAAGGTCGTGCCGGCGGGGCAAACCGCAGAGCCGGTGCCGTCGTAGAGCACCGTGCCGATCGAGTCGTTCCCCGGAACGAGGTAGAAGCCTTCGGCACAGCTGCCGTCGACGGCGGGTGTTTGCGTTACTTTATCAACGTTGACGCAAATGTCATTGTCGGCGACGCAGATATCCTTCTCGGGCATATAGTCGCCGAAGATCTGCTCGCACGTGTTGGAGGTCGTGGTCGGGACGGGTTCGTTGGTCTCCGGGTTCTGGCATACCTGGGTGACGGTGCCGTCGCAAACGTCGACGTACTCTAGGTTGTTGCCGAGGTCGTCCGTGCAGGTGGTCACGCACCCGGTGTCGCTGCACACCTCGCTCTCGGTGCCCGGGCACTGCGCCACGTAGGTGCCGCTGCACTGCTCACTCCACTCTCCAGGTGCCGTACACTCGACGGTGTCGGGGCACACGCTCGAGCTCAGGTTCGGTCGCCAGTCGAGGGCGATCATGACATACGCTTCCCCGGCGCCGGATTCCGCTGTCGTGTTGATGTAGATATCGGTGTCCTCGGCGTTCACGGCAGAGGCCGCCAATGACGTCATCAAAACGGTCACGAGCGCTAGGCGTTTCATGGTCTCACCCTCATCATCCTTCCGTGTATCGTCAGTAACGACCGCGTTCGATGCGCGGAATCAACACGAGATAACCCTGATTCTGTACAGATCGGCCGAGGCGTTGCTGCACGGCGTCGTAGTTGCTCTTAACGGCGAAGCTCGAGGTGCTGTAATTCTGGCAGCTCGTCTTCATCCCTCGCGGGGGGCACGCGTCGTTGGGTTCTATTCGGGTCACCTTCATTTCCTTGTTGGTCGGATCGAAACTCTCCGGCAGCGTTACGTTGAATGCATTGCACGCGCCGGCGTCGCTGTGCCCCGCGGTACAGTTGGTGTAGCCAATTCCGCCGACGAGCGTGAAGTTGCTGCCTTCGGACGTGACGGCATCGAGTCCGTTGGCGGCCTGCTGGAAGGCATTCATTCGTGACTCTTCGTTGCTGGCCATCAGCAGTTCGAGCAATCCTGTCTTGATTGACGCCAGGCTTAGAACGGTGATGCCAATGAGCGCCACCATCGCGATGACCAGCGCTACGCCTTTCTGCGTGCGCGGCGGTTTAGAAGTTTGCACAGTGGCGGCTCTCATAGATCCAGTTGAAGCCTTAGCATGTTTGACGGGTTGCGCAGTTTGACCGTGGTCGAGAAGACGCGACGGTAAAAGTGGTCGCTCCCTCCGCTGATGATCACGTCGCCCAGCTGGTAGGTTTTGGTGTTCTGGTAGCTGTAGTCGGGTTCGCTGCTGCGTGCCAACACGTAGATGCGGGCTGTGACGGCTTGTGCCAATTCGGCCTCTGTCGGGTTTGACGTATACGTGTTGGGTGTGCCGTCGTTATCCAAGTCGATTCCGAACAAGACACGAAAGAACTCGATGCCGCGGGCGATGCCGCCGTCCTCTATCTGCATCGTGGGCGCGCCCGAAATTTCGTCCTTAGCGAGCGTGCGTCGATACAAAGTCGGTACGCTGTCGCTGCCGCCGACTAGGGAATCGCGTCGGATGTAATACAGGCTTGCCATATACTGCCAATCGGTGATATTGCTTCCCTGGATCAAACTGGCGTTCGCGGCGTTGTTGTAGATGTGCAGCATGCCGGTCTCGCCGTTGGTGCGCATAAATACGCTGCCGTTGTCATCCGCGACGTTTCGCTGGGAGGATAAACTCTCGCCGCGCACGTGCTTGATGGAGAGGATATCCGTGTCGGGTTCGAACTCGCCCTCGTCGATACAGCGGAACGCCGTATTCGCGGCCGTGCCGTCGGCGGCCTGGAGCACCACCTCAATGGGCTTGCTGACGTCGAAAGCCCACGGCTCATCGTCGGGTGCGGTGGTCGGCTGGCAGTCGCTGGCGATGCTCAAGGTGCTGTTGACAAAGAAACCAATACACTCGGGCGTATCCGAGCCTTCGCACGCCCGGACAGAGGTATTGATCTCGGCCGGGTCCAGCAGGTAACCCCAAAAGTCAATGAGCGTGAGATCCTCTGACAGAAAACGCAGTGCGAAGCGCGCGCTTTCCTGCATGCGTCCGACTTGCTCGTCCTGCGCGTAGTGACGGCCGGTGGTGACAAAGGCAGCCACGACGGCGCCGCTCAGGAACAACCCGATCAGGATGGCGACCATCACCTCGATGATGGTCACNNGTGATGAAGACTTCGACAAAAAGCAATCGCCGGTAAACGTTGTCACCGCCCAGCCGGTCGTAGTTGCCCGTCGATACGCCGCAATCGTTACCAGTGGGGTTGGTGAGTTCCGCTTGTCCTCGCCAGGCGATGGCCACGGTGTAGGCGCCCGTGCCGCCTCCTAGGGGTCCGCTAATGCACGCCGTGGGTGCGACGAGTCCGCCTGAGCCACTCGCCTCGCTGGAACCGTCGATGGCGCGTTCCCATTCCCACAGGTCATGTAGTGCAAGCTCCGCACTCGCGCACGAAGTACCCCCCTGACAGTTGGGAGTAGGCTCGTTCCCAAGTGTGTTGCCACCCAGGGCGGCTCCGTTCGCCAGGTAGGTTCCTAGGCCGCCGGCGTTCGTGCGCATGCGCTCGACGATATCGTGGGCGAGCAAGCTTGCGGTGGAGCGCTGGATGGCCTCGAAGTTGGAACGCTTCGATTGCACTTGTATACCGGCGATACCCAGTAGACCGATGGCGAAGACGACAACGGTCACCAGGACCTCGATCAGGGAAGTGCCACGACTGTGTCGAGGCCCGACGCGGCGCGCGCGTCCCGGCCGGGTCACCGCAGACATGGCGAAACCCCTCCCACCGCGCGCGCCGCGCGAGCGCACCTTATACAGGCCCCGCGGCCGCACGATGCGCGGCACCAGCCAAGTTTCGAGGAGGCCGCTTCGAGGAGGCGGCGTCCCGATTCGGGATGCATCTGTAGCATTCACAAAAATTCCATTCTTTGCCTTCAAAGTAGGCTGAGTCAGATCGATGGCGAGTATCGGCCGACAAACGGCATATTTTAATTGACGAATGGTTGAATTTTTCAAAGCCAGCTTCTCTGAAAATCGCCAGCTTTCCTCCAAAATCTTTGGATTGGCGTGGGTTCGAGGCTGCTTCCGACGACGAGAATCGCGCCGGTCGCCGAGCCGATATTGGCCGGGTTGAGGGCCGCGCGGGCTAAGGGGTACACGTGCTCGCCGCGCCAGCCTGCGGGCGACCGCCGCGGGGTACGGTCACCGTTCGCCCGGTGGAAGCACCGCGATCGTCGCAGATCGAGTACACGGCAGGCCCGCCGCTGCTCACGTTCTGAGAGCCGTCCCCAAAGAATACGAGATACTCGTCCCCATAGGTGTTGGCGGTAATGGACACGCCCGTCGGTGCCGGCGTACCCACGGCCACGAGCGTGTCCGTGCCGCTGCCATACGGCTCGAGGGTCGTGTCACCGACCGGGAGTGCATACATGAGCCAGCCGGCGGACCAATCCTTGTTCTGATTGGCCCCGCCACCCGGATAGACATTGGCCTTGCAGACCGGATCCTCGTTGCCGTCAGCGAGGTCGTTGGGATCGCCGGTTCGGCACAGAACGACCCATGCCCCACGTTTCATCGCCTCGGTGCGCGCCATATGAATGGCTGAAACGAAATCGTTGGTAGCGCCCGTGATGCGCCGGTTCTGAATGAAGGTGCGAAGACTCGGCGCCGCCAGCGTCAACAGCAACGCCGTGAGGGCGATGGCGGTCATCAGCTCGATCAGCGTGAAGCCGCGGCTGCGGCCCTTGGACCGTCGAGCGGGCGCAGCTTGGTGCTGCCGTAAAGAAGGGTTCCTTAGCATCGCGGCATGCGTTCTCATGACTGTAATTCCTCTTGCTCAGGCCTCGTGCCGTCGTGCCGGGCCTCGAAGTGTCTGGATCCTCGAAAGGCCCATGCACAGCGTTTCCGTATCGAATCGACAGATGGTGACCCCGCGTCTAAGCTTTTCGCCTGTATGGATTCGGTACTGCGGATTCCGCGCAAATACCCTCCAGTTTTCGGGCCAGCGCCGGACTCGCAGTACGTGCCGACCACTGACACAAACTGAGTATAGTCATGGGACAGGTGATTTGCCGGCAGCCCGCGCTACGAATGGCTTGATCTGGTCGATTCCGCCCGCCGGCGTGGACACCATGAGTTCTCCGGCAGGGGCGGAGAGACGCAGTGCTCACCGCACAACGTTATGGCGCGCGGCGTACTTTCGAGCTGCTCGCCAAGCGCACATCGAGCGTGGCTATGTGATCAACGTGAGCCGCGGCGGCGCGCTGCTGGCCGGCCGTGCCGCGCTAGGGGCGGGGACACTCATCGACGTGAGCATGCCTGCTGGCCGCCGGCGTCCCCCGCATTTATTTCGAGTGCGCGTTGTGCGCACGCAGAAGAACAACCGCAAGCGGGAGCGGTGGAAAGCTAGCCGCACCAAATATCTATATGGATGCGTCGTGCTCGGGCCCCTGCCTTCGGTCTAGGCGAAGCGCGCACAGTGACGACGCACAACCCTACCCTCAGAATGCTACCGTCACGGAGTCGGAACACTCGCCGCTGATAGCATCACAGACGCGATACTCGTAGCTGCCACCGCCCTTGTTGCCGATGTTGTCGGTGAAGATATTGGCAGGTCCTTCGTATACGGGTGTGCCGTCTCGAGAGAGGGACGCCGCACCGTCGATGCCGTCCCAGCTGAGGTCGGCGTGCTGCACGCCCTTGATCTTGTAGCCCGATGCACTCAACGTGATGTTGGGCCCGATCGGCGTGGTGGCCTCAACCGCTGCCCAGGCCGACGCCCCCGCCGCGTTGTAGGCGTTGAGGCGATAGTGGTAGGTCGTCGAGGCGGCGAGCCCCGAGTCGGTGTAGGCGGTCGTGTCCGCGGCGAGCGTCTCGACGAGCTCCCAGGTCGACCCGCTGTCATCGGAGCGCTCGAGGGCGTAGCCGGTTTCATCGACGACGTCGGTCCACGTAAGCCCGATCTGCGACGACGACACGGCGCTCGCGCTCAGGTTCGTAGGCGTATCGGGCGCCGTGCCGCCCGCGGCCGCCTGCACGCGCACGACCAGTTGCTCGACGTGCACGCTGTCGAGCGCGGTATGATTGCCGGTGCGGTCCGTGTCGACCACGCGGATCTCGATCGCCCCGGCGATGCCGAGCGGCAGCGGCGCGCTGTCGATGTTGGCGACGTCGGTGGACGACACCGTGAACAGCTTCGTCCAGGTCGAGCCGTCGGGTGCGTATTCAAAGAGGAAGTCGTCCTCCTTGCCGCCGCTCTTCCAGACGTTGGCGATGACGGTCGCGGCGCCGCCGGCGGAGACGTCGAAGCTCCAGCGATGCTCCAGGCGACTGGTGCGCCTGCTGGGGTTGCCGTTGGTCTCCACCTCCGTGATCGTCTCGGCGACCCCGTCGTCGGCGGCCGTGTCCGCATAGCTTCCGGAGCGGCTGCCGTGCACGGTGCTCTCGCCGTTCGCCGCGACGTCCGTGTGGGCGAGCGTCGTCGCCCAGTCCACCGCCGGCGTCGAGTCGCCGCTATCGTTGAAGGCAATCACCTGATAGCCGTACAGGGTGTCCAGAGCCAGGCCGCTGTCGCTGTAGGCGACCGTGCCCGCGGGCAGTTCGGCGATCTCGTTGAAGGTCGAGCCGTCGTCGGAGCGCAGCAGCCGGTAGCCCACCTCGCCGGCGACGTCGGTCCAGGCGAGATCGATCTGCTCGCCGGACACGGGCGTCGCGGTAAAGTCGCCGGGCATGACCGGAGGAGGCGGCGGCGGGTCGGTGCGAGCGGCTTCGGTGTTCGAGTACGCCGAGGCGCCGGCGCCGTTGAAGGCGCTGACGCGATACCAGTAATCGGTGTCGGCCGCGAGGCCGGTGTCGGTGTGCGTGGCGGTGTTGGCGCCGAGCGTGGCCACGACCTCCCAGCCGTCAACGCCGCTCGCTGAGCGCTCGACGTTGAAGCCGGTCTCGTCGGCGGCGTTGTCGGTCCAGAGGAGAGCGACGCGGTCGTAGCCGGCGGGATCGGCGACGAGGGCCGACGGCGCCGCCGGCGGGTCGGTCACGCTCGCGCGCCAGGCGGCCACGTCGAGCGCCGAGTCGTCGAGGGCGCGCACGGCCTCGGAGGAGTTGTCGGGATCGACTTCGTGGGCGATGCCGGTGGTGAAGCCGTTGTAGCTCACCGCCGGGTTGGCGAAGTGATATACGCGTGTGGCGCCGGTGCAGGAATAGGACATGACCGTGCGGAACTCGCCGCAGACGCGGTAGCCGTAGCCGTAGGGGTAGGCGGGACTGGTGCAGCCGGTCTCCTCGCGGTTGTGGCACAGGCCCTGGTTGTGGCCGATCTCGTGGCCGAGAGTGAGCGGCAGGCAGGCGTAGCCCGAGTAGGCGCTGGTGACGCTGAAGGCCCAGGCGGCCTCGCCGTTGCTCTGCGGCCAGTTGAGGTAGGCGATGCCGCAGTAGCCGGTCTCGGTGGTGAGCATGGCCACCAGGTCGGCGCCGTAGGTGTCGCGCCAGCCGTGCACCTCGTCGTAGTAGCCGTCGCCGACGCTGCGCAGCCGCGACAGCGTCGTGCCCATATCGCCGGACTGGCCCTGCGCCACCTCGGCCATGTGCACCAGGTTGAGCTGGAGAGTGGCCTGGCTGTTCTGGTAGGCCTGGTTGATGGCCTCGACGTGGCTCACGATCGCCGCCTCGGTGGCGGCGGTGCCGCCGTAACGCGAGGCCACCTCGCTGGTGTAGACCACCATCACGTCCTGCACCACCGTCGTCTCCGCCCCCTGCGTGGCGCCGCCCCCGGACTCGCCGGTGGTGTCGGGCAGCAGCGGGTTGGCCGGTGGCGGCGTGCGCCGTGTGTCGAGGCGGAAGATCTGATAGAGGCCGGCGCCCACCGCCTGCAGGCGCCAGTATTGCTTACCGTCGTCGATGAAGCCGCCCAGCACGCCGTCGCGCTCGGCGATCGAGACCATGCCGCCGGGGGCGCCCCGCAGCGAACCGATCCAGGCGACGGTGTCGCCGTCGCCCGAGACGAGCTGACGCTGTCGCTCGGCCACCAGCGTGCCGAGCCCCGGCGCGGCGAAGTACCAGGCGACCGAACGCAGCGCATCGCGGTTGGCGAGGCGCAGCCGCAGGCCGCTGCCGGCGACGGCCTCCGCCGGCAGGTCGCGGTCGGCCACGGCGCTCACGAACTCGAACAGCAGCGTGGCCTCGCCGAGGTCGTGATCGGCGTGATCGGCACGCGCCGGCGCGAGCCAGGCCAGCGCCAGCAGCAGGCCGGCACAGGCCGGCAGGGTCAGAAAGCGTCGCACTCTCATCGTCGTCACCCTCAACCAATACGGGGCCGCGGCGCCCGTTTGGCGGTCGCGGCCGTGCACAGTCCCGCGCGAGGTTAGCGCCGCGCGCGCGGTGTCGTCGTCAGGAAAATCCTGATTCCGTTCGGAAGTTTGGAGAGCCGTACGGCGGCGGCAGAGGGAGAGGGCGGGGCGGGGGCCGGCGCCGCGCGCCGGCCCCCGTGGTTTTCGGGAAAGCTCAGAAGACGACGGTCACGGTGTCGGAGCAGGGGCCGGTATCTGACGCGCACACGTGGTAGTCGTAGCTGCCGCCGCCCTTGTTGCCGATGTTGTCGGTGTAGGACGAGCTTGTGGAGTTGGCCACCAACTGATTGTCCCGAAAGACATTGACGTTGCTAGCCCCTTCCCACGTCAGCTCGGCGTGCTGCACGCCCTTGACCTTGAAGCCGTTGGCAGACAGCGTTATCCCAGTGGGGGGTGGCGGCGGGGGCGGCTCAGCCCCGGTCGTCGCCGTGGCAATGTCCGAGTACGCCGACGACCCTTCCGTAGCGCTGGTGGCGCGCACGCGGTACCAGTAAGCGGTACCGGGGGCAAGGTCGGCGTCCGTGTCCGATTGGGCGTTGGCGCTTGGCGTTGCCACGACTTCCCAGCCGTTTGCTCCATCGGGTGAGCGCTGGATCTCAAAGCCGTCCTCGTTGTCCGCGTTGTCGGCCCAGCTGAGGCTGATCTCGCTCGCGGATAGGGCGGTTGCGATCAGGTTACTCGGCGCCGCGGGCGGAGTGGGTGTCGTCGTCGTCGACACCTCGAGATCGATGCCGACCGCCGCGAACGCGGCGGCCACGTCCTGCGGGTCGAGGCCCAGGTCGGCCGCAGCGTCGAGAACCCCGTTGGCCCCCTCCTCGAAGTTGGTGCTCGGTGTCCAGTACAACTGGTTCGCGCGCGCGAAGGCCTGGAAGGCGGTTTTGGTGTCCCAGTCGGTGGTCTGCGCCAGGAGGCAGAACGCCTTGTTGAAGACGCCGCTGGAGTAGTGAACGTCCAGGCCGCTGGAGTAGTCGTCGACGTGGCCGATCGAGCGGCCGTCCAGCGGCGGGTTGCACATGTAGCGCAGGGCCTTGCCGGTCGCCTTGTAGATTTCCGCGCCGACGAGGAAGTCGTTGTCCCCGCGCATGAAGTACTCCGCCGCTTCGCCGGCGATGTCGGAGAAGGCCTCGTTGATGCCGCCGGACTGACCGGAGTAGGTGAGATCGGAGTTCTGCTCGGTGAAGCCGTGGCTGACCTCGTGCGATGACACGTCGAGGCTGACCAGCGGGTAGAACGTCGTGTAGCCGTCGCCGAAGGTCATCGACGAGCCGTTCCAGAAGGCGTTCTCGTAGTTGTTGCCGTAGTGCACGCGCATGGTCAACTGGAAGGTCAGCGGCGGTTCGCCCACGTATTCCTCATACATGTCGTAGACCACGCCGCCGAAGAAGTGGGCGTCGTTGAGAGGGCTGTAGGCGCCGTTGATTTGCTTGCGGGTGTTTCTCTCACAACCGTAGCTGTAGGCCGTCGAGCCGCTGGTGCCGTGGTTGAGATCGACGGTCTTGACGTTGGCGTTGTCCATGGTGCAGGTCGTGCCGTCGCCAACGACGTCCAAGTAGCCGAAGTCGATGCCGTACTCGTACTGATTAGTCTTCTCATTGCCGCCCGGCCCGGTGCCATCCCGTGTGCTTAGCGTCTTCGTGCGCGCCAGCAGGCTGACGCCGCTGTAGTTGCGGTAGCCGTAGACGCCGATGTACCAGGTCTCTCCAGCGGCGATGCTCATCGAGCACTGCTCGTTGTTGCCGTTGAGCCAGGGGCGGCAGTCGTAGGCGCTCGAGGTCGGCTGCGCGCCGCGGCGCACGTAGAGGTCCGCGTCCCCGCTGCCGCCGGAGAGGATGACGTCCAGGACGCCGGCAGCGCTATTTGCGAGAACATCGAAGGCGAAGTGCCGCCAGGTGCGCCGTTTCCCGGACAGCCCGGTCTCAGCAATGCCGTCGTCGAGGTCGGTGCACCCGCTGCAGTGGTTGTGCGTCAGCCCCTCGAACTCGAACACCACCTCGCCGGTGAGGGCGTCGACGATGAAGGTCGGCCGCGTCGGCTGGCCGCCGCTCTCGCTGTCGGCGAAGAACGACACCGCCTGGCTGAGCCGCGGCGTGCCGTCGTCGACGTAGATGACGAGCTCGATCTGCTCGTCGCTGAAGACGAGGTCGGTGGCGCCGCGAAAGCCCGCGCGCACGCGGTCCTTCATGGCGGTGAGCGCGTCGGCGCCGCTCACCGAGGGCTGCAACTGGTTGAGGCCCGCGGCGAGATCGCGCACCGCACGCCCGTGCAGGCTGCGCACGCGCCCGGCCGCGTCGCGGCCGACGACGATCTGCTCGCCCCACACGGGCACCCCGCGCAGCTGCTGGCGGTAGCGCGTGACCGTGCCGCCGCGGCCGTCGTCGTAGGTGCGCACCGCCTCCAGGCCCTCGGCGGCCGACAGGCCCAGCGCGGCGCGAAAGGCGGGATCGGCGGCGTTGCCGCTGCCGGCGCGCAGCCGCTCCAGCGCCTCCGGATCCTGGCGCAGGTTGTGCGGCTGTGCCGCCAGCGCCACGGGCGCCGCGGCGGCCAGCAGAACCGCTGTGAGAATGCGACGGAACGTCAGTGTTGCCATGGTCCCCTCCTGCGACGGCTCTCCCCTGACCCCCCCCTTATACCTCTGACTTGCCGGCGTCAAGTGTGAGCGCTGATGCGCCGCGGCGCTTGAACGCCGCCGCCGCGGCGGGCATAATCCGCCGCCGTCCGCGACGCCGGATTTCTTTCGATATCTGAGCGAGTTACGGTCGCCCCCGCCGCCCGTGGCGGCGCGGCCGAGCGCGGCGCGGCCCACGAGCGATCACCGAACCCAACGTCAGCATTTCCCCGGCCATGCCCGAAGTCACACTCCCGGACGGCTCCCGGCGCACGTTCGCCGCGCCCGTCGCCGTCGCCGAGATCGCCGCCGACATCGGGCCGGGGCTTGCGCGCGCCGCGCTCGCCGGGCGCGTCGACGGCCGCCTGGTCGATCTCAGCCACGTGGTCGACGCCGACGCCGCGGTGGCCATCGTCACCGCCCGCGATGCCGAGGGCGTCGAGATCCTGCGCCACTCCACCGCGCACCTGCTGGCCCAGGCCGTGAAGGAGCTCTTCCCCGAGGCCCAGGTGACCATCGGCCCGGTGATCGAGGACGGCTTCTACTACGACTTCGCCTACGAGCCCGGCTTCAGCGAGGACGATCTCGCCGCCATCGAGAAGCGCATGGGCGAGCTCGCCGCCGCCGACCACGGCGTCGAGCGCGTCGTCATGGGCCGCGACGAGGCCGTGGCCCTGTTTCGCGGCATGGGCGAGGAGTACAAGGCGGAGATCATCGCCGCCATCCCCGCCGACGAGGAGATCTCGCTCTACCGCCAGGGCGAGTTCGTCGACCTGTGCCGCGGGCCGCACGTGCCGGCCACCGGCCGGCTGAAGGCGTTCAAGCTCACCAAGCTGGCCGGGGCCTACTGGCGCGGCGACGCCCGCAACCCCATGCTGCAGCGCATCTACGGCACCGCCTGGCCGGACAAGAAGCAGCTCGACGCCTACCTGCACCGGCTCGAGGAGGCGGAGAAGCGCGACCACCGCCGCCTCGGCCGCGAGCTCGACCTCTTCCACTTCCAGGACGAGGCGCCGGGCATGGTGTTCTGGCACCGCCGCGGCTGGACGCTCTACTCCCTCGTCGAGGACTACATGCGCGGGCTGCTCGACGAGTACGGCTACCAGGAGGTGCACACCCCGCAGATCCTCGACCGCTCGCTGTGGGAGCGCTCGGGCCACTGGGACAAGTTCCACGAGCACATGTTCACCACGCACGTGGAGAACCGCGACTACGCCATCAAGCCCATGAACTGCCCCGGCCACGTGCAGATCTTCAACCAGGGGCTCAAGAGCTACCGCGACCTGCCGCTGCGCCTCGCCGAGTTCGGCGTCGTGCACCGCAACGAGCGCTCGGGCACGCTGCACGGGCTGCTGCGCGTGCGCGGCTTCACCCAGGACGACGCCCACATCTTCTGCACCGAGGCGCAGATCCAGCAGGAGGTCACCACCCTGATCGATCTCGCCTATCGCGTCTACGGCGACTTCGGCTTCGAGCAGATCGACGTCGCCCTGTCGACGCGACCGCAGCAGCGCGTCGGCGCGGACGCACTCTGGGACGAGGCCGAGCGCGCTCTCGACGTGGCGCTCAAGGACAAGGGGATCGATTTCGCCCTGCAGCCGGGGGAGGGCGCCTTCTACGGCCCCAAGATCGACTTCTTGCTGCGCGACTGCATCGGCCGCGTCTGGCAGTGCGGCACCATCCAGGTGGATTTCTCCATGCCGGGCCGCCTCGGCGCCCAGTACGTGGCCGAGGACGGCAGCCGCCAGGTGCCGGTGATGATCCACCGCGCCATCCTCGGCTCCATGGAGCGTTTCGTCGGCATCGTGCTCGAGCACTGTGCCGGCCGGCTGCCGGCGTGGCTCGCGCCGGTGCAGGCGGTGGTGCTCAACATCACCGATCGCCACGCCGGGTACGTCGCAGAGGTCGAAAAAGCGTTGAAAAAACAGGGCGTCAGGGTGGAAAGTGACTTGAGAAACGAAAAGATCGGCTTTAAAATCCGCGAGCATACACTGCAGCGAATCCCGTTCCTGCTGGTTGTGGGGGATCGGGAGGTCGACAACCGGACTGTTGCCGTGCGCACTCGCGACGGCGAGGACCTGGGGGCGATGAGCCCCGCCGACTTCGAAAAGGTCCTCTCCGCTCAGGTCGCGAGCCACGGCATTCGTCGTTTGGAGGACTGAAAACATTTCGAATGACAAGCAGTTGCGCGTGAACGATCAGATCCGCGCCGACACGGTGCGGCTGATCGGCGCAGACGGGGACCAGGTCGGAGTCGTCTCGAGGGAAGAAGCGCTCCAGTACGTTCAGGAAGCCGCGCTCGATCTGGTCGAGATTTCGCCGCAGGCAGACCCGCCGGTCTGCCGGGCCATGGATTACGGCAAGTTCCGCTACGCGGCGAGCAAGAAACGCCAGGAGGCCAAGAAGAAGCAGAAGCAGATCAAGATCAAGGAGGTCAAGTTCCGGCCGGGAACCGACGTCGGCGACTATGACGTCAAGCTGCGCAACCTGGTGCGTTTTCTGCAGGAAGGCAACAAGACGAAGGTCACGTTGCGTTTCCGCGGCCGCGAGATGGCCCATCCGGAGCTCGGACGCGAGATGCTCAAGCGCGTCGAGGAAGACCTGGTGGGCATAGGCGTCGTGGAGCAGGAGCCGAAGATGGAAGGCCGGCAGATGGTGATGGTGATCGGGCCGAAACGAAACTGACAGTAACGCACGCGGCTGCGTCGACGCCGACGGCGTGTGCACGCGGCCATGAGAGGAAACGAGTCGATGCCTAAGATGAAAACCAACCGGGGTGCGGCCAAGCGGTTTAAGTCGACCGCGAGCGGGCGCTTCAAGCGTTCGCAGGCGTACCTCAATCACATCCTGACGAAGAAGTCGCCCAAGCGTAAGCGTCATCTTCGTCACGCCTTGACGGTGAACCCGGCGGATGCCGCGGGCGTCAGGCGCATGTTGCCGTACAGCTGATCGGAGCAGAGAGCCATGCCACGGGTGAAGCGAGGCGTCACGGCGAGGGCGCGACACAAGAAGGTGATCGCGCAGGCCAAGGGTTACCGCGGGCGCCGCAAGAACGTGTTTCGGGTGGCCGTGCAGGCGGTGACCCGCGCCGGCCAGTACGCCTACCGCGACCGCCGCCAGCGCAAGCGCCAGTTCCGCGCGCTGTGGATCGCGCGCATCAATGCGGCCGCGCGCGAGTCCGGGCTGAGCTACAGCCGCTTCATGGACGGGCTCAAGAAGGCCGCCATCGAGCTCGACCGCAAGGTGCTGGCGGACATCGCCGTGCACGACAAGAAGGCTTTCGCCGATCTCGCGGACAAGGCCAAGGCCGCGCTTTCGGCGTAGCGCCCGCGGGCGCCGGCAGAGCGCCCGACGCGGCGGGCGCGCCGACGAAGGAAAGGCGCCATGCCTTTCCTTTTTTTATTTTGATACGCCACGACAATGACCGCAGACGTGCCGACATTCGAGCAGCTCGAGCGCCTCGCCGGCGAGGCCGCGGCCGCCATCGATGCCGCCGACACTCCCGCCGCGCTCGAGGAACTGCGCGTGCGCTATCTCGGCAAGAGCGGGGTCTTCACCGACGCGCTCAAGGGCATCGGCGCCCTGCCGACGGAGCAGCGCCGCGATGCCGGGCAGAGCGTCAACCGCGCCAAGCAGGATGTCCAGGAGCGCCTCGGCGAGCGCCGGCGCACGCTCGAGGCCGAAGCGCTCGAGCGCCGGCTCGAGAGCGAGCGCATCGACGTCACGCTGCCCGGTCGCGGCGCCGGCGTCGGCGGCGCCCATCCCATCACGCGTACCCTCGAGCGCATGATCGAGATGTTCGCACGGCTCGGCTTCGACGTCGCCGAGGGCCCCGAGATCGAGGACGATTTCCACAACTTCGAGGCGCTCAACATTCCCCCGGATCACCCCGCGCGGGCGATGCACGACACCTTCTACGTCGAGGGCGGCACGCTGCTGCGCACGCACACCTCGCCGGTGCAGATCCGCTACATGCAGGCCAACCCGCCGCCGCTGCAGGTGGTGGCGCCGGGACGGGTCTACCGCTGCGACTCCGACGTCACGCACACGCCCATGTTCCACCAGCTCGAAGGGCTGGCGGTGAGCGAGTCGACCACGTTCGCGGATCTCAAGGGCGTGCTCGTGCATTTTGTGCGCGAGTTCTTCGAGGCCGAGCTCGGCGTGCGCTTCCGGCCCTCGTACTTCCCCTTCACGGAGCCCTCCGCGGAGGTCGACATCAGCTGCGTGTTCTGCGAGGGGAAGGGCTGTCGCGTGTGCAAGCACTCGGGCTGGCTCGAGGTGCTCGGCTGCGGCATGGTGCACCCCGAGGTGTTCCGCCACGTCGGCGTCGACAGCGAGCGCTACACGGGTTACGCCTTCGGCATGGGGGTCGAGCGCCTGGCGATGCTGCGTTACGGCGTCGACGACCTGCGCCTGTTCTTCGAGAACGACGTCGGCGTGCTGCGGCAGTTCCGTTAGGCGCACGGGCATGATCATCAGCGAGAAATGGCTGCGCACCTGGGTGTCGCCCCGGCTCGACACCCAAACCCTTGCCGAGCGAATCACCATGGGCGGTCTCGAGGTCGGCGCCGTCGAGCCGGCGAGCGCCCCGCTGGCCAAGGTGGTGGTGGGCGAGATCACCGCCGTCGAGCCGCATCCGCGGATTGCGAAGCTGAGCGTCTGCCGTGTCGACGTCGGCCGCGCGCGGCCCGTGCAGGTGGTGTGCGGCGCGCCCAATGCCGCCGCCGGCATGAAGGCGCCGACGGCCCTGATCGGCGCCGTGCTCCCCGACGGTCGCCGCCTGGAGAAGGTGCGCGTGCGCGACGTGGTCTCCTCGGGCATGTTGTGCTCGGGCGCCGAGCTCGGCCTCGACGAGGACGCGAGCGGGCTGCTGCGGCTCGACGACGGCGCACCCGTCGGCGCCGCGCTCGCCGAGTATCTCGGGCTCGACGACAGCCTGATCGAGATCGATCTCACTCCCAACCGGGGCGATTGTCTCAGCGTCGCGGGCGTCGCGCGCGAGGTGGCGGCGCTCACGGGAAGCCCGCTCAACGTGCCGACGATCCGCAAGGTGGCGGCACGCTCGCGCCGGCGCCTGGCCATCCGTCTGGAGGCGCCTGCGGACTGCCCGCGCTATGTCGGGCGCGTCATCGAGGGCGTGGATGCGCAGGCTCGCACGCCGGACTGGATGCGCGAGCGCCTGCGCCGCGCGGGCCTGCGCGCCATCAGTCCCGTCGTCGACGTCACCAACTACGTCATGCTGGAGCTGGGCCAGCCGATGCACGCCTTCGATCTCGAGCGGCTGGACGGCGGCATCGTCGTGCGCCGGGCGCACGTGGGCGAGACGCTGACGCTGCTCGACGAGAGCGAGCTTGCGCTGCAACCCGAGAACCTCGTCATCGCTGATCATTCCGCTGCGGTGGCGCTCGCCGGCGTCATGGGCGGCCTGGGCTCGGCCATCGGCGCCGGCACGCGCCACATCCTGCTCGAATCGGCGTTCTTCGATCCGCTCGCGGTGGCGCGCTGCGCGCGCCGCCACGGCCTCAACACCGACGCGTCGCATCATTTCGAGCGCGGCGTCAGCCCGGATCTGCAGGCACGGGCGGTGGAGCGCGCGACGCGTCTGCTCCTGGACATCTGCGGCGGCGTGCCCGGACCCGTGATCGAGGCGAACAACCGCCGCCACCTGCCGCGGCGCAGCGCCATTGCGCTGCGCTATGCGCGCATCGAGCGGGTGCTGGGCGTGCGCATCCCCCGGCGCGCGGTGGAGAGCGCGCTGCAGCGGCTCGGCCTGTCGGTGCGCAAGACGCGCGAAGGCTGGCGCGCAACGCCGCCGGCGCATCGCTTCGATCTCGCCGCGGAGCACGACCTCGTCGAGGAGGTGGCACGCATCCACGGTTACGACGTGCTGCCGAGCCGCGCACCGCAGACAGGGGTCAGCGGGCGCGTGCACCCCGAGGCGCAGGTGCCCGAAGCGCGTATCCGCGGCACGCTCATTGAGCGTGATTACCAGGAGGCCATCACCTACAGCTTCGTCGACCCCGAGCTGCAGGCCCTGCTCGAGCCGAAGACCCAACCGATCCGTCTTG
>JABAHS010023504.1_pt2 | contig 26261 bp, 21 predicted proteins | sample 7062111 | NCBI WGS metagenome assembly JABAHS01 (sample SAMN14534600, study PRJNA622989) | marine sediment metagenome | biome: marine biome [ENVO:00000428]; feature: marine pelagic biome [ENVO:01000023]; material: deep marine sediment [ENVO:00002113]; isolation source: pool of 4 deep marine... | reverse complement strand
GCGTTTCCTGATCGTCGTCCTGGCGGCCGGTCTTTTGATGACAGGCCCTGCCCAGCCCGAGATCTACAAGACCGTGGACGAAGCGGGCAACGTGGTCTACACGGACCAACCGCCGGACGAATCGGCCGAGCCAATGGACCTTCCCGAACTCAGCGTCGTCGAGGCCGTGCAGGCTGCGCCCCGCGCGGCGTCGCAACCCGATCCCTCGGACGAGGAGGAGGTCACCTCGGTGCGCGACCTGCGTCGCGGTTACCGGGATTTCGCGATCGTGAGCCCGCAGCCCGAGGAAACCATCTGGGGTACGGGCAACGAGGTGCTGGTGGCCTGGAACACGCAGTACCGCCTGCAACCCGGCATGAAGGTCACGTTCTACGTGGACGGTGAGTCCCGGGAAACCAGCACGGAATCCTCCATTACCCTGAGTCGCCTGAACCGCGGGGCGCATACCGTCTACGCGGAATTGTGGGACGCGCGCAATCGCAAGATCGCCACGACCCAGCCGGTGACGTTCTACATACAGCAATACTCGGTCAACTATGGCGCAAACCGGAACTCCGGCAACTGAATCCGCAATACCGGATCCACATCGCGGCTTTCCCGGTGCGGCGCCGTTTGCGCCGGGCTGAAGCCGATGCTGGAAGCCCTCGACACGGCCGTTCTCGAACTGGATGAGGCGGACCGCGTGCGCTCGATGAACGGCGCTGCCGAGCAGTGCCTGGGCACCGGCCGGGAACGTGCCGAGGGGCAGGCACTTGCCCTGATCAACGGCGTGCCCGGGGAACTGCGCAATGCCATCGGGGCCACCCGCAGCGACCACCAGCGCAGGCACGTCCGGGAATGCCATCTGGCCGGCGGCTTTTACGACTGCACCATCCAGCCCCTGCCGGAGCAGGGCATCCTGCTCGAACTCCACGACCTGCACTGGGAGCACCAGGCGCAGCAACTCGAGCAGCGCGAGATGCAGACGGGCATGCTCGACCTGCTGCGGCGAAACCTGGGCCACGAGATCCGCAACCCGCTGGGGGGAATCCGCGGGGCGGCGCAGATGATGGCAGCGGAACTCGGTGACCGTGAACTGGGCACCCTGGCGCAACTCATCATGCGGGAAGTCGACCGGATCGACGAATTGATCCAGCGATTCGGCCAGCCGCGCATCGAGCAGGTCGAGGTGGATATTCACTACGTGATCGACGAGGCCACCGAATTGATGACGGTGGAAGCCAGCGGACGTGTCGCCGTCGAGCGCGACTACGACCCGAGCATTCCCGGCCTGCCCGGCGATCCGTCCGCCCTGCGCCAGGTGTTCCTGAACCTGGTGCGCAACGCCATCCAGGCCGATGCGACCACCATCCGCCTGCGGACCCGGATCGAACACGGGGCAGCACTGCTGCAGCCCGGCCAGAGCACGCTCGCGCGCATCGACGTCGAAGACGACGGCGAAGGCGTACCGGAAAAGCTGCGAGCGCTGTTGTTCCTTCCCTTGGTGACCGGTCGCAGGGAGGGCACCGGGCTCGGCCTCGCGCTGGCCCAGCAGGTGGCTGCTGAACACGGGGGCCTGCTCACCTACGAGCCCCTGGAACGGGGCAGCCGGTTCAGTCTGAGGTTGCCGTTGAACGGCGCCCCGGGGGTGGTGAACGATGGCTGAGCAGCCCCGGGTCTGGATCGTGGACGATGACGAAGCGATCCGCTTCGTGCTGGAGCGGGCCCTGACGCGGGCGGGCTATTCGGTGGATGCCTTCACGAACGTGGCCTCGGTGGAGCGGGCCCTTGAAACGGGTTCGCCGCAGGTCATCGTGACGGACATCCACTTGCCGGACGCAGACGGACTCAGCGTCATCGAGGCGCTCAGGAGCGGGGGCCGGGACGTGTCCGTCATCGCGATCACCGGTTACTCGGACCTCGACCAGGCCGTCGCGGCGTTCAAGCAGGGCGTTTTCGATTACATCCCCAAGCCGTTCGACCTCGACCAGGTCCTGTCGGTCGTGGAGCGGGCAGTGGCGGGCACCGCCCCGGCAGCAGAACAGGAACCAAGGCCGCAGGACAACCAGCTGATCGGCGACTCACCGGCCATGCAGGAGGTCTTCCGAACGATCGGCAGGCTTTCGCGCACCGGCATCAGCGTTCTCATCACGGGAGAGACCGGCAGCGGCAAGGAAGTGGTCGCCCGCGCCCTGCACCAGCACAGCCCCCGCGCCGGCGGCCCCTTCGTTGCCATCAATACGGCCGCCATACCGGCGGAACTCCTCGAATCCGAGTTGTTCGGCCACGAACGGGGCGCTTTCACGGGCGCTCACGCAAGACGGCCCGGCCGATTCGAGGAAGCCGCAGGAGGCACGCTGTTCCTGGATGAAATTGGTGATATGCCCCTGGCTCTTCAGACCCGCTTGCTGCGGGTTCTGGCCGAAGGCGACTACTACCGCGTGGGCGGGCGGGACCTGTTGCGCGCCGACGTGCGCATCATTGCCGCCACCCACCAGGACCTGGACGTCAAGACCGCGGACGGGAGCTTCCGCGAGGACCTGTTCCACCGGCTCAACGTGATCAACATCGCCCTGCCGCCCCTGCGCGAACGCGCCGAGGACATTCCCCTGCTCGCGCAGCATTTCATGGCGCAGGCGGCCGCGGACATGCGCCTGGACGAGAAGCGGTTCCGCCCCGAGACCCTCAGCATGCTGCAGTCGATGCCGTGGCCCGGCAACGTGCGCCAGTTGCAGAACCTGTGCCAGCAGATGTGCGTCATGGCGCCCGGTGAGCAGATCTTTCCCGAAGACCTCCCGACGGACCTGGACAAGCGGGGCAACGGCGAACAGGAGGCCTGGTCGGAGAACCTGCGCCGGTGGGTGCACTCGTCGTTGCGCGCCGGCCGTCCGTCCCTGATGGCGGAGGCGCGCGCGCAACTGGAAAAAATCGCCCTGGACTGCGCCCTGGAGTTCACCGACGGCAAGCGGATCGAAGCGGCGCGGCTGCTCGGCGTGGGGCGCAATACCCTGACCCGGAAGCTGAAGGAGTTGAACGGGGAATGAGAGGGAATGAGGGGGAATGGTTAACGGTTAACGGTGTGCGGGAACAGGGGCACATCACCTGCAGGAGGGCAGCCTGAAATGCACAAGAGCCAACTGGCCGGACTGATCATCGACTGCCGTACCGACGAACTCGATGCGGCAGCGGAATTCTGGGGCGCTGCGCTCGGGTTCCGGGCCTACTCCGATCCGCGGACCGACACAACGCGGTACCGGAACCTGGAGACCCGCCCGGAAGACCTCGAGATACTGGTCCAGAAAGTGGACCACGACAGCCGCGTACACCTGGATATCGAAACCGATGACAAGGAAGCCGAGGCGGCTCGCCTGGAAAATCTCGGCGCACGCCGCGTGGCGGAAACGCCGGGGTGGATCGTCATGGAGGCGCCGACCGGCCAGCGCTTTTGCGTGGTGAACGCATTTAGCCGGGACTTCGCCAGCAAGGCCAACGGCTGGGAGTGATTGGCAGCGCCTGGCGGCGACCCGCCCGCCCCCGGCCACTCACCCCTGCGGAGGCACCCGAAGATTGAACGTGACCGGCCCGTCATTGACCAGGTGCACCTGCATGTGAGCGCCGAACTCCCCTGTGGGGCAGGAACCCAGCGCCGCGCGGGCCCGCTCCACGAGATAGTCGAACAGCCTTCGCCCCTCGTCCGGAGGCGCCGCGCTGGTGAAGCTCGCCCGGTTGCCCTTGTTGGTGTTGGCGGCCAGCGTGAACTGGGAGACCAGCAGGAGTTCCCCGCCCGCCTGGCGCAGGTCGAGGTTCATTCTCCCCTCCTCGTCAGGGAACATGCGGTAGGCGGCGATGCGCTCCAGCAAGCGGTCGGCCTGGGCTTGCGTGTCGCCCTTTTCCACGCCGACCAGGCCCAGGATGCCGGGACCGATGGCGCCGGTGACACGCGACCCGCCCCCGTCGAGATTAACAAGCACGCTGGCTTCCGATACCCTTTGCAGCAATGCAATCATCCGGCCCCTCAATGCGATCATGGAATTCGGATATGTTAGCAGGGCGCAGGTCACGGACCACGGCGTGAAACGATGAAATTTTTCCTGCTCAGCATGGTTTTCCGGACCTTCAGCTTCATCCCTTCGCGGGTGCAGCGCTGGCTGTCCGTGCCGCTGGGATGGCTGCTCTGGGCGGTCTCCCGGACCAAGCGCAACAGCACGCTGAAAAACCTGGCGACCGCCTTTCCGGACATGGACGAGTGGCAGCGTGAAGCGCTGGGCCGGGCCAGCATGCGCCATTATGTACTGGTGGCCCTGGAGACGGGCATCAGCTGGTACGGATCACGGAAGCGACTGCTCGGCCTGTTCGATCCGCCGCTTGGCGAAGAGCACCTGGACGCCGCGCTCGGGAAGGGCCGCGGCGTGCTGTTCCTGGTGCCTCATTTCGGTACCTGGGAGCTGCTCAACCAGTGGTTGCAGACCCGGGTCGAAACGGTGGCCTTGTACAAGCCGGGTCGTTACCCGGCTTTCGAGGAGAAGCTGCTGAACAAGCGCGAGCGATTCGGCAGCCGGATGGCGCCCACGACCCGCGCGGGCCTGAAAGTCCTGTTCCGGACGCTCGGCTCCGGGCGGGCGGCCCTGATGCTCCCCGACCAGGATCCGTCTGAGGGCGAGGGGAGGTTCGCCCCGTTCTACGGCGTGCCCGCCCTGACCGGCGTGCTGGCGTCGAGACTGGCGCGGCAGACCGGATGCCAGGTTGTATTTGCCGTGGCCGGGCGGGTGCCCGGGGGTCGCTTCCAGGCGCATTTCCTGCCGGCCGAGGACGATTTCTACGCGGAGGATCTCGATGCGTCACTCGCCGCCCTCAACCGGGGCGTGGAGCAGTGCATCGCCACTGATCCCGAGCAGTACCTGTGGGCCTACAAACGGTACAAGTCCAGGCCGGAGGGCGAACCCAGCTTCTATTAATCCCGCCAGAATGAGGGGGTGAGCAATACCAGCAGGGTGTAAATCTCCAGGCGTCCCGCCAGCATGGCGAAGCTCAGTATGAGCTTGGCCGAAACATTGAGTCCCGCGTAGTTCGATCCCACCTCGGCCAGTCCCGGGCCGAGATTGGTGATGCTGGCGGCGGCGGCGGAGAAGGCCGTCACCGAATCAATGCCGGTCGCGTTGAGCAGTATGACGATCAGCGTGAATGTGGCAATGTACAGGAAGAAGAATCCCCACACCGCATCCACCACCCGGTCTGAGGTCTTCTGGCCGCCGATCTTGATGTGTACCACGGAGTGGGGGTGGATCAGGCGCCGGATCTCCCGGACCGACTGGCGGTACAGCAGGATGACGCGGATCACCTTCATGCCGCCGGCGGTGCTGCCGGCGCAACCGCCGATGAAGGCCACGCACATCATCAGAATCGGTACGAATCCGGTCCACAGGTGGAATTCGGTGGTGGTGAAGCCGGTGGTAGTCATGGCCGAAATGACCTGAAATCCAGCGTAACGCACCGATTCGGCCAGCGAGCCGTAGGTACCGTTGAAGTACAGCGCGAAGCTGCCCAGCAGGGCCAGACCGATCAACAGGACCGCGTACACTTTCAGTTCGGGATCCATGAAATAGGGCTGCGCGCTGGCCCGCCGCCAGGCCGTGAAATGCAGCGCGAAATTGACCCCGGCAATCACCATGAATATGGTGGCCACCGCCTCAATGGTGGGGTTGTCGTAGAACGCGAGGCTGGAGTCGTGGGTTGAAAACCCTCCGATGGCGACCGTGCTGAACGCATGGCCGACAGCGTCGAACAGCGGCATCCCGCCCAGCCAGTAGGCGAGCGCGCAGACCACGGTGATGCCCAGGTAGATGAGCCACAGCGCCTTGGCGGTCTCGGTGATGCGGGGCGTCAGCTTGGCGTCCTTGATCGGGCCGGGCGTTTCGGCCCGGTACAACTGCATGCCGCCGATGCGCAGCATGGGCAGAATGGCCACGGCCAGCACGATGATCCCCATGCCGCCCAGCCACTGCAGCTGCTGCCGGTAGTAGAGCACCGCGCGCGGCAGGGCCTCGATGTTCGTCATGACCGTGGCGCCGGTCGTGGTCAGCCCGGACATCGACTCGAAAAAGGCGTCCACGTACGAGATCTCGGGCGTGATCAGCAACAGGAACGGCAGGGCGCCGACGAGCGCCAGGGCGAGCCAGCAGCCGACGACGATCAGGAATCCGTCGCGCAGGCGCAGGTCCCGGCTGGCCCTGCGCACGGGCAGGAAGATCAGCAGGCCCGCCAGCAGCAGGATGCCCGCGCTCATCAGGAACAGGATGGCCGTGCCGTCCTGATACCACCATGAAACCGCTGCCGGCGGCAGCATCATCAGGCTGGAGCCGGCGATGAGGAATCCCACCACCCGCTGGATGGATGCCAGTTTCACTTCAGGCTTCCCTCATGTCAGATGAAGGTCGCGCTGACCTGGAACAGCCTTTCCACGGCCGGGATCTTGGCCTTGTCGGCCACGAACAGCAGGACATGGTCGTGTTCGAGGATCACGGTGTCGTGGTGCGCGATGATGACGTCGTCGCCGCGAACGATTCCGCTGATGCTGGTGCCTTCCGGCAGGTCGAGCTCCTCGACGGCCCGGCCCACGACCCTGGAACTGTGCTTGTCGCCCAGCGCCACCGCCTCGATGGCCTCGGCGGCACCACGCCGCAGGGAATGCACGCGCACCATCGAGCCGCGCCGGATGTGGGTCAGCAGCGCACCGATGGTGATCTGCTCGGGCGAGACCGCGATGTCGATCGTACCGGACTCGACCAGGTCGACGTAGGACGGGCGGTTGATGATGGCAATCACCTTGCCGGCGCCCATGCGCTTGGCCAGCAGCGAGGACAGGATGTTGGCCTCGTCGTCGTTGGTCACGACGCAGTAGACGTCGGTGGTTTCGATGGCCTCCTCCCTGAGCAGGGTTTCGTCCGCGCAGTCGCCGACCAGGACAATGGCCTTCTCGAGGTCCTCGGCGATCGTCTCCGCGCGCTTCGCGTCGCGCTCGATGACCTTGACGTGGTGGTCGCGTTCGAGCCGCCGGGCCAGGTTGCAGCCGATGTAGCCGCCGCCGGCGAGGATTACCCGGCGGATCGGGTTATCGAGCGGGCGCATCTCTTTCATCACCGTGCGTATGTGACGCCGCGCCGCCAGGAAAAACACCGTGTCGTCCTCCTCGATGACGGTATCGCCGTCGGGGATGACCAGTTGGCCCTGGCGGTAGATGGCCGCGATCCGCGCGTCGCTGCCGGCCGGCATGTGCTGCTTGAGCTTGTAGAGTTTCTGTCCGACCAGCAGGCCCCCGGCCTCGGCCTGCACGGCGACCAGTTGCGCGCGGCCGTCGGCGAAGTCGAGCACCTGCAGGGCGCTGGGGTACTCGATCAGGCGCACGATGTGCTGGGTGATCAGTTGCTCGGGGCTGATCAGCACGTCGATCGGCGTATGCTCGCGGGAAAACAGCTCCGGGTGATCGGTGTAATCCGCCGAGCGGATCCGGGCGATCCGCGTGGGCGTGTGGTACAGCGTGTAGGCCACCTGGCAGGCGGCCATGTTGACCTCGTCGGTGTTGGTCACCGCCATCATCAGGTCGGCGTCCTCTATACCCGCCCGGACCAGNNGGCGCTCCTCGTCGACGTCCACGATGGTGATGTCGTTGTCCTCGTGGGACAGGCTGTGGGCCACCGTGGAGCCGACCTGGCCGGCGCCCAGGATGACGATCTTCAATTCGATTCTCCACCGCGTGACACGGTTTTCGGATCAATGCCAAGCGCACGAAGCTTGCGATACAGGTGCGTGCGTTCCATGCCCACCGATTCGGACAGCTTGCCGACGCTGCCGCCGGCCTTCTCGAGCTGGTAGCGCAGGTATTCGCGTTCGAACTGTTCGCGGGCCTCGCGCAACGGCAGGTCGAAAGATCCGGGTCTCGCCGCCGGCGTGACGGATGCTATGGCCGCGTTCTGGCGCAACGCGTCCTCGACCTCCGTGACCGTGACCTCGCCGTCTCCGCCGAGGACCAGCATCCGCTGCACGAGGTTGCGCAACTCCCGTACGTTCCCGGGCCAGCTGTGGTTGCGCAGCCGGTTGAGGGCGGAAATTGAAAACTGCCGGTACGGCAGCCCCTCGTGGTTCGGAAACCAGTCGGCGTAGAAGCGTACCAGGTCGGGCACGTCTTCGGGGCGGGACCGCAATGGCGGCATCTGCATGGGCAGTACGTTGATGCGGAAGTACAGCCGGTCCAGCAGGTAGCCGTCGCTGACCAGTTGCTCGAGGTGTTCCGGGCCGCTGGCCACGAGCCGGGCGGTGAGTTCGCTGGCCTCGCTGGCGCCGTCGGGCGTGAAGCTGCCCGACTCCAGCACCTGGCAGAGGATTTCCTGTGCCTCCCGGGCAAGGGACTGGATGTCGCGAACGAAAAGGGTGCCGCCCGCGGCCTGCTCCAGTATCCCGGGCTCTGCTTTTTTGCCGGACTGGCTGCCGAGCAGGTATTCCCGGCCGCGGCTTCCGCCGAGTTGGACGTGGTCGAGAATCTTCATGTCCCCGCCCCGTCCGCTCAGCCGGTGGATGTAAGCGGCCAGGGTTTCCCTTCCACAACCGGGTTCCCCGGTGATCAGGACCGGAAAATCGTGACGCGCGGCCTGTTCCGCTTTCTGCCTCAGAAGCCGCATCTCCGCGCTGCCGCCCAGGGGCTCCATGGCCACTTCCGATGCCCCGCCCGGTTTTTTCTGCTGTCGGGTCCCGGGCGCGTCCAGCGCCTGGCGCACCGTCGCCAGCAGCTTGGCCAGCGACAGGGGCTTCTGGACGAAATCATGTGCGCCCAGCCGCGTCGCCTCGACGGCGGTTTCCAGCGTGCCGTGCCCGGACATGACGACCACCGGGCAGGGTGGCCCGCTGTCCTCCGACCACTCCCGCAGCAGGGTGATGCCGTCGATGTCCGGCATCCAGATGTCCAGCAGCACCAGGTCGGGCGGCCCGTCCGCGAAGGCGACGCGGGCCGATTCCCCGTCCTGCGCGGTGCTGACCGAATAGCCTTCGTCTTCGAGGATGTCGCTGACCAGTTCGCGGATATCCGGCTCGTCGTCAACGACGAGGATGTGTGCTTGAGGCATGTCTCACCCATCCGCTCACCCGGGGATCCCGGCGCCGTTGATGGTGATTCACGGCCGGCTTCCGGGTGACTCGGCAAAAAGTGTTGTAAAGAAACAACAGAATACCGGAAATCCCCGCCAAGGCATAGACGCGCGGCGATCAGGCTCCATGCGGTGGCGGACTAGCCGATGCCGGTTACCGTCCGGCTCGCCCCCGAACTCAACTGCGCACCCAGTGGCAGTTCGATGGTGGCCCTGGCCCCGCCTTCCTCCGGGTTCGAAATGGCGATCCGGCCATCGTGGTCGGCCACGATCTTGCGGCAGATGGCCAGGCCCAGGCCGCTGCCGTTTTTCTTGTGCGTGACATACGGCTCGAAAGGCTGTTCCAGCACGGACTCGGGGAATCCCGGTCCGCTGTCGGTGATATGCATTTGCAGCCAGGCCCGGCCATCCTTACGAACCTCGGCGGATACGATCGAGATCTCGGCGTTGTTGCCTTCCCCGGCCGCTTCAGACGCGTTCCTGATCAAATTGTGCAGCAACTGGCGAATCTGGCCGGCATCCGCCGACAAGCCTGCCGGGCCGGGACAGAGATCCAGGTCGATCTTCAGCGCCGGATCACCCTCCTGGTACAGGGCCACCACGTCCCTGACCAGCCTGTCCAGCTCAAGTTCGACCAGGTTGAGATCCGGCTCGCTGGCGTAATCGCCGAAGGCATCGACGAGGGTGCGCAACGCCTCGACCTGCGAGACGATGGTGCTTGCCGCCCGGTCGAGCATCTGGCCGTCGGCGGCTTCCAGCTTGTCCATCAGCTTCATGCGCAGGCGCTCGGCGGCCAGGCGGATCGGCGTCAGGGGATTCTTGACCTCGTGGGCGAGGCGCCGCGCGACTTCCGCCCAGGCGGCGTCGCGCTGTGCCCGGTTGAGAATCGTGACGTCGTCGAAGACCACGACGTGGCCGCCGTTCTCCCCGCCCACCCCGGGCAGGCGTGATCCCCTGACCAGCAGGATCAGGGGCGCGCCGGCTTGGTGCAGCCGGATTTCCCGCTGCCATTCCGCCCGGCCCCGCTCGACCTGGCGTTGGACCAGGGCCGTGAGCGGTTCGAGGAAGGGCGCCATCCCGGCGATTTCCGCCAACGGGCGGCCGACCGGGTAAGCGGGGGGCAGGCGCAGGATCTGCTCCGCCGCCCGGTTGGACCGGACGACGCGGCCGCCGTTGTCCAGCGTCAGGACACCCGCCGAGAGGCTGCCGAGAACGGTTTCCAGGTATTCGCCCTGGGCCTGCAGGCGGGCGCGACCCGATTCGGCCTCCTGGTTGGAGCGCAGCAAGGCCTCGGTCATGTCATTGAACGAGCGGGCCAGGAATTCCAGTTCGTCGCGCGTGTCGACCTCGACGGCGTGGTCCAGGTCACCGGCCGCCACCTTGTGGGTGGCGTCCGCCAGCCTTGATATCGGCGAGACCATGCGTCGCGACGCGGTCAGGGCGGCCAGGATCGCCATCAGGACGGTCAGCGACAGGACCAGTGACAGGATCAGGATGAAACTCTGCTTCAGTGAATTGCGCAGGTAACTCACGTTCTGGTAGCGGTAGTACTCCTGCTCGATGCTTTCCGCCAGGACGGTGATGCGCTCGGGCAAGGGGTAGACGGCCTGCAGCAGGAACCCGGGGCGTCCGGGATCCGCGGCCGGCAGTTGCTGGATAACCAGGATCCGCAGCCCGCCGCCGGGTACGGGTTCGGCCGCGGCGTACTCGCCCCGTTCCAGGGCCTGCAGCAGGGCATAATCGCCGGGCCGGTCCGGCAGGTCCGCGAGGGCATCGATGTTGGCCGTGGAAACCACGCGCCCGTCCGTTTCGAGCACCGAGAGCTCCACCGGTCCCGAGGCGCTGACCCTGTCGAGCAGGGCGCGTCGCAAAAGCTCGGAATCCTCGTCCAGGCCCTCGATCTCCTGGCCGATGCGCCGCATCTGGTTTCGGACCTCCAGGGTCCGGTTATCGAGAAACTCCTGGCCCAGGGCGAGTGAATCGCCCAGCGCTGTTTCCACCTGCACGTCGAACCAGCTGTCCACGGTTCGGGTCAGGAAATACGCGGAAAAGAAATAGACGATCAGGGCCGGCGGCAGCGAAAGCACCAGGAAATTCCGGACCCAGCGCGCCGACAAACGCGAGCCGGGCTCCTCGCGCCGCACGCGGCGCACGAGGGACAGGGCACGATGGACGATGGTGACGAGCAGGAGCAGCAGGGCCATGCCGGTCAGGACCAGCACCCACACGTAGTGCCGGCCAAATCCACCGGCTTCCTGCTCCACGTCGCTGACGAGCACCAGCGACGTGAGGATGACCGCGATCACTGCAAGGATCGGCAGTACGCGGAACAGCAATTTCTTCAGGCGCCGATTCTGAATGGCCATGTCGACCACTCCGAGTCATGGCGCCATTGCGCGGAGAACAGGACCGGCAGGCGCATGGGCGCCGGGAGGCGGGCATTGTCGAGGCGGGTCCGGACGCGGTATTCGTAATGACCCGGAGCCAGGGCGCCCGTCTGGAGGGCGAGCCGCAGNNGGCGAGCCGCAGCGAGGACAACGCGCCGAGCGCATGGCGCAGGCGGGGATAGGTCCGTGTGGAGTCCGAATCAGGCCCCCGAAGTTCGTAGTGTTCGCTCAGTGGCATGTAACGAAGCTCGTAGCGCAGAAAATCTCCGGCCAGCAGGGTCAGGGTCTCGCTGTCGCGCAATTCCATCTCCACGCGCAGCGAGAGTGGTACGCCGTGCTCGAGTGCCTCGACCGCGTCGCGGCTGAGCTTCAGGTCCTGGCGCAGGGAAGCCAGGATGGTCTGGTAACCGGGCTGCAGGCTGACCGATTGCGCGACGAAGCCGTAATCCCCCCGTGTCTGCGAACACGCGGCCAGCAGCAGTGCGGTGCTAATCAGGCTTGCGCAAAACAGCGTAGTAGAAACCGTCCATGTCCTCCGTTCCCGGCAGGATCTGGAGGCCCGTCGCGTCGCCGCCGGGCGGCGCGAGGCTCTGCGCTTCAGCATGTCGCGATAGAAACTCATGAATTTGCTTGCTATTTTCCCGTCTCAAAATGGAGCAGGTTGCGTAGACAAGGATACCGCCAGCTTTCAGCAGGGGCCAGAGCCCGTCCAGAAGCGCCCTTTGCCTCCGCTGCGCGGATTGTAGCTGTTTCTCGCTCCTCAACCACTTGACTTCAGGGTGACGCCGGATGACGCCGGTTGCAGTACAGGGTGCATCCAGCAGAATCCTGTCGAAAGGCGTACCGTCCCACCAGGAATCGGTGTCAGTGGCGTCGGCGGCCCGCAGGTCGCAATCCAGCCCCAGCCTCTGCAGGTTTTCACGCACCAGGTCCAGCCGATCAGGGTCCAGGTCGAGCGCGGTGAGGCGCAGGTCGGCAACCGACTCCAGCAGGTGGCAGGTCTTGCCGCCCGGAGCGGCGCAGGCGTCCAGGACGCGCTCACCGGGCGCCGCACCGAGCAGTCCCGCGGCGAGTTGTGCAGCCGCATCCTGGACCGACACCAGGCCCTGGTGAAATCCCGGAAGCTCCGAAACCGGTACCGCCGGGGATACCTTGAGGGCCGCATCCAGTCCTGCAGACGGCTCCGAATCCAGGCCCGCTTCACGGAGCATGGCGCGGTATTCTGCGGTGCCGGTCTTCCGCCGGTTGACCCGGATCCAGAGGGGCGCCTGCATGTTGTTTTCCCGGACGATACCGGGCCAGTCATCGGGCCAGTCGCCCTGTAATTCATCGAGCAGCCACCCGGGATGGGCGTGACGCTCCGGCCGGGTCGCCAGCCGATCCAGCAGGCCGGCTCGTTCCCGCAGGAACCGGCGCAAGACCGCGTTCACCAGGCCGACTGCCCAGCGCTTGCCAGACTGCCTGGCGGCTTCCGCGCTGGCGTGGACCGCCGCATGCTCTGCGGCGTCGTCCTTCCAGGCCTGGAACAGGCCGATCAGCAGCAAATAATGGATGTCCCGGTCGCGATCGCGCAAAGGGCGTTCGAGCAACTGGCCGGCCAACCACTCCAGCGCCGCGTACCAGCGCAGCACACCGTAGGCGAGGTGGCGGGCAAAAGCGCGGTCCCTGTCATCCAGCCCGCCGGTTGCCGAATCCGCCTCGCCGAGCGTTCGGCCTTCCCTGAGCACGGTGCCGAGCAGGCGGGCGGCCGCCACCCTGGAACGGGTCCCTGGCCGGGAATTCATCCGTCCGCCGGCAGCGGGTGGGCGCGCAGGAAGTCGGCCGCGGGCATGGCCCTGCCGCCAGGGCGCTGGACCTCGGTCAGGCGCAGGACACCGTGGCCGGTATTGAAGCCGATGCCCCGGTCGTCTGCCCCGACGAGACTGCCGGGTTCGCCCGTAACCGCCTCGTCCGTCAGTTCCGCGCGCCAGACCCTCAGCCGTTCCCCGCCGATTTCACACCAGGCGACCGGCCAGGGGTTGAAGGCCCGGATTCTTCTTTCGATCGATTCCGCGGACTCGGTCCAGTCGATCAAGGCCTCTGATTTTTGCAGCTTGCCGGCGTAGGTGGCCTGGTCGTCGTCCTGGGGTTCCGGTTCGGGCAGTGTGCCGGATTCGAGTTGCCCAATGCAGTGGACCAGGGCTTCCGCGCCCATGGTGGCCAGCCGGTCATGCAGGCTTCCGCCGGTCTCGGCCGGAGCAATCGGCGTTCCTGCCCGATGGTATACCGGCCCCGTATCGAGACCCGCTTCCATGTGCATGATGCACACCCCGGATTCCTGGTCGCCCGCCTCGACGGCCCGTTGGATCGGCGCCGCGCCCCTCCATCGCGGCAACAGGGAACCATGGATGTTCCAACAGCCATGCCTGGGGATGTCGAGCACGGCCTGGGGCAGGATCAGACCGTAGGCGACCACGACCATCAGGTCCGGTTCGAGAGCGGCCAGTTCGTGCCGGATGGCGGCTTCCTTGAGGTTCCCGGGTTGGAGCACGGGTATACCGCATTCAAGCGCCCGCCGCTTGACCGGGCCGGGCCGGACCTTCCTGCCGCGCCCGGAAGGCCGGTCGGGCTGGGTCAGCACGGCGACGGGTGTGCGGCCGGAGTCGATCAGCGCTTCCAGGGTGGGGACCGAGAAGTCCGGCGTGCCGGCGAAAAGTATGCGCAGTCGGGGCGCGTTCACCGGCCGGCCCGGGTCAGATGGCGGAGCCGGAAGCGGCTTCCTGCCCGGCCTGGCGCCTTTGCTTGGCCAGCTTCTTGCGAACCATCCGGCGCTTCAGGGGGGACAGGTAGTCCACGAACAGGCGTCCGCGGAGATGGTCCATCTCGTGCTGCAGGCAGACAGCGTGCAGGCCCTCTGCATCCTCCCGGAAGGTATTGCCCTCCCGGTCCTGCGCCTCGATGCGAATCTTTTCCGCCCGTTGCACGTTGGCGTAGATGCCGGGCACCGAGAGGCACCCTTCCTCGCATATCTGTTCGCCCTGGGATTCGACAATTTCGGGGTTGATATAGACACGGGGCTGGGCCTGGTCCTCGCTGACATCCAGGATCAGCAGGCGGATATGCCGGTTGACCTGGGTGGCGGCGAGGCCGATCCCGTGGGCGGCGTACATGGTCTCGATCATGTCGTCGACCAGCCTGTTCAGGTCCTCGTCGAACACTTCGACGGGCCTGGCGACCGTCCGCAGCCGCTGGTCCGGGAATTCGAGAATTTCGAGTTGCGCCATGGGGTTTTGTGCCTGTAGCAGAATTTCGTGCCGATTAGACTATTTAGGTGAACTTTTGAACTGCAGCAATTATGATAGCTAATGACGAACAAGGTTCGCCACAAAACGCAAACGACCGCATCGGTCAAGATGGCTGGATGCCTACTGATTGGGGAAGGAAAGTGATCAGGAAACTCATTTACCTCATCCTGGTGACGATGTTGGCTGGAGCGGCGCTGGCACAGGACGTGTCGGTCCGCGCCGATCACCCGGATGAATACGTCGTGGTTCGGGGCGACACCCTCTGGGATATCTCTGCGCGGTTTCTGGAAAAACCCTGGCAATGGCCAGCGATCTGGCATGCCAATCCCCAGATAGCCAATCCGCACCTCATATATCCCGGGGATCGCATTTCACTGGTCTACGTGGATGGCCAGGCGCGCCTGGTCGTGGATCGCGGCAAACCCATGCGCAAGCTGTCGCCGCAGGTCCGCAGCAGCGGCCGGGAGGCCGTCACCGCCATCCCGTTGTCACGCTTGAAACCGTTCATCAGGAATTCGGTGGTGATCACCGCGGAACAATTCGAAGGCCTGCCCTACATCGTGGCGAACTACGAAGGCCGTATGAACACGACGGTCGGTGACCGGACCTACGCCAGGAAAATCAGCGGCCAGGTCGGGCAGGAATTCATGATCGTCCGGCTCAACAACATCTATTACCGCATGGACGGGGAGGACAGGCGTGCCCTGATGCCTGAAGGCCACACGCACGTGCCCGATGACCTGGAGCTCCCGGTGGGTTTCTGGAAACCGCTCAATACGTGGGGCAAGAGCGTGGATATCATCGGCTACGAAATGGCCGAGGTGGCGAGGGCGACGCTGTTGAAGACCGGCGATCCCGCGATCCTGGAAATAGATGAAGGAATGAACGAAGTCAAGGAAGGTCATTTCATTCTGCCCGTGGACGACCACGAGTTCGACACTCACTTCATGCCGAGGCCGATGACGAGCATTCCGTCGGGATTGAAAGTGCTGGCGATCGAAGGCGCGCACTACGGCGTCGGTCACTACCAGATCGTGGCCATCAACGGTGGTTCCAGGCAGGGCATCGAACCGGGTCACGTGTTCTCGGCATTCCGCCCCGGGGTCACCATACGCGACGAGGTCAAATATCCTGCAGGAAGCACCGCCGATTTCGGTACGCTGAAGGGTGACAAGGTGACATTGCCCGACGAGTACGATGCGCACATCATGGTGTTCCGCGTGTTCGACGAGGTCAGCTACGCCATGGTGATGGACGGCGCGCGCCTGGTCCGGGAACATGACGTGCTGCGGCACCCCGACGAAAAGCTGTAATCGCGGAACCATGTTGATTTCGGCAGGGGTGCCTCGGGCACCCCTGTTTCGTTACGAGAGGAGAAAAGCGCCATCCTGCGTGAATGGTTAATAGCCATCCGGGCGCCGGGGCTTGCCGGGCAGAAGCTGACCGGACTGGTCGAAGCGGCCGGCGGTGTGGATGCGTTGGTCGCGATGCCCCCCGGCGGCCTGGCCAAACTGGGTCTCGAGCCGGAAACGGTTCGTTCGCTGCACAGGCCCGATGAGGCCCGGATCGAGGCAGACCTGCAATGGCTGGACCGGCCGGGCCGCCACCTGGTCACGAGGTGCAGCGAAGCCTACCCGGCGCTCTTGCAGCGGATCCCGTCCCCACCGGCGGCCCTGTTCGTCGAGGGGAATCCCGATGCGCTCTGGCTGCCGCAGCTTGCCGTGATCGGCAGCCGCAATCCGACCGCGGGCGGACTGGATCACGCCGAAGCCTTCAGCGCCGAGTTGTGCCGCCTCGGGCTGGCCATCACCAGCGGCCTGGCCAGCGGGATCGACAGCGCCGCTCACGATGCCGCGCTGCGATCCGGTGGAATTACCATAGCGGTAACGGGAACCGGGCTGGATCGCGTTTACCCGGCCGGCAGCGCGGCGTTGGCGGAACGGATACCTCGGAGCGGGGCGCTGGTCAGCGAATTGCCCCCTGGTTCACCGCCCAGGCGGTCGCATTTCCCGGCCCGCAACCGGATCATCTCCGGGCTGAGCCTCGGCGTGCTGGTCGTCGAGGCGGGCCTCAACAGCGGGACCCTGATCACCGCGCGGCACGCGGCCGAACAGGGCAGGGAAGTTTTCGCACTGCCGGGCTCGCTGCACAATCCGATGGTCAAGGGCTGTCACCGCCTGATCCGGGAGGGCGCCCGGCTGGTCGAGACCAGCGGCGAAATCATGCAGGAACTTGCCCCGTTGGCCGGAGAACTGGCGGAAGGCCTGCGCGAGCGCCTCGCGCCTGGCAGCGAAGGGGACGAAGACCCGCAGGTGGAAAACCGCCGCCTGGACGACCCCGATTACCGGGCCTTGTGGCAGGTGCTCGCATACGACCCGGTTTCCGTGAATTCACTGGTCAGGAAATCAGGCCTGAAAGTGCAGGTGGTTTCCTCGATGTTGCTGATGCTCGAACTGGACGGCCTGGTCGAGGCGCACACCGGGGGCAGATACAGCCGCAAGGCCTGAAGGGGCGCTTGAAAATCGGCCGGGAATCCGCATCTCGCACGGGTCAGTTCGACTTTCACGTTGACGGACTGTCCAAACTCATACATCCTGCAGATGCTGGAGAGGAAACCACCACCGCGGGCCGGGAACGGCTTGCGGCGGACAAAACGAAACAATAGCAATGAAAGAAAACGTACTCGACGTCCTGATGTTTCTGTTCGAGAACTACTTCTACGATGAGCCGGAGGACGAGCCGGACCGCGACTCCATGGAGGAAAATCTCCACCAGGCCGGCTTTACCGGCGTCGAAATCGAAAAGGCCTTTCGCTGGCTGGATGCACTGGCCGACCAACGGCACCAGCCCGAGCTGAAACTGCAGGCCGAGCGGCCCATCCGCGTGTACGTGGACCGTGAACTCGACAGGCTGGACACGGAGTGCCGCGATTTTCTCATGTACCTGGAGAACCTCGGCATCCTGGATGCGCAAAGAAGGGAGGTGGTCCTGGACCGCCTGATGGCGCTGGAGGCGGAGGAAATCACGCTCGAGGACATGAAATGGGTCGTCCTGATGGTCCTGTTCAGCCAGCCGGGCCAGGAAGCCAACTATGCCTGGATGGAGGACCTGATGTTCGACACCGAGCAGGAATACCGGCACTGACAATCGGCGCCCTGTCACCGGCAATTTACCGGCCCTCCCCTTGAAAAATGGTGTGACTCTGGGTAGCGTGCCCCGCTCCCGGACCATTAAATGCATGTAGCAAGGTGGTTCTTAACGGCCCCGGACGCGGTCCGCGGCATGGATTAAACAGGATTTATGGCCAAGAACCTGCTCATCGTGGAATCGCCCGCCAAGGCGAACACCATCAATCGGTATCTCGGAGAGGACTTCGAGGTGCTGGCGTCCTATGGGCACGTGCGCGACCTGCCGTCCCGGGACGGGGCGGTGGACACCGAAAACGACTTCGCCATGCACTACGAGCTGAGCGAGGGCAGCCGCAAGCACGTCGACAAGATCGTCAAGGCCGCACGCAAGGCTGAGGCCATCTATCTCGCCACCGACCTCGATCGCGAAGGCGAGGCCATTTCATGGCACATATTCGAGATTCTGCGCGACAAGAGCCTGGGCGAGGACACCGCATTCTACCGGGTGGAGTTCTCTGAAATCACGCCCAGGGCCATCCGTGAAGCGGTCGAGAATCCGCGCGACCTGTCCATGGACCTGGTCAACGCCCAGCAGGCCCGGCGGGCGCTGGATCACCTGGTCGGATTCAACCTTTCGCCGCTGCTGTGGAAAAAGATCAAGACCGGGCTGTCGGCCGGGCGCGTGCAGAGCCCGGCGCTGCGCCTGATCGTCGAGCGCGAACGCGAGATCGAGCGTTTCGAGGCCCGCGAATACTGGAGTCTGGAAGCAGACCTGCTGAAGGGCGACAACCCGTTCACGGCGAACCTGGTACGCCTGGAGGGGGAGAAGTTCAGGCAGTTCGATATCGACAACGGCGAACGCGCGGAGGCGGTGCGCGAGCAGTTACTGGCCGGCGCCGCGGGTGGCCTCAAGGCGGACCGGGTCAATCGAAAAGAACGCAAGCGCCGCCCGGCGCCGCCCTTCATCACCTCGACCCTGCAACAGGATGCGGCCCGGAAACTGCGGTTTTCGGCCCAGAAGACCATGCGCACCGCCCAGCAGTTGTACGAGGGCGTGCAGATCGAAGGCGCCCGCCAGGGTTTGATCACCTACATGCGCACGGACTCGGTGACCCTGTCCAAAGATGCACTGGCGGACCTGCGCCGCCAGATCGCCGACCAGTTCGGCGACAGGTACCTGCCGGAAAAACCGAATTACTACCGGACCAAGTCGAGGAACGCCCAGGAGGCCCACGAGGCCATCCGACCGACCTCGGCGGCCATGACGCCGGAGCGCGCCAGGCCTTTCCTGGATAACGACCAGTTCCGTCTTTATGAACTCATCTGGAAGCGCAGTCTCGCCTGCCAGATGACGCCGGCACTGCTGGACACCGTGGCGGTGGAGTTCGATTGCGCACCCGGCGCCTCGTTCCGGGCCAACGGCTCGGTGGTGACTTTTCCCGGGTTCCTTGCCGTGTACGAGGTCAGCGCGCCGAAGGGCGAGGAGCAGGAGGAAAGACGCCTGCCGGACATCGCCGAGGGCGACAGCGTGTCGGTTTCCGGCATCCGCGCCGAACAGCACTTCACCGAACCGCCGCCGCGTTATTCCGAGGCCAGCCTGGTCAAGGCGCTCGAGGAGTACGGCATCGGCCGGCCCTCGACCTACGNNACGAGTTCACGGCGCGCCTCGAGGATGCCCTGGACGCGGTGTCCCGCGGTGAGCAGGACTGGATCCCGTTGCTCGAGTCGTTCTGGGAACCCTTCATCCGGCAGGTCCGCGAAAAAGAGGAGTCCGTCAGTCGCGACGAGGCCAAGCAGACCCGGGTGCTGGGCGTGGATCCGGCTTCCGGAAAGCCCGTATCGGTCCGCCTCGGCCGCTACGGCCCGCACGCCCAGATCGGCACGCGCGACGACGAGGAAAAACCGCGGTTCGCGGGGCTGAGGAACGGGCAAAGCCTGGAGACCATCACCCTCGAGGAGGCGCTGGAACTGTTCAAGCTGCCCCGCGACCTGGGCTTCACCCCGGAAGGCGAGGAAGTGGCCGCCGGCATCGGCCGGTTCGGGCCCTACATCCGCTACGGCAGCAAGTTCGTTTCCCTGAAGGACGAGGACCCGCACACGGTCACCCTGTCCCGCGCCCTAGAGCTGGTCGCGGAGAAAAAGGCCTTCGACGCCAACCGCATCATCAGGGAATTCGAGGGCAGCGACATTCAGGTGTTGCGGGGACGGTACGGGCCGTATATCACCAACGGCGCCAAGAACGCCCGCATCCCCAAGGACCGCGAGCCCGAATCGCTGACTCTCGAGGAATGCGAAGCCCTGATCGAAGCGGCGCCCGAACGGCGGCGCGGCCGGAAGAAAGCATCGAAGAAGAAGGCATCGAGGAAGAAGGCCCGGCGAAAGAAGACTGCCGGCAAGAAGAAGGCCAGCAGGAAGAGCCCGGCGAAGACCGGGACTCCCGCGGAATAGCCACGCCCATGCAGCACATGCTGCTCAACGTGCACGAAGCGGCCGACCGGTTGCGGTTGGGCGACGTGATCGCCTACCCCACGGAGGCGGTGTTCGGCATCGGCTGCGATCCGCATAACGAGGATGCGGTCTCAAAGGTCCTCGCACTCAAGCACCGGAGGGCCGCGGCAGGCCTGATCCTGATCGGCGGCAGTTTCGAGCAGTTCAGAGACTGGGTCGGAGACGTCCCGCAGGAAAGCCTGGACCAGGCGCTTTCCAGCTGGCCCGGCCCGGTGACATGGCTGTTTCCGAAGAGCGACCGGGCGCCCGGATTCGTTACGGGCGCACACGACACCGTGGCCATCCGCGTGACCGCGCACGCGCCTTGCGTGGCCTTGTGCGAGGCCTTCGGCGGACCCATCGTTTCGACCAGCGCCAATCCTCACTCCGCGCCCCCGGCCCGCAGTGCGGGCGAGGTGGAATCCTATTTCGGCCCCTTCCTGGGTGGCATCCTGGAAGGCCCGCTGGGCGGCAAGGATCAGCCGAGTGAAATTCGCGACCTGGCAAGCGGTCGCGTGATCCGGGCGGGTTAGATGAAGGTCCCCGAGGTCAAATCGTATCTGCTGGATTTGCAGGACCGGATCTGCACGGAGCTTGCAGCGGTCGACGGCGATCAGGCGTTTCACGAAGACAGCTGGTCCCGGGAAGGCGGCGGTGGCGGCCGGACCCGCGTGCTCCGCGAAGGCGGCGTGTTCGAGCAGGCCGGCGTCAACTTCTCCCACGTTCACGGCAAATCGCTGCCGCCGTCCGCGACGGCTGCGCGACCGGAGCTGTCCGGCCGCAGTTTCGAGGCGCTCGGCGTGTCGCTGGTCATTCACCCGCGTAATCCGCACGTGCCCACCAGCCATGCCAACGTGCGGTTCTTCAGCGCCGAGAAACCCGGTGCGGATCCGGTCTGGTGGTTCGGCGGCGGATATGACCTGACGCCCTACTACCCCCGCCGGGAGGACATCGTGCACTGGCATACGGTGGCCCGGGAGACCTGCAGGCCTTTCGGGGAAGAGGTATATCCCCGGTTCAAGCAGTGGTGCGACGAGTATTTCTACCTGCGCCACCGCGACGAGGCGCGCGGCGTGGGCGGCCTGTTCTTCGACGACCTGAACGAATGGGGCTTCGACAGGAGTTTCGCCTTCATGCGAGCGGTGGGGGACAGCTACCTGGACGCTTACCTGCCCATCGTTGAGCGACGCAGGGACGAACCGGCCAGCGAGCGCCAGCGCGAGTTCCAGCTCTACCGGCGCGGGCGCTACGTCGAGTTCAACCTGGTCTACGACCGCGGCACGCTGTTCGGGCTGCAGTCGGGCGGGCGCACCGAGTCGATCCTGATGTCGCTGCCGCCGCTGGTGCCCTGGCGCTACGACTACCGCCCCGAGCCGGGCAGCGAGGAGGCAAGGTTGACCGAAGAGTTCCTGAAGCCGCGGGACTGGCTGGCCGGGGAGTCCTGACGGGACGCCATAAAAAAACCCCGGAAGACTGGCTTCCGGGGTCAATAACAGGATTCGGCAAAAGGGGGACTGACCGAACCCATGAGTCGGCCCGTCCAGGGAGGGGTACGGGCCTAGGCTGAAAGACTCAGCCTGTTCCTTAAGACAGTGCCGCCCGTCCGGAGTTTCATCAGAAAGCGTTAATTCCCGTGCGATGCAATCGATTGCGGTGCAGGCAATAGGTAACCGGTCTCAAGCCCCCCCGGCAGAAATACCATGCGCCCCGTGATCAGTGCGCGCTGTCCCAATCCGGTCCGTGGCCGGCATCCACGACCAGCGGCACGTCGAGTTCGGCGGCTTCCGCCATGCGGCGGCTGACGCCCTCGGTAACCGTTTCGAGATCGGCCTCGGGGACCTCCAGCACCAGTTCATCGTGGACCTGCATGATCAGGTGCGTGTCCGGGTGCTCCGATTGCAGCCAGCCGTCCACCGTGATCATGGCGCGCTTGATGATGTCCGCGGCGGTCCCCTGCATCGGGGCATTGATGGCGGCGCGCTCCGCGCCCTGGCGGCGCTGCATGTTGCCGGCGTTGATGTCGGGCAGGTACAGGCGGCGGCCGAACAGGGTTTCGACATATCCCTGGTCGCGGGCGAGCTGGCGCGTGTCCTCCATGAAGCGGTGGACGCCGGGGTAACGGTCGAAATAGGTGTCCATGTAACGCTGGGCCTCGCCCCGGTCTATGTCGAGCTGGCGCGAGAGGCCGAAGGCCGACATGCCGTACATCAGGCCGAAATTGATGGCCTTCGCGGCCCGGCGCTGATCGGGAGCGACTTCCTCGTACGGCGTGCCGAAAACCTCTCCGGCGGTTGCGCGGTGCACGTCCACGCCGTTCCTGAAGGCCGCCAGGAGACCCGGATCGCCCGAAAAGTGCGCCATGATGCGGAGTTCGATCTGGGAGTAATCGCAGGCCAGCACCAGTTGGCCGGGAGGCGCCACGAAGGCCTTGCGGATGCGGCGGCCCAGCTCGGTGCGAATCGGGATGTTCTGGAGGTTCGGATCTGAAGAGGACAGCCGCCCGGTGGCCGCCACGGCCTGGTGGTACGACGTATGCACCCGGCCGGTGTGCGGGTTGATGTCTCCGGGCAGCTTGTCGGTGTACGTGGACTTGAGCTTGGCCAGTGACCGGTATTCCAGGATCAGCCGCGGCAGTTCGTAGTCGGACGAGAGTTCCTGCAGCACGTCCTCGGCGGTCGAGGGCTGTCCTTTCGGGGTTTTCCGCACCACGGGAAGCCCGAGCTTCTCGAACAGGATCTGCTGGAGTTGCTTGGGCGATCCGAGGTTGAACGGCTGCCCGGCGGCCTCGAAAGCGCCCTGCTCCAGCACGGTCATCTGTTCCGCCATTTCCCGGCTTTGCCGTCCGAGCAGTTCGCCGTCGATCAGCACGCCGCGTTGTTCCATCCTGGCCAGTACCGGGATGAGGGGCACTTCCATTTCCCGGAAAACCCCTTCGAGCCCCGGGTCTTTCCGCAGGCGCTGCCAGAGGTGGAGGTGCAACTGAAGGGTGATGTCGGCGTCTTCCGCGGCATAGTGCCCGGCGGTCTCCACCGGCACCTGGCTGAACGGGATCTGCTTCGCGCCCTTGCCCGCAATGTCTTCGTAGTGCGTGGTCTGGCGGCCCAGGTATTTCAGCGCCAGCGAGTCCATGTCGTGGCGGGTGCCGGTGCTGTTGAACACGTAGGATTCCAGCATGGTGTCGAAGGCCACGCCCCGCACTTCGATGCCGTAGCGGGACAGCACGTTCATGTCGTACTTGATGTGCTGGCCGACCTTCGGGCAATCCGCGTCCTCGAGCAACGGCCGGAGCCTGTCCAGCACAAGCGCCCGGTCGAGTTGCGCCGGGGCACCGGCGTAATCGTGCGCCAGCGGCACGTAGGCTGCTTCGCCGGCTTTTACGGCAAAGCTCAGGCCGACCAGTTCCGCGCGCATGGGGTCCAGGTCGGTGGTCTCGGTATCGAACGCCACCAGGTCCGCGGCCTGCAGACGCCCGATCCAGGCATCGAAGTCCGCCATGTCGGTCACGATGTCATAGCGGGTTTCCGGTTCCGGCGCTGCCTCGCCCTGGCCCAGTTCCTGCAGCCAGCTGTTGAATTCGTAGCGCTGCAGAAACTCGCGCAATGCCTGGTCGTCAGTTTCTTCGCATCGCAGCTCCCCGGGGTCACCCGGGAAGTCCAGGTCCGTGCGGATGGTTGCCAGGTCACGGGAAAGCGGCAGGATGTCGAGTGCCGCGCGCAGGTATTCCCCGATCTTGCCGCCGACGTCGCCGGCGTTTTCCATGACCGAATCCAGGTCACCATGGGCCTGCAGCCACTTGGCAGCGGTCTTCGGGCCGCACTTCTCGACGCCGGGAATGTTGTCCGACTTGTCGCCGGTCAGCGCCAGGAAATCGACGATCTGCTCCGGGTCCACGCCGAATTTCTCCTTCACCCCGGCGGCGTCCATGCGGGTCTCGGTCATGGTATTGACCAGGGTGGTGCGCTCCGTGACCAGTTGCGCCATGTCCTTGTCGCCGGTCGAGATCACGCACCGCAGGCCGGCCGCCTCGGCCCGGGCGGCGAGGGTACCGATCACGTCATCGGCCTCCACGCCTTCGATCTGCAGCANNNCTTCCGGCATCGGCGGCCGGTTGGCCTTGTATTCGGGATACATCTCGTGCCGGAAGGTCGGGCCCTTCGCATCGAAGACCACGGCGATGCGGCCGGATTGCGCCTCCTTGACCAGCCGGCGCAGCATGTTGGCCACGCCGAGCAGCGCACCGGTCGGTTCGCCGGACGAATTGGTGAGGTTGGGCAGGGCGTGAAAGGCGCGGTACAGGTATGAGGACCCGTCGACCAGGTACAGGGTTTTTTCCAGCTGGGTGTCGTCGTTCATCGCGGTGATTATTTTCGTGATCGTGATATTAATGCCGATCCGGCTGTCTGATATGCTGAGCATACTGGAAATTGCAGAACCGTTGGCCGGCCAATCTCCGGCCACGGAGCGGTGCCTATGAATAGACTGCCCATCAGCCTGATCCTGGCCGCCCTGCTCGTTGCACCCGCCGTGCAGGGCCAGGTTGATCCGGCGCCACCGCCCGACCTTGCGGAACCACCACCCCTGCCGCCCAAGATCCGCGACGAGGACGTGACGCCGACGGTCACGATCCGCGCACAGGAGGAAGGCCTGGTGGAGGAATACAGCCTCAACGGCCGGGTGTACATGGTCAAGATCACGCCTGAAAAAGGCCCGCCCTACTACTACCTCGACACCAACGGTGACGGTCAGCTGGAGCTGCAGCCGGGCGACGAGGCCATGAACCCGGTGCGGCCGGTGTACTGGAAAGTCAAAGAGTGGGAGTGATGCAGGGCTTGCGGAAATTCATCGGGGTTTTCGGCAAGGCCATCGCCTGGCTGACCCTGGCCATGGTCGTCCTGACCTTCGCCATCGTCATCATGCGTTACGGATTGAACCTCGGCTGGATCTGGCTGCAGGAATCGGTCACCTACCTGCATGCCATGGTGTTCATGCTGGCTGCGGCGTGGACGCTGCAGGAAGGCGGGCACGTGCGCGTGGACATCTTCTACCGCGACCGGCCGGCCCGGCACCGGGCGCTGGTCGACCTGCTGGGAACGCTGCTGTTCCTGCTGCCGTTCTGCCTGTTCCTGCTGATCATCGGCTGGGAATACGTGTTCGCCTCCTGGCGCCTGCTGGAAGGTTCGCGCGAGGCCGGCGGCCTGCCGCTGGTGTACCTGCTGAAAACCCTGATCCTGCTGCTGCCGGCAACCATGCTGCTGCAGGCGATCTGCGGCATGGATGAGGCGATCAGGGTGCTGCTCGGCCCGCGGGAGGAGGTTTCAGCTGACTCCTGAACGCAGGGCCAGGCTGGACGGAGTCCTGTCTCGCCGGCAGCCCGACCTCACCGTGCTCGCTGAGAACCTGCACAAGCCGCGCAATTTCTCGGCTGTCATTCGCACCTGCGATTCAGTGGGCATACACGAGGTGCACGTGATCCCCGGGGAAATGGCCCCGCGGCGGCACTGGCACACCTCCCAGGGCGCCGAGAAATGGGTGGAGGTCCGCAAACACGATACGGTGGCCGGGGCCGGCGACTGGCTGAAGTCCAGGGGTTTCCGGCTGATCGCAGCCCACCTCTCGGATGATGCGATGGATTACCGGGAAGTCGACTTCACGCCTCCCACCGCGCTGGTGTTCGGCACGGAGCTGTTCGGCGTCAGCGAAGCGGCCCTGGCGATCGCCGACCTGCAGATCGCGATCCCGATGTTGGGAATGAGCCAGTCTCTCAACGTGTCGGTGGCGTGCGCCCTCGTGCTTTACGAGGCGCAGCGCCAGCGCCAGGCCGCCGGCATGTATGACGAATGCCGCCTGGATCCGGCAATCCGG
>JABAHS010030786.1_pt1 | contig 26353 bp, 25 predicted proteins | sample 7062111 | NCBI WGS metagenome assembly JABAHS01 (sample SAMN14534600, study PRJNA622989) | marine sediment metagenome | biome: marine biome [ENVO:00000428]; feature: marine pelagic biome [ENVO:01000023]; material: deep marine sediment [ENVO:00002113]; isolation source: pool of 4 deep marine... | reverse complement strand
CGAACACCGACGGGAAGTCGGCCACGCCGACGATTCTTTCGGTCATGCGGTCGTAAAACAGCGTCAGCTGGTCATCGCCGAGGCCCTGCGCAGCAAACCACCGCACGCCGCGCTCGACACGTGAAACCCGGGCGAGACCGCAGATGGCGAAGATGTCGGTCGCTTTGCTAGACCACGGGGAGATGGTGCCGGCGCGAGGAACCACGGTCGCGACGAGCTCTCCCGTCGCCACGGGCAGCCCCGTTTCCGGACCGTAGCGAAGCAGCGCCTGCGCGCGCTCCAGGGACTGACCCGTCAGCGGTTCCTCGACGGCCAGCAGGTGCACGTACTGGGCATACAAGGCGTCGTCCGGAAGGCCCAGCTGCTCGGCCAGTTTGCGGAGGCGAAAGGCGGAGCGCGCCGGAGGTCCTTCGAGCGTCACTATCTCCATGATCCGATCCTCATCCGATGCTCACCGCCGTGCGGCAAAAAACGCACGCAGTACCTCTGCGCTCTCCTCCGCAAGCACGCCGCCCACCACCTCGACCCGATGGTTCAGGGACGGGTTGTCCAGAACGGTCGCCGTGCTGACCACCGCCCCGGATCGCGGCTCCAGCGCGCCGTAAACCAGGGTCGCTATCCGCGCGTGCACGAGGGCCCCGGCGCACATGGTGCACGGTTCCGCCGTCACGTACAGCGCAGCACCAGGCAGCCGGTAGTTGCCGGCCCGTTCGGCGGCGGCACGCAAGGCAACGATCTCCGCGTGGGCCGTGGGATCACCGCTGCTGATGGGGCAGTTGAAGCCGCTGCCCAGCAGCACCCCGTCCTGAACCACAACCGCACCCACGGGCACCTCGCCCACGGCGGCCGCGCGCGCCGCCTCTTTCAATGCCAGGCGCATCCAGTCAACGTGGCTCATCGCCCTCCCGTCCCAACCAGACGGTCATTCCCACTCGATGGTCGCCGGCGGCTTGCTCGAGACGTCATACACCACCCGGGATACTTCAGGGATCTCGTTGATGATCCGGTTGGAGACGCGCTCGATCACCTCGTAGGGCAACCGCGCCCAGCGCGCGGTCATGAAGTCCGTGGTTTCCACCGCCCGCAAGGCGATGACGTCCGCGTAGCGTCGCGCATCGCCGACCACGCCGACCGACTTCACGGGCAACAGCACGGCAAACGCCTGGCTGACCGCGTCGTACAAGTCAGCCGCGCGCAGCTCCTCGAGATAGATGGCGTCGGCTTCACGCAGCACGTCGGCCCGGGACGCCGTCACCTCGCCGAGCACCCGAACGCCCAGTCCCGGCCCGGGAAACGGGTGCCGGTAGACCAGCTCCTGCGGCAGGCCCAGATGCATGCCGATGTTGCGGACCTCGTCCTTGAACAGCTCGCGAAGCGGCTCCACCAGTTTGAGATGCATCCGCTCGGGGAGTCCGCCGACGTTGTGATGGGACTTGATGACGTGAGCCTTCCCGTATTTGCTGGCGGCGGATTCGATGACGTCCGGATAGATGGTCCCCTGGGCCAGCCAGCTCACGCCGGAGATCTTGTGTGCTTCCCGGTCGAAAACCTCGATGAACGTGTTGCCGATGACCTTGCGCTTGGCCTCCGGGTCCACGACACCGACGAGCCGCCCTAGGAACTCGTCGGCCGCCGGCACGGTGACCAGGTTGAGCGCCAGCGCGTTGCTCGGTCCGAATGCACGCTCCACCTCTTCCCGCTCGCCCTTGCGAAGCAGGCCGTTGTCCACGAAGACGCAGGTGAGCTGATCCCCGATGGCCCGCGAGAGCAGGGCAGCGACGACGCTGGAGTCCACCCCTCCGGACAATCCCAGGACGACCCGCTCCTCCCCGACCTGCTCACGGGCGTGGGCAATGGCATCTTCGACGATGTTGGCAGCCGTCCACAGGCCATCACACCGACACAGCGTCAGCGCGAAATGGGCGAGCATCTCATCGCCTCGCTGGGTATGGGTCACCTCGGGATGAAACTGCACCCCATACATCCGCTTTTCACGATGCTCCATGGCAGCCACGGGGGCGGAGGGCGTGCTGGCGGTGACTTGGAACCCAGGCGGCGGCGTGACCACTCGATCGCCGTGACTCATCCAGACGGGCAGGTGACCGGAGGAACCATCGCGTACAGTGGCGAGCAGCTCAGTCGTCTCGCCGATCTCGATCTCGGCGTGGCCGAACTCGTGCACGTCGGACGCCTCGACGGAACCGCCCAGCTGCTCGGCCATGGCCTGCATCCCGTAGCAGATGCCGAGGACGGGCACGCCGAGCTCGAACACCACGCTGGGGATACGCGGCGTATCGCCGAAGGTGACCGACTCCGGCCCCCCCGAGAGGATTACCCCGCGGGGGGCAAACTCGCGGATGAAGTGCTGCGGAACGTCGAAGGGGTGAATCTCGCAGTAGACGCCCGCTTCGCGAACGCGACGGGCGATCAGCTGGGTGTACTGAGCACCGAAATCGATGATCAGGAGGCGCTGATCATGTATGTCGTGCCTGTCCGCCATTCAGCTGACGGGATAGTTGGGCGCTTCTTTAGTGATCGCCACGTCATGAACGTGGCTCTCCACCATGCTTGCCGCGCTGACCCGAACGAAGCGTGGCTGCGTGCGCATAGTTTCCACGTCGTTGGATCCGGTATAGCCCATAGATGCCCTCAGCCCTCCCATGAGCTGATGAACGATGGGGCCCACCGGTCCGCGATACGGTACGCGTCCTTCGATTCCCTCGGGAACGAGCTTGCGATGGTCGCCCTCCGCTTCCTGGAAGTACCGGTCGCTCGACCCGTTGGACTCGGTCATGGCACCCAGCGAGCCCATGCCGCGATACGATTTGTAGGTTCTACCCTGGTACAGCTCGACCTCTCCCGGCGCCTCGTCGGTCCCGGCAAGCAGGCCGCCCACCATCACCACGCTAGCTCCGGCTGCGATGGCCTTGGCGATGTCGCCCGAGTAGCGCACTCCGCCGTCGGCGATGATGGGCACCCCTTCGGATTCCGCTACCGATACCGCCTCGGCGATGGCTGTGATCTGCGGAACCCCGATACCGGTGACCATGCGCGTGGTGCAGATGGAACCCGGGCCGATGCCGACCTTGACCGCATCCACGCCCGCCGACAGGAGCGCTTTCGCGCCGTCCGCCGTCGCCACATTGCCACCAATGACGTTGACGTTCGGGTAACGCTGCTTGACCCAGCTGATCCGGTCCAGCACCCGCTGGGAGTGGCCATGAGCGGTATCCACCACCAGCACGTCCACGCCGGCTTCCACCAGCGCGGCGACCCGCTCGTCGGTATCCGGGCTGGTACCCACGCTCGCGCCAACCCGCAGCTGTCCCCGGTGGTCTTTGCAGGCATTGGGGTAGGCCTGGGCCTTGGTGATGTCCTTGACGGTCACCATCCCCTTGAGCTCGAAACGGTCGTTGGTGAGGAGCACCTTCTCGATGCGATGCTTGTGCAGCAGGTCGGTAATCTCTTCGAAGCTTGCCTCCTCACCGGCGGTGATGAGGTGCTCCTTGGTGGTCATGACGTCACGGACCTTTGCGTCCATACGCCGCTCGAACCGCACGTCGCGCCCGGTAACGATCCCCACCAGCTTGCGTCCGTCCACCACCGGGACGCCCGATATCTTGTGCTCCATGGTCAGCTCGACGAGATCCGCGACCGTCTTGTCCGGGTGGATGGTGATGGGGTCACGGATGATCCCGCTCTCGTGCTTCTTTACCGCCCGGACTTCCCTGGCCTGGCTCTCGATGTCCATGTTCTTGTGGACGATGCCGATCCCGCCCTCCTGGGCGATCGCGATGGCGAGACGAGCCTCGGTCACCGTGTCCATGGCAGCAGACATGAGCGGTATGTTGAGCGAGATGTCTTTGGTCAGCTTCGTCGCGAGCGAAACTTCGGAGGGCAGGCACTGAGAGTAGGCGGGGAGGAGCAGAACGTCGTCGAACGTGAGCGCGTCATGCGCAATACGCAACATTGGTGACTCCGCAAAAGCGGCATTCTATCGGCGCACCCCGATCATGTAAACTCGACGCATGCTCGCCAGCCACGCAGATCGGCCTGTATTAAGCGTCAGCGAACTCGCCCGCGAGGCCAGGATCCTCATCGAGGAGCAGTTCGATCTGGTCTGGGTCGAAGGCGAGATCTCCAACTTCCGCCGACCCGCGTCGGGCCACTGGTACTTCACGCTCAAGGACCAGTCCGCCCAGGTCCGCTGCGCGATGTTTGCCGGCCGCAACCGGCAGGTACGATTTGCCCCGGAGGACGGCCTGCAGGTTCTGATCCGGGGCCGGGTCAGCCTTTACGAGCCGCGCGGGGACTTTCAGATCATCGTCGAGCACGCCGAGCCCGCCGGCGAGGGCGCGTTGCGCCAGGCCTTCGAGGCCCTGAAGGCCCGGTTAGCCGAGGAAGGTCTCTTCGCCGATGAGCGCAAGCGGCCCTTGCCCGCAATGCCCCGGCACCTCGCCATCGTCTCGTCGGCATCAGGCGCCGCTCTGCAGGACGTCCTGCACGTGGTCGAACGCCGTTTCCCATCGCTGGCCGTCACGCTCCTGCCCGTGAGCGTTCAGGGCAACGAGGCCGAAGCCCAGATTCGGCACGCCCTGGGCCGGGTCGAGCAGATCGGGGCAGACGTGGTGCTGCTCACGCGGGGCGGCGGATCGCTCGAGGATCTGTGGGCTTTCAACCTGGAGAGCGTCGCCCGCGCCGTCGCTGCCTGCCCGATCCCCACTGTCGTCGCCGTGGGCCACCAGACTGACTTCGTCATCGCCGAGTTCGTTGCCGACCTTCGTGCGCCCACCCCGTCCGCGGCCGCAGAGCTCATCACGCCGGACGCGGAAGAGCTCGCCGGTCGCGTCGAACTGCTGCAGCAGCGCCTCGTCCGCGGACTTTCCGCCGAGATGCGCCTGCGGCAGGCGCTGGTGGAGCGCCTCCGAGCCCAGCTCGTCGACCCGCGCCAGATGCTGATCCGCAGCATGCAGCGCGCCGACGACTTGGAGGAACGCCTGCGGCTCTCACTCGGCAACCGGCTGGAGCGGAACCGAAGTCGGTTGTGGGCGTTGCAGCGCAGCCTGAGGGCTCTTCGTCCGCAGCCACTGTTGAGGCAGAACGCGTCCAGAGTCACCGCTGCGCGCGGTGCTCTGGAGAGGTCCCTCACCCGCGCCCTGGCGAACTCCGCCGAGCGTCTCGCTGCGGCCGCCCGCACGCTGGACGCGGTAAGCCCGCTGCATACCCTGGCACGCGGCTACGCCGTGCTCGCCGAGCCTGCCGACGGGCTCGGACGACCGGTGACCGCGGCTGCCCAGGTGGCACCAGGTGCCGCCCTTGACGCCCACTTGCAGGATGGCCGCCTGCGGGTTGAGGTGTTGTCCGTCAGCGAGGAAACCGCCCTGCAGGCAGCGCAAACCCAGGTGGAGGAACCGTAGATGACCAACCGCGTCGCCCTGGCCATGCTGTGGTGGCTGCTACCCACCCTCGCGCCGGCAGACGCGGTCCCCGGCGGCTTGTATGCCTACGCGCCCGTAGCACCGGCATCCCAGGTCCGCTTCGACAACCGGCGCGTCCTGGTCGTCGATGGTACCGCCCTAGTCGGCATCCCGCTGTCCGCCGCCCCTGGCACTCATTCGCTGACGATTACCGAGCCCTCCGGAGTATCCGTTTCGCACCAGTTCGAGGTAGTCGCGAAGCAGTATCCGGAACAGCGCCTAACCATTGCCAATACAAAGATGGTGAACCCAGACCCGGAGGACCTGGAGCGCATCCGCAGCGAGAGTGCGCAGATGCGCGAGCAGTACCTGAGCTTCACGGCGACGCTGCAGCAGCTGCGCCCGTTTCTCAAGCCGTTGGAGGGCGAGACGTCTAGCCCCTTCGGCCGCCGGCGCATCCTCAACGACCAGCCCCGCAGCCCCCATAGCGGGCTGGACATCGCTGCTGATCAGGGCACTCCGGTGAGCGCTCCCGCCCCAGCCCGAGTGGCGCTGACCGGCGACTTCTACTTCAATGGCAAGACGGTCTTTCTCGATCACGGACAGGGCCTGGTGACCATGTACTGCCACTTGAGCGAGATCAGCGTGGAGCCCGGTGACCGGGTTTTAAGGGGCGCCACCATCGGCCTTGTTGGCGCTACTGGCCGGGCGACGGGACCGCACCTGCACTGGTCGGTCTCGCTCAACGGCAACCGGGTAGATCCGGAGCTCGTCATCTCTGCCCTGGCCGCCGGGGACTAGCTCGCCGTCGACGCGCTCCGCCCGGCCACCGCTCAGCGCTTGCGGGATTTGCGTTTGCGATGCACGATCATGCGTTTGCGACGGGCTTTCTGACGCGGCGTGAGCTCGTTGCGCCGGCCTGCAAACGGGTTCTCTCCCGTACGCAGCTCGATGTGCACCGGGTTGCCTACTAAAGCGAGCGCTTTGCGGAAGCCGTTTTCCAGGTACCTGAGGTAGCTGTCGGGCAGTGCCTCCGTCTGGTTGCCATGAATAACGATTCGAGGGGGGTGCGACCCGACCTTGTGGGCGTAACGCAGCTTGATGGCCCGACCACGCACAGCCGGTGGCGGATGGGCTCCCGTCATCCCGAGCAGCAGACGGGTCAGAATGGACGTGCTGACGTTGAGCTCGCCGGCCTTGTAGACCCGGTCGACTTCCTCCAGCAGGTGACCCACCCCGGTGCCGTGCAGTGCCGATATCTGCATCACGGGAATCCAGGGGGCAAAAGACAGCTTGCGATCCAAAGCCCGGCGCGCGCGCGCCCGGTCCTCGGCCGAGAGACCATCCCACTTGTTCATGGCCACAACCAGACCTGAGCCGGCAGCCGCCGCATGGCTGAGCAGATGCAGGTCCTGATCCACGACCCCTTCCCTGGCATCGAGCACCAGTATCACTACGTGCGCCAGATCGATGGCCTGAAGCGTCTTCACGACGGAAAACTTCTCGGCCACCCCCTCTACCCGACCTTTGCGCCGGACGCCGGCGGTATCCACCAGAACGTAGCGCCTCCCCTGCTTCTCAAACGGCACCTCGATGGCATCCCGGGTTGTCCCCGGCTGATCGAACACCACCTGGCGATCCTCACCAAGCATGCGGTTGACCAGTGTGGATTTCCCCACGTTGGGACGGCCGATCACCGCCACGCGCACCGCCCCGGTATCCTCGGCTACGTCCTCAGCGGCCGGAGACTCCGGACAATGCTCCGCCACGAGCTCGCGCACGGTCCCCAACCCGCGCTCGTGCACCGCGGAGACGTAGGCCACGGCGTCGAAGCCGAGGGCGGCAAAGTCGGCCACCGCAGCATCGGCCTGCACCCCGTCCATCTTGTTGACCACCAGGATCACGGGCTTGGAAAGTCGCCTGAGGCGCAGGGCGATCTCCTCGTCAGCGGGCACCAGACCGTCCTGAGCATCCGCCACGAACAGCACGACGTCTGCCTCATCGAGTGCCATCTCGGCCTGCTGCTCCAGCGCGGACTGCAGAGCGCCCGGCTCGCCGAAGAGCCCACCGGTATCGATAAGCATGCAATCGCCGGCCGGCGCCGACATGCGCCCGTAGCGCCGATCCCGGGTAAGCCCCGGAACGTCGGCCACCAGGGCGTCGCGACGTCTGGTCAGCTTGTTGAAGAGTGTGGACTTACCGACGTTGGGCCGGCCAACGAGGGCGACGGTGGGAACCATCCCGAGCCTATTTGACCTCGATCTCGAGGGCTTGGAGAGACCCGGAGTTTCCGAGCACGTAGATCACCCCGTCGACGACCGTCATGGCCGAACGCAGCCCGTCACCATCGAGTTTACGCCGCCCGACAAAACGCCCGTCGCTCTGCGCGAGGATGTGGAGGTATCCCTGATCGTCTCCCACCGCCACGTAATTGCTGAAGGCCACCGGGCTCGTCAGCTTGCGACGAGCCAGGCCTGCCTGCTGCCAGACGATCTCCGCCGACTGCTGGTCGATGGCGGTGACCACATCCCCGTCGTCGACTACGTAGATCTGGCCATATCCTTCGCTGAGATCCAAGAAGCTGGACACGTCCATCTCCCAGAGCATAGCTCCGTCAGATCGCCGCAGGGCTTTCAGCTTGCCCTGGTAGGCCACCACGTACAGGATCGGCCCGAGGAGCAGCGGCGTGCCGTCGACGTCGACCATGCGATCGAGCTCCGAACGTCCTTCCGGAAGCATGATCCGCTGCTCCCAGATGGGCTCCCCACTTTCAACACGCAACGCGGCGAGCATCCCGTTGGAAAAGCCCGCGTACACGACGTTGCCGGCCACCACCGGGGTGCCGGTGCCTCTCAAGGTGAGCACCGGAATCTGGTTATCGAAGCTCCAGCGAACGTCTCCGGAGTCGGATTCCAGGGCGAGCAGCCTGCCGTCCTGGGTCTGCACGAAGACCAGGTCCCGCTCGCCGACCGGAGGAGCCAGGACCTCGCTACCCACGTGGGAACGCCAGGCTTCGGAACCGTCGGTGGCAGATACCGCAAGCACGTCGCCACCCGTGGTGCCAATGAAAACGTAGCCGGCGCCGCCACCGACGCCACCGCTCACGAAACTTGGATCCTCACGATCAAAGAAATTGATGGAACCCAGGAAGCCTTCCTCCACGCGGCCGATGCGCGACCGCCAGACCCGTTTGCCCGTGAAGCGGTCACGGGATTCGACGATGCCGTAGCCATCAGCCGCGTAGACCCGATCGGCAAGCACCAGAGGATCGAGCCGCAGGTATTTTTTGCCGAGGCCCTCACCGATGGAGGCCCGCCAGACGCGTTCCACCTCCACCTCAGCATCGAATTTGACCAGCTTGGCCGGCTCGAGCTTCTTCTTCTCGTCATCCTTGTCGCCCACCCAGGGCAACCAGGAAAACCAGCTGCATCCGGTCAGCGAGAAGGTCAGCATCAGCAGGAGAATTTTACGCATCGGGGGCTTCTGCAGCCTCCTGAGGGATTTCGGCGCCCGCGTCCGGCTCCGACACTGGCTCGACCTGAATCACGGCGTCAGCCGTGTCCGCTGCTTTCATCTCCAGCACCGGGCGGGTCTGGTTCTCACCCACCGCTTCGAGCGCAGATGCGTAAGCTTCGTGAGCCAGAGCCCGCTCGCCGCGCGCCAAGTGGATATCACCCTTCATCTCGGCCACCTGGGACCGATACCCCTCGCCAAGCACCCCCGAGAGCGTTGCCAGAGCATCATCGGGTCGGTCGAGCTGCTGCTGCACCCGGGCGAGTCGAACCCGGGCGACGTCGGCCAGGACCGGCTCCGGGGCGGCCTCCACTGCCTGGACGAGGAACGATTCGGCCGCGCCGTAGTCGCCGCTTTCGACCGCTTCCTGCGACCGACGCAGCATGACGAGCGCCTGATAGGCGCTGTCCGGCGCCTCTTCGGCGATGGCAGCGGCGCTTGCCTCCCTGGCTTCGCCTTCGCCGGCCAGAAACTCCTCGTAGAGATCCGAGACCTCGGCAACCCGGGTCTCCTGATAGCTTCCGTACCAGCGCCAACCGACGACACCGGCGACGACCAGAACGAGCGTCACGATGACGGACACGCCGTTCTCGTCCCACCACGATTTGAGTTTTGCGACCTGCTCCTCGTCGGTCAGGTAATCCGACACCCCAATCTCCTTTTTCCTTTCGCCTGCCGGGTTTACTCGAAGTACTCGCCCAGCACCGTTTGCAGATCACCAGCCGGGACCGTTTCCTGCTCGCGGGTCTCGCGAAGATACTTCAGCGAAACCACGTCGTTGGCGATCTCGTCCTCGCCCATCAGAAGCGCTATGCGGGCACCGCTGGCATCGGCTCGCCGCATCTGGCTCTTCAGCTTTCCGCCACCGGCGTGGGTGCGGATTCTGAGACCTGGGAGCGCATCGCGCAATTTCCGCGCGAGGGCGAAAACCTGCGCCTGCAGCTCCTCGTCCAGCACACAGCAGTAGACGTCTGCAGCAGATTCGAAGCCCGCCGCCTGCGAGAGCTGCTCGTGAAGCAGCAGCACGCGCTCGACCCCGACGGCAAAACCCGCCCCCGGCGTCGGTCGCCCGCCGAGCAGCTCGACCAACCCATCGTAGCGGCCACCGGCACAGATCGTGTCCTGGGCGCCCAGCGCGCCGGTTTTCCACTCGAACACGGTGTGGGTGTAGTAGTCCAGGCCACGAACCAGCTTCGGGTTGACCTCGAAGGGCACATCGAGGTGCTCGAGAAGCTCGCACAGGCCCGCGAAGTGGGCCTTTGCGTCCGCGTCGACGAAGTCGGCCAGCGAGGGCGCCCCGGCAAGCAGTTCCTGGGTCTTTGCAGCCTTGCTGTCCAGAATGCGCAGCGGGTTCGAGCCGAGCCGCCGCTGGCTGTCCGCGTCGAGATCTGCCGCCATCGGGGTGAGATACTCCACGAGCGCCTGGCGGTAAGCGGCCCGCGCCGCGCCCGAGCCGAGCGTGTTGATCTCCAGGCGCGCTTCGCCGCCAATTCCCAGCGCCCGCCACATCAGCTGGCACATGTGAATCAGCTCCGCGTCCACGTCCGGCCCCGCCATTCCGAACGCCTCCGCGCCGACCTGGTAGAACTGTCGGTAACGGCCTTTCTGGGGCCGCTCGTAGCGAAACATCGGACCCGCGTAGAAAACACGCTGGCTCTGGTTGTGCAGCAGACCGTGCTGCAGCAGCGCGCGCGCACAGCCGGCCGTACCTTCCGGCCGCAGGGAAAGGCTGTCACCGTCCCGGTCGGCCAGGGTGTACATCTCCTTCTCGACGATGTCGGTCGCCTCACCCACCCCGCGGCTGAACAGCTCCGTCGCCTCCAGCAACGGCAACTGAATCTCTTCGTAGGCATGCGCCATCAGGACCCCGCGGATGGCATCCTCAACGAGCCGCCAGCGCCGGCCCTCTTCGGGCAGCACGTCGCGCATACCTCGGATCGCTTGCACCACGGCTATTGTCCGAGCACGAGGTCGGCAACGGCGTTGCGCGTGTGCGGCGTGAGCACCACGGCCTCGCCGTTGAAGCTCATGCGTACGCCGGGGGCGTATCCAAGCAGCACGCGAAAGGGCGCTTCCCCGACCAGGACGAGGATCCGTCCGGATCGGTTGAGATCGCCGTAGAGCAGGCTGCCGGTGGCCGACATGACTTCCACCCAGCAATCCTCCGAGAATTCCATGCGAAGCAGATCATCCCCTTCGGCCGTGATCCGCCGGGCCGCGGCACGGAGCGCTGCCAGGTCCTCTGCGGTCTCCTCCGTCCGGACGGAAGCCAGGCGCTCCGCCTGTGTTTCTCGCGGCGAGGTGTCCAGGAATGGCTCCGATTCCGCAGGCTGCGGCGTCGTCACCCCGGGCTCCGCCACCGATGGCGAATCCCGCATCGGTTCCGGCTCGGCATCGGGCCGAGTGGTGACGCCGGTATCATCCTCCGCTCGCAGGTCCGATCCCAGGGCCGCTTCCGGCCGATCGGCACCCGCGGCCTCGACTTCCGACGGCTCCGATCGGCCTGTGATCTCCTCGGGCTGACCCACGGCTTCGATCACAGGGCCAGCGGAATCGCTCCCGTTCCCGTCACCGCTCCACTGCCAGACGACCCAAGCGACTCCGGCGACGACGCCCAAACCGAGAATCCACAGCAGCGCGGCAAGCCCGAGACGGATCACGGACGCGCTGCTCCTCGGTTCCCGGATCACGTGAACCCGCTCGACCTGGTCTTCCTGCTCGGGGTACTGCGCCACGATGGCATCGGCATCAAGCTCGAGAAGACGCGCGTACGCGCGCGTGTAGCCGCGGGCAAACACGGGCGCCGGCAGGCGCTCCGGATCCTCGGCCTCGATCGCCTCGATGACGTGAACGGGCAGGTTCAAGGCCTCCGCCACCTGGCGTGTGGAGATCTGCATCCGTTCTCGGGCTTCGCGAAGTGTCGCGCCGGGACCTTTGGGCTCGCGCTCTTCCTCGCTCAACGTGACACCCCGGCTCGGCGCAACATCAGGGGACCTCGCACTCGCCTGCTTCGGCAGATTCGGGAAAGAGGTTCTGCAGGGCCAGCCCGTAGCTCGCCGTCTGGTCGCTGTCCCCGCGCGCCTCGCTGATCTTCATGCCCAGGCACAGGCTGCGCGGCGACTGCCGGGCGCGCACGCGAAAGGCCTCGTAGTATTCGTAGGCGAGGTCGAAGTCTCCATCGGAATATGACAACGCGGCCAGCTCCAGGCTGGAGCGCGGCTGGGCGAAGTTCAGGTTGAGCGCGCGGGCGAACGCCTGGCGCGCAGCCTCGCGGTCCCCTGCGATCAGCTCCGCCAGGCCAAGATTCTCGTATGCCTGGGAGCGAGCCGGATACTCCGTGTCCTTGACGAGCTCGCGAAGCAGGCCAAGCGATTCATCGTACCGCTGCTGCCCGTAAAGAAAGCTCGCGTAGTTGTTCAGCGCCTGAGAGTCGTTGGGCTCGTAGCGAAGCGCAAGCTTGTAGTGCTGCTCGGCGAGCGCCATCTCGTCCTCGCCCTGGTAGAGCACGGCCATGAGCACGTGGGCTTCCACCGATCGCGGGTCGATCTCCAGCGCTCGGTTCAGCGGCGACCGCGCTCGGCCGTAGTCACGGTTCTCCAGGTATCCCCGGGCCAGATCCAGCTGCGCCTGGACGCGCCTTCCCTCATCCGCCGGCTCAGGCAGGCCGCCGGTGGTTTCCGTCACGCAGCCACCGAGCAGCATCGCCCACAAGATTGCCAACGCCCCTAGTCTCATGCCACCTCCTGTGCACGCACGCGGGCCAGATAACGCTCCTGGCGTCTGGTTCGGTCGCTGACCTCACCAACTAGCTGTCCACACGCGGCGTTGATATCGTCGCCGCGCGTGGTTCTGAGCATCGTCGCGTAGCCCGAATTCATCAGATGAGTCTGAAATGCCCGCACGGCGCGGGCGTCGGGACGTTCATATCCCGAAGCGGGAAACGGGTTGAATGGAATCAGATTGATCTTGCATTTCACTCCCTTGAGCAGCTGTGCGAGCTCGCTGGCGTGGACCATCTGATCGTTGACCCCCTTCAACAGCGTGTACTCGACTGTTAGAGAGCGTCGCTCGCCCAAACCGCCGAGGTAATGTCGACAGGCGTCGAGCAGCTCGGCGATGGGATATTTCCGGTTGATCGGCACCAGCTCGTCCCGCAGCTCGTCGTTCGGCGCGTGCAGCGAGATGGCCAGCGACACGTCCGAGACCTTGGCAAGCTCGTATATACCGGGCACGACACCGGCTGTGCTGACCGTCACCCGGCGCTTGGAGATCCCAAAAGCGAGGTCGTCCATCATGAGCCTGGTGGCGGTGACCACGGCATCGAAGTTTAGAAGCGGTTCGCCCATCCCCATCAGCACCACGTTGGTCACGCTCTGACCGCTCGCCGCGAGCTCGCGGTCCGCGAGCCAGACCTGCCCGACGATGTCGGCCGCCGAGAGGTTGCCGTTGAATCCCTGCTTTCCCGTGGAGCAGAAGCTGCAGTCGAGCATGCAGCCCACCTGGGATGACACGCACAGCGTGTAGCGACCGCGGTCCGGGATCAGCACCGTCTCGACGCAATTGCCGTTCTCTACGCGCACCAGCCACTTGATGGTACCGTCGCGGGACTCCAGCCGCGTAACTACTTCTGGAGCCCAGAAGCCGCTGCGCTCGGCCAGCGCCGCGCGAAAGGATTTCGACAGGTCGGTCATGGCCGCAAAGTCGACCACGCCCTGATGATAAGCCCACTTCATGATCTGGCGGGCACGATATGGCCGGCCGTCCAACTCTCCCACGAAGTTCTCGAGTTGGGCGCGGCTGTAGCCGAATAGATTGGTCCGCCCTGCTTCCATGACCCAGTGCTACCTAGCGCAAATCTCCTCGTCGTTGAAGAAGTATGCCACCTCGCGGGCGGCGGAAGTGGTCGAATCCGAGCCGTGGACGGCGTTGGCTTCCAGGGACTCCGCAAAGTCCGCACGGATGGTCCCGGGATCCGCCTCCTGCGGGTTGGTCGCGCCCATGAGCCGGCGGTTCTTCGCTACGGCATCGTCGCCTTCGAGCACCTGAACCATGACGGGTCCGGAAGTCATGTAGGCCACCAGGTCGGCGAAGAAAGGCTTACCGTCATGCTCAGCGTAAAAGCCCTGGGCCTGGGCCTCAGACAGACGCAGCATTTTTGCCGCCACTATCTTCAGCCCATTCTTTTCGAAGCGGCTGTAGATCTCACCGATCAGGTCCCGCGCCACGGCGTCGGGCTTGACGATGGATAATGTACGCTCAACTGCCATCAAGGATTCCCCTCTGATTCTTAGAAAAGCGCCTAGGTAATTGAAAAAATGGAAAAAGGAGGCGCATCAGCGGGCGCGTATTATACGCGCCCCATACGCAGTTGCTACTGCGACGCGGCGGATTGTTCACCCCGCAAAGCGGCCACCACCTCGGAAACACGCCCGGCCGCGAAGTCGACGTTCTCCTCGGTGGTGTAACGACCTACCGTGAAACGCAGCGAGGCGTGCGCGAGATCGTCAGGGACCCGCAGCGCGCGCAGAACATAGCTCGGCTCGACGCTCGCCGACGTGCACGCCGATCCGGTCGAGACCGCCACGTCGTCCAACGCCATGAGCAGGGTCTCCCCATCTACGCCGGCGAAGCTCACGTTGAGAATACCCGGCACCCTGCGGATCTCATCACCGTTCAGGCTAGTCCCGGGAATCTTTCGCAGCTGCTCCCACAGCCGCAGACGCAGAGAGGTGATGCGCGCGTTCTCGCGTTCCATGTCGCAATAGAGGATGGCGCTGGCCTCTCCCATGCCGACGATCTGATGGGTCGCCAGCGTTCCCGATCGCATTCCGCGTTCGTGGCCGCCTCCGTGGATGAGCGGCGTCAGCTTCAGCGGCGGTTCGCGACGCACGTAAAGCACGCCCATACCTTTCGGGCCGTACATCTTGTGCGCCGACAGGGAAATCATGTCCACCGGCATCGCGCGCACGTCGATGGGGACCTTGCCGCCGCTTTGCGCCGCATCGCTATGCATGAGCACACCCGCTTCCCGACAGACCGCGCCGATGGCCGCAATGTCGTTGATCACGCCGATCTCGTTGTTGACGTGCATGATGCTCACGATGAGCGTGTCGGGTCGAAGTACCTGCTGGACCTGCACCGGCTCGACGATCCCATCTGGACCTGGAACCAAGTAGGTCACCTCAAATCCCTTGGTTTCCAGATATTTGCAGGTATCGAGGACCGCCTTGTGCTCGATGGCGCTGGTCACGATGTGGCGCTTCGCCGCACCGTCTGCCACCCCCTTGATTGCCAGATTGTCCGACTCCGTCGCGCCCGAGGTCCAGACGATCTCACGCGGATCGGCGTTGATGAGCTTCGCGACCTGAGTTCTGGCCTCCTCGACGGCCTCCTCGGCCTGCCATCCGTAGACGTGAGAGCGCGATGCCGGATTGCCGAAGTTGCCTTCCACGAGCAGGCAGGCGCTCATTTTCTGTGCAACCCGTGGGTCCACCGGGGTGGTCGCGGCGTAGTCCAGATAGACGACTTTGCGCATCAGATCAGCCGCGCTTCGATCAGTTGGCTGTCCTGTCGCGACGCGATGCTGCGCACACCCCGGTTCTGCACCAGGCTGGCCAGGGTGATGCCGCCGAGAAAAGAGTCGATCTCCTGAGACAGTTCGGTCCATAGATCGTGCGTCAGGCAGGTGACCCCGTCCTGGCAGTCGCTGGCCCCATGGCAGCGGGTGGCGTCGACCCCCTCTCCCACCGCTGCGATGATGCGGGAGACATTGATCGCATCTGCATCCAGAGCGAGCTGGTATCCGCCCCCCGGACCGCGAACGCTGGAAATGAGGCCGGCACGCTTGAGCTTGCTGAAAAGCTGCTCGAGATAGGCGGCGGATATGTCCTGACGATGAGCAATATCGACGACGCTCACCGGACCGTCGTCGCGGTGCAGGGCGATGTCGAGCATCGCCGTGACCGCATATCTGCCCTTTGTCGTCAGCCTCATGGACCGCCCATCTCGGAAAAGAGCCAGGCAGTATGCAATACCCGACTAAATTGGTCCACTATTCGGCGGCATCCTGCTGCCGTGCCGGATGCAGGTGGGTGAGGATCCCACGCAGTATCTGAACCTCCGTCGCGTCCGGCTCTGTCCTCGCAAAGAGCCGGCGCAGGCGCGTCATGGTCTGCCCCGGGTTAGCCGGATCCAGAAAACCGCTGGCGATCAGCACCTCTTCCAGGTGAAAAATCAGCCCATCGATCTGATCCACGGTGGCCGTCGGACGGTCCCACGCGTCGATCACGGACCCGGTGCCCGCGGCGAGCTTGTGCAGCTCGTAGCACACGACCTGCACCGCCATCGCGACGTTGAGCGAGGGGTACTCGGGCGACGCGGGGATCTGCAGATGACAGTGACAACGCTGCAACTCCTCGTTGCTGAGCCCGTTGGTCTCGCGCCCAAACACGATGGCAACACAACCGCTCGCCCGCTCGACCGCCTCCGTGGCGACTTCCTCAGCAGTCAGCACGGGCCAGGGAATGCGCCGGCTACGGGTGCTCGTGCCGACCACCCAGTGACACCCTGCGATGGCTTCGGTCAGATCGGAGCAGACACGGGCGGACTCCAGCACGTCCTGGGCGCCCGCCGCGCGCCACTGCGCCTGGGGATCGGGGTAGCGATGCGGATTCACCAGGACGAGGTCGGAAAGACCCATGGTCTTCATCGCCCGCGCGGCGCCGCCGATGTTTCCCGGATGACTCGTCTCTACGAGGACGATCCGGATTCCTTTCAATACCTCAGTCACGATCCGCTTCCCGCACCGAACTCCAATCCACCATTTTCCGACATTCCCTACCCGCAAGCACGTTGTTAGGATAGCCGCCTTCCTCTTGGGCACCGCACTCGACACCATGCAGGCAATGGCGAACATGGCTCTGCGCGCAGCGCGCCAGGCCGGGCAGATCATCACCCGGGCAATGGATCGCATAGACGTGCTGCAGATCGAAGAGAAGGCCCGGAACGATCTGGTATCCAACGTCGACCGCGAAGCCGAGCAGGTCATTCGGGAGGTGCTGCTCAAGGCCTACCCCGAGCACGGGATCCTCGGCGAGGAGCACGGCGAGACCAATCCCGAGGCCGAGTTCGTTTGGGTGGTCGACCCGCTGGACGGCACCACCAATTACTTGCAGGGCATCCCGCACTTCTGCATATCCATTGCCTGCATGCACGGCCGTCAGATCGAGCACGCCGTCATCGTCGACCCGGTACGCAACGAAGAGTTTGTTGCCAGCCGTGGGTACGGCGCGCAGCTGAACGGAAAACGCATTCGCGTCAGCAGAACCGAGAAGCTTCGCGACGCCGTTGTCGGCACGGGCATCCCGCCCAGGGCCATCGCCCAGCACCTGGAACCCTATATTGCCATGCTGCACGACTTCGTCGGCACCTGCCGGGCCATGCGACGCAGCGGCTCCGCGGCGCTGGACCTGGCCTACGTGGCAGCCGGGCGGCTGGACGGGTTCTGGGAGCTGTCACTGAGCCCCTGGGACATTGCGGCGGGGACGCTGCTGGTACGCGAGGCCGGCGGGTTCGTCGGCGATCTTTCCGGGGGCGATGCTTTCATGCAGCACGGCAACATCGTTGCCGCCAACCCGAAGTGCTTCAAGGCCATGGTCACGCGTCTGCGCCCGAACCTGACCGCCGAGCTCGCCTGATCAAGGCACTGCCTGTTCCGGGTTCTCCTTCTCGGGGATCAGCAGGTCTTCGCGGGTGATATTCATCACCAACAGCACGTTTGCCGCGACGTAGATTGACGAGTAGGTCCCCACCAGAACGCCGATGGTCAACGCGAGCGCAAACCCGCGGATCATCTCACCGCCGGCGAACAGCAGCGCGAGCAGGACCAGCAACGTGGTCAACGACGTCACCAACGTCCGCCCAAGGGTCTGGTTGAGCGACCGGTTGATGATGTCCACGGAAGCGCCCTTGCGGATCTTCCGGAAATTCTCGCGAATGCGGTCGGAGACGACGATGGTGTCGTTCAGCGAGTAGCCGATGACGGCAAGGAGGGCGGCCAGAACCGGAAGATCGAACGTCCACTGCGCCATGGCGAATATGCCTAGGACGATCGCGACGTCGTGTATCAGCGCGATCACCGCGCCGACGGAGAACTGCTTGGTGAACCGGAAGAGGATGTAGAGCATGACCACGAAAAGCGCAGCAAGCACCGCAAGACCGCCGTCCTCAGTGAGCTCCTCGCCCACGGCCGGCCCCACGTAGTTCGACTGCCTCATGACGACGCCCGGATAACGTTCGCTCAACACCCCGAGGATCTCGTCCCCCATATTGGACTGCTCGCCGTCGGCCTGCGGCGGCATGCGGATGAGCAGGTCCCGCTCGGTCCCGAAATACTGGACCACCCCGTTGCTGAACCCCTCCTCCTCGAGCAGCTCACGCACGGTGTTGGGATTCGTCGGCTCCACGAACTCGACCTCCACGAGGGTCCCGCCCGTGAAGTCGAGCCCAAGGTTGAGGCCCACGGAGAAAATCGTGACGAGCGACGTGAACACCACCGCCACAGAGACGCCGCCGGCGATGCGGCGCTTGCCCATGAAGTCGATGTTCAGGTCGAGCACTTTCATATGGAGAGCCTCTCGAGCGAGCGGCCGCCATACATGAGGTTGACCAGCGCCCGCGTGCCCATGATGGCCGTGAACATCGATGTCACGATGCCGACCGCCAGGGTCACCGCGAATCCTTTCACCGGGCCGCTGCCGATGGAGAAGAGAATGATCGCCACGAAGAAGGTCGTGAGGTTCGCATCGAGAATCGTCAGCAGCGCCCTGTCGAACCCGGCAGATATCGCCTGCTGGGGTGGCCGGTCCTTGAGCTCCTCACGTATCCGGGAAAAGATCAGCACGTTCGCGTCTACCGCCATACCTACCGTGAGCACGATCCCCGCGATGCCGGGCAGCGTCAGCGTGGCGCCGAGAACCGACATGATCGCCACGATCAGCACCAGATTCATCGTCAGGGCGACGTTCGCGGCAAGCCCGAACCAGCGGTAGTAGACGAGCATGAATACCAGGACCAGCATGAAGCCGATCACGATGGACTGGCGTCCCTTATCGATGTTCTCCTCGCCGAGGCTCGCACCGACCGTCCGTTCCTCGACGATGTACATCGGCGCCGCCAGGGCACCGGCACGCAGCAGGAGGGCCAGATCGCGGGCCTCGCCGAGTCCCAGCCCGGTGATGCGGAAACGGAAGCCGAGCGCGCTTTGGATGGTGGCTACGTTGATCAGGCGTTTCTCTTCCACCGTGTAGGGTTCGAGCTTCTCCTCACCGTCCTCGACCACACGCCGGGTCCGGACCTTGAGCTCTTTGAACAGAATGGCCATGGAGTCCCCGACGTGATCCTTGGTCACTTCGTTCATCGCCCGCCCGCCGTCGTTGTCGAGCGTGATGCTCACCTGGGGCAAACCGGATTCGGGATCGTATTCCTGAACCGCGTTGGTCACCTGATCGCCGGTGACGATGTTGCGCCGCTCGAGCGTCACGGGCGCCCCTTCGTAGTCGAAGCTTTCCGTCTGCGATGGGCGGGCGTCGGGCGCGGCGACGAGCCGGAACTCCAGGTTGGCGAACTTGTTGATGATCTCCTTCGCCCGGGCGCTGTCCTGGATACCGGGCAGGTCGAGGACGATCCGCGACCGCCCCAGCCGTTGAACCAGAGGCTCGGACACCCCAAGCTCGTTGACCCGATTGCGCAGGCTCTGCAGGTTCTGGGAAATGGCAAGGTCTTCCAGCTCGCGGATCTTCGCCTCGTCCAGCACCAGCCGGAGGCCCGGCCGGCCGGCCACCTCGCGCTCTTGAATCTGAAAACCGTCGAACGTCTCAGCGATCAGCCCGCTGGCCTCGTCGCGGCCGTCAGCGGTCTGGAAGGGTACGCTCAACTGGCGACCGTCGAGCCAGTCCCTTCCCACATAGCGGATGCGGGCATCGACCAGCAGATCGCGTAAGGCCTCCTGGTTGCTGCGCATCCGGTCGCCGAGAAACTTCTCCATGTCCACCTGCAGGAGGAAGTGCACGCCGCCGGAAAGGTCGAGGCCAAGCGACATCGGCTTGCCGCCGGCGTCCTGGAGCCACTGTGGCGTGGTCGACGCGCGGTTCAGGGCTACCACGTAACGGCCTGAGGATTCCGGGTTGAGCTCAGCGGTGGCGATGTCCCGCCCGCGCAGCTGCTGCTCGTCCGTGCCAACGCGCACCAGGGCGGAGTCGCCGATCAGCTCGGTGCCCTTGACCGTGATGCCGCGCGCGGTCAGCACCGCCGATACTCTGTCCACCACCTCCTGGGTAAGCAGATTGGCCTCGTTGGTGCTCTTAATCTGCAGGGCGGGGTCGGGCTGAAACAGATTGGGTGCCGCGTAGATGCCGCCCAGCACGAAGACGAAGAGGATGAAAAGGTAACGTCCGATGGAGTGGGTGTTGGGGGCGCGGCGCGGCGCTTTCGACAACCCGAGCAGGCCTTCACCAACGAGACCGCTCGAATTAGCCATGGCTAAAGGACCTCCAGGACTGCCAGGCGCACACTAGTCGCCGTCCAGCGACTTCAGCGTACCCTTCGGCAAAGTGGCGCCGACCGAGCTCTTCTGCACGCGAAGCTCGAGGCTGTTCGCTACCTGAAGCTTGACGAAATCGTCTTCAACCTTCGTGACCTGCCCGACGATGCCACCCGCGGTGACCACCTCGTCGCCCTTGGCCAGCCCCGACATCAGCGCCTGATGTTCCTTGCGGCGTTTGCTCTGAGGACGCCACAGAAGGAAGTAGAAGATGAGGATGAAACCGCCGAGAAACAGCAGGTTGATCATTCCGGCGTCGGGCGGCGGACCGCCAGCATCGGCCGCGTGAGCAGTAGTCTCAAATAGGTTCATCCGGGGAGTTCCAATCGTTTCGAAGGGTCTCGATGAGGTTGCGAAATTTACCGTTTTCGATGGAGCCACGCAATTCGGCCATGAGCGCGTGGTAATAGTGAAGATTGTGGTGCGTCATCAGCATGCTGCCCAGCATCTCTTGACACTTGTCCAGATGATGAAGATACGCCCGCGAGAAGTTCGCACAGGTATAGCAGGCGCAGCGCTCATCGAGCGGAAGGTCCGAGTCCCGGTGCCTGGCGTTGCGAATCTTCAGAGTTCCAGACGACGTGAAAGCATACCCGTTGCGCGCGTTGCGGGTGGGCATGACGCAGTCGAACATGTCCACGCCCAGCCCGACGGCGCGGACGAGGTCTTCGGGCGTGCCGACCCCCATGAGGTAGCGGGGCCTGGCCGAGGGCATGTGAGGCAGCAGCCGGTCGAGCACCTCCATCATCTCCGACTTGCTCTCGCCCACGGAAAGCCCGCCGATGGCATAGCCGGGAAAGCCCAGATCGACCAGCGAGGCCAGGCTCCTCTCACGCAAAGCGGGATACATGCCGCCCTGGACGATGCCGAACAGCAGGCCACCCGAGGAAGGATCGTGCGCGCGCAGGCTGCGCTCCGCCCAGCGCATGGACAGCTCCATGGATTGCCGCGCCTCGGACTCCGTCGCGGGATACGGCGTGCACTCGTCAAACACCATGAGCACGTCGCTGCCGAGGGCCCGCTGGACCGCCACGGAACGCTCAGGCGTGAGCTCCACACGATCGCCGTTGACCGGCGAGCGGAAAATCACGCCGTCTTCGCTGATCTTGCGCAGCTCCCCCAGGCTCCATACCTGAAAACCACCGCTGTCGGTGAGCACGGGGCCGTCCCAGCGCATGAAACGGTGGATGCCACCAAGCGACTCGATGAGCCGCTCGCCGGGCCGCAGCATCAGATGAAAGGTATTGCCGAGCAGCATCTGCGTGCCCACTTCTGCCAGCGCGCGAGGCGTCATGGCTTTCACCGTCCCGTAGGTTCCACAGGGCATGAAAACCGGCGTCTCGACGACCCCATGGACGGTGTGCAGGCGGCCCCGCCGGGCAGCACCGTCAGTGCTCAGCACCTCAAAGCTCATCCGTTCGCTCCATGAAGCAGGCATCTCCGTAGCTGAAAAACCGATATCCCTTGTCGACCGCCTCGGCATAGGCGGCCATCACCCGCTCGCGGCCGGCGAAAGCGCAGACGAGCATCAGCAGTGTGGACCGGGGCAGGTGGAAGTTCGTCAGCAGCGCGTCCACCACGCGAAAGCGGTATCCGGGGGCGATAAACAGATCTGTTTCGCCCACTCCGGCTTCGATCTCTCCGCAGGCGGCGGCACTTTCCAGGGTGCGGACCACGGTGGTGCCAACGGCGACGACCCTTCCTCCGAGGGCCCGGCAGTCGGCGATCGCCCGGGCAGCGCGATCGCCGATCGCGTACCTTTCTGCATGCATCCGATGCTTCGAGACGTCGTCCACCCGCACGGGCTGGAAAGTCCCCGCCCCCACGTGGAGCGTCACTTCCGCGATACCTACTTCTAGGTCGCGTACCCTTTGGAGCAGTTCGTCCGTGAAGTGTAGGCCCGCGGTGGGCGCCGCCACCGCGCCCGGCCGTCGCCCATAGACGGTCTGGTAACGATCAGCATCCTCGTCCTCGGCTGCACGCTGAATGTAGGGCGGCAGCGGCGTCTCTCCACGTTCTTCCAGAAAGGCGAGCACGTCGGATGGGAAGCGCAGGCGGTAGAAGTCACCGTCGCGGCCGAGCACCTCTATCTCGGCGCTGCCGACCCGGATCACCCGACCCGTTTTTAGGGCTTTGCTGACGCGGACCTGGCACAACGCCTCGCGTTCGCCCTCTATACGCTCCACCAGCACCTCGGCCTGCCCGCCGCTGTCCTTCACGCCGTGCAGCCGGGCCTTGATGACGCGGGTGTCGTTGAGCACGAGCAGATCTCCGGGCATCAGCAGATCGGGAAACTGATGAAAACCGAGGTGCTCCACCCCATCGCGGGTAAGGCGCATGAGCTTGCTGGCGTCTCTCCGAGACGCCGGCACCTGGGCAATCTGCCCACTGGGGAGCCGGTAATCGAAATCGCTCAAGTACATTGGCTTTACTGACCAACGGTTCTTCGCGGGGCTGGAATTCTAAACCGCAGGCGCACGCAAGCAAAAGCACGCCCTCCTCGGGCACAATGATTCCAACACGCTGCCGGGGCACAACGTTCAATTGATCTGAGATCAAATAGCAACGATTCTCAGTGACTAAGCTAAGGGTCGCGGTGGTTGAGCAAAGATCCCGGCGGACCGCCGTCCGGCCTTTCGACCCGGGCGTATATTTGCGTCAGGGTTTCAATAAAAATTTCTGATTCTGATTGCAGGTTACCCCGTGTATCGCTCAAGCCGTGACGGTGTGATCGAAACGTCCGAGCGGTATCTAGTTAGATCTGCCTCGCGTCCTTCGGCTCCCCGACCTGCGACAGGTTGACGCCGCCGAGGTGGCCGAAACGCCTTTGCACAACCTCTAGAGCGTCCGCGGGATTTGCCGACATGGCGTCGCCAGAACGCACCCGATACGCACTCGGAGATTCCGCGCCGCGTGGCGACCGCCCCTTCCGCACCTCGTCGACCGCTTCGAACATCAACTGGCGGAAGCGCACTACGCCGAGGTCGGTTTGTCCAAGCAGCTCACGAGTGCGGTCGGCTATGAACCCCTGACTGTCAGCGATGGCGGCATCCTGCTCGGATATGCCGGTGATGCCGGTGAAATTGCCATTCCGTTGCAGATTCCTGTCGATCAGGTAGTCGTTGCCGCGATTGCGCACCGGAACGAATTCATCGTCCACTTCGGAGAAAATACCGAATCCTGATTCGAATGCGTGCCGCTCCTGGTCACTCAAGGGTCGCTCGGGGTTGTAAGCGTAGCAGTAGATCCAGCAGGAGCGGTCATCGATCGGAACCCACGTATTGCCCACATGATTGTCCCCCGGGAAGCTATTGGGTGCCATCGAGTGGTTGGGCATCATGAATTGCGTCAGGCGCCAATAGAGCTGATCGTTGTCCGCGTTGCGCGAAGCGCACATGACGAGACCCGCTTCATGTTCGAGCACCGAGAAGCGAGGCCTTGAATCCTCAATCATCCACCGATAGCGGCCGAGTTCGGGTGGCTCGTCGACACCCGTGGCCGGCATCAAACCGGCTCGCTCGCCGTCTTCGATGTTGGCATGCAGATACGAGAAGTGGGCTGTATCGATGCCACCCTCCACGGCTTGCGCCCAGTTGCACTCTTGCAGCTTCTTTGACACGAAATAGTGCACTTCGGGCAAGTCCATGAAATCTAAGTGCGGGACGTCCCCAGCGCCGTCGCCAAAATGCACCCATACGATGCCGCACGATTCCGCAACGTGCAGCGCCCGCAGCGCCGCTCTGGGTTTGATGCTCTCGGCAACCTTGACGTCCACGGTTGGTACGTCGATACACCGACCTCCCACGTCAAACTGCCAGCCGTGATACACGCACCGCAGCCCTTCTTGCTCATTGCGACCGAAGAAAAGATGGGCGCCGCGGTGCGGACAATTGGGCTCGACCACACCCACCTCGCCACGACCGTTGCGGAACGCGACAAAGTCCTCACCAAGTATTTTTACGCGCTTTGGCGCGCCTTCCGCGTCAATTTCGCTGGACAAGAGCACGGGTTGCCAGTAGGAGCGGAATACTCGACCCATATCCGTGTCGGGGCCAGTCAGCGTCAGCAAATCGTTCTGCACGGTAGTCAGCATTCCTTCTCCCCTTAGTTCCGCCTGAGTGTTCAATTCTGCCACCATTTCGCTGATCGCATCGACAACGATCCCCAGCTACTTTAGCTGAATGACGCGCCAGTTCTCTGCCGCAACTCTGCGTCTACCGGCTCTGCAAAGAGCTGCGCTGTTTCTGCATCTCATCCCACACCACCATCAGTGCTCCGGTCTGGGCGATCGACAAATCAATCCCTTAGTTCTACCTCGGATTGTGTTCGTGTTCGGGAATTCGGTTGAGCGCCGTCGCGATTCCCTTTGGGCGGTTAAGCCGCCATCGCCCGAGACCCCCCAATGCGTCCTTCCAAAGCCCTGATCAAAATCCTCTAACCCTCCAATTCTCTTGAATTTTTTCCGTCACCTAAAGTGCGAGAGAATCCTCTTCGTGAATCAGAGGAGAGGGAAATGAACTCATTCCAAAGCTGGCTGAGCATTGCGGCCAATATCGGGATCGTGGCGGGGCTGGTACTTGTAGCGTTTCAGATCAATCAGGAGAGCGAGATTGCGGGGACGACGCTCCAAAGTGAGTACTTCAGCAATAGCATTGATTTCTACCAAACTCTCGTAGGAGAGGACGCGGCAAGTTCCTTGGCTCGTGCAATCAATGAGCCACAGTTGCTGTCAGATCGGGATCACGTCGTGCTCTTCAATCTTTACATGGCTGAGTTTGGTAAAACCATGCGCGAGGAGGTCACTCTAGAACCCGATCAGCCACCGAGTGAAAGCACGGTTGCTCGCTGGGCCGGCTTGCTCAACAACGCCTACGCGGTAGCGTGGTGGGAGCTCATGAGGGAAACGCTTCTTTCCCGCTTTATCCCGAAACACCAACAGGCGGTGGATGCTTTGCTCAATCAAGAGAGCTACAGAGCAGGAGTCGCCCTCGCAGGTAAGCAAGCGATCATTAAGCTCATTGCAGAAGCATCGATGCCACAGTCCGGCGAGATGTAGGGCAGTTCAGATTGGTTCTGGCCTTGCAGGATGTCCGCTTCCGGCTCCAAAGCAGACACTCCGGCTGCGGGCGGTGACGTCTGATTCCGACCCTTTCCAGCCGGTCGCTCATCCTGAATTTCTGGGATAGCCTCTCCCCACTGACTGGCGGAGATAATCATGGATCATCAAGCTTTTGCAGAGATTCTCGGCAACTATGGAGAGTTCGTAGGTGCCGTTGCTGTTGTCGCAACTCTCGCTTACCTTGCAGTTCAGGTTCGATATAGCAGAGTGGCTACTGAAGCGAACACGGCAGCCATTCGCTCGAGCGTCGCACGCTTCAACACCGAGACTTACATTGCCATGGGCTCAGTAAACTACAGTCAGCGTGAATCTGCTGAAGTGCTGTACCAAGGTCTGTCGGACCCCTCAGACCTGGACGAGGTAGATACGCTCCGCTTCATGTCTAGCATGAACGGGGTGTTCCGCTACATCGACACCTCCTACCTGCAGCGCGAAGCTGGGGAACTCGATGAAGAGTTGTGGCGCAGCCTAGAGGGCCAGCTTCGACTGCTGGCGGCAACCCTTGGCGCTCGCAAGTATTGGAGCCTCCGCTCACATTGGTATTCGGGGCCTTTCGCCGATTACTTTTCATCAATCATTGATGCGACTGAAGCCGACGAGGATGTTTTGCTTTATCGGCGGACCATCCACACAGACGAACCACCCCCCACCTGAACGATTGAGAGTGTGCTCAGCGAGCTGCGACAGTCGGAGGCGTCCGGTCCT
>JABAHS010146873.1_pt2 | contig 26379 bp, 24 predicted proteins | sample 7062111 | NCBI WGS metagenome assembly JABAHS01 (sample SAMN14534600, study PRJNA622989) | marine sediment metagenome | biome: marine biome [ENVO:00000428]; feature: marine pelagic biome [ENVO:01000023]; material: deep marine sediment [ENVO:00002113]; isolation source: pool of 4 deep marine... | reverse complement strand
TGATTGGTTGTGCCATTCAAGTGCACGGAAATTTAGGTCCCGGACTGTTAGAATCAGCCTACGAACAGTGTTTAGCCAGAGAGCTGTCGTTGTCAGACGTTTCATTTGAGGTTCAAGCGCCGCTGCCAGTAAGGTCGTTCGTCTGTACAGAGTCGACCTTTTTGTTGAAAAACAACTCATTATCGAATTAAAAGCTTCAGGGAAATTTTTGCCAATTTATGATGTTCACATATTGACCTATATGAAACCTGTTCCTGACAGGTTCAGGAATTAGCCGATGTTTCGGTAGGCTTTTGATGAATTTCAACGTTGAACTCTTATAAGACGGTGGGATTAGACGGTTTGTTCTTTAAATAAAGTCTTTGTGCCCTTCGTGGTAGTAATAAAAAACTGCCAACGTTTGTAGCGAGCCGAGGCCGAAGATGTGGCACAAATTCAAAGGGTTTCCCTGCTGAGTCAGATAAGCTGTGGGAAACCCTTGCTTTTATCCGCGCGATTTCCTACCAAGATAGACCAAGCTAACGCTAGTTGAGATTATTCTGAGACAACCCTTCTGAGCTTTACATGGAGCAACTAAGCTTTGTAGACCAATTAACCGAAGAGCCGTACTATTCGGTTACCGAATTGACAAGAGAGATCAAGTTTCTGCTTCAGTCCACCTTTCCACAAGTCTGGGTACAGGGCGAAATTTCCAACTTTACGCACCATTCCAGCGGCCACATGTATTTTTCGTTGAAGGACGAAAATTCGCAGATTTCCTGCGTGATGTGGCGCAGTCGTAACACCAGTCTCTATTTCACGCCCCAGGTTGGAATGAAAGTCACCGTCAATGCCAGGGTCACGGTCTTCGAAAGGCGCGGCGCCTATCAACTCGATGTGTATCAACTGCTGCCCGCCGGAGCAGGCGAGTTGCAATTGGCGTTCGAGCAGTTGAAACGACGTCTCCTGGAGGAAGGGATTTTTTCAGAGGAATTCAAGAAACCCATCCCGATGTATCCGGAGCGTGTCGGTATCATCACGTCGCCCACCGGTGCGGCCATCCGGGATCTGATGAGCATTTTGAGACGGCGGTTTCCGGCAATTGAAATTATCTTAAAGCCCGTGCGGGTGCAGGGCGACGGCGCAGCCCGGGAGATTGTGCAGGCCATCGAGGATTTTAACCGTTTCGGGGACGTCGATGTTTTGATCGTGGGCCGCGGGGGCGGGTCACTGGAAGACTTGTGGGCGTTCAATGAGGAAAGCGTGGCGCGAGCCGTGTTTCACTCGTCGCTGCCCATCGTGTCCGCGGTGGGCCACGAAGTGGATTTCACCATTTGTGATTTTGTGGCGGACCTGCGAGCTCCCACACCCTCCGCAGCAGCTGAATTGGTGGTACGCAGCCGTGATGAACTACAGTCGGTTTTGAACAGCAATTTAGACACCATGACGGCCACGCTCCTGGACAGAATTACCACCTACCGAGACAAATTAAAAGCCATCGAAGGCTGCTACGCCTTTCACCAACCCATGGACATGCTCAAGCAGAACCAGCAACGGCTGGACGAGATTCAGCGCCACTTAAACAATCAAATCAAACACAAACTCGATCTCAACCGCGAGAGATTGTCAGGATTGGGCAACAGGCTCTCGCTCCTGGAACACAAGAATGTCTTGAAGCGTGGCTACAGCATCTGCTATCGCGGGGCCGATAAGCACATCGTGAGACACGCCTCAGAGCTCAAGAAGGATGACGGCATTGAGGTTGAATTCTACGAAGGCAAGGCGTACGGTACGGTGTCGGAGGTTATTCCGTAGTTATGTTGGACCGCAATGATGTAAATCACTACTTACGACAAATTCTTGATTCCGTTTATTTATCCTAAATGATAATCAATCTGTCAAGTTTGTTATGGTATAAAAGTACGCTAAACATGATTTTTCACACCCAAAAAAAGAGCGTGGGCATCATGCCCAAGAAAAGGTTAAAAATTTCAAAACGGAGGTTTATTTATGATCAAACTTATGAATATCCGTTCTTTACCCGAAGGCTACTGACTTCGATAATCTGACAAAACGGATACCTTTAGGTCGGAAGGGTCGAAGTAGAAGGAACATAGAGAAATCGATTCTATAGTTTATGGGTAGCACTCTCCCCATTTTTGAGCGGTAGCTCAAAATGACCTTGGCATAAGCTTGTTGGAGTTATTCAAAAAGTTGGAGGTGTTACACCCCAACTTTGAGAAAATGGTAAAGGCTGTGCCTTCCGACCGTTTTGTCAAAGAACAAGAAACATAGAAGTAAAAATCGTGTCCATGTTTACTTACTTGCTCTGGCTTTTGCTAACCCTCATTTCACTATTTTTGAGTTTATCGACGTAATCGAAACTGCGACATTTCAAATGTCTATCGTGTTGCGCTCATTTTTTCGACGACGAAGCCATGCACAGCATTCAGTCTGAGCGCGCCTTGAAAAAATCGACTGCTCAAGCCCGCTGATGGTTGCTGGTGCTGTCTACCAATTCGTTGCGTGTTAACAATCGGCTTCAGCGGACGCTGCCAGTGATGCGCGATTTCAGATTTTTGTGCCCACTTCAAAGATTTGGGAGATGAGCAGGTTCGGTGGCTTCGTCTGGCAGCGTCAGTGAGCCCCTCGAACTTGTAGAACATCATAATCACTTTATCTTGATCACAAGTTAATGCCAAATGAAAAAGCAAATTATTGACCTAAAAAACTTTTGGCAAACCTGGAACTTGGTGTTAATATTGGCAATCTTTAAACTACTAATCCATTTCCTCACCAATACTAATTATGGATTCCATCGCGATGAATTTCTTTACCTCGCTCAAGGCGAACATTTATCCTGGGGATATATGGAAGTGCCTCCTATTATTGCTGTACTTGGCAGAATAGCTTTAAGTTTAGGAGGCAGTCCTTTTGTGGTACGCCTGTTCCCTGCTATTATAGGAGGTATCACTGTATTTTTAATAGCAGTGATGGTTAAGGACTTGGGTGGAAAGAAATGGGCTCAAAGCATTGCATGTTTGGCTTTTATTTTGTCTCCTGCATTTCTGCGTAGCAATATGCTGTTTCAACCTGTGTGCTTTAACCAATTCTGTTGGTCTCTGTCTGCTTTCCTAATCGTTCGATTAACAAAATATCAAAATGCGAAATATTGGTATTATCTCGGCATTGTTGCCGGTTTGGGCCTTCTAATCAAATATTCTATTGTCTTTTTCTTTGCGGCTTTCTTCGTAGCTATCTTGCTCACACATCATCGAAACTGGTTGAAAAGCAAATATCCCTATTTTGCTTTGGGGATTGCTTTGATTGCCGCACTGCCCAATCTTATTTGGCAATATCAACATAATCTACCTGTTGTTAGCCACATGGTAGAACTCAGCGAGTCACAGTTAAAAAATGTTCAACCTTTGGATTTCTTGACAGCACAATTAAGATTTCATTATGCAGCTTTAATCATATGGTTGCCGGGATTGTTGTATCTGTTTTTTGCTTCCAAATTATCGGCGTATCGTATTCTGGGCTGGATTTATCTGTTTATTATTTTACTCCTGCTTTTATTAAGTGGGAAAAGTTACTATTCTTTGGGTGCATATCCTATGTTAATGGCTATTGGGGCAGTTGCAATTGAAAACTTTTTGAAAAATAAATCCGTTGCCCTGAAGTACGTTTTAATTTTTCTCATGTTTATCATTACACTCCCGATCCTACCCTATGGCGTTCCGGTATTACCTGTTGAAAAGATGCGGCAGTATTGCGCTTTCATGAAAGATAAATTTCATTTAGATGGCCCGGTACGCTGGGAGGACGGTAAAATTTATCCGTTACCACAGGATTATGCTGATATGCATGGTTGGGAAGAAATGGCTGCTAAAGTTAGTAAATTGTACCATAGCTTATCACCTGCTGAGCAGCAGTCTTGTTTGCTTTATGGGGGTAGCTATTCTCATGCGGCTACCGTCAATTATTACAGAAAGAAATATAATTTGCCAGAGGTATACAGCTTTGTCGGTAGTTTCCTCATGTGGATTCCAGATTCGGTGGCCTTTGACAGACAAATTATGATCGATGATGTTTATCAAACTCAATCCAATTGGTTTGAGAGCATGGTACTGGTGGATCGTATTCAAAACCCGTATGCACGGGAGCCTGGATACATATATTATCGTACCAACCCCATGATAGATGTAATACGCGCATGGACTGAACAAGTAACTGATAGGAAAATGGCATATAATTTATAAAGGTTCTCAATAACAATAAGGTGGCTAAGTCGTAAAGATGCTGATAATGAGAAGTTGAACGTGCTGTTGACCCGGTTCCGAAGCCCTGAATCGGCAAATGTTACAAAATGAATGAAATATATTTTTTCCTTGCGCAAAAAGGCATGAGTTATTATCATGAATCATTCCCGAAGAATTTTATCCATAGAATAGCTAAATGCAATTTTAAAGGGAGTGCTGCATGATGCCCCAATTAGAACTGATTTTGAGCAAAGGCAAGTTTGGCCAAACCGTACGCAGCGATGCCTGGTGGGTTCAGCCTCTGTCTGTTTTTTTAGGGCTTTCAGCATTCATTATCTATTCAACCTGGGCCGCATTTCAGGGAGAGCATTACACATCTGGGCCTTATCTCTCACCATTCTATTCCCCGGAGGTTTTTGGCGATTCTCAACATAGCTGGTTCGGCCCCAGACCAGTCTGGTGGCCTCTGTGGCTGCCATTTTCGCCAGCTTTTCTGATTTTGTGGGCTCCGGGAGGGTTCCGTCTGACTTGTTATTACTATCGAGGCGCCTATTATAAAGCATTCTGGGCCGACCCGCCCTCTTGTACTGTATCCGAACCGCGTAGCCACTATCGTGGCGAGAATTCTTTTCCTTTGAGCATACAAAACATTCATCGCTATTTTCTCTACCTCGCTTTGCTATTTCTGGTCTTTCTCTCTTACGACGTCTGGAAGGCGTTGTGGTTTACAGACCCAGCGACAGGCACCACCTCATTTGGGATCGGGATTGGTACCTTAGTTTTAGCCACCAATGTCATCCTTCTCGGGGGGTACACGTTTGGCTGTCATTCGTTGCGCCATCTCGTCGGCGGCGTTCTGGACAGACTTTCCGGCGCTCCGGTTCGGCGAAGCCTCTACAATTGCGTGGGCTGTTTCAATCGCCGCCACATGCTCTGGGCCTGGTTGAGTCTTTTCTGGGTTGGGTTTTCTGACCTCTACGTTCGACTCTGTTCCATGGGTGCTTGGACGGATTGGAGGATCCTCTAATGCCTGAATATCAAACCCACGAGCACGACGTCCTGGTGATCGGAGCAGGGGGAGCCGGACTGCGGGCGGCCATCGAAGCTTCTGCCGCCGGGGTTTCGGTCGGGCTTGTTTGCAAATCTCTTTTAGGCAAGGCTCACACCGTAATGGCGGAAGGCGGCATTGCCGCAGCACTGGCCAATGTCGATCAAAGAGACGAGTGGAAAGTGCATTTTGCTGACACGATGCGCGGCGGTCAGTATCTGAACAATTGGCGCATGGCCGAACTGCATGCAAAAGAAGCGCCGGACCGGGTTCGAGAATTAGAGACCTGGGGCGCGCTGTTCGACCGCACCCAGGATGGAAGGATTTTGCAACGAAATTTTGGCGGACACGAGTATCCCAGGCTCGCTCACGTCGGCGATCGCACGGGTTTGGAAATGATTCGCACCTTGCAAGATCATGGCATTCATCAGGGCATCGAAGTCTATATGGAATGCACGATCATCGAGCTGCTTAAGGACGGCGAGCGTGTTGTTGGGGCATTTGGATATGAGCGTGAACGGGGTCGCTTCAAGCTTTTTAAAGCCAGGGCGGTCATCCTGGCCACCGGCGGTGTGGGAAGGGCCTATCGAATTACCAGCAACAGTTGGGAATACACCGGCGACGGTCATGCCCTGGCGTATCATGCCGGGGCCGAACTCATCGATATGGAATTTGTGCAGTTTCATCCCACAGGCATGGTCTGGCCCCCAGGCGTGCAAGGCATCCTGGTAACCGAAGGCGTTCGGGGTGAAGGAGGGGTGTTGAAGAATAGCGAAGGGCGCCGGTTTATGTTTGATGACATTCCTGAACTTTACCGCCATCAGACCACAGATGATCCGGAAGAAGGGTGGCGTTACACACAGGGGGATCAGGACGCCAGAAGACCGCCCGAGCTCCTTACCCGGGATCATGTCGCCCGTTGTATTGTTCGGGAAATTAAGGAAGGACGAGGCAGCCCGCACGGGGGCGTCTTTCTTGACATTTCCTGGATCCGAGAAAAATTACCGAACGCCGAAGAACATATTAAAAAGAAGCTACCCAGCATGTATCATCAGTTTACGCAGTTGGCGGATATCGACATCACTCGTGAACCCATGGAGGTCGGGCCAACCACTCACTACGTCATGGGCGGCATTCGCGTTGATGCGGAATCGCAAATGTCCACCGTACCCGGTCTCTTTGCGGCTGGAGAATGTGCCGCAGGTCTGCACGGTTCCAATCGGCTCGGCGGCAACTCCCTTTCCGATCTGCTTGTATTCGGTAAACGCGCTGGAGAATACGCTGCCAGTTTCGCGAAAGAGAACAGTCAGAGTAAAATCGACGAACAGCAAGTTGAATCAGCGACCGAACGCGCCTTAGTGCCATTTGAAAATTCAAGCGGGGAAAATCCGTTTCAAGTGCAAGCCGACTTACAAGAAACGATGCAAGAATGGATGGGAATAGTTCGCACCGAAACAGAGATGAACAAAGCGGTCGAAGAGCTGAAGAAATTGAAAGAAAGATCCGCCAAAGCTAAAGTTATTGGAAATAGGGAATATAACACCGGCTGGCACACGGCCCTGGATTTAAATAATTTAATGACGATTTCTGAAGCAATTGCATTGGCTGCTTTGGAACGAAAAGAAAGCCGCGGTGCCCACTTTCGCGAGGATTATCCGCAAAAGAGTGAAAAATTTGCCAATGTAAACGTCATCGTTCGCAAAGGCTATAATGGAACCATGCAAGTAAAGCAAGCACCCCTGACTCCAATTCGACAGGATCTTAAGGAAATAATCGAGGAAATGAAGTGATGGCAAAGGCAACGTTCAGAATTTGGCGCGGTAATTCAGATGGTGGAAGATTTGAAGATTACGAAACGAACATTTCAGAGGGTATGGTTGTCCTTGACGCCATCCACCAGATTCAGGCGGAATCTGCAAGCGACCTTGCGGTTCGCTGGAACTGCAAAGCCGGAAAGTGCGGCGCCTGCTCGGCTGAAGTCAACGGCAGGCCCAAATTGATGTGTATGACTCGGTGCAACGAGATTCCGCTCGATAAACCGGTTACCCTCGAGCCAATGAAGGCATTTCCTTTGATCAAGGATCTGGTAACCGATGTTTCGTGGAATTTTCGGGTCAAGAAGAAACTCAAGAAGTTCAAGCCGAGGCCGTCCGATAATGAGGACGGCAGTTGGATCATGTCACAGAAGGATATCGACCGCGTGCAAGAATTTCGTAAATGCATCGAGTGTTTTCTTTGCCAGGATGTTTGTCATGTACTGCGGGAGCATCGCCTGCATGATGAGTTTATTGGACCGCGCTTTTTCGTTTATTTGGCATCACTTGAAATGCACCCGCTGGACACGGAAAAACGTCTGGCCGATTTAAAGGAGAACGACGGCATCGGTTACTGCAACATCACCAAATGCTGCACCAAAGTGTGTCCGGAGGACATCACGATTACGGACAATGCCATCATTCCACTTAAAGAGCGGGTGGTTGATGAATTTTACGATCCTTTAACCAAACTTTTCAGAGTTTTTAAAAAGAATGGTTGAAAAGCTGCGAATGATATGAATGACCAGTAATTTCGGTGGCTTTCTGTGGTGAAAATAATTTCCGCCGAAGCACACCGAATTCACCGAGAGTCACCGAAATTTTTAAATAATATCTCTATTTGGTTATAGGGAAGGGCTGAATGGCTGAATTAATGGAGGACATGTTAGGCGGCATAGCTTGACATGTTTTATTGCGGCCTCATAGGCGTAAATATAAAAGTGGCCGAAATGCCCTTATATATATTCCATTTACAAACCTTAAGTATGGAGGAAGGTCAAATGAAGACAATAACTTCAATTATCGGAATTCTTGCAGTTGTGCTTTTACTCAATTGCGAGAACTGTCTAGCCCAGCAGGTCGGCGACAAGGTTTACTGGATGGCGACAGTAGAGGTTCCTATAGGAAAACTCTCCGAATATCATGCTATGACTGAAAAAGAGCAGGTGCCCCTGATGGAAAAGCATGGGTACAAGTTTGTTGCAGTATGGCAAACAATTGTTGGAGATATCGAGGAAGTCATACTTGTTGCGGAGTTTGAAAATATGGCTGCTTATCATAAAGCGAGACGTAGCCTTTTGGGTAGCGAGGAGTGGAAAACTCTGAGCAAGAAATTTGACGCATTAAGTAGAAGTGTTAGAAGCAGATTTCTCAGTGCAACCCCCTATTCGAAGATGAAGTAGGATGGAGGCAACCGAAGTGTTTCACCGACATATATTGCACTTTTCTATTTGACGAGAGGGCATTTGGGCTAATACTTCATATGTGGTGAACATGAACAGTGTGGTACCCATGCCTACTTTGGCTGGTGCTGACCAAGAGGCGGTCGCGTAATTTTCAGAAATTGAGGTTTTGCAAGGTCCTTTGAATCACTCGGCTTTGTGCTGATTGACCCTTGGCAGCACAGACTTGCGTTAGAAATAATATAGTGAGTGCTCTTAATCAAGAATAAAGTTGTGGACTGAAAGGTATTAAACTCGGACTTTAAGAAAAGTCTTGTAGGTGGGAAAATTTATTGTCTGTAAAATTAGAGGAAGAATAGTTAATTAAAAAGCAGTAAGTATTATTAATATGGATCAGCTGTCACATGATGACTTTCTGTGGGGGGAAATAATTACCACCGAAGCACACCGAATTGACCGAGAGTCACCGAATTTTTCAAATTAATATCCAATTTAGGGGCCGAAGTTGGAAGATATTCTCTATAAACGGCTTTCAGATGAAACCATAGGTGCTTGTATCGAAGTGCACAAACTTATGGGGCTAAATCTTAGCGAAAGAATTTATGAAGCCTGCCCGCAAGAAGAACTCATAAAGCGAGGTTGTCACGCAGAGAGACAGAAATGGATCGTTATCTTTTTCAAAGGTGAAAAGCTTGATGAACAATACAAAATAGACATGTTTGGTTGCGAACAAACTTATTCGACCGTACCGGATTTAGATGATTCTCACCTGCGGCAACCTCTTACGTATTTAGAGGCGAGTATTTATGAAGTGGGGTATGTTATTAAACTTCTCACGCGGGTGTTTGAAATTTCAACGGTTGGTGCTTCAAAATGACTTTAAAAAATATAGCCGGGGTAATTTAACTATTTTTGAATGAAGATAGATTCGGCGAGCTTCGGGTGACTTCGACGCAATTCGGTAGGAAAATTATTTGTTTGTTAGGTTAGAGATTTCTTCCTGACCCCTATTTCTCTTCATAGAAAAAAGGACAGACTTATGTTTGAACTCAAACCCATATCCAAAAAAGGCGTAAAGGAGGCGATGGAAAAGGCAGAGCGATACCGGCTGCTCAACGAACCTCGCTTGGCGGAGAGCATCTGCCTCGATATTCTTGAAGTCGATCCTGAGAATCAAAGGGCGATAATTATTTTGCTATTGGCCCTGACAGATCAGTTTGGCAAAGGCAGATCCGTAGATGTGAATGATGCACGCCAGCTCCTTCCAAGGCTCAAGCGAAAGTATGACCGTGAATATTACGCTGGAATTATATGCGAGCGTCAAGGCAAGGCGACTCTCAATCAGGGAATCCCGGGAGCCGGTCACATCGCTTATGCGTGGTTACGCAACGCAATGGAGCATTTTGAAAAAGCCGAAAGCATTCGGCCCACGGGAAATGACGATTCCATCCTACGCTGGAATACATGCGTGCGCTTAATTGAGCGCGACAAGCTCGAGCCTCGACCGGAAGAGCCGGCTCAATCGATGTTGGAATAGGGTCGGACATGAAGCGTGTCCGAACTATGGAGGAAACACAAGATTAACTCTGGCTCTTTCTGAAATGGCAACAATAATGATGATGATGTAATATGTACCGACTGCAAATGGTTTAAGAGCGATATCAGCTTGACCAACTTGAGGATAGTGAAACTGTGTACAATCCAGTCTTTGATAGGGCCTTTCAAAGGCGATGATTAAATGAAAGTTAAATATTTTGAGGATACTGATACGCTTCATGTCAAGTTGTCAGATTCTGCGTAGCGGAAACGAAAGAGCTGAATGAAACCCTCTATGTTGATCTTGATTCCGAAGGGAAAGTTGTGAGTTTCACGGTTGAACACGCAAAAGTATCATCCGGAAAATTAGACTTCTCTTACGAGACTGTAGCAGCTTAGAATATTAGATGAGTGAGAAAACATGGGCAGCTTTGTGCTTTCCGCTAACTCATTGCGCTAACAAGCCCATCACATTCGTAACGAACATGAAATTAAATGCCTATAAGACCGAACTTCAAGCGATTCAGTCTCTTCGGAATCTGTTTTTGCAGGAGAGCAATTTTCAGATCCGGTATCATGCATGTCATGAACGCGGCTGGTCAGACTCCTATCTTTTAATGCTCGATGACCGGGAGGTCGGCTACGGTTCGATCAAAGGACAGGAGATAAAAGACCGGGATACCATTTTTGAATTTTACATGGTTCCGCCGTTTCGAAAACTTGCAAGCCGGTTTTTTCCGGAGTTAATCGCGACTTCGAGAGCAAATCTGATCGAATGCCAGAGCAATGACTCGCTGCTGTCATCCATGCTGTATGAGTTTTCACACAACATCAACGCGGATACGGTGCTCTTTGCGGATCACACGATGACAAACTACGCGATTCCGAGTGTCGTTTTTCGCGCCAGACGGGAAGACGATCAGATATTTGAGCATAAGGTTGAGCCTGTCGGCGAATACGTTCTGGAATTGGACGGAGAGGTGGTCGCAACGGGTGGGTACGCGCTGTATTACAATATGCCGTTCGCAGATTTGTACATGGAGGTCAGAGAGGATTGCCGAAAACGAGGATTTGGCAGTTTTCTCTTGCAGGAATTGAAAAAGAAGTGTTATCTTGTGGGTAGAGTGCCAGCCGCTCGCTGTTCGATCCGGAATCAGGCGTCAAGAGCTACGTTAGTTAAAGCAGGCTTGCGAGTAGTGGGATTCATGTTAAAGGGCGATATCAAGAACACGAACACAAGATAGATTTTATTTAATCGGTAACAAGGAATGGTCAGCCAGAAGCTTATATGTCAAAATGATTAAACTCAAAATGATTGAATTGACCGGCCATAATATTTTTACTTTGATGATTTACTTTTTATAATCAGTTCAGCCAAGACATTTCGAGGATAGGTAACGATGTCAGACATGACTTTTGAGAACGCGATGAAGCGTTTGGAGGAAATCGTCTCCAAGCTGGAAAGGGGCGATTTGACGCTGGAAGAATCCATTAAAGTGTACGAAGAGGGGCTTCAGCTCAACAAATTTTGTTCCGCCAAGTTGGATGAAACGGAAAAGAAAATCAAAATGCTGGTGAAAGACAAGGATGGGTTTAAGCTAAAACCGTCGGACGACTTGGGGTAATTATGTCGAGTTTTGTATGACCATCGGCATCATTGCCAATTTAGAAAAGGACACGGTCAACAAAATCGTGCCCGACTTCCTGAGTTGGTTAAAAAAACGCGGTGTCGAGTTCTTTGTGGAAGAAGGCCTGGCACGGCAACTCAACTCAGGTGATGGCGAGCCTGCGCATTTGGCGTCCACCGACCTGTGCGATCGTTGCCAGATGATCATTTCCTTTGGCGGAGACGGCACCATTTTGTCCACGGCCAGGTTGGTTGGCCGTTCGGGAATTCCGATTTTGGGTGTCAAGATCGGGGGCATGGGGTTTTTGGCTGAAACCACCCCGGATGAATTGTACGCCACTATGGAGGAGATTCTAAAAGACCGTTTCAACATCGTAGAGAGGATGGTGCTCGAAGCAAAGGTCGACCTGGACCACGAAGACCGTTATTATGCCTTAAATGATTTCGTGTTCGACAAGGGTGCGGTGTCGCGTGTCATCAGAATCAAAACATTCATTGACGAAGAGTTATTGAATACGTATATTGGGGATGGATTGATCATTTCAACGCCTACCGGGTCGACGGCCTATTCCCTGGCGGCAAACGGACCCATTTTGCTGCCATCGATGGAGGCCATCATCATCAATCCCATCAGTCCGCATACGCTGAGTGCGAGACCGGTGGTCATCCCGGGGGACAGACGCGTGAGAGTGGAAATGGTAACAGCCCCACAAGAGGTCATGCTGAGCGCAGATGGTCAGGGCAGCGCTTCCCTGAGCAGCGGACAAAGTGTCAGCATCCAAAAAGCGGATTACCGCATAAAACTCGTGACTTACGGCGGTCGCACGTTTTATGACGTGCTTCACGCCAAGCTCAATTGGGGAGAAGATATTCGTAAAGACTGATGAGTAAGGATCCGAAAAAGACCCCCATGATGGAACAGTACCTGGCGATTAAGGCCAAACACCAGGACGCCATTCTGTTTTTTCGAATGGGGGATTTCTACGAGATGTTTTATGACGACGCCAAAGTTGCAGCCGAGGTCCTGGGGCTGACTCTGACATCCCGCGCGCATGGCAAATCCAGTGATGTGCCGCTTGCCGGATTTCCATATCACAGCTTGGATACGCATTTGGCCAAGATGGTCAAAGCCGGCTATCGCGTGGCGATTTGCGAACAGATGGAGGACCCGAAGTTGGCCAAAGGCGTGGTCAAGCGGGACATCACGGAGATCGTCAGTCCGGGCACGGTTTTGACAGACAATCTGCTGGATAGCAAACGCAACAACTATTTGGCTTCGATCTATTTGAAAGGCGACATCGCAGGCCTGGCGTTTTTGGATATTTCAACCGGTGAGTTTTCAGTTGGTGAAGTCCCGAAGGAACAATTTTCAGAAGAAATCGCCAAGACCAATCCTTCGGAGCTGTTGATTTCGGAAGAGCAGAGCGATTTTCTGCAAAGCAAGTTCGGCAAGAACAACGGGTGTTTTATCACCAAGCGCGAAGAGTGGATTTTTTCCCGGGATTTCGGCTACGACACGCTCACTCAGCATTTTGGCACCCTTTCTCTGAAAGGCTTCGGATGCGAGGATTTGGACGCGGGTGTCTGCGCGGCGGGCGCGGCCCTACATTACCTCAAAGAGGTTCAAAAAAATCAGTTAAGCCATTTCAATCAGATCCAGCGCTACTCCGGTTCGGAATTTGTGGGGTTGGACAGCGACACTCGCAGGAATCTTGAACTCCTGAGGTCGCTGAGGAATGGCACCATTCAAGGCGCCTTGATTTCAATTATCGACCGGACCAGAACGGCCATGGGTGGCCGGAAATTGGTGCAGTGGCTCCTCAAACCTTTGTTGGATCCGAATCAAATCCGAATGAGGTTGGATGCGGTTGAAGAGTTGGTCAATACAAAATTCCAAAATGCGGATCTGCAAGAGCAGTTGAGCCGTATCGGAGACCTCGAGCGCTACGTCTCCAAAGTGACCACGAACCGGGCAAGCGCACGCGACTTGAACGCGCTCAAGAATTCGCTGAAGGTGATTCCGGAAATCAAACAGGCCCTGGAGAGTGCCGAATCCGTACAGTTGACCGAGTTTGTAAAGCACACCGAGGATTTGGCGGCACTCGTGGAAACCATCGAGAATGCCGTTGTGGACGATCCGCCGCTGGCGGTGACCGAAGGCGGCATTATCAAGCGCGGCTACGATAAAGAACTCGATGATTTGCGAGAGATCGCCTACTCTGGCAAAGATTGGATCGCAAGATTGCAGACTCAGGAACGGGAGCAAACGGGCATCCACACTCTCAAGGTGAGTTACAACAAAGTGTTCGGTTATTATATCGAGGTAACCAAGCCACATTTGTCAAAAGTGCCGGAGCATTACATTCGTAAACAAACCTTGGTCAATGCCGAGCGCTACATTACGCCGGAGCTCAAAGCCTACGAAGAAAAAGTGCTTGAGGCGGAGGATAAAATTGTCAAGATAGAATACGATTTGTTCGACCAGTTGCGCAAACAGACGGCCGAACACGCTCAGATCATTCAAAAAAATGCTCAACAAATTAGCACGCTGGATTGTCTTGTTAACTTTGCACATCTGGCCCATGAAAACAACTACGTCAGACCGGACATCACCGATGGCTCAGCCATCGAACTCAAGGAGGGACGACATCCGGTTGTTGAACAATTGCTTCCCTACGGCGAGTCTTTTGTTGCCAACGACAGCTATCTTGACAGTGAAACCGATCAACTGATTATTTTGACCGGGCCGAACATGGCGGGCAAATCCACCTATTTACGCCAGGTGGGGCTGATTGTCATCTTAGCGCAAATGGGTTGCTTTGTGCCAGCCAAGAAAGCCAGCATCGGGGTGGTCGACAAGATTTTTACGCGAGTTGGCGCTTCCGACAATCTAGCCGGTGGTGAGAGCACGTTCCTGGTTGAAATGAATGAAACGGCCAACATCTTAAACAACGCTTCACCTAAAAGCTTGATCCTGCTCGATGAAATCGGACGCGGAACCAGTACTTTTGACGGGCTGTCTATTGCCTGGGCGGTCGCCGAGTATTTGCACAATTCCGCAAAGGTTGCCGCCAAAACGATTTTCGCCACGCATTACCACGAATTGACCGAGTTGGCGCTCATGCTACCGCGCGTTAAGAATTACAATGTGGCCGTAAAAGAGTGGGCTGATAACGTGGTGTTTTTGCGAAAGATAGTTGAAGGCGGCTGCGATCACAGCTACGGGATCCAAGTGGCGAAGTTAGCCGGGCTACCGAATCCTGTGATTAAACGAGCCAAGGAAATCTTGTCGAATCTGGAACAGGATGAACTGACGACGAACAACATGCCGAAATTGGCGGTGAGCGTCAACGGCGTGCAACAAAAGCGCGAACATCAAATGGACATCTTTGAGCGGAGAGAGCAAGAAATTCGCACCGAAATTGAAAAACTGGATGTCAACGACATGACACCGCTTGAAGCGCTCAACAAATTGAACGAATTGAAGAACATCATCAATGGTCATTAATGGGCAGAATTAGGAAAGCGATTGCTCGCAAGATGTCATTCTGCAAGAATCTTTCGGCGGTTAAATTGGTGCCAGAATCTAAAAAGATTCCTACTAATGACATAATAACTGCAACGATAATTAAAGAGCCGTTTCTACCGGTCTGCGAAATATTTTGGAACAAATCCATGTTATATTGGTTGGTTTAAAGACTGCTTTATTACTCCCCCCAAACTTCTGAGGTTGTTATGATATGTCGTGCGATGCTTTTGCTGACCTTCTCCCTTGTAGTCTGCACCGGTTCCCTTCTGGGTGGCGATTTTACCACGGCCAAATACGCCGGTGAGTTCTTGAATCTTGGGGTTGGAGGTCGTTCTTTAGGAATGGGAGGCGCGTTTGTGTCCGTTGCCAGGGATGTTACGTCGGGGTATTGGAATCCTGCTGGACTGGCTTTTCTGGATTATCCTGAGTTCATGCTTATGCATTCAAGTCAATTCTCAGGCGTGGTTAACTACGATTACGGGAGTTTTGGACTGCCGGTAGGAAAGCGCAGCAGCTTCGGAATCAGCATATTTCGCGTGGGTGTGGATGACATAAAAGAGACGGCTTTGACCAATCCCGATGTCGAGCTTGGCGAAACTTACGTGGATGAAAACGGTCAGTTGGTTCGCAATACGCCGTTCGTGGAGAATCTATTTAACAGTACCGACTACGCGTTTTATCTCACGTATTCCAAACGGGTTTCGGACGGCTTCTCATACGGGGGAAACGTCAAGTTTGTAAATCGAAGCCTTGGAGACAATTCGGCTTGGGGCGTGGGGTTCGATTTGGGCTTTATCTTTAATCCCGTCTCACGCTTGATTATCGGGGTTAACTTGCAGGACGTCACCTCCACCATGATCGCCTGGGACACCGGCCGACGCGAGCTCATCACCCCTTCTATCCGAACCGGTGTGTCGTATCCCCTGACATTTTCCGCAATTGGAGGAAAAGTACAGCCGGCGGTGGACTTTGTTTTCCGTTTTGAAAACCGCCGAGAGTCTGCACAAGCCCATATTGGTAATGCAAGCCTGGATCTAAACTTGGGATGGGAATACAAATATCGGGATGCGTTTGCCATTCGCGTTGGTTCATCAGAAGTGGGTCAATTTACTGCGGGTGCAGGGCTGCGTTTTCCCAAACTTCACATCGACTACGCGTTTCTCGGTCATGAAGATCTGGGCAACACTCACCGCATCTCGGCTCGTTTAACTCTGGAGGAACCCAGATTCAAGCGAGGTGAATAGAACACCGCTTCATTCAGCCTAACCGTTTTTTGTATTCAGGGCCTTCTGTTTTGTAAAATAGGAGGCCTTTTTTGTTTTAGAACGGCCATCCGTCTCCCAAAAAAGTTGAAATTTCATTTGACAAATTTAAAAAATTGTTGTATAATGTAAGTCAATTGAATATTATAACTTACTGGATGTTATTTCTCTCAAATTTTGTGGATTTTTATCGTTTTTTGTGCACAAAATCGACATCTCTGGATAGCCAAACATGATTGCCAGTATGACGGGTTTCGGTCGAGGGGAGTTTCAACAAAACGGGTTGGAAGTACTCGTGGAAATTCGTTCTTTGAACCATAGATTTCTCGATGTTGAGATTCGTGCTCCGAAAAATGTTTCTGCGTTTGAACAGGAGATCAAGGAATTGATTCGTTCTCGAATATTGCGAGGACGTATCAGCGCCACGATTACATTAAAGGGGGAACAAGAACCGACTGACGGTCTTGCTATCGATAAGCCGCTTGCAAGTACCTACTTGAGATTGTTGCAGGAACTAAAAGATGAGCTTGGTGTCGAGGGCTCGATAAGATTAGAACAGCTTCTGACGTTTCCGGATATTATTACATTTGAGAATTCCAGTCAAACGAAGGAGAACATTTGGGAGCCCGTAAAAAAGACGTTAGAGCTGGCATTGGACGATCTTAAAGAAATGCGCCTCCGGGAAGGCCTGGAAATTAGGAATGACTTGGTTGAACGAATTGAGGCAATTGATGGCTTCATTAGAGAGATCGAAAAAATTTCGAAAACTAAGGCTGCGACGATGTTCGAGAAACTAAAAGAGCGGGTCGAAGGGTTGACGAAGAGCGAGCAATTGGACGATGGCAGACTTGAGATGGAAGTGGCGCTTTTGGCCGACAAAGTCGACGTGACAGAAGAATGCATTCGTTTCAAAAGCCACAATACGCTGTTTTTGGAGTTGCTGGAAAATGGAACCTCAGAGGGCCGAAAACTAAATTTCCTGTTACAGGAAATGCATCGTGAAGCGAACACAATTGGCGCTAAAGCAAACGATGCCCAAATCGCTCATTCGGTCGTTCAAGTGAAGGAGGAAGTAGAAAAACTTAGGGAGCAAATACAAAACATTGAGTAACGACTGTGCCGTATGAAAAGAAGAGGCCTTCTGGTTGTCATTTCGGCTCCCTCGGGCGGAGGGAAAACAACAATTATTCGGAAGGTACTTGCGGCAACGAACGAGAATTATCGTTATTCAATATCGGCGACGACACGTGAACGTAGAGAGAACGAAGTTGATGGTCGGGATTACTTCTTCCTAAGTGAGAAAGAGTTTGAGAGAAAAAAGCGACAAGGTGAATTTGTTGAATGGGCGGAAGTCCACGGCGATTTTTATGCGACACCGAGAGAGCATCTGGATAGATGGCTTGATGAGGGCAGAATTGTCCTGTTAGATTTGGATGTAGACGGGGGGTTAGAGATCAAGAACAAGTATAGTAATTCCGCGATTTTAATCTTTGTCAAACCGCCTTCATTTCAAAGTTTAATTCAGAGATTAAAAAATAGAAAAACCGAAAGCGATGCCGAAATTGAAAAACGATTACAGCGTTATCCAAAGGAAATTCAAAAAGCAGACGAGTACGATTATCAGATCGTAAACCAAAACTTGGATGATACAGTTAAGGAAATTGTCAAAATAGTAAATAGTGTCTAAACGAGAGACGAGACTCCCGATCAAAACATTCGGGAGGGCAAGGGAAAGCCGTTTTTCGTTCAGCCACTCAGCAGACATTCACAAGAGTCATAATCTGGAGGTAAAATAAATTTATGATAACAACCTTGTCTCTGGAAGAAATCGAAAAATACGCAGATAACATTTATGAGGCCATTATTGTCCTCGCAAGACGTGCGCGCCAGATAAATGAGGAACAGAAGCAAACCTTATTTCGGGAGACTGAAGAGGAGTATGAAGACTACGACGAAGAATTGGAAGAGGGCGTATTGTTAGATTCAGATTACGTCAGATTGCCTAAACCGACTTCAATTGCGCTGGAAGAATTCCTCACGGGCAAACTAAAGTTTGAGTATAGAGGTCCGAGTAAAGAACAAGAGGAGACAGAATAGCGAGTCTATATGGTGCTTGATGCCAAAAAAATTGCCGTCGGTGTCACGGGTGGGATTGCTGCTTACAAGACTTGTGAAATCATCCGTGACGTCAAAAAGCTGGGTGCTGAGGTGAGGGTGTCGATGACAGAGTCAGCAAAGAACTTTGTTACCGAGCTGACTTTTACCTCACTTAGCGAAAATCCGGTTATTTGCTCGCTATTTGATGGTCATGAGACCCGAGGCATCAGCCATATTGATCTGGCAAGATGGTGCGATCTGTTCCTGGTCTGCCCGGCGACAGCGAATATTATTGGGAAAGTTGCCGCCGGTCTGGCGGATGATTTCCTGTCGACGACGATCATGGCCACCGAATCGCCGGTCGTTTTTTGTCCTGCGATGAATTCGTCCATGTGGACGAATCCACTTGTGCAAGAAAATGTACTCAAGCTGAAAAGACAGGGCTATCGCTTTGTTGAGCCGGACTGGGGTACATTAGCAACCACCGCAGAAGGTGAAGGCTGGGGTCGGTTGGCTTCAGTCAAGAGAATTCTTCATAATATCAAATACACCTTGCTTGGCACTTCGGAGTTAGAAAACAAACGCGTGTTGGTCACTGCCGGTCCTACCCGGGAGTCGATGGATCCTGTAAGATTTATCTCGAATCACTCTTCGGGTAAGATGGGGTTTGCACTTGCAGAAGCAGCTAAATTAAGGTCGGCTGCTGTGACTCTGATTGCGGGCCCAAACCATCTCGACGTTCCGGATGGTGTCAAATATCAGAGAATTACGAGTGTCGAGGACTTGAAAGACGCCATTTACGAAGAATACGACCAAACCCACATCTTAATAATGGCTGCAGCCGTCTCTGACTACAGACCAAAAACTCGGCTGTCTCACAAATTAAAGAAATCCTCCCACGAACATCGCCTTGACCTCGAGCGAACAACGGATATTTTAGCGGAGTTGGGCAAAAAGAAAGAGGGGCGCATTCATGTCGGCTTTGCATTGGAAACGGAAAACGGCGTCGCGGAAGCTACCAAGAAACTGCACGCGAAGAATTTAGACATGGTTGTTTTGAACAACCCACTGGAGCCGGGCGCGGCCTTCGATGCAGATACTAACATCGTCACAATCATTTCCACTGACAGGGAACCCGAAAACTTGCCTAAATTAACCAAAGATGCCGTTGCCGGCGTTATCCTCGACAGAATCTGTGAACGTGTAAAACACAACTACCAAAAAGCAGCCGCAGTCTGACATCATATGGAAAGTAAATCTCAATTTTTTGATTTAACCGAAAAATATTTCGCTCAACAAGCGGCTTTATACGGTAATGATTTTTATTTGGATGTCGGGCTAAGTTCCAGTGACCAGCCGGAAACGTTAGATGAATTTTATCAACAGATTAAGAATTGTCAAAAGTGCCGTTTGTCGCAGAGTCGCAAAGGTCTCGTTTTCGGTACAGGCAATCCCAACGCAAAACTCATGTGTATCGGAGAGGGACCGGGTTACGACGAAGATCAGCAAGGTGAGCCCTTCGTAGGAGCAGCTGGTCAACTGCTAAATCGAATCTTGGCTTCCATTGGGTTTGCACGAGATGAAGTCTACATCGCCAATATTGTTAAGTGCCGTCCGCCAGGAAATCGCAATCCAGAGTCCGATGAAGTGGCTGAATGTATGCCTTATCTAAAGCGTCAAGTTGAGATGATTCGACCAAGCCTGATCTTGGCGTTAGGTAAAGTAGCGGGACAAAATCTTTTGGGGTTAAATGAGTCAATCGCAGGATTGCGCGGCCGGGTACATATGTTTGACGGTGTTAAAGTGCTGGTGACCTATCATCCTGCAGCGCTTTTGCGAACCCCACAATGGAAAAGAGCAACCTGGGAGGATATCCAGAAGTTGCGAGAAATCTACGACCGGGACGTCGGTGATAAACCCCCTTTAAACAAAAGCTGAAGAAGCACGGTTGAATGATGAATCAGAAACCAAATCAAGAAGTCAGCACCGAACGCATGCCCCCTCAGGCCATTGATGCCGAGATGGCTGTTTTGGGCTCGATGCTCATCAGCAAGGAGGCCGTGACCAAGTGCATCGAAATTCTGGACCCATCTGCATTCTACAAAACAGCACATGAAAAGATTTTTCAGGCGACCATCAATCTGGACGAACGAGGTTCGCAAGTCGATTACTTGACCATTACCGACGAACTTGAAAAAATGGGAGAGTTGGATGAAGTCGGGGGCGCTTATTACATCACCGAACTATCCAACACCGTGCCGTCGGCAGCCAACGTCGAGTATTACGCTAAGATCGTTTTGGAAAAATCGCTTCTGAGAAAGCTCATCGATGTTTCCAACGAAATCGCCACCGATGCATATGAAGCGCGAGATGATGCCGTTGAGATTATCGATTCTGCGGAGCAAAAGATTTTCACGCTCTCGGAAAGAAAATTAAGACGAGGCTTCTTGCCCATTCGTCCCATACTGCAGGATACCTTCGAAGTGATCGAAGGGTATCATGAAAGGCAGGGCACGGTCACGGGGGTACCGACAGGTTTTGATCAATTAGACCATTTGACTTCCGGGTTTCAGAATGCCGATCTGATTATTGTTGCCGGGCGTCCCTCCATGGGAAAAACAGCGTTTTGCCTCAACGTTGCTAGAAATGTTGCGGTCATCCACAAGATTCCGGCAGGCATTTTTAGTTTGGAAATGTCTAGCACGCAACTCGCTATGCGCATGTTGTGCACCGAAGCGCCGGTGGATGCTCACAAAGTCCGGACCGGCAAGCTGCCCGAGGATGATTGGCAAAAATTAAGTCGAAGTGTGGGCAGGTTAGACCAAGCCCCCATCTTTATTGATGATTCAGCGGCCTTGAGCGTTCTGGAGATTCGCGCTAAAGCTAGGCGCCTTAAGGCAGAACATAATATCGGTTTGCTGATAGTCGATTATTTGCAACTGGTGAAAGGCCCGAAGTCTTCCGAAAGCCGTCAAATTGAAATATCCATGATTTCTCAATCTCTCAAGGCTTTGGCCAAGGAATTGGGTATCCCGGTTGTGGCGTTGTCTCAGCTTTCCCGCGCCGTGGAAGCGAGGGGCGGCGATCGCAGACCCATTTTGTCGGATCTGAGAGAATCCGGTGCCATCGAGCAAGATGCCGATGTGGTGATGTTCATTTATCGCCCGGAAGCCTATGCCAGCAAAAACAATCCTGTGCCACCCGAATACGAAGGGATCGCTGAAATAATTGTCGCGAAGCAAAGAAATGGTCCGACAGATACTGTCAGGTTGGCGTTCCAAAAAGATTATGTCCTTTTTGCCAATTTGGATTATTCTCACAAAGAAGTTTACCCGGCCGATGAGCCGTTTTAAGTTATGCAGCGAAACGGATACAAGAAAACCTTTGACCAAGTTTTGCGAAGGTTAAGAAGATACAGCCCGAAATCCGATACTGGGCTGCTTCAGCGGGCGTATGATTTTGGTGTGGATGCGCACCGAGATCAGTTGCGAAAATCCGGAGAACCTTATTTCGTACACTGTCTTGAAGTTGCGAAAATTCTGACTGAACTCAAGATGGACTCCGCGACCATTGCCGGTGGGCTGCTGCACGATGTGGTAGAAGACACAGGCATCGACATCGCAGAGGTTGAGGAGAAGTTCGGTGTAGAGGTGGCTCTGTTGGTTGATGGAGTCACCAAAATTAGTGAATTGCGATTCGACAGCTTGGAAGAGCGACAGGCGGAAAACTTTCGCAAGATGATCATTTCGATGGTGCAAGATATTCGTGTTATCTTGATCAAATTCGCCGACCGGCTCCACAATATGAAAACCATCGAATATTTGCCTCAAAGGAAGCGAGAGCGTATTGCCATTGAAACCCGCGATGTGTATGCGCCCCTTGCCCACAGACTCGGAATTGCGAAGATCAAGTGGGAGCTTGAGGACCTGGTCTTAAAGACCCTGGAGCCGGACACCTATTGGGACCTCGTGCGCAAAGTGACCGACAGCCGAGAGGCGAGGGAACGATACATAAGAAAAGTCACTGCACCCATTCGCAAGGAACTCAAGAATTTGAACATCAACGCCAAAATTGCCGGCAGACCCAAGCATTTTTACAGCATCTATGGCAAGATGAGGGCTCGAAAAGTTCCCATTGAACAGATTTACGATTTATTGGCCATCCGAGTAATTGTTGACAGAGTTGAGGAATGCTACTTTGTGTTGGGAATCGTACATAACCTTTACACCCCCGTCCACGAGAGGTTTAAGGATTACATCGCCACGCCAAAATCCAATTTTTACCAATCGTTGCACACGACGGTGATCGGCCCCGATGGCAAAATGGTGGAGATTCAAATTCGAACTGACGACATGCATAGGACGGCTGAGGAAGGGATTGCCGCTCATTGGCTTTATAAAGAAGGTAAAAACAAACAGGACGAGTTGGATAAACAATTGTCGTGGCTTCGTCAGGTGCTGGAGTGGCAGCAGGAAACCAAGGATCCATCGGAATTCATGGAGAATCTTCGAATCGAGCTGTTTCGTGATGAAGTCTTTGTGTTTACACCCAAGGGCGATTTGCTCAAGTTGCCCGTAAATTCCACGCCGGTTGATTTTGCGTTTGCCGTCCATACCGACATCGGATACCATTGTATTGGAGCAAAAGTCAACGGCAAGATGGTGCCACTGAGTTATGAGCTAAAAAGCGGAGATTCTGTTGAAATCATCACTTCGCCCAATCAAAAGCCGAATCCCGATTGGATAAAATTTGTCAAGAGTTCCAAGGCCAGAAGTAAAATACGGCGCTGGTTGAAAGAATCATTTTACGAGCAAAGTTTGAAGCTGGGTGAAGAAATTGTCGAGAAGGAATTCAAGCGCTACAACCTCAAAAGGGAAGATATCGATTTAAACGAAATTGCGCAGACCTTGAATTTTCAGAATGCCGAGCAGCTTTTTGCGGCCATTGGTCGTGGGGATACGTCCGTTCATTCTGTTATAAACCGGATTGCACCGGATAAAAACCTTGAGGTCAAACAGTCTTCTCTGTTTCAGAAATTCATCCACAAGGCTCGGGGACGCGCCAAAGGCGTTCGGGTACAGGGGCTTGATAATTTAATGATTACTTTTGGGCGGTGTTGTCAGCCGGTGCCCGGAGACAATATCTTAGGCTTCATCACCAAAGGGCGAGGCATCGTGATTCACCGCACCGACTGCAAAAACATTCCGCATCTCATGGAGCATCCGGAGCGAAAAATTGATGTGGAGTGGGATGTGGACAAAGACAAGCATTTCATGGTTCGTTTGCAACTTTTCGGCGAGGATCGAAAAAACTTTCTACTGGATGTGTCGCAGTCTATTTCGCAAACCGACACAAACATTGTAAGTATTGAAATGAAGGCTGAGGATACGTTTGTACAGAGCACCATCATCATCGAAGTTCGAAACCTGCAGCATTTAACCAAAATCATTAACAAGATTAGTCAAGTCAAAGGAGTGATAAACGTAGAACGACTAAACGGCACCGCAGCGAGTACAAGCTAATTTAGAAATAATCAAAATCGCATAATTGGATTTCAACCCAAAAAGAGGAGTGGAATAAATGAAAAAGACAATCACTAAAAAAGATGTCGCAAAGAGAACCGCAAAATTAGTGGGTGAGAAAATCTATCTGGCAGAAAAAGTTGTGGATGGTGTGTTTACGTCACTGCGGCAATTTATGGCAGAAGCCGAACCCGAAGTGCGCATCGAAATTCGTGATTTTGGCGTCTTTGAAGTCAAGACTACGAAACCCAAACCCAAGGCTCGAAATCCAAAAACGGGGGAAATAATCTATGTACCTGCGCGCCGGAAAACCCATTTTAAAGCGGGGAAGCTCCTGAAGGACGTGCTAAAGACCCCTCTAGATGAAGTTTCAACCAATTCAAAAAAATAACTTCTGAAACCGTTAGAGTTGTCTCTAACGGTTTTTACTTTCCGTTTTTATGTATGACCGAGAAAGCAGGAAGGATTTTAGGAATTGATTATGGCAAGAGACGAATAGGTGTCGCCATAAGCGATCCGAGTTGTGTTGTTGCGCAAGGCCTTCAAACGATTGGTTATAAAACCCCACCTGAAGCCCTAACCAAAATAGAAGAGATTGTCTCTACTTACGATGTCTCTGAAATCGTTGTCGGGCTTCCTTTAACTTTGAGAGGGGAAGCACAGACAGCCGTAATCAAGACGAATGCTTTCATAACGGAGCTTAGAAAGCGTTTGGATATTCCCATACTTCGCTGGGATGAGCGTTTCACCAGCAGCATTGCGGAAAGCGCCATAAGAGATATGGGAAAGTCACCAAGCAAGCATAAAGAAAAAGTTGATGAAATGTCTGCCATTCTGATTTTGCAGAGTTACCTGGACAGGCGCGGTCATTCAAAAAGTAGGTATGATTCCCAGAACGATGAGTGAAAAAGTAAAAATTGGAGTCGTCGGGACCGGTGCCATTGCTCAGACATCCCATATCCCAATATGGAAAAAACTGAAACATGCTGAGATCGTCGCGGTGTGTGACGTCAATAAAAATAAGGCACAGTGGGTGGCAGAGAAATTCGGTATCCGACACTTCTTTGACGATCCGGATGATTTGTTAAAGATTGACGAAATTCAAGCAGTGGATGTGTGCACACCGACTCAAAGTCATCCGGCCGTCGCGATGTCTGCATTAGCCAGTGGTAAACACGTATTGGTTGAAAAACCCATGGCCCGAAATTTCGAAGAGAGCCAAAGGATGGTTGAAGCTGCCAAAGAGGACAACAAGCTGCTGATGGTCGCGATGAACGTGCGCTTTCGGCAGGATGCCATTGTGCTGAAATCATTTATAAAAAATGGGGAATTAGGCGAAATATTTTACGCAAAAACCGGATGGCTCCAACGTAAAGAGAGACTGGCACGTCAAACCTGGTTTTCCGAAGCGGAAATCGCAGGCGGCGGTGTATTCATGGACTTGGGCATTCAAATGCTTGATGTCGGGCTTTGGCTTATGGGAAATCACAAAGCCGAAAGTGTCAAAGCCACAACGTACAATAAAATAGCGCAATTGCAGGTTGAAGACTCGGCAGCAGCTTTTGTTAAGCTAACAAATGGGGCAACTTTAACAATGGAAGTTAGCTGGACGCTGCTCTCTGAAAGGGATTTCTTCTACACAAATCTTTTCGGCACCCAGGGGGGTGCGCTGCTCAATCCTTTGCGCATTCACAAAGAATTGCATGGGAATTTAGTTAACGTGACACCGGACAGGGAAGAGAGTCCAACCAACCTATACAAAAAGTCTTATGAAACCGAGATTCGGCATTTTGTCGAATGTTTGCGTGGTGAGGGAGAGTTGAGTTGTAGCGGCGAAGAGGCTTTGGAGCGCATGCGTATAATTGATGCTGTTTATGAATCTGCGAAGACCGGTCGGGAAGTGACATTGTGATGAGGAAAAATCTAATACTGTCGCTCCTCACCGGCGTTTTGTTGAGTTTTGCGTTTCCTCCCTTTCGGATCGGTTTCATGGCATATTGGGGGCTGGTCCCCTTCTTTTATCTTCTGGAAAACAAGGATCCCAAGAAAGCTTTCCAATGGGGATACGTGGCCGGCGTTTTCATTACCTTGGGTTCGATCAATGCGGCTTCGCTATCCACTATCCGTGGACTGTTTTTAGCAATTTTACTCAATCCGTTTTATTTCGGTCTCTTTGCTTCTATCCATCGCTTCCTGCAAAACAGGCTGGACGAAGCATTTGTATTTGTCGTGCCATTTTTGTGGGTTGCCATCGAATATCTCAGGGCCCTCAACGGCTTTGGTCTAACATGGTCAAGTCT
>JABAHS010130403.1_pt2 | contig 26379 bp, 32 predicted proteins | sample 7062111 | NCBI WGS metagenome assembly JABAHS01 (sample SAMN14534600, study PRJNA622989) | marine sediment metagenome | biome: marine biome [ENVO:00000428]; feature: marine pelagic biome [ENVO:01000023]; material: deep marine sediment [ENVO:00002113]; isolation source: pool of 4 deep marine... | reverse complement strand
ACCACTCTTCTCTTCTCTCCAGAGATAATAACGTATTCTCCTTGTCTATCCGTATAGACGGCGCGGATAACTCCGTCCAAAAACAATCTCATTCTCATAACAATGACCTCCTACCCCTCAAGCCCCGACGGCCGAACCGTACGGGGCTGGATGGGGCGAGCGAATGGTTAGTCCTCTGTGTACGCATCGCCGAGACACTCGTCACACAGGTCTTCGCCGCTGCATGCATCAGGCTGGTATGCGCGACCGGCATAAGCGCAATCGTGAGCTACATGCGCACCTGCTTCTCCGTCGTGGACATGCGTGGTCGGCCCTGCGCATCCGCAATGTCCGCACGTATAATCTGACTGGTTTGACATAACAATAACCTCCTAAATACTGAACGGATTATCGAGCTTGGGTGATCACCGCATGAGCTCGGCTGCCGTCATCGTTTTCGGCCTCCTCCTCCGAGCTCCAAACTAGCGTTCGGTCGGGGCCTTCGTCGATCACAGGATCTGCGAGCCCTTCGACTGCGATACAGATTGCGTCGGTGAGAGTCAGAGCGCGGACCCTGCGGCCGTTGTCAAATGCTACGATGTGCATGATCGTCTCTCCAATGTGTGTGTGTTAGTCGACGGGCCATGCCCAGCAATAATGCACGGCCCGTGCCAACACTCGAGACTCGTAAGTGCGCGATATTTGGTTGGGCCGTCACCGCTGCGGCTCCTATATAGCAGTATAGATCCCGACTCCCTGACGCCTCTATGACACCAATGTCATGCGTTTTCTTCGCTATTTTCGACCCCATGATCGCGCTGTCATAGCAAAAACCCCGGAAACTTGAGGCCCCCATGATCGCACTGTCATGGTTGACTGGACCCTAGCGGCGTAATCCCGGGCTATTTTGATTGGCACGGGCCGTGCATTATAGGGAGGCGTAACAACGGAAGGAGCCAACAATGGCAAACAGCACTGCATACCTCCCCACCGAAACCTACATGGGACCCTCATCCAACTTCACTGTAAGGGTTTCTTCAGCCAAACCTAAAGGTGGCTACGGAAACTATGGCCGGGTCGCCGTGATCGAGCACGAGCCCGGGTACGTTCCCGCGATGATCTCAGATCGGCCGCGGGCGGTCAAGCGGATCGTCGAGTGCACCGGCCGTCTGTACTGGGGCAGCACCGATGACTGCGCCCTGGCCCGGGCATATGAGGCGGCCAAGGAGGCCGCGAAGGCCCTCGCAGCTGGCAAGGAGGCTGCATGATCTCTCAGACCCTCGCGATCACGACCGTGCGCTACGGATCTCATGTTGCCCAGCTCGAGCTCACACATAGTGGGCTCGAGGAACCCCTCGGCCCCTACTTCGTTAGTCTGATCGACGTGCCTGAATCATGGGGACTGTTAGAGGAGGATGAGGAAACGACACAACAATTCTCCCACCTTGCCCTGGCCATCGATATCTATTCAGATCTCGTGACCGAGCTACTCTTTGCCGCCGCTCAGGCCTCACGGTAACCTTACACGACCCCCGCTCTACCTGGGGCGGGGGTCACGAACTAAGTAAATGAACAAAAAGCTAACAATTCATCAATGCACGGGGTTTGGCGGTGTTCGGCTATTCCGCGCCGGCCTGCGGGAATTTGTGACAAACAAGTTGTGTTGGCTCGGGTACGGCAACACACCGCAGGCAGCGGCAGCTGCAGCCATCCGATTGCTCAGCCGCTGGGGAGAGGACGCACTAGCTGAGGCGTGTGTTTCGGGCCTGCTGCATGAGCTCGCCCACGGCCGATCATTGCCTCACGCGATAGAGCTCGCTGACGCACACTACGCGGAGGTCTCCCGAAACCCACCATATGATAGTGATCTCTAAACGGTAATCACATGCACGGGCGTGCGGCACCCCGCCGCGTGCTCGCATGCTGCTTGGACCGCACCCTTCACTCTCTGCTGGGGTGTCTCGACAGATCCCGCAAGATACCCGAGACACACCCCGGCGCCGGTGCCGACTGCCCCATACTTGCGTCGGAGGGGAAAGAGCGAGTCGCCGAGATAGTAGAGTTGGCCGGCGTGCGCGATAATCGCTTCGCCCTCCGGACTGCCTGCATCTTGCAAGGCTTGGCGTAGATCACCCAAAGCCTCACTCAGCAGCCACTCACGACCCGACCACCGCAGGCCGGCCAGGATGCTGTCGAATACCCCGTCCCCTGCCGCCCCAATCCCAAAGGCTCCCTGATGCCAGACTTTGGGAGGCGCTTGCGTGACGACAACATCGCCCACCGTGACGGCTGAGTCCCCTGCGAGGTAGCACTTGCCGCGCCATGCGCAAGCCGCGATTGCTGTCATGCGAGATCATCTCCGTTGGGCGTCAGGTATCGAGTCGACTGTGCGAATGTTTTTACTGCCTCCCTCACACAGATCACACACAGATTATGACCCATAGAGCGGCACAGTGGTGGACAATGAGGGGGTGTGAGTGTGCATCCTGTTACCTCTTCCACATCTCTGAGGACGGCATCGGCGTTGCGCCCACATATTACGCACTTCACCATGTGGGTCTCACATTCGGTTCATAGATCTTTTGCACCCTGCGCCAGAGCTTTTTCTCTTGGGACGGATCACCTACCCAGATGGGTGTGAACACACAACGCCCACGCTTGGAGTCGATGAGTGTGAAGGCCTGCTGCGGCGGCTCCGGCTCAAACTTTTTGCTGTGCGCATACCCGTCGAACCCTATTAGCGAACCGTTGACCATGATATTTCGGTGCACTAGGAGCTGGTGGAAGTGACCAAAGCAGTGGTAGTGACACCGGCGAGCCTTATCCCACCCATCCGTGGCCTTACGCATTGGGATCATGATGCCCCCGACCCCACCTTGGTAGTTAACCTCATGGCCGTGGTGGAAGTGGAAGTCCCAATTATAGATGGTTAGGTATTGGTGAGCTGACTTATCGTTGTAGATCGTTATGCGCGGCTCGTCGCGAAAGTGGTGAGAGATTGCGGCGTACATGTTCCACTCAAGCGAATGCTCTGTTGCTGTCGTGCTGCGCATTAGCTTGGTTGTGCGCCCATGGTTGCCGACCGAGCACGGGATCAAGATGCGCTCGAAGGAGCAGGTACTCCGCAGCAGTAGCTCAATTCCTGCAATAATCCGGGCCGTGAGCCACTCGAGGGTAGAGCCGGGACCGAGTTGCTGTGTCTCCACGTTCTCCGGGTGTAGGTGATTTGTGAGCATGTCCCCACCCAACCACAACACTAGGTCTCGGATCTTGAATGCCGATCCCAAATGCATCACATTCCACTCGAGGGCCTCGAAGAATCGGTGCAGTCTCAGATCGGCAATGTCGAGTGTGAATACATTGCCGTAGGGAGTGTCGGACGGTCGAACAAGGGTTTCAACATGTAGGTCCGACAGGAGCGCCAGCGCCGTGGCTTCCCGCACCCCCCGTTGCTTTTCGCGTGGCTTGATGGGTGGAGGTTCCACTGCTAGCAGGGCTGATAGCTGATCGTGAGATTCTCGCGCTTGGGTTAGCGCTTCCGTTAGCTTTTTGGTTTTCTGTCTCTCGTACTTGAGCGCCTCGTTTGCCTTGGCGAGCTTGATTAGTTCGGCAGGCTCGGCGGGGGTTGGAGTGGCGGTAGAGGTTGCAGGTTTGCGCCGTCGCGGGGACTTGGGTGTGAGCTCCTTGACCGCCTGCCGCAGAGTTAGTGTGTGGTCCGCGATGACCCTATCTGCAAGGTCCGGGTGCTCAAGCACCTTTTCCGCATCTGCTACTTGACCGACAGCCGCCCATTTCGGTCGCACCCCAGCGCGTAGCCATACCAAGATCTGCGCGTCCGGGCTTAGGTTGCGGCGTCCCAGCTGGTTGTCTAGCATCCACTGCTTAACCTCTTCTCGGGTCTCACAATGTGCCAACGTTTCTACGTCGACCTCGAACGGGAGGCTATGGCGTCGGCAGATCCGATAGCGATTGTGGCCATCCACGATCACCGCTTGGGCGTTCCGCTCATAATCTATCCACGTGACGATGGGGTCACGGGCGCGCCCGAGGGCTAGGAGGGATTCCTCAAGCTGGGCAACTTCACTCTTACTCAGGGGTGGAAGTAGGGACTCAAACTCTCGATCTATTGTTAGCTTTTCGTTTTTTGGCATATCGCTCCTTGTTTTTCCGTTGTGTATACTTGCGATGATATTCACATGTGGCTTTGCCGGGCACCACATCGCGCTTACACACCGCACACATACCCAACCGTTTTCGAATTCGCTGGTTTTCTCGCTTTCGCTCTGCATACCTAAAATAGCAAGTCGTGCAACGCACCTTGGGCGCGCGATCGTTGTATTCACCGCAGCTGGTACACAACCCCGCAGCTTCTCGTCGCGCGCGATAAGCTCGTTCGAGATCGCGCCTCTTCAGCTGATACTTCCGGCGCTCGTGTGTGGCTCTCCGACGCCGATCATCTAATGGCATACACCAGTACCTGACGGTTTCTCGACCCGCCCCCATTGCTCGCGCTGCCGCAGCCTTCGAACCAAATCTCTCAACGAGCCATTGGCCCTCTTCGGGCGTTGGCGTCCAACCTTCCTCGCGCCGCTGTTTGATCCCCGCAACCCGCTCGTCATCGGTCATAGCGGCGAAGCCTCCCATATTTGCACTCCCTCGTCAAGCGTGCCATACTAGATCATGGGACGATGGGCCGTAATTTTGGGGTTGATTTTTCTGGGCGGATGTGCAGGGTGCGGGACGCCGGGGCCGGCACAATCCTTTACCACGCATGACCACACCCTGAGGCAACCGCTAACAAATGCCTTAGTGCGGTGGTCAGCAGCAACGGGCCTCGCGTTGAGGGTCTCGCACGGTGATGTGATAGTGGAGCACGGTGAACTGGAGCCACCCGACGTCGGTAACTGGTTTGCTGACTCGCGTGAGATTGTTCTGCACGAGATTGAGGATCCCACGAAGCTGGAAATAGTGGTGCTACATGAAGTTGGACACGCAATCCAGCAGCGTCGCGGGCGAGACCATGTGCGGCACGGTATAATGCAGCCGCAGCTGCCAGGAAATCCAGGCTGTCTGACCCCGGCCGACGTGGCGCTGATCTGTGCGGGTACCTGTCGATGGGAGCGTCCTGAGTGTCTAACTGAGCAGGGAGATTAGCTGCGGCGCCATCCCACCCAGAAAGGCAAAAAACGCCACCAGGATTGCGAGCCTGATCTCTAACTTAGTGATCCGTGAGATAGCTTCATCTCCTCTCTTATCAAGGTCGAATAGCCATTGCTCGTGGCGAGTCAGCCTCTCGTTGTGTGCGCGCAGCTCCCCAGCTTGGCGCATGGTGGTCCCGTAAAGATCATCGGGTTGACTGGACGCGGGAAACAGGGAATTCACAGCATCACCCGAAGCCTCGGATAGTCCGCAGCGTAACCAGTTCGGTATCAATCCGATCTGCAGCATCTGCAACGTTATGGGTAACAGTCAGCGTCTTGGCTACAGTAAGGTCTTCGGCAGCGCTGGCAACGGCAACAGAAGGCGATGCGCCGTTTTCAAATACTTTGGTGTAGTACTTTTGAACCGGTGATCCGGAGGCTGTTCGGTTAGCAAGCTCAACCTCGATAACCCAATCACTGGTCCCTGAGGCGATGGTGTGGTTAAGGAGCGTGGTTGCGCCAAGAGAAACGGTAACGTTTTTGGTGCTTGTCGTCCCAACAACGTCGCCCGACAATCGAAGCACGAAACCACTGGCTCTAGTTGCCAGATAGCCTGCAGGAAACTGATGAGACAGCACTGTCTGCGGTGAGGTTGATTGTGTCGATGCGGTAGCGGTGTCTCGCACAGCAAAGAGGCCTGCACTCTCGTAGTTCTGATCATTGGTTATGTCCACTGATCCCGATCCGATCAGCACGTCGATAGCGTTGCCGCTGAACGACAGCGGCGAACTTGGGTTATCGAAATAGCTGGACGAAACGCGGGCTCTGATCCCTGCGGTTGTGCAGTTGTTGATCTGAGGGCTCTCCGAAAAGTGGAACCGGGATTTGTCAATCACCTCAGCGCCCACGCCACAGGCGTCAATATGCACATAATCGGCGTGACCAGTTGCACTCTCCTGAGCAAATATTCCCGTCGAGCAATTCCGGATCGCCGGGCCCGTATCGCCCAACGAGGACGTCGCGCTTCCGCGGTAGCCAATAGTGAAGGTTACATTGGAGATGCACCGTATCCCCGTGGTGCAACCAGTGGTCTCCCCGATTAGACCATTCTCTACCCTTAGTCGGGTCTCTTCCGCCCCCTCGATTCCCACATCGCAATTGTCGCACCAGACGTTTTTGCACCACAGATCGGAACCAGTGGAAGCAGTAACGCCGCTAGCGTTAGTTACGCTAAAGTCCGTAAAGTACACGTCTTCCACGTAGGCCCTTGCACCATTTTGAAAGGATAGCCCAATGACTGCTCCGCCGGGGCTGTCGATAATCGTTGTGGGTGCTGTGCCGTCGCTAACATCGGCGCCCAAAAACTGAATGCGCTGCCCCGTTGGGAAAGCTTTGCTGTAACTGACATTTTCGGTAAACGTGCCGGATGCGAGCTGGACTTTTGGTGTGAACTCCGCAAACGGCAGTGCATAGAAAATGTCGCCCGCACCCTGGATTGTCAGGCGAGGCTCGGAGCTGGAAAGACCGTCGTTTGAGTCGTTGCCTGCGGGATCGACATAGACAGTGAGCGTGTCGCCGTCTTGTGGCTCTACCCGCCAAAGATCAGATCCCCGCTTCACTCGCCCCGGTCCGCGATGCCGAACATCGTGGAAATTCGTGACGCTTGAGCTCGTCAGATAATCACCCGGCGGCCAGTAGAGATCAGCGCCATCGTTGAATGCAGCCGTGACTGCCGCCTGAACCGCTGCTGTGCTGTCGTTAGTACCGGTTGGGTCCGCACCAAACCTTAGCACGTTGAGCTCGCTCTTGAATCCAACGAAATTGAGGGGTGTCGTGTTGAGCGTGATGGGGGCGAGCGTGGTGAGAGTGAACACTAGCAGGGGTTGTGTGTCGCCCTCGACCACTAACACTTCGGTACCGGGCCGAGCCTCTGCGTCAGCATCAAAATCGCTGCGCCGGGTGAGTGTCCAGGGATTGGTTGCATCACCCAATGCTGTGACGGTGTAGATCCCATTATACTGCGCTGACGATTCATCCTTGACCAGCATGGCATCGCCAACCGATAGACTCACCCCATCAATGGCCGGGAGTGCACCGTTAGCGTCTGCTGTTAGCACGTTGGCCGCAAAGGTGTTGGCTGGGAGTGCGGCTGTCGTCGCCACCCTCACGGGTAGCTTGATACTGGTGTCCAGTCTTAGATCCTTTATGTTGTTGGCGGAGTTGTCGGTTACCGTCCAGTTACCTCCGACCAAATTGATTCCAGCCCGGTCGGGCGTTTGCTCAACCCCACCCACCAGGACACGGCGAATTCCAAACAGCAATGCATCCAATATCGAAAGGCTCATACCTTGAGTCTCCTGACGGTAAGGCGCCCAGTGTTGAGTACCACACTAACGGCATCGCCACCCGACACATTGGCCTCCACCGTAATGGGGTCGTTGGGCGCATCGATGACCTGGACAATCGTGGTAAGGGCATGAGGTACCCCGGCAGTATTGTCCCCCAAAGCGAGTCCTGAGGTTGCCTCGAGGGTCCCATCATTACGTAACTCGAGGCCGGTATCGATCCCAGCGTTGTCGGTCTGTAAGGTGGCGGTCACGGTCACCAAATAAAACCCATTGTCGGGCACTCGAAGGTCGGTTGCGTTTACCGTAAAGCCGCCCTCATTAACCGCTGATGACATATCGAGGTTAGCGCCATCAGCTTTGCTGCTCCCCGACAACTCAACCGCAGCAAAGGTGTCCAGGATCCCTTTCATGTGGTTAGTGCGATCCGCGAGCTGTTGGCAGGGGAGCTCGAACGATGCTGAATTTAGGAAGTCATTGGGTTCAGGGACCGTAACATTTGCAGCGTAGGTCTCCGATTCTGTGAGGTTCTTAGCCATTGTTAGAGGTTTCCTAGCTTGAGGATGTGAAGTTTGGAGCCGGGTAGGGCATCCATAGTTGCGCTCCCTGCATTGTTGTTCTGTATACTAATGCGCTCAGTGCTAGGGTTGTTAACCTGCCACAGCACCCATGCCTGCAAAGAGACAGATGTACCCGCCGTTGCTGACCACCGCTTAGTCCGTGCCGACTGGCGTTGTGTGGCCCCTAGATAGATTCCAGCGTTAACCGTAGTGGGATCCGTGGTATCGCTCGAGGTCGCAAATAGCTGCAACATAATCAGATACCAACCCGCACTTGGCACCTCAACCTCCCCAACCAACCCGTTATTATCGTCTAGAAATGCACCGTCCTCGTTGTGTTCTGCTTCGACATCAAGCTTTGCACCGTTCGAAACGGCAAGTTGTTGTGGGATGTCTCCGACCCATAGCAAGGGTTCCTCTAGGTTCGTTGCTCGGGTCTCCAATGCGGTGATGTCAGATTGTGCTGTGGAGATATCTGATTCTGCGGTGTCGAGCCGTGTCTTGTTATCATCGGTCCGATCGGTTAGGGCTTGGAATGCTGTCTCAACCGATCCCGCTGTACGCGCGTCGCCGTTCTCCGGCACCGTAACGGTGGGGTTATAGGATCCTGCTGGTGTGAGGTCTTTCGCCATGGTCTCTCCCTAGTCTATGCGCAACACGGCACCGGTGCCGGTGAGTTGTACTCCGGGATCCAAGGTTCTTTCGGGGTGATCCCACAACTCCAGACCGCCATTCACTAGCCGCACCTCACCCTCACAATGTGCATTATTCCACTCTCTAGGGACCGTCCGCACAGCATTGATCTCATCGGCCGTGAGGTCATAGTCCCAGACGCCGCCATCGCCCCACGTGCCAGGATCGCCCCAATTCCCGTCATCTCCGATCTCATTCGGCCAATCGATCTCGAGCCACCAGCGTGCCCATTCGGTGGGGTCTTCAAGGTTCCAGGCTGCAGCACTAGTGGTGACGGCTCCGGCAGTATCGAGTGCATAGCGCTTGCCGGACGGGATAATCAGGTCGGCGGATAGTGGTGAGGGCTGATAGAATCGGTGGAGCTGTTGAAGTAGTCGGTAGGCGTTACCCTTCGTCGCGTGGGCATCCAGCCACCCGCGCAAGCTTGCGGCATAGTCAGCGGCGCTTTCGTTAGGTCCACGTTGGATCAGACGGTCGCGACCAATCCACTGCAATGATTGATCGGATTCTTGGTTAGGGAATTTGGAGCGCACCGCGATGGCCATCATGTCGACCATGCAATCGAACATCACACCGAACGCATACATTACCTTAAAGCCCCGCCCTAAACTCTTGAAGAACGGAACTAGCTGGTAGGCGAGCTCGCGATACCTAAGCCTTACGTCTGACATCACACCCTCGTGATACTATCGGCTACGATGTTACCGGGTATTGCGACCTCATTGTTAGAAAGGGCAAAGTCACCGGATGGGGTTGTGATCTCCACATGAAAGATGTGTGTCGAATCAACGCTACGGATCACGGCCTTTAGAATTTCCAAGAAGATGAACCCGCCGACGCCCGCCACATTGCCGCCGATCGGCTGCTGTGCAAGGTAGGCCGTGATAGCATCGGTAATATCTGACTGTAGTTCGGCATCAGTTGCCGTGATTGAGCTAGTCACCCACACATCATAGGTGATGTCGAGTGTTTTGGTCGTCGCAGATGCAAGTGTGAGGGTGATCGGGAGAGGCACAACTTGTTCATCAAGAAGCTCGAACAGGCGCCCCAGATCCGTACTTGGGTCATTGACATCACCCGTCACCCCACCCGATGCCGTTGCTACCCAAACAGTCACACCCCCAAACCCATCATGTAGTGGCTTGCTTGTACGCGTGATTCCCAACCCCGATCCGTCAGTTCGCTTGGCTGTGACGGCAATGAATCTATATGCATCCTTCGCTCCGTTAGGACTTAACGATCCCAGCTTGGCGCGACACTTGGCTCGGAGACTTGCGTCCGATTCGGCATCCTCACCCACCACTGCATCGGGATTCGTAACGGTAACCCCAGTTAGGGGTGACTCAAGCTGTGTGATGGTATTGGGTGGGGAGGTCGATGCCGAGCCTGCCTCTACCGCCTTGATCGGGATCTCCGTGCCCGTCGAGTTGGGCGAGACACTAAAGGCCTGTGTGTTGCGGTAGGTTTTTCCTGTGGTAGGGTTGAGAAATGTTAGCCCACCAGCTGCGCCTGAGTACAGGTTCCCGCTCGTGTTATCGACTACCATGGTCCCGGTCGCGAAAGAATCTGTTTGCTTCGTCACGCCGTACACATGCAGCGCTACCAGCTCTAACCATCTGCCGGTTGTGAGGTCCAAAAATCCAGCCTTGGTAAGCTCGGCAACCAACAACGAGATCGAGGCCGCTACGATTGCAACCGCCGTGACAATCGTACGCACGACACTGCCGACTAGCCACGTGGTAGTGGTGACTCCGACCGCCGCTAGCACATCATAGATTGCAGTCTCAAACTCCTCCTTGGTTACAGGCTTGGTTAGATCATCAAATGAGGGTGTTGCCATCGAGGGCCTCCAAAATAACGTCGGTGGATGTCACGGCGAGCACTAATACAAAGTTGGCCGTGTCGGGATCTACGGTAGTGATTGTGATGTCTAGGGTTAGCTTGTCATTGCCGTCAAACCTTGCCTCGACATTGACCGACTCGACCCGCTCATCGTCCTCAGCCTCACCCTTAGCTTGGCCTGCAATCTCCTGTAGTCGCTCAGTCGTGAGGCCCTTGCTCAGCATGTATTGCAGACCAAGCCCGTAGCCCGGATCGTCGGGAAGGGTGCCAACAGGGACTCGGGCCAACCGCCGCACTATCGCCTGCGCGATCCCCTTCTCGCTGCCGGGATCAGTCTCGGATGCCAACTCGTCAATATCATCAACTACTGACAGATCCCGACCCCACCCAGAGGCGAACGGCGGGGTTTCCTGTAAAGGGGTTAGCTTAGCGATCTCGCTGGCAAGGTTGTCGGATACTGCCGTCATGGTGCTATTATAGACTCACCCCGTACCAGGTAGCTAGAGCTGCAATAGTGTTGGGGACTGATGAGGCCAAGAGCACGGCGCCGACTTGATCGGTACTCTGGCCGCCCGGTAGTGTGGTGCCGATGGTGCTTGACAGCTGAGGACCGAGGCCTGAGGCAGCACCCGTGTACTTATAGGCATGTACCCCAGCTGCGCCTAGTAGAGCCGCGATGTCGGCGGATAGTGAGAGGTTGACGTTGAGATCCCCGATGTCGGCTTGGATTCTGGCAACGAGGTCGGCAATCACAGTCACCTGTAAAGAGGCCGTAGGGAGCCCCACGCTGATAGCGGCTTGCAATGCCGCAACGGCCGCCAGGGCCGCGTTGAGTTTGGCGGTGAGGTCGGGAGGCGAGACAGCAATCCTTGCCTGTAACGCGAGCAGCCCCGTTAGCTTGGCCTGCAGCTCCGGCAGCACCACACCGATTGAGGCATCCAAAGCGACCCGAAGAGAGGTCGCCTGCGGCATGGCGCCGCCAAGTGTAAAGGATCCTAGATAATCTGCACTCATGATGTTGGCCCCTCGAGGTCATTGCTGCCCGTGTCGATCACCCCAACCACAGGAGTTAGTGATAGATCCATGGTTCCGGTGAAGGGTGTTGTCGCATTGATAGTTCCAACTATCGGGACAATTGGCGGGAGTAGCACCGTAATTGAATCGCCTACACCGGCCAAAGGCTTACCGCCCCCCAGCAACCTCAGCTTTTCTGGGTTGGGGTTTTCTCCGTCCGGGCCCACGAATTGAGTCACAACAGGCTGCCCCCGATGCCCGTCAACGAACTGCACTAGGGCCTGTGATCCAGTTGTGAGGTCAGCGTCCGCACCCGGCACGCCGGGGAACATAGACACAAGCAGGGCGTCGGGTAGTCCTAGAGTTGTGTCAACCGGCGTTAGGTTCACTCGTTGCCCAGTCATGCCGGTAACGCGGTATCGATACACCCCATGCAACTTCCCGTCTGTGAGGCGCTCCACAATCCGCCGCAACGATTTAACGATCCGCCCGGGAGCTGTGGGCTCGCCTACCCATGCCTTGACCAAAAACGAGGCATCCTTGATCTCGATCTGCAGCTCGCGAATCACAAGCGACTGACCTTCAATGGTAATCGAATCGCCGGGCGCTAACGTGAGTTGATCCACAACGAGAGTTGCAACTTTCGCGGCTGGATCAAAGTCGACTACTAACTCGGGATCTATGGCCGAGCCAGTGCGCGTGCCCACGTGCGTGATGCCATCATAGTCAACCCACCAGGTTGCGGTGCCGGCGGCATCGGCGAGTGTGCGCGAGGCAGGGCCGGCATTGCGTAGATAATCAACCCCCACCGTGAGGTCGGACCCGGCAAAACTACCCAGTGTCTCGCCTGCCTCGGTCGCGGCATCTTGTGCAATATCTTCGGCCCGAACCCTTAGATCATTATGGTAGGTTTTGGCGGGCAGCAGATCCCTCCACCCATTGGCCCCGGCCACCACGCGAGCGGCACCAGATAGCCCATAGTTACCTGAGTAGCGATCATCGACCGTCCCCTGTAATGACACTTCACCCACAATCACCTCGACCGCGCCCGTTACATTCACCTCATCATGTAGCACGAAATCTGCAAACCACGGCCCCTCAGCTGGGACGATTAGCTGCATGGTTGCCGCAGGCTGTCCGCCAACTGATAGAAAGCTCATTCCTCACCCCCTGCCAGTGCCGACTTAAGACCCTCGATTGTCGCCGAGTTGACCGCAATCTGTGCAGAGTTTGGATCTAGTTTTTTATCGCCCGCCCCATCTGGTTTCGAAAGGTCCAGCCTCGGTCGACGGTACTGGATAAAGTCAATCGCGATGGTTGAGCTCATGTCATCTGAGATCACCGGCTGGTGCAGCTTCTCCACTAACACCGCGCTAACGCCGAGCATCTCCAGAAAGGGATGCCATGCTTTCTTAGCGCGCGGTCGGGTCCCTCGAGGCGGCGTGTCGACAAGGGGTTTCCAGGCGTGCCAATCGTCCCAATCCTGTCGAGTGTCGAGGCGGAGGGTTGCTGTAAATTTGGCAACATCTAGTCCGGTGTAGATCACGATCGCGCCCGTGAACCCAAACCCCTTTTGCACCATGAATGTTCGGGGGATTGATAGTTTGCTAATGGTGCATAAACCCGGGCTTCGACGGTCATCCAGCGTCATGTAGTCGATCGGGTTGTCGATTGGATTCCAACTCATGTCTGCGCCCCTAACATCAATTCCACACCCTCGAGTTGGCCTGCGATGGCGTCAAGCACACTTCGCCCGACCGCCTCGGGATCTCCACCGGTGTCCTCTGCGTGAACATGCAAGCCACCCTCAACCGTCAGATTCACCGATCTGGTGTTGTTAGTGGTTTGGTTGGGCGCGGCAACTGGGCGTGCGGGAGCAATTGTTGGACCGCCTGCAGGGTTCAATTTCAGCCCACCCGCCGGGGGTGTGATCATATGTTGAATTGCACGTTGCACGGTCGGGGTTTCGGCGTCTAAGGTTTTGGTAACACCCTGGGGGATCGGCGCCGCAACTCGAGCAAACAATCTGCTAGGGCTCCGCGCTTCAATAACCGATGTGAAGGCATCCTTTAGGTTGAGGCCAAGGTCCTTGATTGCCTCTAACGGAAGGGTCACATTGTTTCGGATCCCGTCCGCAATGCCCTCAACCACCGATTTGCCAAGCTCCGACCAGTCAATACCCTCGAGGATAGATTTCAGACGCGAGAATGCGGCCGAGCCCAAAGCAAACGCTGCAATCACAGGGCCACCTAAGGTCGCCGCAAATCCTGCCACGGCCGTGGTTGCAGCCGCCACAACTCCCACCAAACCCACTAACACAACCTTAACCGCCGTGATCCCTGCTTGGGTGGTATCGAAGTTAGCTGACAACTCAGGAAACCCAAAGGCATTCTTAAACGCAACCGCAACCCTCAGCACCGCAATGATGACATCCTGGGTACCGAGAATGACACCCTGAAAGAATCGCTTAACGCTAGGCCCCAGACTCGCGACGGCATCGATCATGGGCTGGAACACTACCTCGACAATCTGCTTTAGTGCTTTGCCCTCAAACGTACTTTGGGAAAACATTTCTGTGATCCCACTAACGGCTTCAAGCAACGGCCCAAACTTGAGGCCCACAAATAAGCGTCCCAAGTTTTCCCGCATCTTTTCGGCCTGCACATTGAGGTCAAGCATTTGCTGCTGAGCTAGCCCGCCCAATCTCGCCTTGACATCATCAACCATCTCACCAATGCCCTCACCGGCTGCCGCGGAGTGCAGTAGCATTGAGCGGAATAGCTGCGCCTGCTGCTCACCCTGCACTGATGCGACAATACTAATGGCTTCGAGTGCTCCGGTTAGGGCCTCACCGCGAACCCTCAGGCGCGCCAGAGATGATGCATAGCCTCGAATCTGATCGCGTCCCAATGCCACGCTATTACTCACAGTATCGATGCTGGCCTGGATCTGGTCTGCGTTGCCTCCCACTTTACCCCAGATTCCAAATAGGCCATGATATGACTCCGTCAGCCCCTCGAGCTCGATCCTCTCCTTGCGGTGTGCAAGTGCAGCTTGTGTCCCGAACCTGGCAATGGTAGTGACGGCTTTGGCGGCCGCTGCTGTGAGTGCCACAAGACCAGCTGTTAGGGCGGCCACAGCAGCGATCGTGAGGCCCACCGGCCCCGTGACGGCTGCGGCCGCCGTCCCCAACCGCCCCATACTACCGCCCGCCAAACCCATAACATCTTGCAGTCTCTCCCCTCCCACCGCGAGATCTCCAAATCTTCGACTAGTCTCATTGGCCGGGGACTTGATACGTTCGAAGGTACCCCCCATGCTAACATAGGATGCCTGAGCGCCGGCGATCCGAGACTTCTGCGCGGCGATCTGCTTCTGCAGTCTCCCAAAGGCCTCAGTGCTTACCCCCGCGCTCCCCCGCATCTGGCGTAGCGCTTTCTGCATTTGCCCCAAAGCCGCAGTGTCCTCCAGGATTTGCGCGCGGAGTGACTGCAGATTGTTAGCGAGGGACTCCGATGCTCCCGCGGCCTGGGAGTCGTCAAGCGCAAATGAAAATGTTGAGTCAGCCATCGCCAGTCTCCGTCAGTGCGCGGCGTATGAGCCGTAGCTCATGCAGCCCCTCACTGATTAGGATAGCCCCGGCGCGGGCCTTCGCCTCTGTGATTGTTGTCTCGCCCAGACCATCGAAGGCTTGGAGGAGGCACTCGGACGCTACGTCATGGTCGCGGTGTGCGCGCTTTAAGAGCTGGTCAATTTTCCCTGGAGCTCGTCATTTCGCATCCCGGCAAGGTACGTCACGGCCGCTGCACACCGGGTCACTGTAGCAGGAAATTCGTCGAATATGGCGCCGACCTGAGCCTTTTCGGGGTAGAGCACACAGGGCCAGACAAGACGTTCCTGGGCCTCACTATCGAACTTGCCGGCGTCCTGGAATGCACGATAAACCACCGCGTTGGGCCGACCCACGATCACACAACCCGAGGGGGTCTCGACTGCAGCAAAGTCAACATTGAGACGCTTACCCTGCTGTCGGAGATCCGCCACCGCCTCGGCATCCTCGGCTTTCTGCTCGGCTTCCTTTACCTGTTCTTCTTCCGTCTTTTCCTTGATGGCTTCTTCGGCTTCGCGCTGGCGCTGCTGGGCCGCGCGCAACCTCTCATACAAATCACTCATATATCACCTACTGAATAGCGTGGTGCCGTCCCGGACAATCTTCCGCGGCATGAACTCCGCTTCCATTTCCAGGATCTCATCACCCTCTGTGTGGGTCTCGCTCATGCTGCTAACAGTGCAGCCTAACACCTCATCGTTGTGGACCTGCCCACCTTCGATATACTGGACCTGGATGTCAAACTCGACATCACCATATGACGTCTCACCCTCGCTAGCTGCCTTGGCCTGCAAGGCAGAACGCAAGGCCTGCATTGACGACTTGGGTCCCTTGAGGGTGCAGGGGTCCGGCTCATACTTACCCCTCGACTTTGATCGCGGTGCCTGGTCCTTAGTCATCCCATAGCCATAGGTTCGGGTCCGCTTGTCACCATAGCCGACCTCGGTAAAGCCGAAGTAGCGCTCCCCGTCGATCACGGCCCGGATAGAGCCGAAGGAAACATCGTTTCCGTTGATTCGTTTTTGGTCAGCCATATTATGCGGTCTCCACTAGCAGGGCCGGGTTGCGGAACCCGATGTTTATCTCGATATCCTTCGGGTACCCAAGCGGCGTGATGAAGGCTTGAGCAGTCATGGTTTTAGTGCTCAAGATGTTGTCGGTCCGTGAGAGCGACAGACTCGCATCCGATGCCTGGCCCGCACCCGTCAATCGTGCATCAAGGGCAGAGTTGGCGAGGGACTCAATCGCGAGCGCTTCCTCCTCTAGAATGAATCCAGTGTCGGGATCCACGACTACCGATTTACTCAGCCGTCGAACGAACACGCGACGCAGAACACGCTTTCCGAGGTTCATCACCCGGCGGTGTTGGACGAATTCAAAGTCGCTACCGGATGCACTAAAGATTCGTGGGTTGTTGACGTAGATCCCCTCAAAGTCCTTGTGCGTACGGAAGCATCCAAACCGGAGATCATCAAGACCGGGATTCACGGATTCATCATGGGTACCCGCAATTAGGTTTCCGTTAGCGTCCCGAAGCGCAACCCCCGTCAGTGCACCTAGGTCGATTTCGGCAATATCACGGGACGGTGCTACGGTCGAAAGTACCGGCGCAACTGCCATCGAAGGGCGCGAAAGGTATTTGCGGAAGCTGACGGCCGAAGTGATCAACGCGCCGCCAGCCCAGAGGGAACCATACTCGTAGGACGATGAGCCAAATGAGGTTGATAGTGAGCTCTGATAGGTGGCGTTGTCTTCACCTACGTTGGCAAACCGAGCGCTACCGACCCACATCTTTTCACGATCTGCTGCCATCGCCGTGTCAATGGCATCGGTTAGCGTGGTGGTAAGGGCGCCGGCAACGGACACGATCTCCCAGGATAGTTGGCTATCGATGAGCGCTTGTAGTGCCGAGGCGATCCCGGTGCCATCGAAAGTTGGCGCGAGTCCGCGAAAAGTGATTAGGTCTCCTGCGTCGAGGTCGCCGGCAGCAAAATCGATCGTCACCCCTCCGCTATCTGGGAAGGTGAAAGTATTAGCGGTTCCTAGATCAGTTTCGGCGCTCTCCGTTCGCCCGCCATCAAGACTCCACCTAAACAAGATCGGCCCCGTACCAATAACCCCACCACTAGTCACACGAAACTGAAACTCGTAATCGTTGTTAGGCTCGTCATTGGGAGATGACACAGACGCGACAGAACTACCGGTTCCGGTTTGCGTGACGGCAGTAATCGTACCGACTGCGGCAGTTGTGGCCCGACATACAATCACAGGGCGCTGACTGGTTTGAATGGCGTAGGCCGCTTCCTCTACGAGCGGCCCCCCACCGAAATCGTTCACAACATCAGCCGATTTGCCGTAGGCCGCGGGGGTGTCGATCGATCCACTATCTGCCACACCCACAATCGCCAGGTAGTCCTGACCAGACGGCAGCACTCCAAGTGCACCATTTAGCTCGGTAATTGTTACTGCGGGTTGGCTCATACGTAACCGTCCTTATCTAGTAGGATTGTCTCAGTCTGTGATAGCTGTGTGATGTCAATGTCAGCTTGGGTATCGGTTCCGGTCTCTGTCTGCACAGAGTCGGGCACCATTGATTGTATAGACGCAACGACCACCAGTGTCGCGCCAAATCGCCGCTCTTTCTGTGTGGTGCGCCACGACATTGACTGGATCGTGAAGCGCCCAAAAGCAGCCTTGTAGACGTGCCGTAGCCAATCATCTAGCAAGAGTCTGGTTGCCTTCCACTGGGCGAGCTCATCCTCGGGTGCCGTGTCGTCTCGCCCTGTTATGTATACCTGAAAGAATTCGTGAAACGTGAGCAGGGGGCGAGGGTTGCGTCCCGGTTTGACCGCACCTGTAACGCGCCCTGCTGTCGATCCACCATCGCCCGGCACCCAATTGATCCGGGCAGGATCGGCTTGCCTCCCAGGCTCCCGCCACCCGAACGAGTGTGTTACCGCTAACCCCTCTGCGGTATATGAGGCCGTGACATCCTCATAGAGGAGCTCGAGTGCCAGCTTAACGCCCATCGATAGTCTCCTTGAGGCGCCGGTCCACTACCCGCTTGATGGCTATCACAACCGGCCCTGGCAGCTTGCGGGTAGGCAAGATTGGTCGCCTCACCCGACCTCGCGCCACGCCCAGATCATGTTTGGCGATCGGACCTGTGAGGGTTGCCACAACTGCATTTTTGATGGCCTCGACCTCGAGCGCCTTATCAGCATTGACTAGTGCCCGCCCACCATCGGCCTTGCGTGGCGGCCAGGGTTGGCCTTCAGGCCCTCGACCGGCCTTGATATTGGACACCAAAATCCTCCTGAATTCGTCCGCCACTTCACGGGCAATCTCAGGGGTAGCTGCGCTTACCTGCCGCAAGCGCTGGATTTGAGCATCAAGAGCGGCAAAGGCAGCTGTGTTGTCACTCATTGGCTGCCGCCTTTCTCTGCTCGTCAGACCACGTGTAGGGCGAGCGCTCAGTGTAGGATCGTGGGCCCGCCTTACTGATCCCCGTCGCGGTAGTGTCGGCCCTCAGAGGTAGGTCGGCAATGGCGCTCTGGGGATTGGCGGCATCGAAAACCTCCTGGATCGCCGCCTGAGCATCCTCTTGCACCGTAAGGATGGCTTGGTCGGTCGCGTCGATCCCCCGCTTGAGGTAGCACCGATGCGTGACAATCCGCTGAAGCCAACTCTGCACCGTTACGGGATAGGGGGAGGAGAACGGAGCTGCGTAGCGCTTACGTAGCTTGCTGTCGATCCAGCTACTCCAGTGGTCTAGCTGCGCCTGTGTCCAGCCGGGTTCGGCAGCCTCGATATCATCCACGAATGTAGATGGGATCGTACTGACTGCCTTAAACCCGGAAGCTGTTAGATAACCCATAGTCGGCCTTTCTGGCCACTAGGATTATGTGGCCTGGGCGCGGAACATCAGGTAAGGGTGCCCGTAGCCTACTACGTTACGCCCCTTGATCTTCCACTGTAGCTCATCCTTGCGGGACAATTCGGCGCTGGTCATCTCACCATTGAAGATCACGCGGAAGGGCTCGCGATTGACGTAGGTGAGGGCGCCCAGCTGAGTGCGCGGAGCCTCAACCATTAGGTACCAGGTAGTATCGGATCCGCCAAACGCAGCCGCAAGCTCTGGTGCCGTGACGGGTTGCCCGAGGCCCCAATTGCTGACCACGGCGCGAATGTCGGCAGCGCCTCCGCCCGTGCTGGCTGCCTCTGCAATAAACTCAGCATTGGTGATCTGCTGTGCCCGCGATGTCAGGTTTGGCGGAACAATGATCGCCTTGGGCCGCAACATGCGGGGATCAACGCCATTCGCCATTGGGATGGTGGCGATATGTGAGATGGCCTTACTGACATTCTGCACTGCAGTATCTAGCGTAACGGAGCTGTCAATGGGGAGAGGGCCCGGACCCGCGCCTGTGGTGAAATCGTTAGTGAAAGTTCCAAGTGCGGAGTCGAACGGGTTGACGGGGTGATCGGTGGCGAAGAAAGCCTTGCCGTCGTAGGTGGTACCATTGACCCGAATGGCGTCGGCGATTTGCTTCTGTGGCCAATACGCCGCTTGCTCGCCTACCTGCCGCGCCCAATCGGCTGCAAGTTGTAGCCCACCAGCATCGTTGTCTTCCAGTTTGGTGATTGGAATGCCGTAACCCCGAGTCGCGAACTTGTTGACGAATTCCGTGTCGTTCGCCATGAGATCTTCGAACTCAGTCTCGCCGCCGATATCGTTGACATAATCGATCCCGGCCGTGTCAAGCAGCCAAACGAGCTTCTCCCTCTTGGACTGGCTTGGCATTTCTTCGGCAACCGTCCGCCACCACGTCATAGAGTTTAGACGGTTGTATTCGGTTTCCGTGAGGATCCTCATATTGTCCTCGATCTCGAGGACTAGTTGCGGTGTTATTGCTCCCATTACACTTCATCCAATCCGGTTTCGCCGGGCTGATCAGCGGCCGTCTGCATCGGCTCAACTAACACACCCTTCGTGCTGTCCAGTTTCCAAATCCGCCCCATGACGGAGCGAGTGTTCGTTGCGTCGTTGTTGGCTACGGTTTGGTCGTCAAGCACGTAGGCGATGCCGCCAATGTCACCCGCAACCACGGCATCACCACCACCAGCGTTAACCATCCAAATCGCTGACATCTCGCGGAACAACTTGACGTTGATCTTGCCGCCACTACCATCTAAAGTTTTGGATTCCGCAACCGTGCCGATTGGAATCAGGGTCGTGGATGCCGCTCCCAAATCCACCAGACCCGTTGCGGTGTCGAAGCCCACAAGGGCCCCTTGATGGTAGGTCTGTGAGGCAGTCGCATCCAGCTCAAGGTGCGAGGCCTTGACTGTGCGTAGCGCCCTCTTACCAGTCAGTGCTGCCATTAGTCATTCTCCAGAGTGTGCTTTGCAACGCCGAGCTTTAGTTGCACGCCGTCAAATTCGTTGGTTGCCTGTACCTTCCCGAGCCCCATGGCTGCGGCAATGTCGGGATTTCGTGGGGAGGTTCGCTGACGATCGCCAAGGGTGGGGGCGGGCGATGCAGCTGCAGGATTGAGCGGCGACCGGCCCTTGTGAGCAGATTGCTTGACCCCCATATCGCTCAGGATCTTCTGTGCCTGGTCGAGCGGGACCCCATCAAACGCCTTGATTTGGTCGTTGCTGAGCTCATACTGCGCGAAAAACTCCGCGCGCTCGTGAGCCTCGGCCTTAGCTTCTTGCTCCTGCTTCCACGCTTCCAGCTCCTGCACCCTCTTCGCCGTCGCCTCGCCAAACTTGGCGGCAGCCGTAGCGGCGGGGGTGGCAGTCGCGGCGCTGGCCTCGCCCTCACTAGCCGAGCTCGACTCTTCCTTGTCGTCGTCCTCGTCTTCCTCATCTTGAGCGTCGTAGGCCTTCAATGCCTTTCGTGCCTTAGCAGCCTTGGCCTCATCGCTCGATTTCGTAGCGTTCACAAGAGCTTCGCGGGCCTCGTCTTTTTCCTCATCCGTGGCCTTGCTCTCGTCATCATCTTTAGGTGTGTCAGCCATGTTGCTAGTAATAGACTCACCCGCCAGCGCGTCAAGTAACTCCACTCGGGTCATCACCTCATCAGCAAACCCACGAGTCACGGCTTGCTCGCCAATGAACGAGGCACCCTGCAAATCATCGAGGATTTCTGGGGTAAGTGACTCTCTTCGGCTCACAACCCACTCAAAAAATACCGAGGCCATAAAGTTGATGTCGCGCTGCGTAGCTGCCCTCTCCTCATCACTCAGCGGGATCCCCGGGTGGCCATCACGCTTGCGAGCGCCCGAGGTAATCAACTCAAGCTTGACCCCCTCACCGACTGCTGCCTCGGACGCATCGAGCCGAGGCCGCACGACTCCCACCGATCCGGCACTACCCATCGGGGAGATCACGATCTTGTCGGTCGCGACCGCGAGAGCATAGGCAGCGCTTGAGGCTTGGGATGAAACGTAGGTGATCACACGTTTGCCCGTTGCATCGGCCGCGGCTCTGATGGCGTGGGCAGCATCGAGCATTCCCGCCGTGTCACCTCCCGGAGACCTCATATCAAGGATCACGGTAGTGGCTTCCGAGTCCAACGCAGCCTCGACATTACTCACGATCGATTCATAGGTGGTGAAGAAGAATGAATCTTGTGTGAGCGGGCCTGAGACCTCGACAATCGCGACGTTGCCTCTTAGGTGGAATGGATCGCGGGCGACATCGATAGCTGCAAATAGTCCTCCAAATGCCTTAGGGTCAAGAGCTACGGCATGGTCAGGTCTGTAGGTGTGTAGTTTGGGATCACTCGCTTTGGTCATCATTGTTATCCTCATCTGATGTGTCGGCTTTCTGGGCAGCCTTAAGCTCACCCAAGGTCATACTACCCCGCTCATCTGGCATATCCGGCAAGCCGCGGGATGCGCGTGCTTCGTTAGCCAGTACCGCAAGGGCAAGATCGGTTGGGGCGAGGTCGAGTCGTGTCTTGCTGGTATCCTGCGGCACCGGCTCAGACTCCAAGCCCACGCTCGCCATTAGCCGTTCGATAGACTCTGCCGTAGGCTGCTGACCCGCATCCACCGCAAGCCCAATCACTTTCTCGATCCGCGCAATGTCAACCTCTGGGAATGCCTCGGCATCGGCCACGATCGGCACCCCGAAGGAGTTTATTAGTGCATCGACATCTAACGTCCTGCCCGACTCGGCCAAGACGGTGCGGAGTTGCCGGATCGAATCGGCAACAGTGCGTAGGGATTCCGCCTTGGTTTTGAGATCCTCAGGCGGTGCCGTGTCCCATTCAACCCGCGGACATTGCTCGAGGGCATCGAAGCCATGAACCAGGAAACACCATGCCGGCAGCCCCTGTGTGTTGATTGTGTGTGCAAGGGCGTCTGCGGTTTGCTGAATTAGGTCAGCTCGGATTGTCTTGTGAATGTCGGCATTAGCGAATCCTGTACCTCCCGTTACCGTCACCACTTGGCCCGCGAGTGCAATCATAGCCTCGTGATCGGCGGTCGTGATCTCCTCCCCAAAGACCTCCCATCCGCGCCCGTTGGACTCAAGCAACTTCACATCCCAGCCGGGCGGCAACTCGAAAACGGTGTTGATGCCCCAGGCGATCAACGACGCCAAGAACCCATCGGCCTGTTCCTCGGTAGCGGCTTGTGATGTGTGGGCGACGCGCGCCGGGTTGGCAAGCTTGCCGGAAAAGTTGCCGCGGTGCAACATGGCGTGCTCTTTAGTGATATAGGCTCGACCGAGGCAGTGCCACAGTCCCGATTGCCAGGGACCTAACTTGCGCCCAGGAGTGTGGAGGATCCAACGGCCATCACCCGGCGTGATTGGGAGTAGTCCGTTAACGCTCTTGAAATACCACCGGTTCTCCGCCCACACATAATACAGAAACTCAGGATCCAACCGCACCATGACCGGATGGGGCCGGCCCGGAACCGGTACCAGCTCCGCCACACCCACGCCAATCGTGATGCCATCAGCCGCCAACGCCGCGAGCTCGCTGGTGGGGAACATCTCATCGAATACTGATCTACTCACATTGTCAGCTTGAAGCTCGGATATTAGCTCGGGATCGCCGTGGAAGCGCTTGGGCAAGGCAACAAGCCCCGAGGTTCGGGTCGAGGTAAGGCCGCCGATCACGCCATCCCGACTGAAGGCCCGCGCCAACTGCGCAATCATCGACACATCGCCCCCATCAGCGCGACGTTGTGCGGTCTCGAGATCTGCGAGAAACCAACGCGCACGGGTGACGGGTAGAGGCTGGATTTGTCCGCCGGTTGCTTGGCGCGACCGATCCTCGGCAGCCTGTGAAATCCCCCCGATCGTAGGACGGGACCGAGCCTCAAATACCGTGGTGCCGGTCAGTGCCAGAACCGCTTCTAATAGTCTGCTTGGCGCTTGTGNNNCCCCGCTTTTTGACGGCCGCACCGCTGGTCTCATCGCCATCTCGTACACTCCGCGGCTCCCAGCACGCAAACATCACAGAGTCAGCTCGGTCTGGCGACCTCCCTAATTCCTCCCTGATTTTCTTTTTGGGCGTGAGCTTGAGCAACCCCTTTAGCGATTCCTCATACTCCAAAAACCTTAGTTCTTCTTCTAGGTCGTCATTGAGAGGCAGCCCGCCGCCAGACCGCAGCCACTCTCTTAGTATGCCCGCCAATTCATCGCGGTGGCGATCGTATAGCATAGGTTTGCGCTTGGCCTTATCGCTTCCCCGCATTCGCACGACACGCCAGATGCCGGTCTCCTCCCCGTATGACTTCAGCCGCACATAGACCTTGTAGCTGGTCTCTCCCTCACTATCGACACACAACACGGGCTGTCCCTCCGACCCGTAGGTGTTGATCATATCCTCACAAGTAGCTATGTGGTCGGCAATGGTCGCGGTGCGCTTCGTTCGGATCTCGAATATCTTCAAACCGCGGCGGGGCGCCCAGCTCGAGATGTCGCCCGACTCTCCTTGCCCCGCCGGATCCACACCGATGTATAGTCGACCGCGCGGCTCTACATCCGCCCAGGCAGCTTGAGAATCTGTTATTAACCCAATAGGGAATATTTTGGCGTCCTCGGCAACAACGAACGACCCAGCAACACGCACCAAAAACCAGGGATCATCCTCACCCTTCTCCTTGATTTTCTCATCCACCCACTCCTGCGAGGCAAGCCCGGGGTTGGGTCTATCTGTCCACTCACCGGTGATGAAGGGAGACTCTCTAGAATCTATGTGGATGTTGTGATATAGATGTTTCTTCTTGTGGAATGAGTCGTAGAACTCCCCATGTGCCTTCGTGGGATTCGAGATCAGAAGCACCCACGCGCTTCCCGCTGCCCGGTTGCCCTCAATGACATCGAAGATCTCTTGCTGCACTCCGGATGCCTCATCGATTAGGTAGAGGATATAAGCGCCCGATGTGCCAGCCATTCCCTCGACATCCCGTGCGGTGTACCCCACAACCTCGGAGAAGTCGACCGGATCCTTTAATCCCGTCTGAGCGCGCTCGGCAAGATGACCCGGGATCTTGACTTTGGCATGCCGCACCAGCCGCTTGATCTCCCGCCAGATTAGGGCATTGACCTGGCGATCCGTAGGCGCGGAGATCACCACACGGGCGCCGGGAAACGAGCAATAGAACCACAGAGCGATGATGGCGAGCGAGGTTGTTTTCCCTACCTTGTGCCCACTCACAACAGACACACGCTTATGCTCAACCGGCGCAGCTACCACCTCCTTCTGCCGACTCCACAACTCAACCCCCAACACATCAGCCGCAAATCCACACGGGTCGTCGGGGTAGCTACTCAGGACATCACGCTCAGTTTTTGGGGGATCGATCTCTAACTGGAGTTGCTCCAAGGAGCGGTAGGTGGATTTAACAAGCGAATCATTTCGGGAGGCCATGGGGCATTGCCCTCCTAAGTTTTGCCAGGCTATCCGATAGAATCTGGCGCACCCGCTCCCGCGACTTGTTCAGGCGCCTCCCTATCTCCGCCTGGCTCGCCTCCCGACACCCAATCCCATAATGCCACTTTATGATCTTGATTTCAAAGTCGGTCAGCCGCGCGTGCATGTGGCGCAGTAGTTCAAGCGTTTGCTCGTCTGTGTCGAGGGATTCGATCATGCTGTCCTCGGTTGTATCGTCGGGGGTTTCGATCAACTCATCAATTGGGACCTGAAAGGGAAAGGCGTAGTGCACAACCTCAACGATCAGTTCACGACTCCAACCATACCCCTGCTCTCGAATGTGCTGGACGATGGCGTCGATGTTCGTCGACTCCCCGCCGGTTGCTTCGATGGCCCGCCGCACGGTGGGGGCCTTACGCTTGATTGCCCGCGGCACGGCCGAGATCTGTTCGAGATGGTTAATGATCCCGGCTCGGATCCAGGGGACCGCGTAGGTAGAAAACCGACAACCTTGATCGGGATCGAATAGCTCGATAGCTCGCAGCAAACCACTGTGGTAGGTGTCGCCAATCACACCCGACTGGACCAGGTCGTCATACTCAAGCGCGGTGTTACGGCTCCAGACCTTATGAGCCAGCTTGTGGACTAGGCCCATATTGGCCTCGATTAGCTGGTTTCGCGCGGAGACGTCACCCGCCACTGCTGCACGACATAGTCTACAGATCTCATCATGCGGCATCGCGGCCGGGGCTCTAGGTAATGAATAGCTCATTGGTGCATCCCCTTGAGCTCGGATAGAACACAGCCCAAGGCCTCAGGGTGATCCCGGAGCCCTCGCCGCAGCCCATCCAGCACCCGTGACCATGCGGGGGAATTGAGAATCTGCCTCTCATTCACGATCGCCACACCCGTCAGCCGCCCCAATGTGTCAATGGTGCTCGAGATCTGCTGAGCTACCCGCGCCCTCACCGCGATGGGCTCGTCTGAGCTGTCGAGCTCGAGCTGTAGCTCCCTCACCCGGCGTAACAGTGAGTCGGCTTCCCGAACTACAGCCTCGGGCGTCGCCGGCTCCTCATCGACCTCCGCGCGCTCGGCTGGTGTGGGGGGCGCAGACACCAGAGGTTCCTGCCACTCCTGAGGGTCCGGGCCCCCATTTTCACGGATCAACTCCGCGACAGCCTGCGGTGGGCGCCTCTGTCCCGATCTATACAGGCTGATCGTGGATTCGCTCCGGCCGGTCAGCTGCGCCCAAAATGCGAGCGGCTTCCCGAGCCGACGAAAATTTTCGGATCCC
>JABAHS010099628.1_pt3 | contig 26409 bp, 17 predicted proteins | sample 7062111 | NCBI WGS metagenome assembly JABAHS01 (sample SAMN14534600, study PRJNA622989) | marine sediment metagenome | biome: marine biome [ENVO:00000428]; feature: marine pelagic biome [ENVO:01000023]; material: deep marine sediment [ENVO:00002113]; isolation source: pool of 4 deep marine... | reverse complement strand
GGTCTTGAGGTTTGCGGCCAAACTGAGGTGGCGGATAGCGACATGTTTGTCGGTTTTTGCGGTGACCATCCTTTTGATCTTGAATATTCGTATCGTTCCTTATCCTGTGCCTCGGATAAAAGGGATGATATTGTTATTACCGGCGGCGGTGTGTGCTGTAATCATGGTGGTCGAGTTTGTGTGCTGGGTCATCAGGGGCGATCATACAAGCGTAAATACTGCCGAGAGAGACAGGATTCTTAAGATGGTGGAAGAAGGCAAGATTAATACCGAAGAAGGAACGGAACTTCTCGATGCCATGGGCAGGTCAAGCGCTCTTAGAGGTGAAGAAAAATTCAGCAGAGTCGATATGATAATGCTGATAGGTGTGTCCTTGGTAATTCTTGGCTTTTTTCTGCCGTGGGTGTATGTCGTTTGGACGAAACAAATACCCGGATCTTTCGAGGCAGTTCATGGTTACCAGGCAGGTTATCACGCAAAAGCAATGGGTTGGGCCGTTCTAATTATTGCTATAGCTTCTGCGATACCGATATTTATAACTCCAAAGAACTTTCTCTATAAAATCTCTATGTTGCAGATTTTTTTAATCCTCATAGGGGCGATCTTAGTGATTAGCATTTTAGTTCAAGCGGGAAACAGACTTGGTCCCGGTTTAATATTTTGCCTTGCAGGATTTGTGGTTGAACTTTTCGGAGCCGGTGTAAAATTCAGAAAACTGGCGGCTTAATATCAGGCGGATTTTTTTTTGTCTTTAGTATCCGGCTTGGTTTTGTCTGTAGATTTCGAATCGTCGGATTTTTTCTTTGACTTATCTTTTGAAGTACCGGAATCGACAGCTTTTTTCTCGCTTTTTTCGCCTTCCTTGTAGCTTTCTGTTCTATAATCTGTTTGATAGAATCCGGAGCCTTTGAAGATTATGCCTGAGCCGGTTCCTACGAGCCGTTTGAGGGTTGATTTTCCACAATCCGGGCATTTCCGCAGAGGTCTTGCAGTTATTGACTGGAACCGCTCAAACTCGCATTCACAATTTTGGCATATATATTCATAAGTCGGCATAACGTTTATTCCGTATCTTTAATTTGGTACTCGTTAGTTGTTTGTTCCGGTGGTTCTTCATCCTGTTTGGCCGGTTGTTCCTGTGTAAGTTTGTTGACGATTACTTTGCTNNTTTCTTCTTTTTCTTTCTCTGTTTTCTGCATCATAGCTTCGTGCAGAGCCGGGTCGAATATTTCATCCAATGCCTTTATCTGCTCCACGTTATGTGACTTCAAGATATCAAGCATTTGGTCGTAAATGATTTGTATACCCTTAAGAAGCGTATCAACATTTTCAGCCGATTGTGCATTTTGCAGCGTATGTTCGAAATTGTCCAGAGCAGGCAAGATCGTTTTTATGATTTTCTCTTTTTCATAGCCGATCGTATCGACAATTTGCCTTGCGGTGCGTTTCTGAAAGTTGTCGTAGTCTGCGCTGACTCTTTGCAATTTTGCAAAAAGCTCGTCCTTTTCCTTTTGCACATTGTCTATTCTGACGCGGAGTTCTTCCAACTCATTCCTGTCCGCCTCAGTTTTTTTTTGCCTGAGGGGAGTTTCTGATTTTTTCTTTTTCATCGATTGTTACCAAAGTATTTTTTCAGTTTCTCGAAAAAGCTTTTTGACTGTGGGGAAACGGTTTTGTTTTCTGTTTTGGCAAACTCTCTCAGCAGTTCCTGCTGCTTTGAGTTTAGTTTCTTCGGCGTTTCGATAGTAATTTGAACGAGTTCGTCACCTGTTCTGCCGGTTCGTATATCGGGCAGGCCCTGGCCTTTTATCCTGAAGACGCTGCCGTATTGCGTTCCCGATGGAATCTTGAGCCTTCTCGGACCGTCCAGGCTCGGCACATCAATAGTAGTGCCAAGGGCTGCCTGAGTAAAACTTATGGGGACAATTGCAATCAGGTTATTTCCGTCTCGTTGCAGGAATTCGTGCGGTTTTATTCTGACGTAGCAGTACAAGTCACCTCTTGGCCCGCCACTTTGTCCGGGCTCACCCTCGTTAGCAACTCTGATACCCTGTCCTTCGTGAACACCCGAAGGGATTTTGATGTCGACAACCCTCTTTTTGGGCACTCTGCCGGTGCCTTTGCATTTTTTGCAGGGATTGGTAATGACTTGTCCGCTGCCTTTGCATTGTGGACAGGTCGAGACCATCTGGAAGAATCCGCCTCGCCTTGCGACCTGGCCGCTACCTCCACAACCGGGGCACTTGCCGGGCGTAGTCCCTTTTGCACTGCCGCTGCCGGTGCATTCGGGACATAAATCCTGACGAGTGAATTCTATGGTCTTATTTGTGCCTTTGGCAACATCATCCAGTGTAAGGTCGACGGAGGTCTCAAGGTCATAGCCCCGCGCCGGACCAGTCCGTCTGCTTCTTCTCCCACCCATCCCGAACAAATCACCGAATCCACCAATACCAGAGAATATATCCTCAAAGATGCTACCGATGTCCTGCCAGTTCATATGTGCGTAATCACGCATGCCCATCCCGCGAAGGCCTTCGTGACCGAACTGGTCGTAACGCTGGCGCTTTTCGGAATCGCTTAGGACCTCGTAAGCTTCGGCGCATTCTTTGAACTTGGCCTCGGCCTCTTTATCATCCGGATTCTTATCCGGATGATACTTCATCGCCATGCGCCGATATGCGCGTTTAATTTCAGTATCGGAGGCGTTTTTGTTCACCCCCAGAACTTCATAATAATCCCGCTTAGCCATAATTTCTTTCGTGGCTTGTCAGAAGCAACTTTGTAGCGCTTCAAGAAGTTTTATCTGATGGAACCCGGTATTGGCTCCTCGTCCTTATCTTTGTCTTTTAAGTCCGTTACCAATACGTTAGTGGTCAACATCAGGGCTGCTATTGAGGCGGCGGTTTCCAATGCGGTTCTGGCGACTTTTGCCGGGTCGATAATCCCGGCTTTGAACATATCAACGAATTTGCCGGTGTTGGCATTGTAACCGACATTCTTTTCTTTCTGCGTTTTTTCGAGCAGTTGAGCAACGACTACATCTCCCTGGCCACCGGAGTTGTCTACAATCTGGGTTGTTGGCGCTTTAAGGGCGTTGCATACTATGTCAAAGCCGATTTTCTCATCGCCTTTGGCATTTGCTCTGGCCTTTTCCACCTTGTTGATGGCACGTAAGAACGTAACGCCGCCTCCAGCGATGACGCCTTCTTCTGTCGCCGCTCTTGTGGCGTGAAGCGCATCTTCCAGCAGATCTTTGCGTTCCTTCATCTCTGTTTCCGTCGCGGCGCCGGCATTTATGACGGCAACTCCGCCTGTGAGCTTTGCGAGCCGTTCCTGCAGCTTTTCACGGTCGTAGTCACTGGTTGTCTTTTCAATCTGATTGCGAATTTGGTCACATCGAGCAGTAATGTCTTTCTTCTTGCCGGCTCCTTCGATTATTGTGGTTGTATCCTTGCCGACGACGATTTTTTTGGCCCGGCCTAATTGTGAAAGCTCAATACTTTCGAGCTTGATACCCAAGTCTTCGGTAATTACCTGTCCTGCAGTAGAGATACCTAAGTCGGCTAACATTGCTTTTCTTCGGTCACCGAAGCCGGGAGCTTTAACAGCGCAGATTCTTAATACGCCCTGCAGGCGGTTGATGACCATCGCTGCCAGAGCTTCACCTTCAACATCTTCTGCAACAATCAATAGCGGCTTTGCAACCTGGGCAATTTTCTCGAGCAGGGGAACAATCTCGCGAACATTGGATATTTTCTTTTCATGCAGCAGGATGTAGGCATCTTCAAGTACGGCTTCGAGGGTATCGGCATTAGTCATAAAGTATGGGGATATATAGCCCTTATCGAACTGCATACCTTCGACGAAGTTCAGCTCGTTTTCCATTCCCTTGCCTTCTTCGACCTCGATGACACCTTCCCTGCCGACCTTATCAATTGCGTCAGCTAAAATTTCACCGACCTGCGGGTCGTTGTTTGCGCTTATTGTTGCTACTTTTGCAATATCGCTGTGGCCTTTTACAGGTACGCTGACCGATTGGATGTATTTGGTGACAATCTCGGAGGCTTTGCTGATCCCTCGCTGGATGGCCATTGGATTTGCACCGGCGGTTACGTGCTTTAAGCCCTCGATGTAAATTGCTTCCGCCAGGACCGTTGAAGTGGTTGTTCCATCGCCGACAACATCGGAGGTTTTGCTGGCGACCTGGTTGACCATCTTTGCGCCCATGTTTTTGAATGGTTCGGGCAGCTCGATTTCCTTGCTGACCGACACGCCGTCCTTTGTTACCTTCGGAGAGCCCCAGCTTTTTTGCAGGATGACGTTTTTGCCGGTCGGTCCGAGGGTCACTTTGACTGCTTCTGCCAGTTGTGAGAGGCCGCTTTTAAGCTCTGTTCGTGCTATATCATCAAACATCATTTGTTTTGCCATTTTATTACCCCTACAAATTCCTTCTATAAAATCTTAAAGGTGTTTTTTGTTTGCCTTCTTTAATTACCTTTCAATAATTCCGAGGATATCACTTTCTCTCAGAATCACATATTTTTCCCTGTCGATTTCGATTTCGCTTCCACNNTGGTCTTTTTTCTTTACAGACATTTTGCTGCGTTTGCCGTCATCGAGTATTTTGCCCGGCCCGGTGGCTATTATCGTTCCGATCTGTGGTTTTTCTTTTGCGGTGTCGGGCAGGATGATGCCTCCCGTGGTTTTCTCTTCCGCATCTAATTGTTTTATTACAACTCTATCGTCCAAAGGTCTAAGTTTCATAACTCACTCCTTTTCTACCTGGATTCCACTTTCTAACTACCTTTTACAATATACACAAATTTGTTTATTTATTAACCGGGACAAGAGTCACGGACTTTAGGTTCATAACTGCGCCGGCAGGCATTGTTTCTGGCTTAACCGAAAGAATATATGTGCCGGGCTTTTCGATTTTCAGTATTCCAACTTTTTCAGTAACGAAGTTGGTCCAGGAGCCGGTGTCTCTTACCTTGCCTGAAATCTTCTGTCCGGCTGCCGAAATGGTATATTCACTGCCACCTGAGCCTGCCGCACAGGCAAATGTAATTGCAGTATTGAAAGATCCTGTTTTATTTACTGTAAAGCGCCAGATGACATAATCGTCGGGATTTGTCCAGAAACCGATATTGTCCTTGCCGCCGCCCGATTCATACCTGGCGCTTGTTCCGCGAACAACGGCGAAACTAGCCTTAAGATCTATCGAGCCGTCTTTTGCCTGAGTAGTAACAATCGGTTCAGCCTCCATTAACAACATAACCACCGTATCGATCTTATCGGGTACTCTTCTTGGTACAGTGACGACAAGGTTGCCTTTCTCATCGCTGTCCAACAGAAGTTCAGCACGGTCCTTTCTCGCGAACAGATATGCATTTTGGACGTCGCTTCTGGATATTGGCACACTCAATTCGCCGTTTTTCGGCCAATCGAAAACGTGCAGGTACAGTTTGCCGGGCTTGGCCGTGCACCTGCCCCATGGAAGCTTCTCAAATGGGCTCGCTGTTGTGCCATAAATGCTTTCACCATTCTTCGCCATCCATTCACCCATAGCTGCGAGGCGTTCGACGCTGGCTTGGGGGATAAGGCCTTCAGAAGTAGGCCCGACGTTGAGCAGGAAGTTGCCGCCTTTGCTGGCAATATCAACAAGCTTGCGAATCAGGTCTTCAGTTGACTTCCAGTTATCATCGTATGACTTGAAGCCCCATGTATCGTTCATTGTCATGCAGGTTTCCCAGTCAACACCGGGCAATCCTGTAGGTGGTATTTCCTGTTCAGGTGTTCCAAAGTCACCGGCATACTCCTTGCCCTTAGTTATTCCCTGCATCCGCTCTTCGCGAGTTTTTCCCCGGCCCTTATCGACTCGGTTGTTTATAATTATGTTCGGCTGAAGGCTTCGAACGTAATTGTACAGGTCCTTGCCTTGAGGTTCGGTCCAGTCCTTTATCCATTCTCCGTCGAACCAAAGAACACCAAGCGGGCCGTAATTGTTTATTAGTTCCTTAAGCTGTGGCTTCATATAGGTTGTGACGTATCGACTAAAGTTAGGATTCGTGCGTTTTTCGTCATTATAATTCGGGTAGAAGGGGGCCTGTGCATCCGGGTGGTGCCAGTCCATTATGGAGTGGTAGAAGCACAGCCTGATACCGTGTTTTTTGCACGCCACTGACAGTTCCTTAAGTATGTCGCGTTTGAACGGCGAAGTATCCATAATGTCATATTTGGATACCTTTGAATCCCAAAGACAGAAACCATCGTGATGTTTGCTGGTGATGACAATGTACTTCATCCCGGCATTTTTCGCGATTTGCACCCACTGTTCGGCATTGAATTTGACGGGATTGAACTGTTTAGCAAACTTTTCATATTCTGCAACGGGAATATTCGCATTTTCCATGATCCATTCCCCGATGCCGGGTATTTGTTTGCTTTTATAAGTTCCTGCAGGTACAGAGTATACGCCCCAATGGATAAACATACCGAACCTTGCATCACGCCACCATTGCATCCGTTCATCTTGCTGCTCTTTAGTTTCAGATATAGCAGATTTTGCTGTTGCCTGAGCACAAAATGGAGCGAGAATAAGGCTCAACGCCATGAACACAATTGCCAGATTTATTTTGTACCGATGTACATGACTATAAGTCTGGGATAGTTTTGTTTTGTTGCTCATAGTTTATCCTCTTTTACTCGTCTTCCAGTGGTCAGGGCTTCAGACCGTATTACATCATGCCCATTCCACCTCCCATACCACCCATACCACCTCCCATACCGCCACCCATACCCGGGGCTCCCGGCGGAGGAGTCATTTCTTCTTCTTCTTTAGGTTTTTCGGAGACAAGGCAATCTGTGGTCAGAAGCAGGCCGGCTATACTTGCGGCGTTTTGAAGGGCGATTCGCGTTACTTTTGCAGGATCGATGACACCGGCTTTGAGCAGGTTTTCGTACTTATCTTTGTCGGCGTTATAGCCAAAGCCACCCTTGCCTTGTAAGACATTATTAACTACGAGATTGGGTGTTGCTCCGGCATTGTCGGCTATACAGTAGCAAGGCATCCTGAGAGCTTTAATCAGTATATCAGCGCCGGTTTGCTCGTCACCTTTGAGTTTTAACTTTTGTGCCGCATCAATACAGCGGATAAGGGCTACACCTCCACCGGGCACGATGCCTTCCTCAATGGCAGCTCTGGTGGCGTGCAGGGCGTCCTCGATTCGGGCTTTTCTTTCCTTCATTTCCGTTTCGCTTGCGGCACCGACATTGATTTGAGCCACACCGCCTGTGAGTTTGGCAAGCCTTTCCTGCAATTTCTCACGGTCGTAATCGCTGGTTGTGACTTCTATTTCGCTCTGGATTTGCTTGATTCTGCCGTTGATAGCATCCTGGCTGCCGGCACCCTCAACGATTATTGTATTATCGTTGTCGATGGTTACCTTTTTGGCCTGGCCGAGTTGCTTAATGCTGATATTTTCCATCTCGATTCCCAAATCCTTGAAAATGGGCTCGGCACCTGTCAGGATTGCTATGTCCTGCAGCATCGCTTTTCTACGGTCTCCGTAACCGGGTGCCTTTACGGCCGCACACTGCAGGATTCCTCTTAGCTTGTTGACTACCAGCGTTGCCAAAGCTTCGCTCTCGACATCTTCTGCAATGATAAGCAGAGGCCTTTTGGTTTTTGCAATCTTTTCGAGTAGCGGCACGAGTTTGGCTACATTGCTGATTTTTTCCTCGTGAATGAATATATATGGTTTTTCCAGCTCACAGACCATATTATCCGGGTCGGTTACAAAGTGCGGAGAGAGGTAACCGCGATCAAATTGCATCCCTTCCACAAAATCGACATATGTTTCGAAACTTTTGCCCTCTTCAACGGTAATTACCCCGTCTTTGCCGACCCGCTGGAAGGCCTGGGCCATAATCTTTCCGATTTCCATATCGTTATTAGCTGATACCGAAGCGATATTGATTATGTCGTCGGTTTTGGTGATATCTATCGGCTTTGACAGGGAAACGAGCTTTTCTGTTACTACCTTGGTCGCCTTTTTCATCCCGCGGTTCAGGGCCATGGGGTCCGCTCCGGCGGCAAGGTTCCTGTAAGCCTCCTTGAACAATGCTTCGGTGAGGACGGTCGCCGTTGTTGTTCCATCACCGGCGATTTTTGAGGTTTTGCTGGCGGCTTCCTTTACCAGTTTTGCTCCAAGGTTTTCATTCTTGTCAATAAGGTCGATTTCTTCAGCCACCGTTACGCCGTCTTTGGTTACGGTCGGGCCGCCCCAGCTTTTATCGATGATAGCGTTTCGGCCTCTCGGGCCAAGCGTAGGTTTGACCGCTGATGCCAGCTTTTCTACGCCGGCCAACAGCCCGGCTCTTGCATCGCCTTCAAATGCCAATTCTTTTACTGCCATAGTTAATTGCCTCCTTATATCATGTTCAATAGGATTTGGTCGTTAAATTTACGCATAATTTAACCTAAATAGCAAAAAATATACCAGTTTTTATGCTCAGAGAGGGTTATTTTGGGACGAATCTTTGTAACTGTCTGTATTTACTGCAATTATGCGATTCAAAAATCCCCTATACAAGGAGATATGCGGCATTTTATGAAGGACAAAATGCAAATTTTGGCATAGAAAAACCGCTGACCACGCCAAGTTGACAGGTATCAGCAAGTCTAAAGGAAAAGTGGGAAAAGAATTGAGAAAAGTGGGTGCTTAAGGTATATGAATATTTTGAATTATTGTTAGCCCATATACTTTGCATCGATATGGCCGATTTTNNTGGCCGATTTTCGAATAAAAATGTAACCTGCTATCCCGGCGTGGTGTATAAGACAATGAAGCGGTTGGCCTGTTCAACAGCCACAAAGGTTGATGTCTAACCGCATGTTGTGTTCTTATGGAGATCTCAGCGTTAAGGAGTAATGCTTATGAAGACAAACGGGAAATCCACGCTTGGAATATTGGTTGTCGTAGTTGTGCTGCTTTTTGCCGCCTTGGCTGTGGGAATTGGTGTCAAGTTGTCTCAACCGCATCGGGCTGAGTCGGAACCAAAAGTCGAAAAGCAACAAATCAAGCCTGCAGAAACACGTCCGCAGGAGAAGGAGGAAATCAAGCAGTCGGAGATGACTCAGGAAGACAAAGAGTTCCTGCTGTGGCTGGACGAGGAGATTGCAAGATTAGAAGAGGAAGAGGCGACAGAGGCAATGGCGGCCGAGGAAGAACCGGAAGATATACCGGTGGCCGAGCCGGTAAAAGAAGAAGTCCAGGAAACAAAAAGTTTTGGCGGCTGGCGAGATGTCTGGGCAAACCTGAACCTGACAGAAGAAGAGCAGGCCAGACTGAGAGAAGGATTCAAGTTAGCGATACAGAGATGGCAGAATATATCGCCGGAGGAGAGGGAGGCGGAAACGGCCAGACTGAGGGAAATGGGAGAAAGGTGGGAGAGTATGTCCGAAGAGGAGAGGCGAGAGGCCAGCGAAAGAATGCGGGATCGTTTCGAAGAGTGGCGGCAGAGCGAGGAGGTAGAACTTCCCCGACTTAGTCTGGATTAAGACTTGTGGATTTTGTAGTGATTTGCAGATGTGTTGACGTTATTCGTTACGTTCGTCCGGTTGAAGTAAGTTGGCCAGTGGGGTAACCTATCAACGTTTGCTGCCATAACTATATGATGACAAGGAAAGTCTATATCGATGCTAATACAATTTTCAGTCGGAATGGTGTAAACTTCAAGAATTGTTAAACTATTCGAATCAGGAGACTTACAATGAAAAAGGTTAACGTATGGATTTTTGTAATCGCATTGCTCGTACTGTGTGGGCAGACAACACAATCGATGGCTGAGGAGCAAACGATCAATATATGGATGGCTGCAGGGACAGGTAACCTTGAAGCGATCAAGGAGCACCTGTCCGCCGGTACAGATGTGGATGCAAAGGAGCCGACAGGAGGCAGCACACCTTTATTGATAGCGGCACTTGTCGGTCAAACCGATGCGGCCGAACTGCTGATAGAGAAGGGGGCGAATATCAACGCACGGAGCAACGATGGAGGGACGGCTCTGCATGCAGCGGCTTTCTTCTGCCGTACCAAGACCGTAAAGCTGCTCCTGAGCAAAGACGCAGACCTGAATGCGAAAAACGTCAGGGAGGAGACGCCGCTGGATACAGTAGCGGGTGAGTGGGGCCATGAGATGGAAGGGTTTTACAAATGGATAGGGGAGTTTCTGCAACTTCAACTGGATCTTGAAAGAATAAAGGCCACCAGGCCAAAAGTTGCCGCACTCCTCCGCAAACGCGGAGGCAAGACCGGCGAGCAGTTAAAGGCGGTAGCAGCTGAGGTGAAGAGTACTGGTTTGAGGGGATCTTATTTTGTTAACGGTGAAATTCACGTCAACACTTACGGCACACCGGAGGGCAAGCCATTGACAACCGGGCACCAGGACTTCAAACCGTCCTGGTCGAAGACCGGCAACATGCTCGTCTTCTTTCGCCGATTGAAGAATGATCCCGTCGTGACCAATTGGAAAACCGCGATACATATTATCAATGTTGACGGCACGGGCTTACACGCGCTGACCGACGGCACACACACTGATTTCAATCAGACCTGGACGCGGGACGGAACCAACACTCCCATCTGGAACCGCAAGAACCCGGAGACGGGCAGCTTCTACGTTATGAAGAGCAAGGTGGGTGCTAAACCGGGTCAGGAGGTCGCCCTCACCGACAAGCGCTTTCATACCTGGGCATACACGTGCCTCAAGGACGGCCGAATTCTCGTACAGTCCGTACACCCGAAACAAGGTTTTGGCTATTTCCTGATTACGCCCAATGCCGACGGAAAACCTCGATACGAGCGCATCGAATGCGAGATGGCTAAGAAGGGAATACTGGATCGCGTCAGTATCTCACCAGGCGAAACGAAGGTTTGCTTCGAGTACCAGACGGGATTCAAATACAAAGACGCGGGACGCACGCTCTACATCGCCGACTTCGACGCGAAGAAGCGTACCATTACAAACGCCAAGCCGTTCGCCAACGAGGAGGGGGCGAATCGCTGGTTCGCCTATCCTCGATGGACCAGGGACGAAACAGCGATTGTGTACCATGCCAGCCCTTCACTCTACCTCTATACGCTGAAGGACGGTTCCACTGTGAAAGTGTCGACAAAAGATGGCGCTGACTACCGGTATCCCCACTGCGAGGCGGCGCCGAAATAGAAGAACGATGACAGGAGAAAGAGAAAATGATGAACACAGAGATAAAAACACGTTGCTCGTTTTTCCGAACGAGCTTAAAGCGGGGCTTTGCGACTTTAGCGGTAGTTGTATTCTCAGTGGCATTGGTTGTCATCGAAGCATCGGGCAGGTATTTGGTGCGTACTGCCGCGGGCAAGCCGACGGAAGGTAATCTCGAGTCGTTTCTTGGTGAGCCGAAGCTTGATATTCAGCAGGTGCATAAAGGCGGCAGATTTCCTAATGCGCTCGTGGCCGTTGATGGTACGGTGCTGGCCCTCTGGGGTGGTGTCAAGGTGCGGCGAAGCGAAGACGGTGGACAGACATGGGGCCCCGAAATCATGGTTGGGAAAGGATTTATGAGCGGTGGCGCAATCGTTAACGAAACAAATGGCGATATTCTGACCTTTGTTGAGAAGAACCATCCACCGGCCCCTTTGACCGTTTATCGCAGCAAAGATCATGGCAAGACCTGGTCTCCAATGGAAGTTGTAATCAAGCCGGATACCAATGGCAATGTGCCTTCCATGCACATGAATGAATCAGGTATTACATTACGGCATGGCAGGCATGTCGGGCGGATAATACGAGCGGCTCGCCACTACGCGGGCCGCAACGACCGCAGTAAATGGCCACAGCATTACACCACCGCTATCTACAGTGACGATGGTGGGAAGACCTGGAATACCAGCAAACCCTTCGCGGAAATGGGAACCGGTGAGGCGGCGATTGCCGAGTTGTCCGACGGCCGGCTCTACTACAATTCACGCAGCCATTGGAACAAAAACAAACCGCCGAAAAGACGGCGCTGCGCCTTCAGCGCCGACGGCGGGGAAACCTGGAGGGGCTGGCAAATCGTTGAGATTTTGCCAGACGGACCACAGGACACCACTTACGGCTGCATGGGAGGTTTGGTGCGTCTGCCGATTCAAGGTAAAGATATCCTGATCTACAGTAACTGCGACAGCCCGAGTGGTCGCAGGCTCGGGACAGTGTGGGCCAGCTTCGACGGCGGAAAAACGTGGCCCTTGAAGCGGCGGGTCCACGAAGGCAGTTTTGCTTATTCATCGCTCACCGCGGGCCGGCCGGGAACGAAAAGTGAAGGCTGGATATATCTGCATTTCGAAAGCAGCGGGTCAAAAGTGGCAAGATTCAACCTCAGCTGGCTGCTGAAAGGCGAGAAGACAGGTGACGGAGAACTGCCGAACTGGTTACCCCATCAACAGTCAGATTCAGAAGCTATACCATTTGAGCTATTCGCGAGTTTCAAGCGGATCGAAAAAGGAAATCCTGTCTTTGAGGGCGAACTACCCGAGTGGGCCGCGGCCGCACATGCAATTGTCGTTGATGAAAAGATTCATTACCTCTGGGCCTTACGCGAGAAAAAGGGCCGAAGATGGCGGATGATGCACAGTTGGGCGCCCGTCAGCGATCCCTCGGCGGTCACACACGATTCCCGTAATCCTATCCTTTCTCCTTCTGTGGACGGCTTCGACAACGCCGCAACCGAATACCCTTTCCCATTTTGGAACCCTGTCGACCGTACCTATTATGCCTACTATCTTGGAAGAAAAAGGACAGTACCCAAGCAGACTGGGCTTCTGGTTAGAGAAGAGGATTTCGGGAAATGGAAACGCTTGCGCTCGGAGCCTGTGATCGCGGCTGAAGCCGAGTACGAGAAGGACGGCTCCTCTCATCCTTCCGTAGCCGTTGTTGGCAAGACAATCCACATCATCTATACTGGTGAGTCGAAACAGCCCCCTGTTATCTGTCACGCTACTGCTCCTGTCTCCGATCCGGCAAACGTAACTAAAGACCCGGCCAATCCTATCTTCAAAGGAACTGGAAAGACCTGGGACAGCCGCGGAGTGCGCGAGGCCGAGATATTTAAGGGGCCGCGATATTTCCACATCCTTTATGGCGGACACGATGGTAAAACCTGGCGGATAGGGCATGTCCGGACGCTCGACTTCCGCCGCTTCGAGGCAAATCCACACAATCCCGTCTTTGTTCCTTCTACAGAGGCCGGGGCCTGGGACTGCGATGGTATTCTTACGCCCCAGGTCTTCGTAGCAGGTGATTTTTACTATCTGCTCTACGCCGGAAAGAAAGGCAACGAATGGCAGACCGGCCTGGCAAAGACTAAAAAACCTTAGAACCATTACTGACGTTAAATCTTCGAGTAGAGTGGGTGAGTGTGAAATGATAACATGCCGCGATTTCCTGCTGAGCTTTATAACAGGGATTTTCGCGACCATCAGTTTGTCAGACGGGCATACATAGTCGGGCGTTACGCTGATTGGCCCGGCGGAGGGATACATCTGAGAGGGCTGCAGCGGGGACGACGGCCGAACCTGGAGCGATCCGAAACCGACCATGTTGGTCCATCCCGATGCCCCGCCGATGATCTTTCATTTTGGTGACGATCATACGCTGACTGCGTTTATCCACAATAGATAAGATCCCGGACGACCGCATTTCGACAAATACGCCTCAAAATCAAATTTGGTGCTCGGTTTCCAGGGACGAAGGTCGCACCTGGAGTGAGCCTCATTTCGTGCTCGCCGGGATTATGCCGGGTTGACATATCCACAGTTGCTCTTATATCAAAATGTTAGCCGACGATTCCCGTATCCATATTCTCTTAGGTCAGGATGGTCGACAGTTGCTCTACTTGTATTTCGAAGAGTTCAACTTGCCGAGATTTCTGACGAAAGCCGATCTGGTCACTGTCATACAGAATCCCCTGGCTAAGTGATTGACCAGAGAACGTGTGTAGACCGCACGGAACCGGTTTTATGTTAATCCTGGCATTGACGCGGGTTTGCCGGATTGACGGCCTCCTGAAATTCGGGCGATGGTTCTTCAGAGGCTTCCGGGGTTTCGGTATGACCTTCCGGATCAGATTGTGAAGTATCATCTGTTTGTAATTCCGGAGGCCAGGGCTCTGAAGTATCAGATGGCTCGGATTCACTGCCGGGCCTGATTGCGTTGATAATTTTTTCAAGTAAGTTCAAAGACATTTTCAAACTCCTTAATCAATTTAGTTTTGATTTTTCCCTCCATGTGGTTATTTCGACGTTTAGATTATTTTCGGTGATTTTTGGTCAGGACTTTATTGAAATACCCTTTTATTCTCGGACTAATTGCCGGGTACATGTAGATGGATTTATGTACGCAGTAATCCGACCTGAATAACAAAAGAAGTGAAATACTGCTTGATTTATCGGGCTTTTTATGATAATAATACGGTATGGATTTTTTGGAATGGGGGTATCAATTCTATATAATAAGGATGGTGGAATGAAGTTTCGCAGGTTGTGGAGTATCAATGTTATTTTGACGGTTTCATATTTTTTGATCCTGTTTGCAGCCGTGCCTGTTTTGGCTGGGGGTCAACAGGAATCTTCGGATGTTCAATTTTATCTGGAGCCGACGGCTTTTGCCGGTCCTGACGAAGTGGTTGTTGTTAATGAGTGGGTCGAGTTTTTTGGTCAGGGTGTTTCTGCTGATGATGAGATTGTCGAGTATAGCTGGGATTTCGAATCCGATGGAGTGCCGGATTTTGTTTCCGTGCAAACAGGGTATACGACACATCGATTCGGCAGGCCGGGTGATTATAAGTGCGTCCTTACGGTGAAGGATTCTTTCGGCCGGGTTGCACGGGACATTCGGCGCATAATCGTTGTGGTAGAGGAAGTAGATTTGGTAACCGCTCAACAGATGCTCAGTCCTGCTCAACCTGCTGAGAGTAATGCTCCCGATGGAGTAACACACCGGTATGCCATAGTGCTTAACGGTGGGAGCGAGAGCCGGTACTGGGTCGACGTGGAACTGGCATACGATATGCTTACAGATGGTTACGGTTTTTCGCCGAATGATATTTATCTTCTTAACTATAAAGGGACCGATCCGAGCGGAGGCAATCCTGACGGGATGATTGACTATTGGGCAAAGCATGAGAACGTGCAAACAGTCATTAATGAGATTGCATCAAGGGCAGATGAGGACGATGAGGTATTCATATGTATAACCGACCACGGGCGAGGCTATAGCGGGCCTTTGAGCGAGGGTGGAAAGTATTTAGGATATTTGGATGGCAGGGCTTCGGTTGACCCGGGTGACGAACCGGATTTTAATGAAAGTGATTTTAGGCTGCGTAGTATTTTTACCGGGGGCGACTACCGGTGTAACCACGGTATGAATGTTTGGAAGGTACGCAGGAAATACCTCTCGGGCAGAGGTTACAACTACTACCGAAATAAGTATGTCTCAACTCTGAAGAACGTATATATTGAAAGTGAAGGCGGTAAGGTTTCGGATAATGACATCTACATCGAGCGTTTGGTAGACTATGCCCTGGGAGATGCAAACCAGGATGGATATATTAATACCGCTATTGGTGAGCTGTTTGACTATGATGGCGACGGCAATCAGCCGTACGACCACGCTACGGGCGAATTCGATGAAGATGATTGGGGAACAATAAATAAGCTGGAGGACAACTACAACAGAGTGAATACACAGGTTCCTGTTGGTGGATACCCGTATAAAATCTTCGACGAAGGCTTACAAGGTAAGCTGTGTATTGATTTGGGATATACGAGCGGAGATCCTGAGGTTGACGGTCGTGACGAAGACAACGCCGGCCTTTTCGACTGGATGGACGTGAATCAGGACGGTGATACGCTGGACATAGTAAGCGTGGACGAGGCGATATGTTTGTACTCCGGGAATCTCTACGATGACGAACTGGCCGAGCTTTTGAATCAACTATCCGTTGCTAAGATTACCATTGTTGCGCTGCCTTGTTTCTCCGGGGGTATAGTCGAGGATGTCAGTTCATCCAATCGTATTATTTGTACAGCTACGATAGAAGATGCCGTTTCATGGGGGGACTTGTTCATTCGCGGCTTCGTTGCGGCGCTTCACGGCAAGAACGAATATGGCAATCCGGTAGATGCTGACACAAACGGGAACGGCTACATAAGTATGCTGGAGGCTTTCAACTATGCAGCCGGCAATGACTACTACGATGAAATCCCTCAATATGATGACAACGGTGACGGTCTTTCACATACAGATCCGATCCCTGCGGGAGGTGATGGACCCCTCGGCTGCAATACGTACCTTACCGATGTTCTTGTCGGCAATATGGACGGTGACAATGATGTGGCTTTCGGTGACTACCCTACATTGGCCGCTTACTGGATGGAAGTTGGATGCGGCGGATGCGTCGTCGCCGACTTTAACTGCGATACGAAAATAGACTACCTCGATTTACGAGAATTTATCGAAAACTGGCTGGCTGAAATTTTGTAGCCTTATTGCAAATTCTTGAGTTACGTTCGGAATTTATATTTTTCTTCCACTTCGGGCCTGCGCAGATAGTTGGGTTGTAATGTCACCGGGTCTGCAAATTGTCCGTTGCAGGCCATCTTCCAACCGAGCATGTGAACTTTTTCTGCCCGCGGGTTCCAGTATTTTTCATCCAGGAAGCAGACGCCTTCGGCTTTGAATTTATCTGCATAATAAACCAGGCCTTCACCAAGAAGCCATACCGGTTTGGTTTTGCCTGTAAATCGGCTAAGAAATTGTGACGCAGTCATTAAAGAATCCGAAAAAGTTTTTTTCCATGTTTCTTCGCTGGTGTATTGATAGGCGGCGATATAAAATTGGTTTCGTTTGGCATCGAGAATAACGGCGATTTTCTCAACCCGATTTTTTTCCTGTCCCATATAATCGTTAATATTGGAAGCTATTACATCAAAAGTGTCGACCTTTACGATTTTTACGGTGCTCGCCAGATGCATTATTTTTGCCATACTCACGGCAATTCTCAGCCCAGTGAAGCTGCCCGGTCCGACAGATATATAGAAATGCTCGATATCTTTGGGTTTTCGGTCAAAGCGGTTTAGTAGGTTGCAAATGGCAGGAAAAACCTCTGAACTGTGTCTCATTGGGCCGGAAAAGGCTGTTTCTGCAAGAAAACGTTGGCCAGTTGCTATTGCAACCGATCCCATCCTACCGGAAGTTTCTACGGCTAATATTAAGGGTTTTTTTGCCATAAATTTTTTGAATGGTTGTATTTTTGAGGTTTTTTTAGTGCTTTTTTATAGAAATCCTCGTTGTGCCAATAAAAAAGCATTTTTTTTGTTTGCTATTTTTCCTAACTTTCCTAATTATTCACATTAGTTTATTAAAATAAAGCCAATATATTATCGGCTAAATCCTAACAAATCAATTTTTCGCTTGCAAAAACACGTATTTCTTTATAAACTGGTGTTAATAGTCTAACCTCTCATAATTGGAGGCTGTATAACTTTTGTTGGTTATAATGTGATTTGAAAAGTCTTCCGTAGGAAGGTGTTATTATCTTTGGCAGGAGGTCTTTATGTTCAAAGAAAGATTTTTGTTTGGACCTTTCGGTGAAAAGTCCCCGTTAATCGTTTTGGCTTTGGTGTTGTTGATAATAACATCTTTGCCAAAGGTTGCTCCATGCGAGGAAGTCGGAGCTGAGGAACAAAAGAAAGTGGTCCGCCAGATGGCTCAGAAGTGGATTCAAGATGGGACTGAGAGTTATAATAGAGGTTTCTTCAAACTAGCGGAACGAGACTTCCTTCGGGCGAAAGAGTACGAAGGATATTTGGAAGATGCAGAGCGTAAGAAACTCAACGAGATGATAGAGCAAACACACTTAGTTTTGCTTGAGAGAAAACGGATATTAGAGCATATTCAAACGGCGGATCAATTAATTCAGCAAGGCGAACTAACAAAAGCCAAAGCTCATCTCGAAAAGGTTAAAGACGATAAGTTTTTGACGGAAGCAGAGCGAAAGCACCTCACAGAATTGCTTGGTAAATTAGAAACTCAGTCAACTGAGCCTGCTCCACCGGCCGGACAAACGAAGGCAATGGTCGACCTTTATACCCGCAGTGTGGAGCTTTACCGTGCGGGTCAGCTCGAAAAAGCCCTTGCTGGATTCATTAAAGTTTCTCAGAGCGGGGTATTCGTCGCATCGGAGGGACAAACAGCGGAAGACTATATTAGATTGATTGCTGCAAAAATGAGAGAAAAGGCAAGTGCTGAGAAGATGCCCGTGGCTCCTATTACAAATCAGGAGCAGAAGAAGCCTGAGGTTGTCCCAAAGCCGGTGACTGAGCCGGTATCGGATGCGGGACTGAGCTATATTCAGAAGGTTAATCTTAAAAGAAATATACGACGAGAATACACACGAGTAGTTGTTAATGACGCTAACTCGAAAGCAGACAGCTACATAATGGAGGGCGAATTCGATAAGGCAAAAGAAGTTGTTGAGGCGGCCCAGCGAACCGTTTATGAAAACGAGCTGGATCNNTAAAAGAAAAGGCTGATGAGATAGCCATCAAAGAGAAGGAGATGGCTGAATCGCTTGAAAAACTGAAACAGGCAGAGGCGGTGAAGGCGGCAGAAAAACGCAAAACGCAAATGGAGGAAGACAGAAAGGCAAGAATAAAAGATTATATGGACAGCGCGATGGTGCTTCAGGGGCAGATGCGCTATGAGGAAGCTCTTGGCCAGTTGGAAAGTTTGCTTGTGTTAGACCCAATGAATAACAATGCTCTGATACAGAAACAGACGCTTGAGGATATGATCAGTTACCGCAAGCAGATAGAGGTGAATAAGAAGAAGAGTAAGGAAAGAACAGACGTTTTGCGAAAAACTGTTGAGGCTTCGATCCCATATGCTGAAGATATGACTTACCCCGATATTTGGAAGGAAAAGATTGCAAGCCCGTATCGCAAACCGGAAGAGCCGCTTGGGCTGGATCCGGAAGATGTAGAGGTCTACAAACAATTAGATGAAATCGTTGACCTTTCAGCATTGACGGCGGATATGCCTTTTAGCGATGCGATAGAGGAATTGAAGAATTCCGTTGAGCCGCCGTTGAAAATAATTGTCCTCTGGAGGGATTTGGAGGATACGGCTAATATCCTGGATAATACCGAAATTAATATGGATGGAGTGCCGGCAATTCGACTGGGGACGGGACTGGAGAATTTGTTACAGGCGGTTTCTGGAGGTTTTGCAGATCTTGACTACGTTGTCCAGAAAGGAGTAATCACCATAGCGACAATAGAATCTCTTCCGAGCAAGCTGGTAACAAGAGTTTACAATGTGACCGACCTGCTTGGCCAGCCGGCCTTTTTCACTCAGGGCATGATGGGTATGATGGGCATGGGCGGCTACGGCGGTGGCATGGGCGGCTATGGCGGTGGCATGGGCGGCTACGGTGGCGGTATGGGCGGCTATGGCGGCGGTATGGGCGGCTATGGCGGTGGCGGTTATGGGGGCGGCCTTGGTGGCTACGGTGGTGGCGGCTACGGCGGTTACGGTGGTGGCGGCCTTGGTGGTTATGGCGGCGGTGGCTATGGCGGCGGTGGCTATGGCGGCGGTGGCTATGGCGGCGGTGGCTATGGCGGCGGTGGCGGCCTCGGTGGTTATGGTGGTGGCCTTGGTGGTTATGGCGGTGGCATGGGCGGCTACGGTGGCGGTATGGGCGGCTATGGCGGCGGCTATGGCCAGATTGACTTTGCCAGAGAGTATCGCGGTGAAAATCTGATGTATCTTATCCAGGATACTATTGAGCCGGATAGCTGGTGGGAAGCTGGTGGAGAGGGTACCATAACGGTTTATGAAGGTAAGAAGCTTATTGTCCTCCAGACACGTGATGTTCATAATGAAATTGAAACATTGCTCAATGAGATGCGCAAGTCGCTTGGACATCAGGTTGCTATCGAGACCAGATTTTTAGTTGTTACCGAGAATTTCCTGGAGGATATCGGCTTTGATGTAGACTTTACCTGGGACCCGGGTGGTAACTGGAGCCCGATCCAGTTCAGTCAAGGTTCTATGGGTGCTGCCGTTCCGGAAATAACGAAGGTTCCGGGAAGTCTTGCCGGTATTTCAACAGCATTAGAGGTAGGGGGCCCGGGTATTAGTGGTTACGCCAGTTATGGAAATATACTTGATGACCTCCAGGTCAGCTTTCTTATCAGGGCTACACAGGCCCACACAGACGCAACGACCCTGACTGCACCGAAAGTTACGGTTCTAAGCGGAGAGACGGCTACGTTCCAGATTCAAAGGGATATATCATATGCGCTGCCACCGACTGTTCTTGGCAGTGGTGGAGGTGCAGGCTTTGCTCCCGGTGGCGGTGGTTTTGGTGGCGGCTACCCTGGTGGCTATGGTGGTGGCTATGGTAGTTCCAGTGTATTGCAGAACGTCCAGCGTATACCAGCCGGTACTACGCTTACTATAACACCGACTATAGATCCGGATAAAAAATATGTATTGCTCAATATAATGACTTTCCTTCAGGATTTACTCAGGTTGAAAACCCACGAGGTTGAAGCCGTTATTCCCGGACAAGCAGGTTCACCTACTACACGTGTTCCATATCGTATAGAAGTCCCTGAGACTGAGCGGTCAAGTGTTCAAACCCGCGTGAACGTGCCGGATGAAGGAACATTACTATTGGGCGGCCAGAGAATATCAGCAGAAATTGAAAAGGAAGCGGGCGTGCCGATATTGAGCAAGATACCTTTGCTTGGAAGACTGTTCAGTAATCGCACAATAGTTAAGGACCACAAGATATTGCTGATACTGGTTAAGCCGACTATTATTTTGCAGGAGGAGCGTGAACAAGAAGCAATTGCTGCAATGGAAGATAAAATTTAAATTCGTCGTGTATACAATATGATGTGTGTTACGTATCGCGCTTAACAAAAGCGCGATACGATATATAATATTTAAGTTAAAGATTACCGCATTTCTAAGGAATAGAAAGTGAAGCGACAAATCCCTACACGACCTGGAATCCAAGGATTCCCGGTTTGGTCATTAAGGGGGCCCAGAGCATCTTTATTAGTTCTCGGAGTCCTGATTTTTGTATGTACACAACTATCTTTTGCTCAGGTTGTTGACTTACCCGGCTTACTTGGTGCAGGAGAAACAGCCTCTTCATCCCATTATAAGCAGGGTGAAGTGATTGTGCGTTTTGCCGACGTAGGTCCTGATGCGCCAATTCGCAAGGCGATACCCGGTCCACTTACAAATCGTGCAGTAAAAAATGCCATATCGAATATGGCTGTACCAGGCGCTGTCGTGCATAAGGAATTCGACCGTGTTGCCCCCGGCCTGACTCTGGTAAAACTGCCGGCAAACGTTACGGTAGCGAATGCTCTTGCCCGTTTCAAAAAGTCTCCTAACGTTTTATATGTCGAGCCTAACTACAAACGTTGGTTGTGTGCCAAATATCCTAACGATCCTAATTTCTCCAAATTGTGGGCTTTGCACAATACCGGCCAAACCGGTGGCACTTTTGATGCCGATATTGACGCACCGGAGGCCTGGAGCATCCAAACCGGAGACCCCAACATCATCGTAGCGGTCATTGACACCGGTGTTGACTATAACCACCCCGACTTGGCAGACAATATTTGGGTCAACCAGGAAGAGTTGAATGGTGATCCCAACGTTGACGACGACGGCAACGGTTATGTAGACGATATTTATGGCTATGATTTTGGTGGTGCTTCCGGAAACACCACGGATAATGATCCCATGGATGTCTATGGTCATGGAACTGCCGTGGCCGGAATAATCGGCGCACTGGGGGATAACAATAGAGGTGTTGTTGGCGTCTGCTGGGATGTCACTATTATGCCCCTGAAATTTACCTCCGATGATGGTACCGTCAGATCTGTAAGTAGCGAGATCGCAGCCATTGAGTATGCCAGAGCTATGGGCGCCAATGTTATAAACGTTTCATTCGGAGGTTACGAATACAGCCAGGCGGAGTACGATGCCATTGCAGCCGCTGATTCAAACGGGATACTTTTCGTGGCTTCCGCAGGCAGTGATGACAACAACAACGATGCCAACGCATTTTACCCTGCAAGCTATGACTTAGATAACATCATCTCTGTAATGTCGACGAATCACGATGATGTCAGGGCACAGCCTGCGGGGAAGGTTTCCAATTATGGTGCGATTTCGGTTGACATCGCTGCACCGGGAGGTCAGCAGTTATTACCATGGGATAGCAGGGGTATCCTATGCTGTTTTTCGGGCGGTGGCTATCAATATTTTCAGGGGACTTCCGTAGCTGCCCCTCACGTTGCCGGTGCTGCTGCTCTTGTTTGGTCAACCGATCTGAATATGACGCATATCGAAGTCAAGCAGAAGTTATTGCATCCTTTGGTCGTAGACCGGCTTCCTGCTTTGCAGGAATATTGCGTCAACGGCAGCCGTCTTAATGTTTTCAAGGCTATTGCTAATCTGGTCGTGAATACATCAATACCATATGACTCCAACGACCCGAATACTTACTGGACGACAATTCAGGCGGCAATAGAAGATGCCAATAACGGAGATGAGCTGATAGCCGATGGCGGCCTGTATATCGAAAATATTGATTTCCTCGGAAAGAGCATAATACTTCGCAGTGGTAACATCAACGACTACAATGATCAGACTATCAACCGTGACGGCACTTTAATCTTCGGCAATAACAATGGCTCCGTGGTCACTTTCCGGAACGGTGAAGACCCCAATACTGTACTAAAAGGATTCACAATCTCCGGCGGCCTTGCCGAGTACGGTGGCGGTATCGAATGCGATGGTGCATCGCCGACAATTTCCGACTGTAACATTATCGACAATGCCGCAGAGTTTTACGGCGGCGGAATCGATTGCTTTTACGCTTCACCTGTAATTATAAACTGCGTTATAACTGACAACCAGGCCTTTTCAGGTATCGGTATCGGCGGCGGTATCAATTGTGAGCAGGCTTCTCCAACAATTGAACACTGTTTTATTACTAATAATTATGCAGGTAACGTCGGCGGCGGCATGGCATATTATTTTTCATCCCCATCCATTTTCAACTGTTTCATTCTGAATAATTCAGCTACCAACCAAAGTGGCGGAATTGATTGTGACACTTCATCGCCGACTATTACGAACTGCACTATTGCCAACAACAATTCATTAGAGGGCGGCGGGATTGCCGCCAGTCTGAGTTCGACACCGGTGATTACGGGCTCCATCCTGTGGAATAATGGTGATGACCTTTACGGATGCTCCGCTGTCTACTCCTGCATTCAGGATGGCGATCCCGGAATAGGTAACATTAATTCAAATCCGTTATTTTTAACCGGACCGCTTGGCGACTACTATTTGTCACAAATAGCGGCCGGACAGTTAGTTGAAAGCCCCTGTGTAAATGTCGGTGACCCCTGTGTGCCTTTTACAAGGCTCTTACAATATACTACAAGGACGGATAGTGTGATCGATATGGGTTTGGTTGATATGGGTGCTCATTATCCGCGCACAGTACTCGAAATGATCCAGTTGAACACGAGTGTGGTTGGTGGTAACGGCTCAATTGATCCGAATAGCAAACTGGTTAAAAAATACTCTGTCCAGCAGCTAACAGCTTACCCTGATCCGAACTATCGAGTCAGGGCATGGACCGGTACTGATGATGATTCGTCCACCGATGTCAACAATACTGTTACTATGATTACCGATGTCAACGTAACGGTTGAATTCGAAGCGGTTCCATTCTATATGCTGCGTACAAGTGTTATCGGAGGCAACGGAACTATTTCGCCGAATCACCGAAGAGGCCATTACTATCCCGACGGCACCGTAGTGGAACTTACTGCAGTTCCTGAGCCGGGCTATATTGTGGACAGGTGGACCGGAACCGACGATCCTAACTCCTGGTCCAATACCAATTACGTCACAATTGATGCAGACAAGGATGTCACCGTCACGTTCCGGGTACCACGGGCTTTTCATGTACCGGCCCCATTTCCAACTATCCAGGAGGCGATCAACTATGCTTACGACCATGGGGACAAAATCGTCGTTAGCTACGGTACCTGGGATGGTGGTAATGATTTTATGGGTAAAGCGATTACCATCGCCAGTGTAAGGCCTGATGATCCCTGTGTTGTTGCCGCTACAATCATTGATTGTTCATATGGGCCCGCTTTTATCTTCCAGAGCGGCGAGGGCAGGGATTCGGTTGTTGACGGCTTTACCCTTCAAGGCGATGGCGATCCGGGACCTGGTGCCCCGTGGGGAGATGCAGATAACGGAATTGGCATAGATGGCCCCAATACTTTTGGCGGGGCGATACAATGTATGGCCGGAAGCAGTCCCACATTATCTCATTTAGTAATCAGAGATGTTGTCGCACGCGGTGGCAGGGGGCAGGATGGCGCTTATATTTTTGATCCTCATGATCCTCCCGATGACCCTCCGGACCCGTTGGATCCGCTTGATCAATTGCCCGATCCGAATGCGCCTGAGCCAAATGAGCTTGTTACCATAGAAAAGTGGTCCCAGCCGCCGGTGGCTTATGGTCCTTCACGACCAGATTACTATTGGGGCTGGAATGAGGAACCCCAACAGTATCCACCCGAGAGGATTGTGTTAATTGACGATTTTTTCTGCGACAGCAATATACCAATAACGGATATTCGCTGGTGGGGTTCAATACGGGGATTTCAGTGGAGACATAGATGAATTACCAACGAACGACCTGCCGGACAGTTTCGTGATAAGAATCTGGGCAAGCGAACCCAATGATGCGAATTATCCCGATGTGAGTCAGGAAATTCACACTGTATCTGTTGATTACACTGACGTTGCGGTTAGCTGGTATGGTTTTGAAGTACATCCAAACAGTCCGGATGCACCCAATGGCATAACTAAAGTTCAATATGAAGTCACACTGGATCCGAATGAATGGTGGTATCAGCCGGGTGACAATGGAATTTACTGGCTTAGTATAGAGGCAATTTATAATACAATTCCAGGTCCGAACGATCCGAGGTGGGGCTGGGAAACTTGCGATGTGGATCCTTGTTACCCGGATCGTAATGGTGCGCTGCGTTATAACTTCACAACATCCACTTTCGAACCTGTAGAGTTCAGCGGGGCGCCGTGGGACATGAGCTTCGTATTACTTTATGTGGAACCCGATTTACCCATAGATGGTTTTGATGGCCTGGATGGTCTGGACGGCCTCCCTGGCATCCCCGGTCCTAACGGAATTCCCGGGGCTAACGGCTTTGATGGCGGCAATGGTGGTGACGCATACGGTGGTGCGATGTACTTTGACGCCAATAGCAGGCCGCTGCTTACGAATATCACAATTATTAACTGCCGGGCCCTCGGCGGCTATGCCGGATACGGAGGACAGGGGCAGGACGGCGGCGATGGAGGCGATGGTCAAATTGGCCAGGACGGACAACCCGGCCAGAACGGAGGCCCCGGTTATAACGGGGGCGCGGATGGTGCAGGAGGCGACGGTGGTGATGGCGGCGCAGGCGGTCGCGGAGGTCACGGTGGAAGAGGCGGAAGAGGCGGTAATGGTGGTCAGGGCGGCGAGGCATTAGGCGGAGCGATATATTTCGGTCCGGGATGCAAACCGACAATAAGGTACTTGACAATTTTAAATTGCTGGACCAACCAGGGACTCGGTGCGCCTGGTGGAGATGCGGGTAACGGGGGGAACGGCGGCAATGGTGCAGCCGGTGGCGCCGGAGGTGCGGCCGGTACCGGTAATCCTGATGGCCAGGATGGTGCCGATGGCGCCGATGGCGTTGGAGGCAATGGTGGTGACGGTGGCAACCAGTACCGAGGCTTTCCTTACTTTTTCTATGACCTTGGCGGCAACATGGGCCCCAATGGTGCACGCTCATTGGCGGGTGCCATATACTATGGTGCAAATTGTGATGCTAACGTTACGGATGTGAAAATCAGTTACTGTTACACTGATGTTTCTGCCGCAACGGATACATATACTGCCGGTAGCGGCGGCAACGGCGGAAACGGAGGCAACGGTTCAAATGATGCCCCGGGTGGCATGGGCGGCAATGGCGGTTGGGGCGGTGCAGGCCTCCCAAGTCCAGGCGGCGGCCCCGGCGGCAGCGGCGGCAGCGGCGGCAATAACAACGCCCCGGACGGCATCGATGGACCGGATGGCGGTGGTAGTTACAGCCCTATTTCCGGTTATGGTGGCGCCAATTATTATGATGTTAACTGTACTGCCGACTTTAATAACTACATAGTAAGCTACTGTTCGACAAGTTATAGTGGTGG